>Ga0307414_10001604_pt1 | contig 11751 bp, 11 predicted proteins | sample DK1Ometagenome_FD_203804 | JGI IMG/M metagenome (GOLD analysis project Ga0307414, IMG submission 203804) | Maize rhizosphere microbial communities from greenhouse at UC Davis, California, United States - DK15-O-3 | ecosystem: Host-associated > Plants > Roots > Rhizosphere > Soil | place: USA...
CCGGTTTCTGCGCATTGGCCCGAGATATATTCCGCGCCCGCACTTTTTTACCGCGCTGTTGCTAGCGCTGATTCCACACGTTCAAGACGGTTGCAAGGTCTGACTGCGCGGGCTCCTCCCTTCAGCTCTGCGCCCCGACTTTCCACTGGGTCTTCGGAGCGCTATTGGCCTAATTGCCGAGCCGGCGATCATCCCATTCCATCTCGCCCCGATCCATTCCGCGATCTACTCCCTCTTTCGGGTTTCGAGATATTTTGTTCCTGATAACAAAAAGATACTGTTCTGCGGCGTCGGTCCGTCGGGATCATCCTGAATTTGCCGGTGGCCTCGCGATGTCCTAGGTCACGCTTGGGGTAGGCGCCCAAGTCGCCAGTATAAATTTGCAAAGCGGCGACTCGGCAATGTCCGGCATTTCGGGAGAACAGGCGGATGGCGGAAAAATGATCAGCAATGGCGCTCGAACGAATATCGTCCCGGGCAGTGATGAATGCGATCGATGCCCTCCACTGCCAGGCTCCGAGATCGTGACATGAATGGGGCGACTGCGACAGACGCCCTGATGGCGGCGCTCCGGCGCGAATTCGGCGGGCGAAGTCTTCTGACTGGATCCGGCGCCACATTGCGGTACCGGCGCGGTTTCCGGAGCGCGGAGGGCACGGCCGCCGCGGTCGTCCGACCCTGCTCTCTGCTGCAGCTGTGGCGCGCCCTGCAAATTTGCGCCGCATTCGATGCCGTCGTCATCATGCAGGCCGCGAATACGGGACTGACCGGAGGTTCGAACCCGGACGACACCGATTACGGCCGCGACGTCGTGATTATCTCCACGCTCGAAATCAAGGGGCTCCATGTGCTCGGCGACGGCGAACAGACGATATGTTTGCCGGGTACGACGCTCGTCGAACTGGAAGACGCGCTCAGGCCGTTCGCTCGCGAACCCCATTCGGTAATCGGCTCGTCGTGCATCGGCGCTTCGGTCGTGGGCGGCATCTGCAACAATAGCGGCGGAGCTCTTGTCCGCCGGGGACCGGCCTATTCGCAGCTCGCACTCTTCGCCTGGCGCGATGATCGCGGCGCGCTGCATCTCGTCAACAATCTTGGGATCGACCTTGGCACGAGCCCGGAAGAAATATTCTCGCGGCTTGAGCGCGGGACATTCAGCGCGGCCGACGTCGACGATCCCGTCGGTCGCAGGGCATCCGCCAAAGATTATGAAAGCGTAGTTCGAGCGATCGACGCTTCGTCTCCAGCGCGCTTCAATGCCGATCCGCGGAACCATTTCGAGGCGTCGGGCAGTGCCGGGCGTGTCGTGGTTTTTGCGGTTCGCCTGGACAGCTTTCCGCGCGACGCCGAAACGCGTCTCTTTTACATCGGCACAAACAACCCCTTGGAATTGACGACACTGCGCAGGCATATGCTCGCGCATTTTCCTGCCCTTCCCGTGTCAGCCGAATATCTCCATCGCGATTGCTTCGAGATCGCCGAGCGATATGGAAAGGATGTTTTCCTCGTAATTCGCTGGCTGGGGACGCGCTTCATGCCGGTGATGGCGCGTCTGAAGCGCGCGTTCGACGCTTTCGGCGGGGGCCAATCCATGCGCCGCGGCGCCCGAAGCGACAGGCTGCTTCAGCAGCTGTCGAATTTTCTTCCCGCCCACCTGCCCCACCGCTTGCGCGACTACCGTGATCGCTACGAGCATCATCTCCTGCTCAAGGTTGCAGGATCGAACATCGCGCGGACCGCCGACTATCTTGGCGAGCGGTTCCCGTCTTCCTCGGGTGACTTTTTCGAATGTGATGCGGCGGAGGATCGTGATGCCCATCTTCACCGCTTTGCAGCGGCGGGAGCTGCCATCCGTTTCCGGGAGGTCCATCGCGACAGCGTGGGCGAGATTGTGGCATTGGACATCGCGCTACCACGAAACACTCTGCAGTGGCGTGAAACGCTTCCGGCATGGCTGGCCGGCATGACCGAGCGACGGCTCTATTATGGCCACTTCTTCTGCCATGTATTTCATCAGGACTATATTTTGAAGGCCGACGCCGACGCCGAGACCTTCAAGGCGGGATTGCTTGAAATTCTCGACCGGCGCGGCGCCGAATATCCGGCCGAGCATAATGTCGGACATGTCTATGCGGCGAAGCCTGCGCTGGCGTCTTTCTATCGCGCGCTCGACCCGACCAACAGCTTCAATCCCGGCATAGGAAAAACGACGAAAGCAAGAAACTGGGCGACCTGAATTTCGCGCATTTCGCGATGACAGCGATGGGATGACACGCGTCGCCATTCATCCGCGGCATGGATTTTGCGCCTTTATCCGACCTTTTCGGGACGCCGTGTCTGCTAGGCCTTCCGCTTGATTGTCGCTCGTCGGCGGGCGCCGGCAAGCCAGTGGGGCTGAGGGAGGAATTCGAATGAAGGACGAGGCTATCGTGATCGCGGGATATGCGCGAACGCCCTTGGGAAGCTTTCAGGGCGCATTCGCAAATGTCCAAGCCACTGAGCTTGGGGCAGCCGCGATCAAGGCCGCAGTCGAGCGATCGCACGTGCGGCCTGACAAGATCGAACGCGTTTACATGGGGTGCGTTCTTTCCGCGGGGCTTGGCCAGGCGCCCGCGCGCCAGGCGGCCCTGCGAGCCGGCCTGCCCTTTTCGGCCCAGGCTACGACCGTCAACAAGATGTGCGGCTCGGCCATGCAGGCAGTGATCTTGGCCTGCGAAGCTCTTGCTTCGCGCTCGATAGACGTGACCGTCGCCGGTGGCATGGAAAGCATGACCAACGCCCCTTATCTTCTCCCGAAGTTTCGCGGCGGCGCCCGCATCGGCCATGATCGCGTCATCGACCATCTGATGCTCGATGGGCTGGAAGATGCTTATGAGCCGGGAAAACCGATGGGGGCTTTCGCCGAAGTTGCTGCGCGCGACTTCGGGTTCGACCGCGAGGCACAGGATCGATACGCCATTCGTTCGCTGGAACGGGCGACAGCCGCGATCGCTTCCGGTGCCTTTGTCCGCGAAATCGCCCCGGTCATGGTCCGGCAACGCGGCACCGAGACGCTCGTCGAGACGGACGAGCAGCCGGCCAAGAGCCGGATCGACCGGATCGCTCATCTCAAGCCCGCGTTCGCGGCAAACGGTACCATCACGGCGGCCAATGCGTCGTCGATATCCGACGGGGCGGCAGCACTTGTCATCACGCGCGCAGAACCCGCCGCGGCGCTCGGCATGCCGGTGATAGCGGCGATCCGCAGTACGGCAGCCCACGCCCAGGAGCCCGCGCACTTTACGACGGCCCCCGTTCCGGCCATTCGCCGCGCCGTCGAAAAGGCAGGCTGGACGATGGACGATGTCGACCTCTTCGAGATCAACGAGGCTTTCGCGGTCGTCGCAATGATAGCGGCGCAGGAACTGGCCATCCCGTCGGCAAAGTTGAACGTCAATGGCGGCGCGACCGCCCTCGGCCATCCCATCGGCGCATCGGGTGCACGTATCATCGCCACATTGATCTCGGCGCTCGAAGCTCGAAAGCTGAAACGCGGCGTCGCAGCACTCTGCATCGGCGGCGGCGAGGCGACGGCGGTGACCATCGAATTGATCTAGGAGAGATTTTTATGCAGATCGAAGGCCTTGCGGCCATCATCACGGGGGGCGCGTCAGGGCTCGGCGCCGCCACGGCCGCGCGACTTGCGCAAAAGGGTGCGAAAGTCACGATATTCGACCTCGACGCGGAGGCGGGCACCCGGTGCGCGCGCGATATCGGCGGCTATTATCTGAGTGTTGACGTCTGCGACGAAAGCGCCGTGCAAGCGGCGATCGAAAACGCCGAGGCGCTGAATGGCAAAGCCCGTATCCTGGTCAATTGCGCGGGTATCGGACCGCCGGCGAAAGTCGTCGACCGCGAGGGAAAAGCGATGCCTCTCACCGATTTTTCTAAAGTGGTCGGCGTCAATCTGATGGGGACATTTAACGTCCTGTCAAAATTCACGGCTCGCCTTCACGACGCTGCCCTGGCCGACAGCGAAGAACGGGGCGTCATCGTGAACACGGCTAGCGTCGCGGCCTTCGACGGACAGGTCGGCCAAGCAGCCTATGCCGCGTCGAAAAGCGGCGTCGCCGGCATGACGCTGCCGCTCGCCCGCGAGCTCGCCCGTTATGGAATTCGCGTGATGACGATTGCTCCTGGTCTTTTCCTCACTCCGCTGCTGGCTTCGCTTCCGCCGGAAGCTCAGCAATCGCTCGGCAAACAGGCTCCCTTTCCCAGCAGGCTCGGGCAGCCCGACGAATTCGCGCGGCTCGTCGAAGCCATAATCGATAATCCCACGCTCAACGGCGAGGTCATTCGAGCCGACGGCGCGATCCATATGGCGCCCAAATGAAGCTTACGCCGAACGCGGACGGTCACGGAACATCTCGCGGGCGATCGCGAAGCAGGAAGCGCTGCACCTTGCCACTGGGGGTCTTGGGAAGCGACGCGACAAATTCGATTTCGCGCGGATAGGCATGTTTGGAGAGCCGACTTCTCACATGCTGCTGCAACTGATCCACCAGAGCGGGACCGGCCGCATATCCTTCGCCGAGGACGACAAACGCCTTGATTACCTCTGTACGCTCGGCGTCCGGCCTGCCCACGACCGCCGATTCCAGGACCGCTTCATGCTCCAGAAGCACGCTTTCGACATCGAAAGGTCCGACGCGATACCCCGAGGTTGTGATGACGTCATCGGAACGCCCGACGAACGAAATTGCGCCGTCGCGGGAGCGTTCGCACAGGTCGCCAGTGAAATACCATTCATCCTCGAATGCATCGGCGCCGAGATATCCGGCGAACCAGAAAAACGGCGATCGGCTACGATCGATTGCGAGCATTCCAGGCTCGCCGATGTCGCTCTCTTCGCGCCGCTCGTCGAGAACGGCGACATGATAGCCTGGCGCAGGCAACGCGGTTCGCGCCGGATGCTCCAGTCCATGATGATCGCACAGTACCATGCCGAGCTCGGTCTGCCCGTAATGGTCGCGGACGTCGACCTCGAGATTCGCCGCAAACCAGCGCGCGATCTCCGGGTTCAGAGGCTCGCCTGCACTGCTGACCGCGCGAAGCTGCCCTCTCGCGGCCGCAGCGGCGCCGGCGCCGGCGCCAATCATCAACCGAAATGCCGTCGGCGATCCGGCGAGACTGGTAATTCCGAAGTGTCGTATCACTTCGTAGGAAGCAGCCGGAGAAAAGGGCGCATTATGGAATGTCGTCGCGATGCCCAGCGCCAGTGGGCCAACAACGGCATAGTAAAGTCCGTAGGCCCAGCCGGGGTCCGCAAGATTCCAGAACCGGTCGTTCGGCGTCAGTCCTATTCCGTCCAACATATAGCGTTTGAACGCCGCGATCGCGCGTATGGGCACGAACAATGGCTTCGGCGCGCCCGTCGTGCCCGATGTGAACATAAGGAGAAAGGCGTCGTCGAGGGAGCAATCAGCAACACTGCTGCGAGGGATATCCGGGGCGCTGTCAGCCCAGAAGTCATGGTCGCCGGGGCGCGGATTGGCCGTCACGACGGCCACATCGAGATCGGCTTTGATCTTGGCGCGATTCTCCTTGTCGGTAATTACAACTCTGGTTCCGGCGCGCTGGACCCGATATTCGACGGCCGTGGGTCCGAAGGCTGTGAACAAAGGTTGGTAGACCGCGCCAAGGCGCCAGACAGCGAGCGCGGCAATAATCAATTCCGGCGTTCTCGGGAGCATGACTGCGACACAGTCGCCCTTGCCCACGCCGAGCGCTGCAAGAAAATGTGCCAGTCGGATCGAATGACGCTCGAACTCCGCAAAGGTCCAGATGCTGTCTTCCCCGTCCAAGTTTCGGTAGCGGAGCGCGACGCGATCCTCGTCATGCGCGTGCCGACCGCAGCAAATCAGGGCTGCGTTAAGCTCGCCGCCCGGCCCGCGCAAAGCCCGCAGCTCTTTTTCGACATCGAGCCCTTTCGCCGCGTCGCCATAGGTTCGAGCGCTTTTCATAATATCTCCTCCCGTCCGCGAGGCTCGCTTCAGCGGCGGCCAGCGAAGATTGATCCTGTCAGACCGGCTGGCGAAAATCCAAGCCGAATTCGTTCACGATTAGGCCGAAATTCGTCCGGATGTCCGGTGTCGGGGAACGATCGAAGGGTGAGCACATAATATGCGTATCGACCCGCGATTGTTGATTGAGTTCGCGACAGTTGCCGAAGAGGGCTCCTTCACGAAAGCTGCCTTACGGATGCGCATTGCGCAGCCTTGGCTGTCGGCAAGGGTTCGCCGGCTCGAAGGGCATCTGGGATTCCGGTTGCTGCGTCGCACCACGCGGCTTGTCACCCTGACGGCGCGCGGAGCAGAAATGCTAGAGGCGGCCAAGGCGGTCGCGGCGGCGGCGAATGCGGCTGGCGATCTTGCGTTGCGGCTCCGCGGAGACGATGCCGGTCTTCTGCGCATCGGCGCTGCGCCCTACACGAAGGACATCGCCGAGCGCCGAGCAGCCATCGACGAGTTCACCGCACGCTCCCCAAACGTCAGTCTGGAAATCGAGACGGGCTGGAGCTTGTCACTTCAAGAGCGATTGAGATTGGGGAACATCGATCTGTCGTTCATGATGGGGCGCTATGACGCCACCGCGTTCGAGGGCCTGTTGCTAAAGCGATTGGGCATGGCAATCACCATGTCTCGCGGCCATCCGCTCGCCCGCCGGCCTTTCTTGGTACCGGCCGATCTTGGGGACCTGACGATCCAAGTGTTTACCCGAGGCCTCAATCCCGCGCTGTGGGAAGATTTGTATGCGCCGTTGCAGGCGTTCCGATCGCAATTCATCGAAATTCCCCAGTTGGCCGAAGGCAATCCCGACTATTTAGCGAGGCCAGACAGCATAATGGCTTTTTTCGATCTCGAGGCTGACGCGCCGCCTACAGCGGATATCGTGAGAGTCCCGTTGCGAAGCCCCGAAAAGATCGCCTTCTCTCTGTTGCGGCGTCGCGGCGAGGAATGCATCCGCGCGCTCGCGTTCTGGAGAGCGGCAGAACGCGCTGCGGCCTTGGGAGACAGCAATGGCTACCGTGAGGGAGAAGCCTCGCGGTGATCGACGCTTGGACGATCTTCGTGGCGGCCGGCGCAGGCGCGCTGGGCGGTGGAATGAACGCCCTCGCCGGTGGCGGGACATTCGCAACCCTTCCCGCGTTAATCGCGCTCGGCCTGCCGGCGAATGTCGCCAATGCGACTTCCAACCTGGCTCTGCTTCCGGGCGCGGCGACGAGTGCCCTTGCCTATCGTCATGAACTCGGACCGGTCGCGGGAATTTCGGTTCGAATCCTTGCCGCCCTGACTTTCGCCTTCGGGCTGTTCGGTAGTCTGCTTCTCGTTCTGACGCCGACCGAAATCTTCGACATTATCGTCCCGTGGCTGCTTCTGTTCGCTTTCGCCGTCATGCTGTGCGGGAAAAGCGCGGCAGCCTGGCTTCATGCGCGCGTGACGATCGGGCGACCGGCGCTGCTCGCATCGCAGGCGCTTCTGGGCGTCTATGGCGGCTACTTTGGCGGAGGCGTCGGGCTCATCACCACGGCGCTCTACGGCTTGCTTGCCCACATCCAGCCGCGCGAATTATTTGCGATCCGAACCTCGATGCTGGCGGTAGCGAACCTCGCAGCGGCAATCGTGTTCATTGGCTTTGCGATGATCTGGTGGTGGGCGTGCCTGCCAATGTTGTTTGGTTCGATCATCGGGGGATGGCTCGGTGCACATGTCGGCAAACGGTTATCTCCTCGCGCCGTGCGCATGTGGACGCTGCTTGTGACGGGGGGCACGACGATTGTATTTTTCGCCCGTGCTTATCTTCCATGACGTTACCGGAATGCGAGCCGCTATTTCTTGCCCGCGATGTGTTCTTCGCCCCAGCGCTTCATCGCATCAAGCACGGGCGTCAATGTTCTACCCTTCTCAGTCAGGGAATATTCGACACGCGGAGGAACCTCGGCGAACACCTCCCGGCGAACGATCCCCTGATCTTCCAGCTGACGGAGTTGGAGAGTGAGCGAGCGTTGGGTCACTCCGCCGATCAAGCGCCGCAACTCGCCAAACCGCTTCGTTCCCCCAAGAAGATAATGAAGGATGAGAGGCTTCCAACGGCCTCCGGCGACTTCCACCGTTGCCTCGACAGCGCAACGATATGTCCTTTTTTCTCCTGTCATAGGCCAATAGTATACTGAGTATCCCTATATATCAATTCGGTGCCTTCTTGCGCCATAGCCCCCAAGTATCGAAATTAGCTAAACGCGGTCCGAGTTGGGAAGCGACGAAAGGAGACGAACCGATGCGTGCAATCTATTATGATCGTCAGGGTTCGGCCGACGATGTGCTCATTCTTGGTACCGTCCCCCGACCGTCGCCGAAAAAGGGCGAAGTGCTCGTTCGACTCTATACCTCCGGCATTAATCCCACCGACGTGAAGGCCCGGACGGGTTTTTCGTCGCCGATGAAATTCAAGCGTGTCATCCCTCACCAGGATGGCGCAGGTGTCATCGAGGCTGTTGGATTTGGTGTGCCCATTGACCGGATTGGCGAGCGTGTCTGGGTATTTGAGGCGCAGTCCGGCCGTGCAGCGGGAACAGCGGCTGATTATGTCGTGGTGCCGGCGGAGAATGCCGTGCGACTGCCGGACGCAGTTTCCTTTGAAATCGGTGCATCGCTTGGCATCCCCGCCCTGACGGCGCATCGCTGCCTTTTTGCCGACGGAAATTTGTCCGGTAGGCGCGTGCTTGTGCATGGCGGCGCGGGGGTAGTCGGCTCTGCAGCTATACATTTAGCAAAATGGGCCGGCGCATGGGTGGTTACCACCGTCCTAGACCCAGCGCATGAGCCGATAGCTCGCGCTGCCGGTGCCGATCTCGTTCATGTCACCAACCCCGACGAAGATGTCGCGGCCGAGATCAAAAATGCAACGCAAGGAAAAGGTGTAGACCGGATCGTCGATGTTAACCTCGTCGCCAATCTTGATCTCAACCTGGCCTGTCTCGCGAATGGCGGGGTCATCAGCGCCTATGCGATGAAAAATGCGACCAACGACGCCTCCATCCCGCTGCTGCGTGCAATGATCGCGGGGGCCGTGTTCCGGTTTGTATATATCTACACTGTGCCGTGGGAGGCCAAACAAGCTGCGATCGCCGACATCACAGCTTGCCTTGAGGCGGACGCCTATCGCCCGATGATCGGCCTTACCTTGCCGCTGCATCAAACCGCGGCAGCTCATATCGCGCTGGAAGGCGGAACCGTGGTTGGGAAAGCCCTCATTCAGATGTTTGAGGAGCAACCAGAGTAAGGCGCTGAATTCGTCATGAGCGTAGCGCCATCATAAGGCGAACATCTGTTTGGTGAACAGAACATCGACTTTCTGAACATGCGCCGGTTCGGCTAACAGACGATTCATGCGACCGACGTCACGGAAGATGTGGCCGCCGCCGCCGGCGACGTGGGCATCGCGTCCGGCGACGTTCGGGAACGCCTCGAAAATGGCGAACAGCCGCTCGGAATGACGCACGGCATACCACGGGCCGGTTGCCGGCTCATGCTCCACGCAAGCGTGGATATCGCGGAGCATGGCAACCACATCGTTCTCCCGCCCGGGTTTCGCTTCGATGAGGATGTAAAAGGCCTTACGGCCGTCCACGCCGTCCTCACCAGTCATGATCACGCCGCGATGACATTCGTCCGATCCGATTTTCTTGTTCATGGTGTTCTTCCTGCCACATCAAGGCCGGCACCGTTTTCAGACGGTGCCGGAATCCGGTCTATCCCTTCAACGCCTCCAAGACCGCTTCGGCGAGCGGAAGGCTCGACGCCGGGTTCTGGCCGCTGAGAAGATTGCGGTCGCGCACGATATAGGCACCCCAGTTCGGACCCTTCTCGTAGATCGCACCCGACGTGCGCAGCGTATCGGCGAGAAGCCATGGCGCATTATCCGCGGTGCCGAGTTCGACTTCCTCTTCGTCGCTGAACGAAGTCATCTTGCGCCCTGCGAACAGCCACTTTCCAGCTTCGTCCCTAGCGGCGAGCAATGCCGCCTGACCGTGACACACCGGAGCGATAATCTGACCGGCGCGATCGGCTTCAACGAGGATGCGCCCCATGGCCGCGTCCTTGTAGAGGTCCTCAACCGGGCCGTGGCCACCGGGGATGACGATCGCGTCATATTCGCCGGGATCGACCTCGGCGAGCACGAGCGGGTTCGACAGACGACCAGCGATTGCGTCCAGATAGATATCGAAATGATCGACGGTATCCTGACCGACAACTTCAGGATTCATGCTGTGCGGGTCGATCGTCGGGACCACGCCGCCGGGGGTCGCTATATCGACGTTGCAACCTTCGGCGATAAATTTCTCGTCCATGACGACGAACTCCTCGGCCCAGACACCGCTTTTATATTTCGAGCCATCGGCGCGGGTCCACGTATCGGCGGCGGACAGGACGATCAGGATTTTGCTCATTTTTGTCTCCTTGCACTGGAATGCTTCAATGCCGCGAGGCTCGCACTGCGTTGGTCGTTCCCGCTGACCCAGTCTTTTTGGCTGATTTCGGTCACCCTTTGTTGCCGGTTGCTCTTCAATGCTTGCCCAATTCTCCAGCAGGCTTTGATGGTCCCGATCATCGCGCTAGAACCGCTACCATGAGTCAGGCCCTACTCGACGCGGTTCGTCGCCACAGCGAAGCGCATACCGATCCGTTCGGCATCGCCCGCACTCCCATTCCCGGCATGACGACGGTTCGCACGACATCGACGGGGGAGCTGCAATATGGGATTCAGCGCCCGCTGATCTGCCTAGTCGTCCAGGGGACGAAGGACGTGACGATGGGCAACCGCACGCTTGCGTTTGACGCGGGAGACTCGATGCTGGTCACTGGCGACGTACCGACGGTCAGCCAGATTTCGAAAGCGAGCCAGATCGCGCCTTATCTGTCGTTCGTCCTGTATCTCGACCCCGCGCTCGTGACCGAACTCTCGGTCGAGATGAGGGCCGCACCGCTCGACGGCGACGCGCCGGTTCAGCTCCAGCCTACCGATACCGAGGTCGCGGACACCGCCCTACGCCTCCTCCGTCTGCTGGATCGCCCTGCATCCATTCCGGTCCTTCAGAACCAGCTCATTCGCGAGATGCACTATTGGTTGCTCGCCGGTCGGCACGGTTCCGCGATCCGGCATCTCGGCTTTCCGGATAGTCACGCGCGGCGCATCGCGCGCGCGGTCGACGCGATCAGGACCAACTACGACAAGCCGATCGCGGTCGATCACCTCGCGTCTATCGCTGGCATGAGCGTGTCGAGCTTTCACCATCACTTCCGTAACGTCACGTCGCTCCCGCCTCGACAGTTCCAGAAGCAGCTTCGCCTGATCGAGGCACGCCGTTTGATGCTGGCCGAGAGCCTCTCGGCCAGCAACGCGGCCTATGCGGTCGGCTACGAGAGCGTGCCGCAATTCACGCGCGAATATGGCCGGCTGTTCGGCTTGCCGCCCGTTCGCGAAATCGAGGCGGCCCGGCGGCGGCTGCACGAGGCTGCCTGACAAAACTGGCGGCTGCCAAGAGTCAGCGTCGAGCTGTAGGTTATGGCAAAGCAAATCAACATAAGGACCCGTTTGTCGGAGTGTATGGTCCAGCGAAGAATCACTCCGGCAGGCGTAAGCGCCCGCAACTAATGCCCGCCCGAATAGCGCTCTGCCATGTAGCGCCCGGGCGAGGTGCCAAGCGCTTTG
>Ga0307414_10001605_pt1 | contig 11748 bp, 5 predicted proteins | sample DK1Ometagenome_FD_203804 | JGI IMG/M metagenome (GOLD analysis project Ga0307414, IMG submission 203804) | Maize rhizosphere microbial communities from greenhouse at UC Davis, California, United States - DK15-O-3 | ecosystem: Host-associated > Plants > Roots > Rhizosphere > Soil | place: USA...
CTAAAAGAATTTAAAGCCAGAAAAGACGGAAAAGATTTGTCTCAAGTGCTCATTGAAAAAGGATACACATTTTCAGATAAGTTTAGCAGTTTAGATACCATTAAAAACAATAAAATGGTTGTTTTAAATGATTCGGCAGTTGTGTCTGTAAAAGAGGGGAGAGGAGATTTTTTGACCCGATCTTTATCGAAAGCAACTACGGTTTTCTCTAAAACAAAAAATCCATTTTTTATTATGGCCGAAGGAGCACAAATTGATCACGGCGGACATAAAAATGATTTAGAATATGTAGTTCGCGAAATGCTTGACTTTGACAAATTGGTGGGTGAGGCAATGGAGTTTGTAGATAAAAATCCTGAAACGCTTTTAATTGTAACTGCTGATCATGAAACAGGAGGATTATCATTAATCGACGGCAGTATAACCAAGGGATATGTACAGGGAAGTTTTAGTACAAATGATCATACAGCTATACCTGTTCCGGTTTTTGCCTATGGTTCCGGGGCTCAGGTTTTTTCAGGTGTGTACCAAAACACAGAAATTTATACTAAAATAATGGAAATACTTTTTTAACAACTTTATCGTAAAATTAAAAGAATATTTTCAAAAGCTTTTAAAGGCTGACAATATGTATTTGTATGTTAAAATAGCATCGAATTTTATTGACAGCCTTCATCAATTTGAATACATGTCAAAAATGGCAGCAGAAAAAGAAGAGGAAGAGGATGCCGAAACGCGAAAGGCAATGAAAGAACTAGACATGCTCTATGACAGATTTCAGGTATTATTTGCCGAATTGGAAAAATGTACCAGAGATTATGAACTCAAAAAAAAGTTTGTACGCAGTATGATCAACAGAAGTCTTCGAAAGTTAATACAGCGCTGCATAATATCGATGGTGCTGTAAAATTGCTTTGACATATACTCACTTTATTGTAAGTAAAAAGCTAGGTATAAACACCTGTTTTTTTATTTTTTATAAAACAGTTTTTATTTAATTTTCTGACAATTAACATCTTACATGCTTTGTCCTTTTATTGCTCAAAAAATCACGATTAGAAGATAAAATACCATAGGGTTTTGTCAGTTGTGTCTCATAAATTTGTTGCTGAATATTTATAAATAATTGGTCAGTCAGCTGCTTATGAAAAAACGTTACCTACTTCTATTTTTTTTACCTTTTTTAATTTATTCCCAAGATATCCTTTGGGAAAAGTCCTATGGCGGGATACATGCAGATTATCTTTTTGACGCTCAGCCAACTGCTGATTATGGATTCCTGTTAGCAGGAAGTTCCCTGTCTGATAAAACCGGAAATAAAACAGATGATAATCATGGAGATTTAGATTACTGGATCTGGAAAATGAATGAAAAAGGAGATCTGGACTGGCAGAAAAGTATTGGGGGAAGCGGTTTTGATTTACTCCAAAGTATTAAAAACACCAGAGATGGCGGATTTATTCTCGCCGGTACTTCAGGCTCCGGCACTGGTTTTCAAAAAAAAGAAGACTGTAAGGGAATCACTGATTTTTGGGTAATAAAACTTGATGCCTCGGGCGGTGAACAATGGCAAAGAACTATAGGAGGTTCAGGTCAGGATGAGTTACTATGTGCTTTTCAGACTAAAGACGGAGGTTATATGTTAGGAGGTTCCTCAAGTTCAAGCCCATCTACAATTTCAATTAATAAGACAGACGAAAAATTAACTGAGGCTAAATCAGATTTATACAGTAAATCTGAAAAAAGCAGAGGCAACATGGATTATTGGATTGTAAAATTAGACAAACAAGGAGCCATCGAATGGCAAAAAACCTATGGAGGAAAATATGCTGATTTATTGCGAAGTATGGAGCAGACTAAAGATGGTGGTTATATTTTAGCAGGATATTCTAATTCACCTGTTTCGAGAGATAAAACAGATAGCAACAAGGGTGTAGGTGATTACTGGATTCTAAAAGTAGATGACACTGGTACAGTTCAGTGGCAGTATACTTATGGGGCAGATGGTGATGATCAGCCCTACTTTATTCATCAAACAGCTGATGGCGGATATATTGTCGGGGGCAATTCTAATAGTTCAAATCCTTTAACTCCTCAGGGCGGTATTGTAAGTAATGGAACAGATTTCTGGGTTTTAAAACTGAATCAGGAAGGGGAGGTTGTTTGGAGTAAAACCTATGATTTTGGAAAAGCAGATATCTTAACATCGCTTGTTGAGAACCAGGATCATACTTATTTAATTGGCGGTTATTCCAAAACAGAAACCAGGCAGTCCTTGATAGGCAGTGTAGCAAAAAAGGCTGGTGTTGCAAAGGATAAGGAAGGGATCAACGATTATATTGCATTGAAAATTGATGAAAACGGAGAGGAATTGTGGAATAAAACTGTTGGAAGTGCCGGTGAAGATATTCTAAGAAAGTTAATTGAGACCAGAGACGGGGGCTACTTAATGGCAGGGACTTCAAATTCGGGTTCGTCCAAGGATAAAAACTCAAATATTGGCGGTACTGATTTTTGGGTGGTCAAGCTAAAGGACAAAAAAAAGAATGAAAAAGTAAAAGCCAGCATTGAAGCAATTCCTAATCCTGCAGGGCCGTTTACAAACGTGATAATAGGCCATGACTTTAAGGAAGGGACTGCCACTGTAATAGATATGATGGGGCACACTTTACAGCATTTTACTATCTCAGGCAGAACAGTCCCAATTGATTTGGGTAATTATGCCCAAGGAGTTTATCTGGTTAAAATAAAAACAGATGTGAAAACAGAAACAGTGAAAGTTATTAAAGGATGGGAAAATTAAATACCGAAAACACACATAAACTACAAATGAAACAATTTGCTTATATTTTTTATATATTCATCTTTATAATCAATTCTCAAAAATCACAATCCCAGGAAGCAGATGCATTAAAATCCCACATTCCTAACATAACAGTTGCCTCACCCCAGTCTGCCGCAATCAGTAAAGTGGGGGAAATTCCAATTGATATTTCTACAGGGAGAATCAATTATACTATTCCTATTTTTGAAATAAAAGAAGGGGATTTTACGATGCCTATTAATCTGTCCTATAATTATTCAGGGCTTTTATTAGATGAAGCACCCGGATATGCCGGCGTAGGCTGGACATTTAATATTGGCGGCTCCATATTGCACTCCATTAACGGATTGGACGATACAAACCGGGAGTACCATAAAGAATGGGTATATAATTACATCAACAAGCTTCCTCCTTATGATGATTATCTTTCTCCATCAGGGCTGACAAAAATAAATCATTATTTAGAATTAGTCAGTAATGGTTTATCTGATGGGGAACCTGATAAATATATTGTAAATGCCGGAAATCTTAATTGCAGCTTTTATTTGGATAAGGATAATAATCCTATTTTCTTAAATAATGCAAATTATAAGGTTACAGGATATTCCCATAGCGGCTTTACAGTGACGGATGATAAAGGAATCAATTATATTTTTGACATATTAGAAAGTTCTTCCAAATCTTCCGGTGCAGAATCATCAAGTTACATTTCATCCTTTTTATTGAGGGAAATTAATTTTCCCACCAGCACTAATAAAATCATATTTGAATATATCAGAAACAATAGTTATTCTGATATTAATGTAAGCCAGACTTTAACCTTAAACAGTACCCAATATGTAGCCAATCAAGGGTATGAGATCATTACAAACAAGACATACAACATTACAGGTAATAGTAAATTACATAAAATTATAACCAACGATTATACAATTGAATTACAGTATAACGATCACCCTTCAGAACCCGGAATCGCAGTTATAAGCAATTTATCGATTAAAAATAAGGCAGGCTTTGCTGTAAAAAGTTATGATTTTGTTTATTCCGGATGGACAGGAAAAAGAAGCAACTTGTTGAATGTTAAGTTTAATGGGCAGATTATAAATGAGATGGAATATGATATGAGTACTCCATATCCGGTAATGACAGCTGACAGTGATTATTTAAAAAAAGATTTATGGGGCTATTATAATAAAAATGGAAGAAAGGCAAGTTATGCAGGTTTAATTACTCCAAATGATAACCCCTATTTGAAACCTGATTTTTCAAGTTATAAAATTGGCGCGATGACCAAAATACTTTATCAAACAAAGGGATATTCATTAATAGATTATGAACCCAATACGGTCTATTTAAAATCAACGGACTATAATCTGCCTTATGATGCAGACGCAACTGTTACCACTCCAGTATTGGCTTATACTTCTGCAAATAATGGGATAACAGATGAAGAAACGTTTGTTGTCACAAATGTTCCTGCAGAAGTCATTATTAATTATCGTGTTGCCAACCAACGGGAAATTAACCAAAATCAGGAACAAAGAGATACTAAGGTCCTCTTCCTTAAAGATGGCGATAATGAAGCCAATGCAATTTTTAGTTTTAGCCAGACGTGGCTCAAAGAGCTTACCTGGATTCCACAGACAAATAGTTTTACAGGAGCAATAAAGAAAGAAATTGATGTCCCGGGAACATATCGTATAAAAGCAATTTCTGGCATCGGATCAACTGCTTCAATTGATGTATCGGTAAAGCAGCGCCCAGATTATTTCAATCAGACAGTAGGAGGGCTAAGAGTAAAACAAATTATTAATTGTGACTTTAACGATCACTGTATTACTACTACTTATAATTATTCTCAAGATGCAAAAAGTACTGGAGTAATGCTGCAGCGACCTAAGTTTTACTCAGGATATCATATCCAGGATAATCTCCAATGTCGACCAAGTAATTACATTAGGCGTGACTTTTATAATTTCACAAGTGTATTGCCTTTGTCTATTTTTAGGGGAAGTCCGGTACTTTATAAAACAGTTGAAAAAATAGATTGTGGCATGAATCAAAATAATCAATCAGTCAGTAACGGAAAAACTATTCTTAGCTTTTCTGGTCAAGAATCATCTAATTCCATTTTGGATATACAAGCGCCATTTTTAACAGGATTACCAGTGTATAAAGCAATAAAAAACAGTATTGATACATTGTTTACCGAAACAAAAGAATATGTAGACTTGGTTCCTACTAATAATACTAAAAATTTATATATTTTATATAGTAAAAATGTTAGAAATAAAATGATTTATCTTGGTGGTGGCCTTCAAGGAGATTGTGGAATGCTCTACCCAAGGCCATTAATTGACTTTCAAGCTGCATGGTTTAGACATCAGCCTAGAAATTACATATTAACTCAAGAAATCAGCAATAGTGTTTTTAATGCAGAATCACTCGTTCAGACGACAGATTACGATTATAATTTAGTTACTGGATTACTTAAAAGTAAAAAAGTGGTCAATTCAAAAGGTGAAATCCTTGAGGCAAAATATTTTTACCCTACAGATCCTGAAATGACAGGCGATCCATTTGTTACTGAACTGATCAGTAAGAACAGGGTAGGAACACCATTAGAGGTGCAAAATTATAATTCAAGTAAACTCTCTGACCAGAAAACAGTATATGCTAAAGATGCATCAACGTCTAATTTATTGCTTCCCAAATATGTGTATGCAAATAAAGGTGCAGATGTTATTGATATTATAAAAGATAAAAAAGTCACTTATAACCAATATGATGACAAAGGAAACATTTTGCAATATACACAAGAAAGCGGGTCACCTGTATCCATTATCTGGGGGTATAACAAAACACAGCCTATAGCCAAAATAGAAAATGCTGCATACGCTCAGGTAGCTGGATATGTTGCTAATTTACAAACATTGTCTGATGGAGATTTTGACAATTGCATGTCAAATGACTGTACTGAACAAATTTTAAGAAATGCACTCAATTCTTTAAGGAGCTCTTTTCCTCAGAGTATGGTAAGTACTTACACTTACAATCCTCTGGTGGGAGTAACTAGTATAACAGACCCAAGGGGAAATGTTTCCTACTACGAATATGATTCCTTTGGGCGACTAAAATTTGTTAAGGATAAAGACTTGAATGTCCTTCAAAAATACTGTTACAATTATAAAGGACAGCAGATTGATTGTAGTGATAATACTTCTACCAGTGTGATTTTGTATAAAAGCGCTGCCAGAAGCGGTTCGTTCATGAAGAATAATTGTGCTGCAGGCGGAACAGCTTCTAATGTAAGTTACAATCAAATGGCCGGAGCTGCTACATCGACTATTTCACAAGCAGAAGCTGATTCAGCTGGTCTTACTAAATTTAATACCGATGGTCAGGCAAATGCCAATACCAACGGAACATGTACTTTTAGCAGTATTGCCCGAAACGGTTCTTTTACCAAAAATAATTGTGCTTCAGGCGGAGTAGGATCAAGCGTTGCATTCAGTCAGGCGGCAGGAGCCGAGATCTCTATAGTTTCACAAGCTGATGCAGATTCCAAGGGATTAGCATTATTCAACACCAATGGGCAGGCAAATGCCAATACAAACGGAAGTTGTACCTTCAGCAGTATTGCCAGAAGCGGTACGTTTACTAAAAATAATTGTGCTTCCGGCGGAGTTGGATCAAGTATTGCATTTAGCCAGGCGGCAGGAGTTCAGACCTCTACAGTTTCACAAGCTGATGCAGATTCCAAGGGATTAGCGTTATTCAATACTAATGGCCAGGCAAATGCCAATTCTAATGGTATTTGTAAATTTATGAGTACGGCCAGAAGCGGTTCGTTTACACGAAATAATTGTGCTACAGGAGGTACAGGTTCTAATATTGGTTATAATCAGGCCGTAGGTGCTGTTGTATCTAACATTTCACAAGCAGATGCCGATGCAGCAGGTCTTACAAAATTCAATACAGATGGACAAGCATATGCCAATGCCAATGCTTCGTGTACATTTTATAATACTGCACAGAGCGATACTTTCAGAAAGAATAATTGCCCGGCAGGCGGAGCAGGTTCATATGAGGTTTATATAGTTCCTGCAGGAAGTTATTCTTCAACAACTTCACAAACTGCAGCAGATGCATTAGCACAAGGAGTGGTCAACAATAATGGGCAGGATAATGCTAATTCTATTGGAAGTTGTACGTTTGCGAATACTTATATAACAAGGACTGCAAACAAAAGCAATTGCGGTACAGGTAAATATGGTTCAGCAGTAACTTATTCAATTTCATCGGCTACATACACCTCAACAATATCACAAGCTGATGCAGATAATAAGGCACTTACTGATTTAAATAATAATTATCAGTCTTATGCCAATGCAAACGGAACCTGTTCTGCAGAGACTTATAGTGCACAAATGGTTGATTACGATGCTACTCTAAGAAAGATTTGGGTTAATGTAACCTGTAATTCATCAAATCATCCGGCAAGGACTGTTTCCGTAACAATCAGTTATAAGTACCCGGTAAACCAAAATAATTCAATAACCAGAGATGTTGCCTTACCGGCAAACAGTACCAATTCAACACTAGCAATATCACTGAATTTTGTTGGTGTTCCAACCATTCTATCTTATACAGTTAATTAATTCTGTTCAAATAAAAATATAAAGACATCTGTATGAAAAAATACATTTTTATACCGCTATTACTATTGTTGGCAGGTTTGAGCAGCAATGCTCAAACCTTCAGCGATGATAATTTTATTTACACGGCATCACCAAAAAAAGCAGTCCAGTCAGGAAATTTTAATACACTTACAAAGGATGAGGTCAATCAAAACGTGAGTTATTTTGATGGACTTGGACGTCCTGTACAAACCATAGCAATCGGTCAGGGAGGGAATGGCGAGGATCTTATTACCCCTATTGAATATGATGGGTTTGGCAGGCAGGTAAAGGAATACCTGCCGTATGCTGTTTCGAATGGAGGAAACAGCTACCCTCGAATTGATCCATTTTCTGCTATAAATGCATCAGTATCATTTTACGGTAACGATAAATATGATAATACCTCAAACCCCTTTTCTGAAAAAAAATTAGATCCTTCCCCATTAAACAGGGTTTTAAAACAAGCTGCTCCGGGAACTTCATGGGCGATGGATTCAGGTCACGAAATAAAATTTGATTATCAGACCAATCTTTCTGCCGATGCCGTAAAATTATATAAAGCCAATACCAGCTGGCAAGCCAGTCAGGGTTTATATGATATTAGTTTTTCTGACGCAGGAAGTTATGCTGAGAAAGAATTGTACAAAAATGTAACCTACGATGAAAATTCAGGTGCAAGCCCAAGCGAATCTTCAGGCTCTAAGATAGAATTTAAAAATAAGGAAGGCCAGGTAGTCTTAAAAAGAACCTATGATGCAGGAGCCAGACACGACACCTATTATGTTTATGATATTTATGGAAACCTAACGTATGTTATTCCGCCAAAAACTGAAGGGACTGTAAATCAGGAAGTATTGGACTGCTTGTGTTATCAGTATAAATATGACAATCGCAACCGTTTGGCCGAGAAGAAGCTTCCCGGCAAACAATGGGAGTTTATTGTATATGACAAACTCGACAGGCCTGTAGCCACAGGACCCGCCTTATCGCCTTTTAAAGATGATGCAGCTGTAGGCTGGTTAATAACAAAATATGACGCTTTTGGCAGGCCGGTTTATACAGGATGGAACAACATTACATGCAGCTCTGCTGCAAGAAATACGTTGCAGGTTGCGCAAAACAGTGCAGCAGTTTTATTTGAAACCAAGCAAACATCAGGTTCCATAGATGATGTAAATGTAAATTATAGCAATACTGTGGCTCCTACGACCTTTAAATTGTTAAGCGTTAATTACTATGATAATTATCTGTATCCTAATGCACCGCCTGTGCCCTCTGACATCGAGGGGCAGCCGGTTTTGGCAAATGTAAAAGCACTGCCAACCGGAAACTGGACAAGGGTTATTACGACACCTTCATCTCTGGCAGGAGAAACCAGTACCACATTTTACGATGACAAGGCGAGGCCAATCAGGACTCATGCAAAAAATCATTTAGAAGGGTATATCACATCAGACAGTAAGCTTGATTTTGTTGGCAAAAGCCTGTATACAATTACCAAACACAAATATGCATCAGGAAGCGCAGAAATTACCATAAGGGAAGATTTCACCTACTCGGCACAGGATCGCCTGCTGACACATACCCATCAGATAAACGGAGGAACAGTGCAGCTTATGGGCGATAATAAGTACGATGCCTTAGGACAGCTTGAAAGCAAAAAAGTAGGAAACAGTACTGGGAACCCATTACAGAAAGTTGATTTTAGTTATAACATCAGAGGCTGGCTTACGGGGATTAATAAGATAGATAATTTACAGCAAGGAACAGATCCCGTAGATGAGTTTGCCTTTAAGATCAATTACGATAGCACACAAGGAGGAATTGCAGATGTCGATGCTTTGTACAATGGCAATATCTCAGAAACTTTATGGAAAACAGGAGCAGATGCTGTAGAAAGGGCTTACGGCTATCAATACGATAAACTGAACAGGTTAAAAAATGCAATTTATGAAAAAAGCAGCCTGACTACCAATGCGTACAATGAAAGCCTGACGTATGATAAAAACGGAAATATTATGTCTCTTGTTCGAAACGGAGATACCGATCCTCAGATACAACCCATAGAAATTGATAATTTGGGCTATACGTATCCGGTTAATTCAAATCGACTAAGTAAAGTAAGCGACAACAGTAACAATACCAGTGGTTTTAATGATGTAAACAAGACAGGAGATGATTATAGTTATGATGATAATGGCAATTTGATCACAGATAAAAATAAAAACATCACCCAGATACAGTATAATCATCTTAACCTGCCAAAGAAAATTACATTTGGAACAACTGGCAGTATTGAGTATATTTACAACGCAGCAGGACAAAAGCTCGAAAAGATTGTAAAAGAAGGGACTGTTACGACCACCACAAATTATTTGGGCGGATTTCAGTATAAAGACAATATTTTGGAATTTTTTCCAACAGCAGAAGGATATGTGAAAAATACAAATGGTACGCTCTCGTATGTATTTCAGTATAAAGATCATTTAGGGAATACAAGAGTCAGTTACGCACAAAATCCAATAACTCACGTTCTTGAAATTATCGATGAGAATAATTATTATCCTTTTGGTCTTAAGCATAATGGGTATAATAATTATGTAACTTCCACAAATTCAGCAAGTAAATATAAGTATCAAGGACAAGAGCGTCAGGATGAGTTATCATTGAACTGGGACAGTTTTAAGTGGAGAAATTACGATTACGCGATTGGAAGATTTATGTGTATTGACCCATTGGCAGAAAAATATCCTTACAATTCAACTTATGCAATCCAAGAGAATAAAATGGGGATGGGAATCGAATTGGAAGGCTTAGAACTTGCGCCTAAAAATCCGTTTACTGGTTTTGAAAATTATGTAAAAAGTAAATATAATTCTGCTGTTACCAAAATTCAGACAATGGTGTCACATATAAATACATATAAAAGAGAAAAGACTGAAATTAGTCATAGAGATATAGGTTCTACTTCTACATCTAAAAATGGAGGTGGTGAAAATGAGATGACAGATGGTAAAAAGCATGGAGATAATATCGATGCAGATGCTTTTTTAACTGCGGCGCCAGGTGGAGAAAAAACAGGAAATAAATATAAGAATACCAAAGACTTTGTGGAAACATTGAATAATGTTTTTGGAGCTGTAGACTTAGGAGGGAAAACTGCTGAGACCGCAACACAAGCTGTAAATGAAATTATAAATAAATATGGTGAAAAAGAGCAATCCGAATTTGTCACTGTTGTAAATGACCCTGAGAATTCAAATAATAATGTTCAGGTAAGAAGAGACGTTTATGAACAACAACAAAAAGAGAAAAAAGAACAAGAACAAAAGAAGAAATAATGAAAACAAAATATAGAGTAGTATTCTTGGTTTTATCTATTGTTATTATTGGGTTTATAGTATTTAATAAACATTCTAATAACGACAGGGTTTATATTTTAAAGGAACATAATTCGGAGGGGAAATTATTAGGGACAAATGAATATATAATTAGAAATGGTGATACGATTTTGCAAGGAAAATTTATAAGGTATAATGAAAATGGAATTAAAATTGCTGATGGGCAATTCAAACATAATGAACCAAATGGTGTATGTTCGTATTATTTTGATAATGGTAAAATTAGAACCATTTATTATAGAAAAGATAGTAAGATAAATTTAGAAAGTACTTATTTTGACCAAAAAGGTTTCATAAATAAATATATTATGTGTGACAGCCTTGGAAAAACTGCCTTTGTCATAAAATTTGAAGATAAAGCAGTAAAGATGTTTGATGGTTATTCAATTTGGCCAGTAGGACAATACAAGCTAATAAATAAAAAGCAAATTAAAATTAAAACTGAGGATGTCTTAAAGGTTGGAGATACTATAAGATATAATTATTTAGTAGCTAACATACCTAATGCAAAAAGAAGTTTTAAAATAGAGAATAGTGTTGGAGATAATCCGAGAGCTAAAAGAATTATTAAAAGTAAATTGCCAGCAGAAATAATCGTTGAAGAAGTTTTAAACAAAAAAGGAATTAATAGAATAAAGATAATAGCCCAGTATACTTTTGAAGATAAAGTAACGCCGAATCTTAATAAAGAGGTTACTTTTGATATAAATGTCGATTAATACCCCGCTCTACGAAGTCTTCCTCTGCTAGTCCGAGCATTAGGTAGCGCTAGTGCGAGTGTCACACTCGTACCCACAAAAAAACTCGACAAAGCATATACAAAAGAACCTCGCAAATAGGA
>Ga0307414_10001606_pt1 | contig 11747 bp, 6 predicted proteins | sample DK1Ometagenome_FD_203804 | JGI IMG/M metagenome (GOLD analysis project Ga0307414, IMG submission 203804) | Maize rhizosphere microbial communities from greenhouse at UC Davis, California, United States - DK15-O-3 | ecosystem: Host-associated > Plants > Roots > Rhizosphere > Soil | place: USA...
CTACCTTACTGAGTTTAGGAGATAAGATGGACCTTGGCGATGGAAAAGGGGAAACGGAATTTACTTCAGACCTGTCATCAACAGGTTACAGCTTCCGGAAATACGCTGTTTTCTATCCATTCAATTCTGCTGAGGGTACCGGAGTGGATCATAATTATGCCGTCCCTCTAATGAGATCTGCAGATATTTATCTGTTGGTGGCTGAAGCTAAAATCCGCACGCAGGGGGCCGGAGCTGGTGATGCCCTGATTAATATCGTCAGGAAAAGAGCTTCCCCGCTATTGATTCCTGTTGCAGGTGCAGGAATGCCACAATTGATTCATGAAAGAAGGGTGGAACTGGCAGGTGAAGGAGAAAGACACCAGGATCTGATGCGTTGGGACAAAAAGAATATAATTGACATTGCGGCAATATATAATCTCCAAAAATCGAAATCTCCGGTAGACCAGGCTAAAACAGTAACTTTTGTCAGGCCAAAACATTATTATTATCCTATTCCACAAGTGGAGATTGATAAGAGTAACGGGGTGCTCAAGCAAAATCCAAACTTCTAGAAAGGCATCTTATATAAGGGAGCACTGATATTTTTCAGTACTCCCTTATTTGTTCAAATATTCTGAGCATTCTTTTTATGTATCTTTGCCGGCAACTCAATATTTCCATACTGTGATTAATGTAAATAACATCTCCGTTTCATTTGGCGGAACTACGCTGTTTAGCGATGTAACCTTTTCAATAAACGAGAACGATAAGATCGCCCTGATGGGCAAGAATGGCGCAGGTAAGTCGACAATCCTAAAAATCATTGCCGATGCGGCTAAACCTACTTCTGGTAACGTAACCGGTCCAAAAGATGCGGTGATTGCGTATTTGCCACAGCATTTCCTCACTGAGGATAAGGTAACCGTTTTTGAAGAAACGATGAAAGCTTTTCAAGAGGTAAACCAGATGCAAAAAGAACTTGATGAGCTGAATGAGCAACTTACTATTCGTACGGATTATGAAAGTGATGACTACATGAAGCTGATCGAACGTGTGTCGGAACTGAGCGAAAAGTTTTATTCGATCGAAGAGGTCAATTATGATGCAGAGGTAGAAAAAGTACTAAAAGGTTTAGGTTTTGAACGCAAGGACTTTACCCGCCAGACCTCTGAATTTTCGGGCGGATGGCGCATGCGTATCGAACTGGCCAAAATTCTGTTAAAGAAACCTGATCTGATCTTACTTGATGAGCCTACCAACCACATGGACATCGAGAGTATTCAATGGCTGGAAGATTTCCTGATCAACTCGGCAAAAGCGGTTATGGTGATCTCGCACGACCGTGCCTTTGTAGATAACATTACCAATCGTACCATCGAGGTTACCATGGGTAGAATATACGATTACAAAGCTAAATACACTCATTATCTCCAGCTGCGTGCTGACCGCCGTGTGCACCAGCTGAAAGCTTACGAGGAGCAACAACGTTTTATTGCAGATAACCAGGAATTCATAGACCGGTTTAGAGGAACTTACTCCAAAACCTTGCAGGTACAATCGCGTGTAAAGATGCTCGAAAAGCTCGAAGTTATTGAGATCGATGAAGTAGATACTTCTGCATTGCGATTGAAATTTCCACCATCGCCACGCTCTGGTCAATATCCGGTAATTGTCGAAGAGCTCACTAAAACTTATGGCGACCATGTCGTGTTCCAAAAAGCATCTATGGTGATCAAGCAAGGCGAAAAAGTAGCATTTGTTGGTAAAAATGGCGAAGGTAAGTCGACCATGATCAAAGCAATCATGAACGAGATTGATTTTGAAGGAAGTTTAAAAGTAGGTCATAATGCTAAGATTGGATATTTTGCACAAAACCAGGCCGCATTGCTGGACGAGAATTTAACGGTATTCGAAACCATTAACCAGATTCCAATCAGCGATGGCAGCGTAAAAATTAAAGACCTTTTGGGTGCCTTTATGTTCAGTGGAGATGATACCACGAAAAAAGTTAAGGTACTTTCCGGAGGAGAGAAAACCCGTTTAGCCATGATCAAGTTGCTATTAGAACCGGTAAATTTGCTCATACTGGATGAGCCCACCAACCATTTGGACATGAAAACCAAAGACATTATCAAAGATGCGCTAAAAGACTTTGATGGCACTTTGATCCTGGTATCCCATGATCGGGATTTCCTGGATGGGTTGGCAGAAAAAGTATTCGAGTTTGGTAATAAACGCGTTCGTGAGCACTTTGAGGACATCAAAGGGTTCCTGGCTTATAAAAAAATGGATAGCCTAAAAGAAATCGAACAAAGCTAGAAAAGGTGTCTGTTCTAATAAGTGCCTGATTGAATTATAGGTGCAAGATCCCTCTTTACGGAAGTAGAGAGGGATTTTTTGTTCGGTTCAGACGCCATCGACAAGGATATAGTAGCATTTAATTGCAAAAAAGTCCTATTCAATTTCATTCCTGTCCTAACCTCAGGATAAGCATTCAAACTACTTTTGTGAGCTAAAACACGTATTTTAAAATAACCTGTATGCATGACGAAGTTATTCCTAAAAAAGTAGAAGATATCCCTTCAGTACGATGGGTGCTGATCAGCCTTTCTCTTTCCATATTGCTTTCCTCGTTAAGTACGAGTATTGCCAATGTTGCATTACCGACACTGGTACAGGAATTCAATGCCTCCTTCCAGGAAGTTCAGTGGGTTGTGCTGGCCTACCTCCTTGCGATTACAACAATGATTGTCGGTGTTGGGAAACTTGGCGATACCATTGGTCGTAAGCGACTATTGTTATTCGGCCTCTTTTTATTCACATTGGCTTCGGTTTTATGCGGCGTGGTGTCTTCGCTTTCCCTGCTGATTGTCTTTCGTACAGCACAGGGACTTGGTGCTGCTATTATGATGGCACTTTCGCTGGCGTTTGTTAGCGAAATGGTACCGAAGGAGAAATTTGGGCAAACGATGGGACTTCTGGGAACGATGTCGGCAATAGGCACTGCTCTCGGACCATCTCTTGGTGGCTTTTTGATCACAGGAATGAGTTGGCGGTTGATTTTTCTTATTAATCTGCCTGTAGGTATACTTACTTTTCTCTTGGTTAGTCGTTCTCTGCCTGCTGATCGCCAGCGGATGAAGACCGGAAAGGTTGATTTTGATTATATGGGTACGCTAATACTCGCTTTAACGCTTGCTGCTTATGCGCTTGCTATGACGACAGGACGGGGCCATTATGGTAAATCGAATGTCGTTTTGCTCTTGATTGCCATTTTTGGAGCCATACTATTTGTATGGACTGAGCGGAAAGTTGCCGCACCATTAATCCGGTTATCTGTCTTTCACAGCCCGGTATGGAATACAGCGCTGATCATGAACGTATTGGTTTCGACAGTAATGATGGCAACGTTGGTGATCGGGCCTTTCTATCTTTCCTCTGCACTGGGGCTCAGTCAGGCCTCTGTTGGAATGGTGATGTCTATTGGTCCGGTTGTATCTATACTGAGTGGTGTGCCCGCTGGTCGTATTGTTGACCATTGGGGGGCACGATTATCGGTCATTATTGGACTCATCCTAATGGCTGTTGGTTCATTTATGCTATCTGCTTTTTCAGGGATATTTGGGATTGCAGGGTACATCGTTGCTATTGCCATTTTGACCCCTGGTTATCAATTGTTCCAGGCAGCGAATAGTACTTCAGTAATGACAGATGTTCTTCCGGGGCAACAGGGGGTGATGTCTGGTTTACTTAATTTGTCGCGGAATCTTGGACTGATCACTGGCGCATCTGTAATGGGGGCTGTATTTTTTCTTGCATCTGGTGCAAATGAAATGATATCAGCCGGTGCTGAAGCCATTCTCATCGGTATGCGGATAACCTTTGCCGTTGCCGGAATATTGGTCGTTTTTGCTTTAGCCATTGCAATATATGGTTCGAACAAGCATAAGTGTTAAAAAATATTTACGAACCCGGTTCGTTGTTCATAGGAACATAATCAATGATTTTGCCATGCCTTTATCTTGCATCTGAGGAAATTACATTATTATTGTTACAAAAAACAGGTAGGTATGGGGCAATTGTCAGGCATGAGCGATGATGAACTTCTGGAAGCATTTCAGTCAGGAGATCAGAAAGCTTATAAGCAGATATACGACCGTTACTGGCAGCTGCTGTACCGCCATTCCTGTAGCATGATGAGAAACGATGAAGAAGCAAAAGATGTCGTGCAGGAAGTATTTACCACATTGTGGATGAAAAAGACAGAAATCAGGCCGCCTGTTGCAGGTTTTTTGTATACCGCCAGTAGGAACAGGATTCTGAACCGGTTGAAACACCTGAAAATTGAAGCAAAGTACGCCGAGCAGCGCAAGGCTGTTTTGGAAAATCCTGGAGTAGTCTTGCCGGATCAACAGATTATCGAACGCGATTTTGCAAGGCTGATTGAAGCAGGTATTCAAAGTCTTCCACCAAAAATGCGGCGGATATTTGAGCTGAGCAGAAAGGAATTTAAAACACATCAGGAGATTTCTGAAGAATTGAATATCTCTTCTTTGACGGTTAAACGGCAGGTTAGTAACGCATTGAGTATACTAAAGGATAAACTTCATATTTTTTTTACATTTTTTTAATTTTCATCTGCATCCTGGGTCCTTCTAAGTTGTTATATACATGAACAACCGTAGAAAGCTATTGATGATCGATGGATAAATTAGACAAGAAACAAGAAGAACTGCTTAGAAAATACCAGGAAGGTACCTGTAGTCCTGAGGAGGCTGTTGCAGTCCGGTACTTGTATAATCTGTCATTAGCATCAGCAGAAGAGGTTCCCGCAATGGAGAACGACGGACAGGTTGGAGCGGAAATCTGGAGTAGGCTTCCGGCTGGGAAAAAAAGCGATAGGTTAGCTGTTTTCAGAGCAATCTCAGCAGCGGCGGCAGTCATCATCATGATGGGTGCCGGCTACTTATGGGTACACCATAAAACAGCTGTTCCAAATGAGCAACAGGTGCATCATGACATTGCTCCAGGGAAAAATTCAGCCACGCTCACTTTAGCAAATGGCAAAAAAATAGTACTCACAAGTGATGTGAAAGGCGAGCTGGCTACCGAATCCGGGGTAAGCATTACAAAAGCTGCCGACGGACAACTGATCTATGAAATAAAGGACCAGCAAAACTCGGATCCAAAAGCTGTAAATCAGCTTTCTACCACCAGAGGAGAGTCTTACCAGCTTCGTTTACCCGATGGAACTATGGTTTGGCTGAATGCGGCCTCTTCCATTACTTATCCTGTATCTTTTTCAAATGCAGCATCGCGTGAGGTGAAGCTTGCCGGAGAGGCTTATTTTGAAGTCGCCAAAGACAAAAAACGTCCCTTTCTTGTCACTACCATTCAACAGCAAATCCGTGTTTTAGGTACAGAATTTAATGTGAACGCCTATCCGGATGAGCCGGAGATCAAGACCACCTTACTCGAAGGATCTATAAAGTTAAGCCTGGAGGAGGGATCTCAAAACCGCATTTTAAAACCGGGCGAACAGGCCACTTTGGCCGGAACACAACTTTCTGTGTCGACAGTGGATGTGGAACAGGCGGTAGACTGGAAAAACGGAGATTTTGTCTTCCAGTCTGAGCCTTTAACGTCTCTGATGAGACGCGTTTCCAGGTGGTATAACGTATCAGTTATTTATGCGGATGGCGTAGATAAAGAAGGCACATTTACCGGCAAGGTATCGAGAAACAAACCTGTTTCTGTCTTGCTGAAAGCATTACAGTCGGCCGGATTAAAATTTGACGTCATCGGCAGTAAAATCATTGTAAAAAATCAATCAACATAACTTTAACCAAATCCTAAACAAATGAAAAAACCATACAAAAAAGATCCTTAAGCCCCGGCAAAATAAGTTAAATGATGGCCGAAAGTGTACCACCACTTCCGGCCTGTGTTTCAGCTTATCCACGAGCCCCGGAAATCCCGGGTAATTCATAACAATTGATTAATGAACTGATGTAGGTTGCCCTGAAACTTTTGAGGTGCAGGCAACTAACTGATTAAACACGATGTAAATATATGATATTTTACACCAAAAGCCTATGTAGGCCATTGGCTGCTATTGCCAAAATTTCACTGATGATAAACCCTGTTTTCAGCAGGCTCAGTGAGGTAAATAAAAACAAATGGATCATGCGAATTAACCTGATTGTCGTATTGTTAACTTCCGCCATTCTACAGGTAAGTGCTGCTACTTATGGTCAGAATGTAACCCTTAAGCACGATAGGGTAAAGTTAGCCACGGTATTGAATGAGATTAGAAAACAGACTGGTGTTGATTTTGTATTTAGCGATAAGATTATTGCTGCAGCGAGACCAGTCAGCATCAATGTAGCCAATGTGAGCCTCGAAGCTGCATTGGAGGAATGTTTTAAAAACCAGCCGGTCACTTTTACGATTGACCACAAAATGGTCACGATAGAGAAGAGGCCGGTTTCCTTTCTGGGAATGGACCAGTTGATTATCGCTAGACTAACCGGTACTGTAAAGGATACAGATGGACTCCCTTTACCGGGAGCATCGATTGCCATCAAAGGCACTTCAAAACATGTCATTACGGATGCAGAAGGTAAGTTTGTATTGGACGGAGCGCAGAAGGGCGATCTTATTGTGATCACCTATGTGGGTTTTGTTCCTCAGGAAATTGCCTGGAATGGTGAAGGGCCGCTGAATGTGAAACTGGCAAGTACCGTTCAGGGGCTGGACGATGTAATTGTGGTGGCCTATGGAACGGCTAAAAAATCGACTTTTACCGGCTCAGTTGCCGTGGTAGGTGCCGATAAATTGTCAAAAATTGCAGGTTCAGGTTTTGCAGAAGCATTGCAGGGAATGGGAAGCGGAGTCAATGTAACCAATAATGAAGGTAATCCGGGTGGTGATACCCGTATCCAGATCCGCGGGATCGCCTCTATGAGTGGGGCTTCCAAACCATTATATGTGGTAGATGGAATGCCTTATGACGGACAATTGAATTCCATTTCGCCAAGTGACATCGAGTCGATTTCTGTATTAAAAGATGCTGCTGCTTCTTCACTTTATGGTTCACGTGCAGCAAATGGTGTCGTAATGATCACAACAAAAAAAGGAAAATCTTCTAAACCTCAGATCAATTTCCGTTCTGCCTGGGGAACATCAGATAATGCGGTTGGAAATCCGGTTAAAGCCAATCCTGCTGAGCAGTTGCTGTATACCTGGGAAGGGATGTATAATGATCAGTTTTACAAATACGGAATGACCAAGGCCAAGGCCGGAGATTGGGCTTCAGGCAACGTGCTGGGCAAAATATTAAAAGCGGTGAACAATTCTGCCGGTCAGCCAAGCTATGTATCTCCTTTTAAGCACATCAATGAAAATTATGTATTGCACGATGGCAATGGTAATCCTTACCTGAATCCTAACCTGCAAATGGTATGGAATCCATCAGACTATGATGTTAATGACGCCGTATATTCACGTAAGCTGCGTCAGGATTATGGCCTGGACATCAGCGGAGCGAGCAGCGATGGAAAGACCAATTATCTATTCTCAGGTTCTTATCTTGATGATAAGGGATTTGCCAGCAACCAGTATTTTAAACGTTATACTTTCAGGACAAATGTGACTACACAGGCGACCGACTGGTTGCAGTTGGGTGGAAATATCGCTTACAGTGGTTCAAGACAAAATAGTTCGGGTTCTATGCGTGCACAAATCTTTACCACAACGATGTCATCGCCATGGTTGAGGAATGTAGACAATACAGATTGGGTTTACTCAGAAAAAACCGGGGAAAGGATGTTTGACTATGGTTCTTATATCAATAACTTCTTCGGCATTCATCCATTAAATAATGGTGGTGATTACTGGAATAATCCAAATGATGAAGATTTCAATAATAACCAGCGCAACATGATTTCTACGCGCTTTTTTGCCAATGTTAAATTGCCTTTTGACCTGAACTTCAGATCCAGTTTAGGGATTGACAATAACAGTACCAAGCAATTTTTATACGGTTCGGCTGTTCATGGATCCGGACAGATGGCGCCATACGGACTTACAGTACTTACTTCAGGTGGTAATGCTACCCGTAACAATACGGATGTTACTTCTCTTACCTGGAACAACTTGTTAACCTGGAATAAAAAGTTTGGAGATCATAGCTTCAGCGCTTTGGCCGGACAGGAATTGTATAATAACAACTTGTTGTACAACAATGCCTATGGTGAAGGGATTATGCAGATTGGACAATTTGAGTTGAATTCAACCACAAAAAACTGGAGCAACGGATCGTTTAGGGACCGCTTTTCTTTGTCTTCTTATTTAGGTAAAGTAGACTACAATTTTCAGGATAAATATTATTTGTCGGCCTCATTCCGTGCAGATGGTTCTTCCCGTTTTCATCCTGATAACCGCTGGGGCAGTTTCTTTTCAGCAGGGGCCTCATGGAGAATCTCCAATGAGAATTTCATCAAGGACGTGAATTGGATAAACAATTTATCTCTTCGCGGAAGTTATGGTACCAATGGAAACGATAAACTGACCACAAGAAATGCGGATGGCAGTCCTGGCGGAGAAATATTATATGCTTACGAGGGCGTGTACGAAGATGATCCTATGTATGGAAATCCAGGATTACGTCCTTCAGCTCTTGCTACACCAAATCTGAAATGGGAGAGTAACAAGCAGCTGAATGTAGCCGTTGATTTTACCATTTTTAAAGGCATTACCGGATCGGTAGAATATTATACACGTAATTCATCTGGATTATTGTTCCAAAAACCCCTGCCTTTGTCTGCACAAGCTGGTTCTGTTGTGGGGTTAAACACGAATTTAGGAAATATCCGTAATAGTGGTATTGAGGTTGCTTTGGGTGCAGAGCTGATTCGCAGCAAAGATTTTAGCTGGAAGATTGATGCAAACATCTCCACTTTAAAAAATGAAGTGACTTACCTTCCTGCCGGTGCATTTACCTTCTCTAACCGTGCTGCAACCTATAAACTGGAAGAAGGACATTCTATCTATGACTTCTTTATGGTAAAAAATGCCGGTGTTAATCCAGATAACGGAAATATGCGTTACTGGGTTCAGGATGGTTCCGGAGGCTGGAAAACCACCGAGAACTATGCCGAAGTAACTACAAAAGATTATCAATATGGAGGTTCAGCACTTCCTAAAGCCTATGGAGCAGTGACCAACAGTTTTGACTGGGCAGGATTTGATCTTTCATTTATGTTCTACTACTCTCTGGGTGGAAAGATGTTTGACTATGGATACATTGAGCGCACTGCATTGCGTGGTGGGGTTGGCGTGATTCCGGACCTGGTACAGGACAGATGGAAAAATCCGGGCGACCAGGCGAAGTTTCCAAAATGGTCTAACGACAATTACTCAGATACCAGAAGGGGTTCAGATTTTTACGTATTCAATAACAGTTTCCTTCGTCTTAGAAACCTGACTCTTGGCTTTACGCTACCTAAGGAAGTTAGCAAAAAACTGGGCATGTCATCTGCCAGAATTTATCTTGCCGGAAATAACCTGTTGACTTTCGGAGCGGCGAAAAACCGTTTTTCAGATCCTGAAACAGGGGTCCTTGGAAATAATTATAACGGTAATGCCGATACGGATAATGGTGTTCAGGGTTCAAGAAGAATCTATATGGGCGGTATCCAGGTCTCATTTTAATCACATAAAAAGATACGATAACGATGAAAATAATATATAAAACAGTCCTGTTTCTGGCAATACCGGTTTTGATGACAGGCTTTGCCGGTTGTAAAAAATTCCTGGACACAAAATCGTCTACCGCAACCTCAGACGGGGCGGTGCTCAAGAATGTTACCCAGCTGAATATGGTGCTGAATTCTGCATATAAAAAGCTATATTTTAATAATGGAGGAGCAGACCGGGCTTATTCGGGACTGGCTGGTTTACAAATGTATGTAGACCTTGGCGGTGCTGATATCCTCAGCCATACCAATATGGGGGGGAACCAGGTTACTTCTTATACTTTTGAGCCTACCAGAACACAGATTACCGGAAATTCGGATGCGATATGGTCAATGATGTATAAAACGATCAATCAGGTAAACGCCATTATCACTGCGCTGCCAAATGCAGATGGCGGTGCTGAGGAAAAGGCACAAATTATGGGACAGGCTAAGGCCATTCGTGCGGTATGCTATTTTCACCTGATCCAAAATTATCAGCAGACTTATGTACTGGCTAAAAATAAGCCAGGCGTAATATTGAGGTTATCTGCTAATGACCCGGTGAGCATGCCGCGCTCTTCCGTGGAAGCCTGCTACCAGCAGATTGTAACTGATCTCAGGGATGCGAAAGCTTTACTGGCGAATTTTCAACGTCAGAACAAATGGACGATTGATAAAAATGTGATCTCCGGACAACTGGCCAGGGTATATCTGGTGATGAACGACTGGCCAAATGCACTTGCTGAAGCCACAACTGCTTACAATGCTTATAGTCAATTAATGACCCGCGAACAATACCGTAGTGGTTTTGACAAAGTGATCACCAAGGCCTACCCGGAAATCATGTGGGCCATGAAATATACCGAAACAGATAATATAGGTGGAAGTACCCAGTTTAATTTCTGGTACAATCAGGATGAGAAATATGGTGAAGGTTTTACAGACGGACCTATTTACGCCTTCCTGAGTTTCTTTGCCGACGGAAAGTATGAGCAGCTGTTTGAAAAAACAGAAGACAGGTATCAATTTTGGAAGCGTACAAAGAATGCTTCTCAGGAATGGTCTACAAAATGGGCCTACGACAAGTACAAACATTATGGCGATGCCAATGGTGCGGTACAGGGAAATACCCGCCCTGAAGTTTCGCTGATGCGTGGCTCAGAGATGTTACTCATCATGGCTGAAGCTGCTGCCCATTCCGGTGGAGATGCACTTACCTACCTGAACCGTTTACAAAGGGCCAGAGGGGTTACAGCGGTGACTACCGCAGCTGGTGGATCGGAGCTGCTGGAGGCCATTTACGTAGAAAGACGCAAGGAGTTGCTTTGTGAAGGTGTGACGGGTTTTTATGACCTGTTGCGTTTGCAGAAGCCATTGCTCCGTTATCAGGAAACTGCTACTTACCGCGAAGGACATTATACCTGGGGTGTGAATCAATTGAACGGTTATATTGCTTCTTCGGCTCAGCCTTCAGGCACTTTACTGTCTAATGATTACCGCTTTATCAGTCAGATTCCACAATTGGAAATGACCAATAATGAGGCGCTTAAAGCGAGTGATCAGAATCCTTTTTCTGGTCAATAGGACGTTCAGCTTGCATTTTAGCAACAACTGATTTGATATTTTCGCAGCTGCCCGGTTTACAGATAACCGGGCAGCTTTTTTATGTGAGCAAGCCGGTGGTAAACACTGTACTCATCCTGATGGCTGTTGGTTCATTCACGCTATCCGCTTTTTCAGGGCATATCATTGCCATCAGCATTTTTTATTTAGGAACGGACACCAGCTCTTCTTTGAACCATAGAAAATAATTTACATCTTCGATATTGCTATTTAAACAATGAAAGAAGAAACTTATAATCCCTTTTATTTAGTGTCGATTACTGAAATCAGCGACAGGTACTATATTTTAAATTGCTTTTCGTCGAAATTATCTAATGAAGATTACTATTGTGAAATGCACATCGAAGCTGACCATACATTGGAGATTATTAAAAATTATGTAGAAGACTTTATCTATGTAGA
>Ga0307414_10001607_pt1 | contig 11747 bp, 10 predicted proteins | sample DK1Ometagenome_FD_203804 | JGI IMG/M metagenome (GOLD analysis project Ga0307414, IMG submission 203804) | Maize rhizosphere microbial communities from greenhouse at UC Davis, California, United States - DK15-O-3 | ecosystem: Host-associated > Plants > Roots > Rhizosphere > Soil | place: USA...
TCGACATTGCCCGAATGGGCGGTCAGCGTATCGAGGCTGCCCTGCAGCACCTTGCCGCCCAGCGTTTCATTCTTGCGAATGTCGGCCACGGTCATCCCGCGCACCAAAATCCCCTCGACCCGGCCATTGAAGGTCGTGAGCAACGGCTGTTCGATCAGCGGGGTCGCCGACACCACATCGGGGGTCGCCTTGGCCTGCTTGAGCACATCCTGCCAGTCGTCGAGCCGGCCGCCGAAGCCCTGAACCACCGCATGGCCGTTCAGCCCGACGATCTTGTCGAACAGGTCGGCGCGAACGCCGTTCATCACGCTCATCACGATCACCAGCGCCGCGACGCCCAGCGTCACGGCGATAAAGCTGAACGCCGCCGCGACGAAGATAAAACCTTCGCCGCGCTGAGGGAGCATATAGCGTTTGAAGATGGTGCGCTCATAGGGACGCAGGATCATGGAGCGGGCGGCCTTTGGGGCGCGATGCGCATTGCGGTCATGTCGCTGCTTTAGGGAGCCAGGACGGGGCTGGCAATGGGGCGGCCCGCGAAGCATTTTGCGAGCGATTCGCAAAATCTGTTGCCCGATGGCCACAGCACCCGGCAAAAGCATGACCGGACGCTTGCGGAAGGGTGACAAACCCCCATCGGCGTCCTAGCCCATCTGCTTCTGGATCACGCGGCGAAAGGCCCGGTTCCGGGGAGTGCATGGTCATTCGCCTGACCTGCGCAAAAGGGGGATGGCGAAGTTCGTCACAGGCGCCCGGGTCTCGTAAGAGGCCCGGGCGTTGTGATTCTGGATCCAGCTGATGGTAAATATTCGCTTTGGGGTAGAAAGCGGTCCCATTATGCTTCGAGCCCTCTGAGATTGCGGTCGAATTGCAATCCACCTAGCTGGCACGACTTGCGTTCGGAGAGAAGCAAATGACATCCAATCTGAAAGCCGAAGCCCCAAGAGAAAAGCGGATCACTGCGATTCTGTGCTTGTTTCTTGTCCTAATGATGGTCTGGTCCATCTTCGTGGACAAAGCTGATGACAATCATGCATTTCTCGTCGGCCAAGCAGTCGCATTTGTATTAATTACGATCGTGAATTTTCGCTTGGCTTACAGAACGTTTTTCGGCCCAGTCGGCGAGCGCTCATGGCTTGCGATTGCGATATTTTGCGGCTTTGGAACGTTAGGATTGTGGCTAGTCGTCACCAAGCTTGAGACATTGGTTTAATGCGCGCAACCATGGCAGCTATTGGGTCGCTAGCTGCCATTTCTTCTTCGTCACCCCGGACTTGATCCGGGGGCCATGATTTCAACGCTGCCGTTGATCCGGGGTCAGGTCCGGGATGACAAGTAAGGCGGGGCGGCTTTCGATCGCCAGCGACCGGCCGCCTACCCCTCGCTCTCGCTGATATCCTCAAGCATATCCGTATCGAGAACGCGAACGCGCCCCTGCTCGAGAGAGATAACCCCCGACTCTTCCCAGCTCCTGAGCTGGCGGTTGATATGCTCGCGGCTCATGCCCGCGAAATTGCCCAGTTCGGTCTGCGACAGTTCGACGCGGTGCGTCGCCTCGACATCCTGCCGGATCAGCCGCTTCAAATAGCGCGCAAGCCGCGGGCCCGAGGCATAGGCGCGGTCGCGTTCGATAGTCTGGTCGGCGGTGCGAAGCCGCCGGGCAAGCTGCTGCATCAGCGACCAGGCGAAATCGGGATGGCTCGCGGCAAAATCGCGTAGCGCATTACGGCCAAGCTGGAGCGCCGCGCCCGCGCCGGTCGCGATGACCGATGCGGTGCGCTCGCCGCCGTCGAGCAGCGCAATCTCGCCCAGCACGGCGCCGGGTTCGGCATAGGCCAGCACAATTTCGCGCCCATGGGGGCTCAGCATCGATACCCGCGCGCTGCCCTCTGTCAGAATAAGCAGGCTGTCGCCGGCATCCCCCTGACTGAGCAATTCCTTGCCCTTCGTGAAATTGACCTGCACGGCGCGACCCGCAAGGTCCGCCCAGTCCTGAAGGCTGAGGCCGGAAAAGATGCTGTCGGGGCCCTGCAATGCGGCGAGTTTCGCGTGATCCATGACCCTGTGCTTCCCTGTCACCCCGCCTCAGACGAGGCGGCTCTGCTTCACCGCCGCTTCGATGAACCCCGCAAACAAAGGATGCGGATCGAAGGGTTTGGACTTGAGTTCCGGATGGAACTGCACCCCGATAAACCACGGATGGTCGGGCCGCTCAACGATTTCCGGCAGCATGCCGTCGGGCGACATGCCCGAAAATACCAACCCGCCCTTTTCGAGGCTCTCGCGATAGGCGCCGTTCACTTCGTAACGATGACGATGGCGCTCGCTGATGTCGTTCGCGCCATAGACGCTTGCGACATGGCTATTCGGCGACAGCTTGGCCTCATAAGCCCCCAGCCGCATCGTTCCGCCCAGATCGGTGTTGGCGCCGCGCTTTTGCAGGCCTTCGGCGCTCATCCATTCGGTGATCAGACCGACGATCGGCTCGTCGGTGGGACCGAATTCGGTACTCGACGCCTTTTCGATCCCGCTCGTGTTCCGCGCACCCTCGATGCACGCCATCTGCATGCCGAGGCAGATGCCGAAGAAAGGCACGCCGCGTTCACGCGCAAAGCGCACGCTGGCGATCTTGCCTTCCGACCCGCGCTCACCGAACCCGCCGGGCACGAGAATGCCGTGCATTGGCTCCAGATTTGCGGCCAGTTCATCTTCCTGCTCGAAGATTTCCGCGTCGAGCCAGCGGATATTGACCTTCACCCGGTGCGCCAGCCCGCCATGGACCAGCGCCTCGTTCAGCGACTTATACGCATCGGGCAGCGAGACATATTTGCCGACGACGCCGATCGTCACCTCACCCTCTGGGTGCTGTTTGCGATCCATGATATCGTACCAGCGCGTCAGGTCGGGGTCGGGCGCGTCATGGATACCGAAATGCCGCAGCACTTCGGTATCGAGACCTTCGCCGTGATATTGGACCGGCACCGAATAAATACTGTCGGCGTCGAGTGCGGGGATCACTGCTTCCTTGCGAACGTTGCAGAATTGCGCGATTTTCGCGCGCTCGCTGTCGGGCAGCGGCTTTTCGCAGCGGCACAGCAAAATTTCGGGCTGAACGCCCAGCGACGCGAGTTCGCGCACGCTATGCTGGGTCGGCTTGGTTTTAAGCTCCCCGGCGGCCGCGATATATGGCACGAGCGTCACATGGACCGACAGCGTCTTGTCGCGACCTTCTTCGTTCCGGAGCTGACGGATCGCTTCGATGAACGGCAGCGACTCGATATCGCCGACGGTTCCGCCGATCTCGCACAGCACGAAATCCAGATCGTCGATATCGGCGCGCGCAAAAGCCTTGATCGCATCGGTGACGTGCGGAACGACTTGCACCGTCGCGCCCAGATAGTCGCCGCGGCGCTCCTTGGTGATGATCTGCTGATAAATGCGGCCCGAGGTGACATTGTCGCTCTGCCGCGCCGCAACCCCGGTAAAGCGTTCATAATGGCCGAGATCGAGGTCGGTTTCGGCCCCGTCGTCGGTCACATAGACCTCGCCATGCTGATAGGGCGACATCGTGCCCGGATCGACGTTCAGATAGGGATCGAACTTCCGGATGCGAACGCGATAACCCCGCGCTTGCAACAGAGCCGCGAGGCTAGCCGCCATCAAACCTTTGCCAAGGGAGGAGACCACGCCGCCGGTGATAAAAATGAACCGCGCCATGGGAGGAAAGACTTACTCAACAGGAGGGGGACGGCGCAAGCCGTCGAATCGCTTGCGGCGGAAATAAATTCCGCCGCCTTGCGGGTGAAGTCGGGTGGCCGAAGCCGCCGCCGGATTATTTCTTGGCCGGTGCGTCCGTTTGCGTCGCCGGGGCCTCAGGCGTCGCAGCCGCCGCAGCAGCGGCCGCCAGCGGATCATCGCTCGCCGGGGCGGCAGGCTGTGCAGGCCCCGTCAGCGACGACGGCCCCGTTGCTGCGCCACCGCTCTGCTGCTGAGCGGTTTTCGACAGGGTGGTGTCGATGTTCGATCCGCCACGGCCGACCGAGGCCATCGCCGCGAGAAGGATCGAAAGGCCGACGAACAGCGTCGCCAGGATCGTCGTTGCCCGGGTCATGAAATCGGCCGCGCCACGCGCCGAAAGCAGGCCAGCCGGACTGCCTCCGACTCCCAGACCGCCACCTTCCGACTTTTGCATCAGAATGACGCCAATCATCGCGGCCGCAACAAGAGCCTGAACGACAAGCACAAAGGTGAACAGATTGGACATCGAAATTTCCCGAACTTGCACGGTCTCACATGGACCATGCCCGCCGCGCACATAGAGACGAAGGCGCTTCGCTTCAACCCATAGCTCTCGCGACGCTCCACGTCGCCCCCGCAAAGGCGGGAGCGACGATCATATGATCAACCCAAAGCCGCCGCAGCCGCCACAATCGATACAAACTTGCCCGCCGTCAGGCTCGCGCCGCCGACCAGCGCGCCATCGACATCGCCGGCGTCCAGCAGTTCGGCGGCATTCTCGCCATTGACCGAACCGCCATAAAGGATGCGCATAGCCCCTGCGGCCGCTGAGCCAACCTGTTCGGTCAGCTTGTCACGGATCGCACCATGCATCGCCGCGACGTCATCGATGGTCGGAACGAGCCCGGTGCCAATCGCCCAAATCGGCTCATAGGCGATCGCCAGTCGCGCCGCATTGAATTCGCCGGGCAAAGATCCTGTGACCTGCGCCAGTACATAGTTAATTGCGTCGCCCGATTCGCGAACGTCGCGCGGTTCGCCGACGCACAAGATCACCGACAGGCCGGCACCTAGCGCCGCCACGGCTTTGGCTTGAACGTCGCTGTCGCTTTCGCCGAAACCCTCGCGCCGCTCGCTATGTCCGACGATCACCAGCGTCGCGCCGGCATCGGCCAGCATCGGGGCCGCCACCGAACCGGTGAAGGCGCCGGAGGTGGCGCTGTGGCAATCCTGCCCACCAACCGCTGCACCCGGCGCGGCTGCCGCCATTGCGCCAATCAAGGTGAAGGGGGGGCATAGCGCAACGTCGACCGAGCCATGCTGTTTTGCCCCGGCAAAAATAGCCTGCGCTTCGCCGATCGCGTCCGACAGGCCATTCATCTTCCAGTTGCCGACCACATATTTGCGCCGTGCCATTGTCCTGCTTCTCCTGTTCGCGATATCGATGCACGCTGCCCTAGCGGCGCGCGGGGCGAAGTGGCAAGCCGGGTGCGCGTTCCTGCCATCACGATACTTCCATTTCGCCGGGACAGACTCTAAAGCATCGCGCAACCGCGCTTTAACGAGCGCCTTCGCCGAAAGAATATTCGTTCCATGATCACCGCCCTTCGCCGCCTCTTCGGATCCACGATCGGTAAGGTCGTTGCTCTCGGCTTCGTTGTTCTCGTCGGCCTCGCCTTCGCGCTCGGCGACGTCACCGGCAACGCCAATTTTGGCGGCATCGGCGGGGCCAATGCCGCCAAAGTCGGCAACACCGATATCGGGGTTGGCGAACTGCGCGAGCGCGTGAAGCAGGCCTATGATCAGGCGCGGCAGCAACAGCCCACTTTGACGATGGCGGCGTTCGTCGAATCGGGCGGGCTCGATCAGGTCCTGAACCAGTTGATCGAGGGCGCGGCCTTCGAGCAGTTTGCTACCGACCTTGGCTTTGGCGTCAGCAAGCGACTGATCGACGGCCGCATCGCCGACCTGCCCGTCTTTGCCGGCGTCTCGGGGAAATTCGACCAGACGCGCTTTGAAACCTTCCTGCGCGACAATGGCATGAGCGAGGCACAGCTTCGCCGCGACATTCGCCAGCAATTGCTGGCCGAACAGCTCGGCAATCCCGTCGGCACGATGCCCGCGATCGCATCTGCAATGGCGCAGCCCTATGCTGCATTGCTGATGGAGCAGCGTCGCGGTCAGGCGACTTTCATTCCCGCCAGCAGCTTTGCCCCCGCCACCGACCCCGGCGATGCGGCATTGAAGAAATATCTGTCCGGACATGCGGCAAAATTCACTGTGCCCGAACGCCGCGTGATCCAATATGCCCAGTTCGACCGCGCCGCGGTGCCCGTCCCCGCCGTGACCGACGCCGAAATCGCCAAGGTCTACAAGGATAATGCCCCGCAGTTCGCGGCCAGCGAAACGCGCCGCTTTGCGCAGGTCATCGCTCCCGATCAGGCGACTGCCAACGCGATCGCGACCAAAGTCCGCGCTGGCACGCCGCTCGCCGCAGCCGCGCAGGCCGCGGGCCTGTCGGCCGCGACCACGGGTGACCTCACGCAATCATCCTATGCCGCGACCACCAGCGCCGCTGTCGCCAAAGCCGCCTTTGCCGCCAAGAGCGGTGACGTGCTCGGGCCGACGCAGACCGGTCTCGGCTGGGCGATCGCGCGGGTCGAGAATGTGACTCCCAAGCCCGCGCGCAGCCTTGCCGATGCCAGCGAGGAAATCCGTACCGAACTCGCCAAGAACAAAGCGAATGAGGCGATCGTCGATTATTATAACGCGCTTCAGGATGCCGTGAACGGTGGCGCCTCGATTCAGGAGGTCGCGGCCGACCGCAAGCTCACCGTCGCCGAAACCCCGGCATTGCTGGCCGATGGCCGCGCGCCGGGTCAGCCGGGCTTTGCCCTGCCCCCCGAACTCGCCCCGCTGATCGCACAGGCATTCCAGTCCGATGGCGAAGGCGACAGCCATCTTGCGACGCTCGTCGAGAATGAAAAATTCGCCGTCTACGCGGTCAAGACGATCGTCGCTGCCGCGCCGCCGCCGTTTGCACAGATTCGCACCGACCTGCTCGCCGACTGGCGCTTTGCCGAGGGGCAAAAGGTCGCCCGCGACAAGGCGCGCGCGATCGCAAAGAGCGTCGAAGGCGGCAAAAGCCTTGCCGATGCCGTCACGGTCGCGGGCCCCAATATCGGCGGCGTCCAGTCGATCGGCGGCACCCGTGCCGAGCTTGGCCAAAATGGTCAGCCCGTCCCGCCCGAACTCGCGCTTCTCTTCTCCATGGCGCAGGGCAGCGTGAAGACGCTGGAAATCCCCGGCAATCGCGGCTGGATGGTGATTGCACTCGACGAAGTGCGGCGCCCCGATCCGAAGAGCATCGAGCCGGCTCGTGTTGCCGCAATCGGTCGCCCGCTCGCGTCGGCATTTGGTAATGAGCTGGTCGAGCAACTTGTCGGTGAGGCAAAGCGCCGCGCGAATGTGAAGATCAACAAGGATCTGGTCGAACAGCTGCGCCGCGAACTCACCGGCACCGCGCAAGCCGCCGAATAGACCCGCTCGTGACACTGGAGGGTAGAGCTGCAGCGCTCGGGGCGCTGGCGCAGGGGCGCGGCGCGGTCGTGTGGCAGCGCCTGATCGCCGACATTGAAACCCCGGTTTCGGCGGCGCTCAAGCTGATCGAACCGGGCCGCGGCGACTGGGTACTCGAATCGGTCGAAAGCGGCGAAACGCGCGGACGTTACAGCCTGATCGGACTCGACCCCGATTTGATGTTCGAAGTCACCGGCGATGCCGCGCGGATCAACCGCGACTGGCGCCGCGACCGCGAGGCGTTCGAGCCCATGGCGGTTCCGGCGCTGCAGGCGCTGCGCGATCTCGTCGCCGAATGCCGGTTCGACGTGCCCGAGGGTCTGCCCAAGGCGCTCGCGACGCTCGTCGGCTTCTTCGCCTATGAAACCATCGGCCTGGTCGAGCGCATCCCGCGCGCGCCGGGAACCGGCCTTGGCCTGCCCGACATGGTCTTCGTCCGTCCGACGACGATCCTCGTTTTCGACCGCCTCGCGGACGAGCTCTTTCTGATCGCACCGATCTGGCCCGACGCCAACGCGCCGATCGACCGGATGATCGACACGGCGCAAGACCGGCTCGAGGATATCGCCGCGCGGCTGTCGCGCGTCAGCGCCCACGCCGAACGCGCGACGACCGACGCCCTGCCCGCCGATATCACCGCCAACCCCGCAACAACGCCCGAACGCTTTGCCGAGATGGTCGGGACAGCAAAGGAATATATCGCCGCCGGTGATATCTTTCAGGTCGTGCTGTCGCAGCGTTTCTCGACCCCCTTCGACCTGCCGCCGTTCGATCTCTATCGCGCACTGCGCCGCATCAATCCCTCGCCCTTCCTCTATTTCCTCGATCTGCCGGGCTTCGCGCTCATCGGCTCGTCACCCGAAATATTGGTCCGCGTGCGCGACGGCGAAATCACCATCCGCCCGATCGCCGGAACCCGCCCGCGCGGAAAGACCAGCGCAGAGGATGTCCAGAACCGCGAATCGCTGCTCGCCGATCCCAAGGAACGCGCCGAGCATCTGATGCTGCTCGACCTCGGCCGCAACGACGTCGGGCGCGCTGCGACGGGCGGAACGGTCGCTGTGACCGACAGCTACACGGTCGAATTTTACAGTCATGTCATGCACATCGTGTCGAACGTCATCGGCCGCATCGCCCCCGACAAGGACGCGATCGACGCGCTGTTCGCGGGCTTCCCGGCAGGCACGGTCAGCGGCGCGCCCAAGGTTCGCGCGTGCCAGATCATCGCCGAGCTGGAGGCTGACGCACGCGGCGCTTACGCTGGCGGCGTCGGCTATTTCGCCCCCGACGGCAATATGGACAGCTGCATCGTACTGCGCACCGCGATCGTCAAGGACGGCGAAATGCACGTCCAGGCGGGTGCCGGGATCGTCGCCGACAGCGAAGCCGCCTATGAACAGCGCGAGTGCGAAGCCAAGGCCGGCGCCCTCTTCGCCGCCGCACGCGAAGCGGTGCGACTTGCCGTCACCCCCGGATACGGGCAGTAGGCACCCCGCATGTCCCTCATTCAGCTCTCCAAAGCCAACCCTGAAAGCTTCGACAGCTATCTTGCTCGGCAAATAGTTGCCTTCGCTGGCGATGGAAATTTGAGAGACAATTCTGAATGCTCGTTGCAACTCCGCGCTTATTTGAAGGCCGCGAGCAGGGACAGGCTTGAGCGTTATACTCAGGAATGTTTGGAGCAGCCCTTCTCAGATAGTGGCTTTTTCCTCCAAGACGTCATGAACGAACTTGGGCGTCGGCTGGAATTTGACGTCGAAAACGGCCGCTATCGGGGCGTTTCAAACGCGATCGGCTTTGACGGTCTGTGGCGTGTACCCAGTGGCCCGACAATTATCGTAGAAGTTAAGACCACGGATACGTACAATGTTTCTCTGGAATCCATTGCGGAATACCGAAGAAAGCTAATCTTGTCAGGCGCCGCAGACGCAAATTCATCGGTTCTTTTTGTGGTTGGCCGGAAAGATACAGGGGCTCTGGAAGCTCAGATACGGGGCAGTAGGCACGCTTGGGACATGCGTGTTGTTGGTGTTGAAAGTTTGATAAAGCTCGTATCGGTAAAGGAAAAATCGAGCGAGGATCAAACAGTCTCGCAAATCAGAGAGCTGCTTCGCCCATTTGAGTATACAAGAGTAGATCGCATTTTGGATGTCGTTTTTAGCGCGACAACTGACGCCGTTAGTGACGAACAAGCTCAGGCCATTTCAGAGTTTCCGCAAGAAGAGGACAATTCTCTTCAGAACAGAACCCCAAAATCCACAATCGAAGAGGTACGACTGAAGGCGATTGGAGCGCTCAATCAGAAGCTCGACTCTAATCTGGTTCGCCGTCGACAAGCTCTTTTTGAAGATCAAGATGGGGACATACGAGCCTGTGCTACCATCTCGAAACGATACGACGATAAACTCCAGCCATATTGGTATGCCTATCATCCGAAGTGGGACGAATTCCTTTCATCTGCGACACAAGGCTATGTAATCTTTGGGTGCGTGGATCGCTCCGAAGCGTTCGCTATCCCGCTAGAGAAAATGAGAAAGCTCCTTCCCAGCTTGAACCAAACAGTTCGGGCAGATGGTGGGACTTACTGGCACGTCAAGTTTTCGGAAGCGCCTAATGGACTGGTTCTATTCGCATCTAAAACTGGCGAAAAATTTGATCTCACCGAATTTCGAATAGAGCTTCCCGAATGATCCTCGTCATCGACAATTACGACAGCTTCACCTTCAACCTCGTTCATTATCTGATCGAACTGGGCGCCGAGGTGCGCGTCGAGCGTAACGACGCACTGACTGCAGCCGAAGCGCTCGCGACCGGCGCCGACGCAATGCTGATCTCGCCCGGTCCCTGCACCCCGAACGAGGCCGGAATCAGCCTCGATCTCGTCGCCGCCTGCGCCGAAGCGAAGCGCCCACTGCTCGGCGTCTGCCTCGGCCATCAGGCGATCGGCCAGCACTTCGGCGGCACCGTCCAGCGCGGCCATCTGATGCATGGGAAGACATCACCCGTCTGTCATGACGGCACCGGGCTCTTCACAGACCTGCCCTCGCCGCTCACCGCGACACGCTATCACAGCTTGGAGGTCGTCGACATTCCCGCCAGCCTGGCAATCAACGCGACCAGCGACGACGGTGCGGTGATGGGCTTCCGCCACGCCGATCTGCCGATCCACAGTGTGCAATTCCATCCCGAAAGCATCGCCACCGAACATGGTCATGCGATGCTCGCCAATTTCATGCGGCTTGCAGGATTGCCCGTAAGCGCCCGGAAAGCGGCATGAGCCGTTTCGGCCCCTTTCCCGATCCGTCGCACCTGCTTACCGATGACGGGGCCGCGTCGGCCTTCGCGACGATGCTCGACGGCGGCGCAAGCGACGAACATATCGCCGAATTTTTGAGCGCGCTGTCGGATCGCGGCGAAACAATGATCGAAATCGCCGCTGCGGCGCAGGCGATGCGGGACCGGCTGATCCCCATCGAGGCACCCGAAGGCGCTATCGACGTTTGCGGCACCGGCGGTGATGGCCATCATACGCTCAACGTGTCCACCGCGGTCGCAATCGTCGTTGCAGCATGCGAAGTTCCGGTCGCAAAGCACGGTAACCGTGCGGCTTCTTCCAAATCCGGCGCTGCCGATACGCTCGAAGTCCTCGGCCTCGACATGGAGCGCGCTTCGCGCCTCGCCGAGGCCCAGCTCGCCGACCTCGGCATCTGCTTCCTCTTCGCCGCGCATCATCATCCCGCGATGAAGCGCATCATGCCGATCCGCAAGGCGCTCGGCCGCCGCACCATCTTCAACCTGATGGGCCCCCTCGCCAATCCGGCACGCGTCACCCGCCAGCTGATCGGCATCGCACGCCCCGCCTATGTTCCCGTCTATGCCGAGGCGCTGCACCGGCTGGGAACAGAGCATTCGCGCGTCATTTCGGGCGACGAGGGCATCGACGAACTGTCGCTCGCAGGCGGAAACGAGGTTGCGGTCATCACACCCGACGGCGTGCGGATGCAGCGCAGCCACGCCGCGGACGCCGGCCTCCCCACCCGCGCGATCGCCGAGATTCGCGGGGGCGACGCGGCCTTTAACGCCAAGGCGCTCCGCGCTTTGCTTCAAGGCGAGGCGGGGGCTTATCGCGACGCCGTGCTCTATAACGCCGCCGAGGCGCTCGTCGTCGCAGGCACCGTCGACAATCTGATCGACGGGGTCGAAGAGGCCGCCGAAGCCATCGACAAGGGCCTTGCCAATGCGCTGCTTAATTGCTGGATCTCCTATAAATGAACAAGTTGACGCAGATTCTTGTTACCAAGGCTGAAGAAGTCGCGGAACGCCGCGCACTACGCTCGCTTGGCGACCTTGATGCCGTCGAAGCCAGCCCGGTGCGCGGCTTCGCCGCCGCCTTGCAGGCGAAGATCGACGCTGGCGGCATCGCGCTGATC
>Ga0307414_10001608_pt1 | contig 11740 bp, 6 predicted proteins | sample DK1Ometagenome_FD_203804 | JGI IMG/M metagenome (GOLD analysis project Ga0307414, IMG submission 203804) | Maize rhizosphere microbial communities from greenhouse at UC Davis, California, United States - DK15-O-3 | ecosystem: Host-associated > Plants > Roots > Rhizosphere > Soil | place: USA...
AAACTTGCCTGGGCGGTAACGATTCATAAAAGTCAGGGATTAACGTTCGATCATGCCATTATTGATGCGGGAAAATCATTTGTGGCCGGACAGGTTTATGTGGCATTAAGTCGGGTAAGAACCCTGAACGGGCTGATTTTGAAGTCTAAGATCATTACGGAGAGTTTGAGGTCGAACACAGAGGTGATCAATTATATGAATCCTGTAAAGGAACAGGAGCTGGATTCGATGCTTGTTGAGGCGCAGGAGAAGTTTATCCTCCAGCTGGTGCTTGATCATTTTTCTCTCACTCAGGCTGTCGGTGGTCTAGAAACTGTGGTTTCAAATCCGGAGGTGGTTAAAGCAAATATTCCTGAGTTCAAATCTTTATTGAGTCAGCTGGCTAAATCGGCTGCTGACTTGCTGGTGCTGTCTGAGCGTTTTCGGGCACAGGTGAGGCAGCTTCACAAACAAAGTGGTTTTAAAGACCAACAGATATTACAGGCGCGGATAGAGTCGGCACTGGCTTATTTTGTGAAGGAACTCAATATGCAGCTGATCAATCCGCTGAATAAAAACATCCGGATCAAGCCGAAAAATAAATTGCAGCAGCAGTTGCAGCATTTATTGCAGCAGTACAGGCAGATTATTGAAAACAGGATCGCATTGATGCATATAGGCGCCAGTTTGCTGAAAGAGCCGATTTCTGTCAGCGATTATGTGTCATGGATAGAGCAGCATAAGCTAAAGGCTAAAGCTAAAGCGGATTCTTCATCGGGGCAGCAGCAGGCGGTTACAATGCAGCTGTTTTAAGTAATTAAACTGGAAAAATCCGGTATAAAAAGGGTGTTCAAAATTTGAACACCCTTAATGGTTTAATTGGACAACGACTAATTGTATCCGGGGTTCTGTTGTGCAGCAAGGCCCGGATTGGCATTGATCTCATCCTGAGAAATTGGCAGGATCGTCTTATTAAAAGCTCTCGTTATAGTTAACGGCCGATTTGTAATCGTTAAACCGCCAAAAGCATCATCAAATGTGATGGATTTATTCAACCGGATGAGGTCGAAATAACGCTGTCCTTCACCAAATAACTCCTTACTCCTTTCATCCAGAATCATATCTATTGTAATATTTCCAGCGGTAACAGCCGGAAGATTAGGAGATCTTTTTCGTATGGCATTGAGATAACTAGCAGCCAGGTTCTTATCTATAGTGAGTGCGGCCTCTGCCGCGATCAGATATATTTCAGACAGCCTGATTACTTTAATATTTACAGCAGTTGCTGTAGTTTTACCGTCGCCCTCAAGAGCAACTCCACCACTATATTTATAAAGCGATCCTAATCGGGTTCCTGGAGCCTCGTCATCGCTCATTACACCCCATCTGACATCTGCGGGATCCTCGCCCAACCTGGTTAGAAAAGGTGTACTGGCCATAAAGAACCCAAGTGCAGCAGATCCACCATGCTGTGCACGTCTTAAATAGAAGCCCAGTGAGGCGGTCAGCAGGTCCCCCTCATTCGGCGATATTACCAGTTCGAAAATAGATTCCAGGCCAAACTGTGCTTTCCATGATGGAACCCATTCGGCATTTGTGTATAACCTGTATAAACTAGCGGGCACAGCAATTATTTCCTGCGCCGCTTTAAGCGCATTTGCATGATCATCCATGTAAAGGTAAACTCTGGCCTGCATCGCCAAATTTGCATAGTAATTGAGGTATCCGGATGTTTTAATCTTCGGCAATAAAGGAACTGAAGCCTTCAGATCGTCCACGATCTGTTTATAATTCTCCTCTACTGTAGCACGAAGCGGTTGGGCAGTGGCCGGAAGTGTAGTGATAATATTAGGCACGCCAAAGGAAGCTTTATTTTCGCTGTAAACTTTTCCATACAACCTGACAAGGTCAAAATACATAACGGCCCGTGCTGTCAGCGCCTGACCTTTAACAACATTAAACTCGGCATTGGTGCCCGAAGGATCGATGCGTTGTATGTTCTCAAGCAGGTTATTTGCCTGAAGAATGCCATTGTATATCTGTGTCCAGAAAGCAGAATTGCTGCCCGTTGTTTTACTATGGTTGAATGTATACAAGCCGTCAAGTCCCCGGCCCTGCATGTATATGGTCATATCTCCGCCCTTGGCATCCCCATACATAAACATGTTTCTGCCATAGTAACTGGAGCTGATCATATTTCGCATTAACCCGTTCATCATTATTTTAGCATCGCTGGGCGTTTGAATAGATGTTTTCGAATCGCCGAGGCTACTGGGTTCAACATCTAAAAAGTCTTTACATGAAGATAAACTTATAATGAGCAGACCTGTAAGTATTATATTTATTTTTTTCATCTTATTAGATCTTTAATCGTTAAAAACTGAATTCAATACCAAAAGTATAGGTTTTTCCAAACGGGGTTTCCCATCCTCTTGTCCCGTATTGGTTGACTTCCGGATCTGCAATTTTATATTTCGAAAAAGTAAGCAGATTGGTTACGTTAACATACAGCCTGGTATTGGACGCACCTATCTTATTGACCAGGCTCTTGGGTAAATTATAAGCAAGAGTAACATTCTTTAATCTTAGGAAGCTCGCACTATGCATCTGACGGCTGCTGTATTGCTGAGGGTCGGTCAAATCATTCCCGTCAAGCTTAGGCAACGATCCTCCTGGATTTTCAGTTGTCCATCTGTTGTCATAATAGTCCTGTGACCTGATCCTCTCCCAATAATAACCATCATCCGCCACATCTTTATATGCGCCATTATACAGTTTACCACCCAGTTTGTAATTGAAATTCAAGGCTAAACTAAGACCTTTGTAGGCAACATCCGTGTTGATACCACCAAATACGGTAGGTACCGCATTACCTAGAACGGTATAGTTAGCTGTGCTAAAATCATGAGTGGCTCCCTTGCCGTTGTGAATAAATTCGCCATTCTGATCATTCTCAGGATCATTTACATACCACATGTTCCTGCCGTCCTTAGGGTCAACACCTGCCCATTCATATCCATAAAAACTCAAAGCAGATTCCCCTTCCCTAAATATAAACTGCGCTCTTCTGTCTTCGCCTGCTGCGGCGCCTCCTGTGGGATCATACCAGATAATGTCCTGGCCGCCATAAAGTTTGGTTACTTTAGATTTTGTGAATGAGCCGTTTATGCTGGCGGTCCACTTTAAGTCATCTTTACGAATGATATCGCCGCCCAATTCTATTTCAATACCGCGGTTGTTCATCTCCCCTATGTTCATTAAAATAGAACTAAATCCCGTTGTCGTAGAAATTAACACGTCTTGAAGCAGGTCTTTTGAGTCTCTGTTAAAGTACTCAACCGTTCCAAAAATCCTGTTATCCAGAAATCCAAACTCTAATCCAAGATTGGAAGTATAGCTTGTTTCCCAGGTCAGGTTATCATTGCCCAGCACACTTATTTCGCCGCCGGCCTGCCCCATATATCTCGAACTATATGATGTTAGATTCCTCCAGCCATAGTTTTGAGTTGGCATTGTACCGTTCACACCGTAAGATGCTCTTAACCGCAGATTACTGATGTAAGTAAGGTCCTTCATAAAATTCTCATTGTTGATTCTCCATGATCCTGCAACAGACCAAAAGTCTCCCCAACGGGTGTCAGGGCCGAGTTTAGACGAACCGTCCCGCCTGTAAGATGCCGAGGCATAATATTTTTGATTAAAATTATATTCTCCCCGTGAGAGAACAGACATCATGTTATAGCCAGAGAAACTGGCATCAGCATCCCTTACCCCAGCCGTAGCTACTGTATGGAGTGAACTTGAAGGAAGATCTGTTCCGGTTGAACGCTGAAAATCCGTACGGTTTCTTTCAGCTTCAAAACCGGCAAGTAATCCCAGATTGTGCAAGCCTAACTGTTTATTGTAATTTAATGTAGTTGAGGAAACGATCTTATTGATGTTTGCTGTATACTCTGAGACAGTACCTTTCGTTGTAGTACCACTAAAGTGCAAAGGGCTATAATAAATATGATCTTTAACTTGGGTGTTATCATAAGAAAATACGGATTTCAGGTTTAGTTCAGGTAATATTTTAATGTTGACGGTCTCATTACCTGCTACCTTTAGGTTTATTTCACTATTTTCCCATTCATTGTCATAAAATTGGCTGTTGTAAGCAAAGCTGCCATATCTTGCAGTCCATTGCGCACCAGTTTTATAGTCTGTAGGCCAATATAACGGCCATAGCAAATTCCTGGATTGAAGGAAATAGTTTGCACCATTATTCCTTGTATCGTTAAAACCAGATTGCTCGCTTCTTGAAATGTTGGCATTGGTAATGAATTCTACATGCTTACCTACTTTTTGTGACAAGTTGAATCTGCCCGAGTAGCGATCGAAATCATTTACTTTTATCCGACCCTGGTCTTTTGTATAAGAAAACGAAGAGTAGTAAGTAGTGTTGGGATCCCCTCCACTTACAGAAAGATCGTTGGTTTGAAATTGAGCAGTTCTAAACAGCTCATCTTCCCAGTCAAAATACTGACCTTCCCGATTTACGATACCGTCAGTTAATCCTTTAATGGCTACATTCTGTAATAAATCTGTTCCTGATGTTGAAAAAGTGTAGCCATGCCTGTTAAATCTTGTATTCAATTTGGCAAGTGCATCCGCATTCGCTACCGCATCGGATTTCTTGGCAGAAGTATTCAGATCGTGAAACACTTGGTACAGCATATTTACCTGTTCCTGCACGCCAGCCGGTTCATAATTATCTGTAGCCCAGGAAGGTGTTAAGCCAAGTGAGGACTTAAAATTAATCACTGGTTTACCGACTTTGCCACGCTTAGTAGTGATCAAAACAACACCGTTTGCAGCTCTGGAACCGTACAACGATGAAGCCGCTGCATCCTTTAAGACAGTAATAGCGTCTATATCAGCTGGATTTAACGAGCTCATTACATTGTTTGTGATATAAGTGCCGCTTAACTGGCTTACATTTCCAGAGACTACCGGCACACCATCAATCACATATAAAGGTTCGTTGGACGCATTCATCGAGCCTATACCACGAATCCTGATACTTGGTGTAGAACCAGCCTGACCAGAAGAAGCGGTCACCTGTACGCCTGACACCCTGCCATTTAACGTACTTTCAAAAGATGTAACAGGCGTATTTTTTATGGTTTCTCCTTTGACTACAGACGCAGCCCCTGTATACGTGCCCTTGGTCGACGTTCCGTAAGCCACCACAATCACCTCATCCAGCGACTGGTCACTCGACTGAAGTGCAATGTTAATTGTGGAACGCCCATTTACCGGAGCTTCAATTGTTTGAAATCCTATAGAAGAAAAAACAAGGACTGCTCCGGATGGGATAATATCAAGCGTATAAGTACCGCTAGCCGAAGTAGATACCCCTTTTGTAGTCCCCTTAATAAGAACACTGACTCCGGGAATGGGCACCCCGTCTTTGGCAGAGGTAACCACGCCGGTCACCCTCGTTTGTGCCTGTGCAAGCGTAGATAAACAAATCAGGGCCATGCACAAAATAAGTAAAGATTTTCTCATAATGATTTAATACATTTTGTAATGATTAGGAATTAATTTGCAGTGGTGGGCTTACACACTTATGTGTACCAGGCATTCAGCTGTGATTGTTCTTTTCTTTCATAATACAGTTTGGTTTTAGATTTAACAGATAGGGGTTTGTTCGATTTTAGATGAGCAGACGATTACATAGATCTTAAAATGCAGGATTTTGCAGGTATATGCAGGTTAATACCTGTTTTTTAAGATGATACAATATAACTTTATCTTAACATAAAATCAATGCCTGTTGGATAATTTGTTTTTTATAGAAAAAAAAGCTTAAACAGCTGATATTTTTGCTGTTTATTTAAGAAAGAAGTGCTTTTGCGGGATTTTAACCAGGATGTTGCCGTAAATCAGGCAGCAAACCGGATAATACTATAAAAGATCATTGGCCAGATTGGCCAGTTCGCTACGCTCACCCTTGTCCAGTGTGATGTGTGCATATAACGGATGGTTTTTTGCATTTTGGATCAGGTAAGAAAGGCCGTTACTTTCCGCGTCCAGATAGGGTGTATCAATTTGGTAAATGTCTCCAGTAAATATGATCTTGGTATCTTCTCCTGCCCGGGAAATGATGGTCTTAATCTCGTGCGGGGTCAGGTTCTGCGCCTCATCTACGATAAAAAAGATCTTGGTGAGCGTTCTCCCCCTGATGTATGCCAGTGGAGAAATCACGATCTTTTCGGTATTAACAAACTCATCTATCCTGCCCTGAATCTTAGGATCATCATTATATTGTTCTTTGATAAACCTTAGGTTATCCCAGATTGGTGCCATATAAGGATCTATCTTAGATTTAATATCGCCCGGCAGGAAACCAATATCCTTGTTGCTCAGCGCAATGATAGGACGTGTCACATAGATCTGCCGGTATTCTTTACGCTGCTCCAGCGCACTGGCCAGGGCCAGCAGGGTCTTACCCGTTCCGGCCTTACCCTGTATGGTCACCAGTTTGATATCAGGATTCGTCAATGCATGAACAGCGAAAGCTTGCTCATGATTCCTGGGTGAAATGTTAAATATAGTTTCCGGTTTAATCGCATATAGAAGTTTTGTCTGTGCATAATACCATGCAGTAATGCTCTTCCTACCCGATTTCAAGATGCAAAAATGGTTGGCTTCAGGATCCGCAATATCAAGCTGAGCTGCAGGCGTGCTGCCCGCTGCCTTGAGTTCATTAAAAAGCACTTCAGGTACTTTACTAATGATACTTTTTCCCGTATACAGTTCATCCAGATTTTTCACCTTACCGGTTTCATAATCTTCAGCATACAGATCAAGTGATTTCGCTTTTAGCCTGAGGCAAATGTCTTTAGATACGAGCACCACTTTTTTTTGCGGAAACTCCTCCTTCAAGCTCAGCGCCGCATTGAGGATGCGGTGGTCAAATTTACCTTTACCAAAGACCTCTTCAGCATCTGTAATTTTAGGCTTTTTGTCCATTACCACTTTAAAGCTTCCTCTTTTGACGCCCATTTTCGGGCTAAAGCCATTTAATGGAATCCATTTGTTCATGATCTTGTCGCCTGAGGCCTTATCCATAAGGCGTATAAAACTCCTGGCTTCCGCATTCCGGGTTTCATTGCCATTTTTCATGTTATCCAGCTCCTCCAGCACCTGGATGGGAATGGCCACGTCATGTTCCTGAAAATTATTAAAAGCATTGTGGTCATAGAGGATCACCGAAGTATCAAGTACGAAAATCTTTTGCTTTAGGGACGGTTGTTTTACGGATTTACTCATGACAGCTAAAAATAGCGAAATTTATGTTTGAAGTGAAATGCTATAAACAGACAACGGGTCCCTGGTGCAGAATTGTTTCCGCCTCAATGACCCGTTGCCATAAATAATAATTGTCAGTTTAAAAAAGTAAATAGATCTTGAAACCGAGGTCATTGATCACACCCTCAGTGTTAAGGCTAAAGCTAGTATCTTTCTTTGTGTAAACAGGCGATCCACCTGTGCCGTCTGTCTGGTCAGCAGTAGTATATGAAGCTGTTGCTGATAACAGGTTAGTTTCAAGGGCCCATCTTTTGCTGATGAACCAGGTAATGCCTCCGTAAGCGCCCAGGCCATAAGAATTGCTTTTATAGGAATTTAAATTCTGAGGATCATCATAATCAAGTTTGCTGAAGCTATAAGAGGCTGCACCACCAGCATAGGCATAAAACTTCCCGATCAGCGGATAGTACTCCTGGTAACTCAGCGCCCCGCCAAATATGTCTGTCGCATTATCCTGGCTCGTGCTTGTGCTGGTTGAAGTTCCATGCCCGTAAGTCAGATCGATACCCAGTTTGGTATGATCACTGATGAAATGGCCGTATCCCAGAGAAAAAGTGTTTTGTTTTTGCTTTTGACTCGCGCTCCCTGATGGAATGTTCTGTTCTGTTTTAGAAGCGTAAGCACTAACACCAAGGCTAAGCGCATTGGTGCCTTTTGTTTGGGCATATCCGCATAGCGATGCCAGGACTGCAAGAGCAGTTAATACTTGTTTTTTCATTAATGTGTTTTTATGGTTTATTCCTCAATGTAATTAGATAAATTATCATTGCAAATTATTATTTGTCATTATATGTAACATAATTAGAACATATGTGAATGACATGCCCATATATGTTTTTTTAACAAATAATATCGGATAAAAGAGAACAAAGGAACTTGCTGAAAATCTGCAATCGAGAAAAAACCAAATAGGTTTCAAACAAATTTACCGGGGATTAAATGACAAAAACAGAATGTCTGTAAAAACGGAAAACGGAGCTCCTCTTCTTGCGATTTGGTGTCTCCGTTTCCAATTATCTGCTGCCGTAGCCTCAGATAACTTTATCAACTGCTCTGTATCCTTAACCTTTCGTAGCGTTCTTTAGTTCCTAAGAACTTCGAAGCCCGTAAAATTATACTGTCCGGTTCATCCCGTAGAATTCCTCTTCCAGTGTATAATGTCCTTTTCGGATTCAGCTAATCTACTTTCGCTTCGCAGCTACCAGTGATGTTTTGGTGCCACCCGTTTTCTCCGTTTCCTTTGATGTCGGGCTACCTGTGCTGATCCTTAGATTTACCAGAACCTTGTGCCCTTGGGCTAAGTATTCTTTTTAGTATTTCTTCAGACTGTCAAAGTACTTGCTAATTGATAGATCTAATATACGGAGGTTAATGAAACTTTCCAAGGAAAAGTTAAATAACTTATAAACAAATTCTTAACAGGTTGCTAACAAAGTTATAAACAAATATAAGGGATATTTTTTCACTTTTTTGTAGCGAAAAAAGACCGTCTCTCGTTTAGTTATTTGAGAGCGTTAATTTAGATGATGGGGTTAGGTCTTTATGACCTGATCCCATTTTTATTAGAAACATCCTTATACTAAACTTTACAAAATGATAACCAAATCTCAGAACAAACTACCTTCTGTCAACTCCTTAATTATTTGTGTAGTAGCCCTGCTGATCATGATCGCTATTCAGCTGGTACAAAACTAGACAACAAGCCAGCTATAGTGGTGAAGGTCAGCCCTGCTGCTGCTCTATTGCGGTGATTTTCGCAAGGCGCTTAACATGACGTTCCTCTCCGGAAAACTCAGCTTTCAGGAAAGCAGATACGATGTCCTTAGCCAGCTCAATACCAATCACCCGTTCGCCGATGCACAGGATATTCACATCATCGTGCTCTACAGACTGGTGCGCAGAATAAGTATCATGACAAACCCCTGCCCTGATGCCTTTAAATTTATTAGCTGCAATACTCACTCCAACAGAGCTGCCGCAGACCAATATACCCCTGTCACCCTCCTTATTTTGCAAGGCACGGGCCACATCAGCTGCATGATCCGGATAATCTGAGGGCAATCCCGTATAACTGCCCTTATCAATCACAATATACCCCTCTTTTTGCAGCATCTCTGCAATAATGGTTTTGTATTTAAACCCTGCGTGGTCCGATCCGATAATTACTTTCATGATTTATTTATTAGAATCCAGTTCTTCCATTGTAAAGGTCTTTTGTCTGCCTTTATATTTATTGCGGATATTCAGAATGTCCTTCTTATCAACTTTGGCCGCATCATTCTGCCAGGACTGCCTGATGAAGCTGAGCAGCTGCGCAATGTCTTCATCGTTCAGCTCGTCATTGGCACCAATGCCCGGCATATCGCCCGCGACTTCAGGCGCCTCATACACATGACCATTTACATTTATAGGTCCGGTCAATCCGAAAAGCACGATAGAAATCAGTTTGTTCTTGTCACCTGTTACCCATTGCGACTTGTTTAAAGGCGGTGCCAGCGAAGGCGTGCCGTTCCCATCAGCGCCATGGCAGGTCTGGCAGGTCGACCTGAATATAGCCGAACCTTTAGGAAACTGGCGCGCCAGCAGTTCCGGATTGCGGTTCTTCTGGGTGTTTTTATATGCGGTGATCACCTTCTGAAGCTGTTTATTGATCTTTAAATCAGAATCGGGAACCACAGCAGCCAATGATTTTTTAAAAGTCTCCTCACGATAAGCCAGATTACTGATCACCGCATCAGCAACATAAGCATTGTCCGGATATTTTTTAGCCAGGTCAACCAGAAACCCATCAGCAGCCTTCTCATTAAAAGGCTTCAGGTCAGCAGCCAGAAACCCGATATAAGGAGCAGCCAGTTCATCATTATTGTCCAGCAGCTGCTGCAACGCAGCGACATACAAAGGTGCAGAAGAAAGACTGATCACAGAAGGTATTACCGTCAGTGCCTGCATACGAACCGGCCATTCCTGGCTTTTCAGCAAGGTCAATACCTCATTGGTCTCTAATGCATGCAACCCTTCCAAAGTCCAGAGTGCATGTATGACCTGCAATGGCTTACCAGCTTGTCTGATCACTTGTTTCAGCAGCGGAATAGCGGCTTTATTTTTATTGTCGATCAATGTCTGCTGTGCCTTATCTCTCAAATAACCATTAGGGTTACCGAGCATCACTACCAATTGCTGAGCATCATCAGGAATAGATACCATAGCCGCTTTCCTGAATTTAGGGACAATTTTATAAATCCGTCCGCAATTTAATGGTAATGTCAGGTTCCGCATTTTGATCTGGTTGGCCAGGTATGGCGTCACATAAGTCTTATGTTGAATGATCCCCCGGTACATATCCAATACATACAAAGCGCCATCCGGACCATTATATAAACTCACGGGTCTGAAGCGCTCATCCGTACTTGCCACGAATTCCCTGCCCTTATAAGCCTGTTCTCCTTTGGCAACATAGCCATTCTCTTTGATGATATTTCTTTTGATCAGATTGCCGGACGGCTCGGCCACAAAAGCATTAAAATCATAGTCCTTGCCAAACAAGTCGCCCCTGTAAATCAGCGGTGAACAAGCCGCTGTAAAATTGGCGAGCCTAAGACTATCATCCAGCGTGCCCTTCATATAACCCCTGTTTACACCCGGATTTGGCCTGATGGGATACGTACGGTTATTGGGCACCGTTCTTTCATAATAACCGGCTACACTGCGCTGGTTATTATTGGCAGCCCCAAAACCCGGACTAAAATAATCACCCTGCACGTTAGACGAATTGTCATTGTAATACAGACGGCCATAATTATCCTGGCTTATACCCCACTGCCCTCTGAAATGCGTATCATCAATCAGCCAGCTATCGCCTTGTTTCCGATACCGCTTACTTGATTTGGCATTGTAGATCCAATTGTCCAGGTTTCTTAACAAGCCATTTGGCTGATGCTCGACATTACCTTCCGTCGCATATTTAGGATCAACTAATGTCTTTTTTACAGGCTTATCATCCTTAAGCTCGTAATACCAAAGACCAGGCGGTTCAGCAACCAGTATCCCGCCCTCAATCAAACAGATCGACCTCGGCAAGACCAGCCCGTCAATGGCCACCTTGCGGTCATCAAACACACCATCCTTATTTTTATCCTCCAGAATGACAATATTCCCTGTAGGTTTATCCTCGCCTGTACCTAAAGTATCAGGCATATACCCGTTCATTTCCACCACCCACATACGGCCCTTTTTATCAAAAGACATTGCAACCGGAGTGGTCACCAATGGTTCAGAAGCAATAAGTTGTACTTCAAACCCCTCTTCGACCTGCATCTTGCTGATGGACTGATCCGCAGGAACAACCGGTGACGATGTAAGATCGACCGGGCCTGGTTTAGCTGAAGCAGTTGTAGAAGTGGCAGTC
>Ga0307414_10001609_pt1 | contig 11739 bp, 7 predicted proteins | sample DK1Ometagenome_FD_203804 | JGI IMG/M metagenome (GOLD analysis project Ga0307414, IMG submission 203804) | Maize rhizosphere microbial communities from greenhouse at UC Davis, California, United States - DK15-O-3 | ecosystem: Host-associated > Plants > Roots > Rhizosphere > Soil | place: USA...
ACCTGGCCCTGCAAAAGCGCGGCAAGGCTGCTGGCATGGCTGCCGCTCAGCCGGATTTCGCTCAAACCCTTCGCCGGATCGATCTTCGCGTCCATCAACATGGTGAGCGGGAAGAGGAAGGATGAGGTGGAGTTCACATCCCCAAAGGCCACGCGCTTGCCGCGCACATCGGCGATTGTCGCGATGGGCGCATCCTTGCGGGCGAACAGCCCGGCATAATAGATGGAGGCGCCGGATTTGACTGCGACCGCGAGCAGCTCTGCGCAGCCGCGATCCTTGGCTTGCAGATAGGTCACCGGGCCAACAAAGGCGATGTCCGCCGCGCCATTGCACATGCCTTCCACCACCGCGCCATAGGATTGCGCGACCTTGAGGTTGAACGTCAGCCCGGTGCTGCGCGAGACGGCGTTGAAGATCGGCTGATAATCCGCCAGCGTGCCGCTTTCCGTGCCACCATCGGCCGGGATCAGCAGCACATTGAGCGCCTTTGCTTCCGGCGCGCGTTCACGCTTTGCCCAGAAGAAGACGCCAGCTCCCACAAGCAGGAGCAACAAGGCTGCGATAATCCACCGTTTCATAACTGGTCCTTTAAATGCCCCGGTCTTGCGGGATGACGGCTCCCGTTATTGCAGTGCTGTGACAGCGCGATGAAGGCGCAGAGACATGTGCGCCGGGCCGGTTTGAGGGCCAGCCCGGCGCACGCGACGATCAGAAGGTCGTGGTGAAGGAGCCGTACACAGCGCGCGGCTTGCCCTCGAACTCATAGCCGTAGAAATATTGCGGGCTGTTCAGCGCGATCTCGCCCCGGATGAAGGCCGAGCCGAAGCGCTGATTGCCATAGCCATAACGCTCGGCATATTTGCTGTTGGTGATGTTGACGACGCGGATCTGGAAACGGTGCTGCCGCTCATCACCTGCCCAATAAGCAATCGAGCCATTCATCACAAAATAGTTGCCGAAATTGTGACGGAACATCGGCGCCATGCTGCCATCAGGCTGGCGAACATTGATGCCGCCCGTGGCATATTCCGGGCCCTGGTAGCGAGGAAGCAGCGTGACATGGAAGCGCTGATCCGGGCTATGCCAGGCGATATTGCCGCCGATCATATATTCCGGCGTCTCGTTGATCTGCACGCTTGTTCCGGCGAGGCGCGCCTGCTGCTTGGTGAAGTTGATGTTGGCCGAGAAGCTTTTGCCGAGAATGAAATCCAGATCAGCCGTGATGCCACGGATCTGCGTAACGGCTGTATTGTTGAACCATGACGATGGCGTAATGCCGGACGTGCCCTGAATGCGGTTCTTGATGTCCGTGCGGAACAAGCCGACTTCGGCATTGATCTGCACGCCACCGAAGAGGTTCGTCAGGCCAACCGCGCCATTATAGGTTTCGGTCGTCTCGGTCTTGAGGTCGGGGTTGCCGACCTGCGTTGGGCTGTTCGAGAACAGCTCGTTCGTGCGTGGCACGCTATAGGATGTGCCACCATTGGCGCGGATGTAGAATATGTCAGCGATGGGCTGGCGGAAGCCGAACTTCCAGATCGTCTTCGAGCCAAAGCCCTTCGAGAAATCGGTGCGGACAGCGAGCGAGAGCTTGGTGCTTTCGCTGAACGGGATGACAGGCCGTGCATCGAGATAAAGCCCGGTCACTGTGTTGGTCGCATTGCCGATGGGGAAGACTGGATCGGAGTCATTCTTGTAGGAAATGACCTGCACGCCCGCGACCAGCTCCAGCGCCTTGGGGAAGTTGAAGGTGTTGCGGAAGTTGAGGCCGCGCTCCTGGAAGCCGCCCACCTTGGACTCTGCACCAAAGCCCTTGTTGGGATAGGGTGTTGAGCGACCGGTCGTGTCACCAAAGGCGATGCGTCGGCCATTATCGATATCTACGCAACCCGTGCGGATGCGGCAGATTTCCGGGAATGTCTCGGTATTGTTCAGCTTTGGATTGCTCCAATAGCCGCTAAGCTCGGTATAGACCCGGTCTGACCAGCGACGATCAACCGAGAAATCGATGATCGGGTAGCGCACGCGGTTGGGCGAGAAGGTCTCATTGTCCGGGAAGGGATCCTGAAACTCGATCTGCGTATATTGGCCATTGATGCGGAACTCGGTCTGGTCATCGACTTTCCAGAGATATTTGAGACCAATATTGTTGCGGTTGAGCGGGTATTTCTGGATGCCGCCAGCCTTGGCGACGTTATCCACATAGCTTTCCGGTGCGAAGATGCGCGGGCCGTCCGTCTGCTGGCTGCCGCCATAGATCATCACGCTGTGGCGACCCTCGGCATCCAGCGCGAAGCGGGCATTGCCCCACAATTCGCGCGAGTTGAACGCGCCATAGCTTGCGCCAAGCTCGACCTTGTTGGTGCCATCTGGGCGCTTGGTGACAAGGCTGATGACGCCAATGCCGCCATTGGAGCCGAAGAACAGGCTGTTGCCGCCGCGGAACACTTCAACGCGCTCGATCATGTGCGGATCGATGGTGGTGGAGCCCCAGATATCTTCCAGCGCCGGGCCACGATCATAGAGCGGCACGCCATCGAGAACGACCAGCGTATCGCGGTCGCCGCCGCCATCGAGACGGATTGTATATTCGCCTTCGTCCGGCGAGTAGCCGATGTTGGCGCCCTTGATGAGGAACTGTGCCAGCTCTGCAAAATTGCTTGCGCCGCTCGCTTCGATCTCCTGCGCGCCGACGATCTGCACATTATTGCCGAAGGTGATGGCTTCCGCTGCAACCTGCGTTGCCTCTCTGCGCGCGCCGGTGACGATGATCTGCGCAGACCCCTGATCATCGGCTTCCGGCAGCTGATCCGCATTGGCCAGCGCCATTGAGGGCAACAGGCTCGCGCTGACCATGAGGCCGAGCAATTTCATCCTAATGTGCGATTTCTTCTGCATGACTGTCCCCTGAAAATAGTGGGGCTGGCGCGCTGCGCAGGGAGCCAGGTCCGACTCGATGCTGCAGTGCGTCAACCGCTTGCAGGGCGGCAGATAGGAGCGCCATGTGACAGTTGAATGAACCTCACTCAATTATAACTCATAAAAATAATGAGTATATTGTGGTCATCGGATGAGCTGACGCTATCTCGTTGAACGAAGCTCAATTTTACGCGAGAAAAAATTGATGCTAGGCTGAGCGCCAACGGAATGCCGAAAGAGACGCCGAAAGAGACGCCGAAAGAGACGCCGAAAGAGACCATGCCAACGAACCCGCCCAAACGCCGCGCCGCCCCACAGATCCATCACCCAGTGGAGAATACGCTAAACCGGATTCGCGTTGCGCAACCCGGCATGGCCAAGGGCGCCAGTCGCATCGCCGACTATATCCTCGCGCAGCCGGACCGCATCGTGAGCATGTCCGTCACCGAACTGTCTGAAGAGACGGGGGTGAGCGAAGGCAGCATCATCAATTTCTGTCGAGGCATCGGCCTCTCCGGTTTCCAGCAGATGAAGCTCAGCCTTGCGCAGGAGATCGTGCAGCCGGTCCAGTTCATCCATGAGGATGTCGCGCGGGAAGACGATATGGGGACAATCTGTCGCAAGGTGTTCCACTCCGGCATTCAGGCACTACGCGATTCGCTCTCCGTGCTTGATCCGGTCGCGCTCCAGCGAGCCGTCGATATCATCCGCTCCTCAAAGCGGGTGGAAGTCTATGGCATCGGCTCATCGGCACCGATTGCGGAAGACACGCATTACCGCATGTTGCGCATCGGCCTGGACGCGCGCGTGGTCGTGGACAGCCATGTGCAGGCGATCAGCGCCTCGCGCTGTGATCCGGACGTTGCCGTGCTCACCATTTCCCATAGCGGCGCCACGCATGAGACTGTGGCTTCCACACGGCTTGCCAAGGAGGCGGGCGCCAAAACGATCGTCATCACCAATTTCGCGCGCTCGCCCATCCAGGCCTATGCCGATGTCGTGCTGTTTACGATGGCGCGGGAAACAAGCTTCCGCACCGAAGCCATGACCAGCCGCATCGCGCAGCTTTGCGTGGTCGATGCGCTCATCGCGGCCTTGGCTTTAGCGGATTATGAGCGCTCGACCGAGACGCTGCGCCAGACGTTCGACGTGCTGTCGATCAAACGATTCTGATGCTTGCAGTTTTCGGTGGGGGCAGGGGGCTCGCCCCTTCCGCAGCGACAAGATCCTCCAGCGACACATCGCCGTGCGGCCCGATCAGGATCGGCGTGATCCCATAGTCACGTGCGCCTTTGCCATCAGTCAAAGGATTGTCGCCGATCATCACCGCCTCATGCGGCGCGACGCCAGCAATGGCGCAGGCGCGCGCGAACAGGAGCGGGCCGGGCTTGCCGATCGTCACCATATCGGCATCCGGCACGCAGGCCAGCAAGGCGGCGAGCAACGCACCCGTCTCCGGCACCAATTGCTGCTTCGCGCCAGGATGGGTCATGTCGCCATTCGCCACGATCAGCCGCGCACCGTTCCGCAACGCATTGATCGCGCGATGCAGCTTGGCATAAGTGAAGCGCGCATCTCGGGTGAGCAAAATCGCATCCGGCTCCTCGCGCACGAGGTTCAGGCCTATCTGTCGGGCATGATGTTTGATCTGCGTGGAGCCGAACAGCATCAGGCGACCGACCGCATTCCGACTCGCCCAATTGACCGCTTCCACGCCTGCCAGCACGATCCTCTCGACCGGCAACGGCGCATCGGCGCGCGCCAGCATGCGCGCAAAATCTGCAGGGATGTGCGTGGAATTGTTCGAGAGGATGACGATGCGATCAGCATGGCGACGGATCAAAAGCTGTGCCGCCGGGATGATCCGCTCGCCGATCATGACGCAGCCATCCCAATCCAGCAGGATCGCCCGAGCATCGTGAAGCGCCGCCCGAGTGGGAAGGTCTGACAACGCATGTTCGGCGGTGGGTTGAATACGCATGAGAACCTCAGTCAAACGACCGACGTCTAATTGCTCAATATAATGTGGTTGTAAAGTGAGTATTATTCAGATTTGTGCGACACGTGCTGGTGAAGTCTCGGCACGATCACTCTGGCTGTCGGCGGAACTTGTGCGTGCGGGTGATGAACCAAGCGCTGCTCCCACGAGGAGCAAGGTGGGGTCATCGCGCCCGATCGTTCGCGTGAGGAATGCGAGCGCATCGAGCCGACCACGGAGCAGCCGCTCATCTGGGCGCGACACGTTGACGGCAACCATCACGGGTGTCGCCGGATCGCGACCGGCAGCGATGAGCTGGCGCATGATCGCGGGTGCGGCGGCGCGGCCCATATAGATGGCGAGCGTCGCGTCGTCTGTCGCGAGCTTGGCCCAGTCTAGGTCGAGCGGCTCATCGCCCCGCGCATGGGCGGTGAGGAAGGTGAGCTGACGCGCCTCGCCGCGCAGGGTGAGGGAAGCGAGGCCGCTCGCTGCCGCTGCACTCGCTGCCGTGATGCCGGGGCAGATTTGCACGGGCACGCCATGCGCCGCGCAGGCGCTCAGCTCTTCGGCGGATCGCCCGAAAATGGCGGGATCGCCACCTTTGAGGCGCAGCACGCGCTTGCCCGCGAGGGCGGCGGAGACGATGAGCGTGTCGATGGACGCCTGATCCTTGCTGTGACGGCCCGAGCGCTTGCCGACGCTCACATGCTCGGCCTGCGGCGCCAGCGCGAGGATGCCGGTGCCGACGAGTGCATCGTAGAAGATGATGTCCGCAGCTTTGAGCAGCCGCTCGGCCTTGCGGGTGAGCAGATCCGGGTCGCCCGGGCCTGCGCCGACGAGCCAGACCGTGCCGGGCAGAAAATCATTAGCCATGAACAACCTCCTTCACTTGCGCCGCGATAAGCTGGGCGAGCACGGGGCGGCAGGAGCCGCAATTGGTGCCTGCGCCAAGTGCCGCGCCGATGGCGGCGACATTGGCGAGTTGCTGGTCGCGGATCGCCGCGACGACACTGTGCAGACCGACGCCGAAGCAGGCGCAGATGATTGGCCCGATATCGACCTGCGCGCCGGGCGGGCGGCCAGCGAGGATCTGCGGCGCAGCGGGCTGGGCGAGCTGATCGATCAGCCACTCGCGCGAGGGCAATTCACCTGTGCGCGTCATGAAGGCAATGGCTTCCACGCGCCCCTCGCGCAAGACCGCGACCCGCCATGTGCCGCGTGCCGGGTCGCTCGCCTCAATGCGTTCGCCGCGTGGCAGGGCATTCTCGATTGCGCGCATGTCGCCCACGCCTGCCAGCTCGAACAACGCGCCGCCGGGGATGGCGATGCGTGTTGCCCACAAGCATTCCGGCGCAGTGGCGGCACCCCGCGCGATCAGGAAGCCGCGCCACTCAACCGCAACCGCTTCCAGCCTTGCCGGTGCGATCTTGAAGCCGGGCTGGCCGCTATGGGGATCGACCAGCGCGCGGGCCAGCAGGCCTGTTCTGCCGCCAGTGGATTGCTGATCGGTCCAGTGGATCGGCGTGAAAATCTCGCCCTTGCGCTGCCGCTCCTCCAGCCTGACGCGGAAGATCGACGCGCCCTGGGGGGTGGAAACCCGCGCCAAACTGCGGTCCTCAAGATCAAGCCGCGCGGCGTCATCGGGGTGAACCTCGACCAGTGGCTCCTCCCGATGGCGGGCAAGCTTGGGGCTGAGGCCCGTGCGCGTCATGCTGTGCCATTGATCGCGATACCGACCCGTGTTGAGCAGCAGCGGCCATTCAGTCAGCACGGCTTCGGCCTCGCGCTGCGCCACGGCAATCAGCCGCGCCTTGCCATCCGGCGTGGAAAAGCGCCCATCCGCAAAAGGCTGCCCGCCCCATTGGAACGGCGCCATCGCTTCATAGTCGGCATTGCCGATTGTCGCCTTGTCGCGCAGGTTGAGCAGCCGCGCGCCCTCATTGCGATAGGCGGTCAGCCGCGCATGTTCGCGCCAGATGTCAGCGGGATGATCATAGCCAAAGGCCGTGCGCCAGCCCATGCGGCGGCCGACTTCCTTTATGATCCACCAGTCCGGCTTTGCCTCGCCTGGCAGCGGCAGCACCGCGCGCTGGCGGGAGACGCGGCGCTCGCTGTTGGTGACGGTGCCATCCTTCTCGCCCCAAGCCGCGGCGGGCAGGCGCACATGGGCATATTGGCTCGTGTCGGTCTGCGCCATCACCTCCGACACCACGACGAAGGGGCAGGCGGCCAGCGCCTCGCGCACGCGGTTCGCGTCCGGCAGGGAGACGGCGGGGTTGGTGGCCATCACCCAGAGCGCCTTGATGCGCCCCTCGCCAATCTCGCGGAACATATCGACCGCTTTGAGCCCGGGCTTGGTCGCCATCCGCTCGGCAGCCCAGAAGCGCCCGACATCGGCCACATCATCCGCCGCAAAGCCGCGATGGGCCGCGAGCGTGGAGGCCAGCCCGCCCACCTCGCGTCCGCCCATCGCATTGGGCTGGCCGGTGATCGAGAAAGGCGCGGCGCCCGGCTTTCCGATGCGCCCGGTGGCGAGATGGACATTGATGATCGCATTGACCTGATCGGTGCCGCGGATCGACTGGTTGATGCCCTGACTGAACATGGTGACCGTGCGCGGTGTTGCGGCGAACAGATCGAAAAAGCGTTGGAGATCGGCGGCGGGCACGTCGCAGGTCTTCGCGATGGTCCACAGATCATGGTCCTGATCGAGCGCGTCCCAGAAGCCCTGCGGCACATCGGCATGATCGGCGAGCCATGTATCATCGACGATGCCAGCCCGGCGGCAATGCGCGAGCAAGCCATTCATCAGCGCCACGTCCGTACCGGGGCGGAGCGCCAGGTGGAGATCGGCATCCTCGCATGTCTCGGTGCGGCGCGGATCGATGATGACCAGCTTTGTGCCGCGCGTGGCGCGCGCCGCCATGATGCGCTGATAGACGATCGGGTGGCACCATGCGGTGTTCGATCCGACCAGTATGATCAGATCGGCAGCGTCGAGATCGTCATAGCTGGCGGGCACGATATCCTCGCCAAAGGCGCGCTGGTGCCCGGCGACGGCGCTGGACATGCACAGGCGCGAATTGGTGTCGATATTGGCCGAGCCGATGAAGCCCTTCATCAGCTTGTTGGCGACGTAATAATCCTCGGTGAGCAATTGGCCCGAGACGTAGAAGGCCACGCTATCCGGGCCATGTTTGGCGATGGTTTCGCGGAAGCGCTTGGCGACAAGATCGAGCGCCTTGTCCCAGCTTGCGCGTTTCTCGCCAATCATGGGGTGGAGCAGGCGGCCCTCCAGGCCGACCGTTTCGCCCAGATGCGTGCCTTTGGAGCAGAGCTTGCCGAGGTTTGCGGGATGATCGGGATCGCCCTTGATCTCCATGCTGCGCGGGCCGGTCGGCGTCGCGAGGATGCCGCAGCCAACGCCGCAATAAGCGCAAGTCGTGCGCACTACGCTCATCTCCCCTCCTCTTTAGAGGAGGGGCCGGGGGTGGTGCGGGAGGTGGCAGACAGGGGTAAAGAGACACCACCCCAACCCCTCCTCTGAAGAGGAGGGGCTTTCGGTTGCGCCACCCTCACGCCGCCGCCTTCAGCGTTCCGGCCCGGCAGATCAGCACCCGCCCGCCATTCACCTTCACCGGGATCGTCGGCGTACAGCCCTTGTCCTCGCCCTGCGCCTCGCCCGTCGCCAGCGCGATGGTCCAGTTGTGCAACGGACACACCACACTATGGCTATGCACAATGCCCTGCGAGAGCGGCCCGCCCTTGTGCGGGCAGCGGTTCACGAGCGCGAACACCTGATCGTCCCCCGTGCGGAACACGGCGATTTCCTCGCCGCCCTCCACCGTGACAGTGCGGCTGCCGCGCACGGGAATTTCATTCAGCCAGCCGATATCGAGCCACTCGCCGATCATGCCATTTCCTCCACGGGAAGGGGTTTGAACTGCGCCATATGCGCATGTTGCTCACGCTCGCCGCCCTGCGCACGCGCGGCCCAGGGGTCATCCTGCGAGAAGCTTTGCGAGTAGAGGAAGCGCGAGCGCAGCGCCTCGCGGCCCACCTCATCCTCCACGATGCGGGCCTTGAGATAGTCCATGCCCACCCGCTCGATCCACGGCGCGGTGCGCTCAAGATAGCGGGCTTCCTCGCGGAAAAGCTGGATGAAGGCGGCGCAGTAATCCATCGCCTCCTGCTCGGTCGTCACCTTGCAGAGCAGATCCGTGCCGCGCAGGTGGATGCCGCCATTGCCGCCGACCATCAGCTCATAGCCGGAGTCAACGCAGATCACGCCGAAGTCCTTGATCGTCGCTTCCGCGCAATTGCGTGGACAGCCCGAGACGGCGATCTTGAACTTGTGCGGCATCCAGGAGCCCCAGCTCATCCGCTCCAGTTTCACGCCAAGCCCGGTGGAATCCTGCGTGCCAAAGCGGCACCAATCCGATCCAACGCAGGTTTTCACCGTGCGCAGCGATTTGCCATAGGCATGGCCGGAGACCATCCCGGCGGCATTGAGGTCTGCCCACACGGCTGGCAAATCCTCCTTCTTGATACCGAAAATATCGAGCCGCTGGCCGCCGGTTACCTTCACCATCGGCGCGTTGAATTTCTCCACCACATCGGCAATGGCGCGCAATTCGCGCGGATTGGTGAGGCCACCCCACATGCGCGGCACGACCGAATAAGTGCCATCCTTCTGGATGTTTGCGTGGAGCCGCTCATTGACGAACCGGCTCTGCTGATCGTCCACATACTCACCGGGCAATGCGCAGAGCAGATAATAGTTGAGCGCAGGGCGGCAGGAGGCGCAGCCATCCGGCGTGGACCAGTGCAGCTTCTGCATCACCTCGGGTATCGAGCGCATAGTCTGCGCCACAATCTCGCGCCGCACATCATCATGGCCAAAGCTGGTGCATTTGCACACCGTCTTGACCGTGCGCTCGCCCGCATACTCATCGCCCAGCGTCACCGCGAGCAATGTCTCGACAAGGCCGGTGCAGGAGCCGCAGCTTGCCGATGCCTTGCAGGTCGCGCGGATCGCATCGAGCGTGCAGGCGCCGGCACCGATGCTGGCAACGACCTGACCCTTGCTGACGCCGTTGCAGCCACAAATCTCGGCATCGTCCGAGAGTGCCGCAACGGCCGCCTTAGGGTCCGCTTGCCCCCCTCCAGAGGCATAGGCTTGGCCGAAGATCAGGCTCTCGCGGATATCGGCAACGGTTTCGCCCTTTTTGAGCAGGTCGAAATACCAATTGCCGTCCGCCGTATCGCCATAAAGCACCGCGCCCACGATGCGATCATCCTGCAGGATGAGGCGCTTGTAGATGCCCCGGCTGGCATCGCGCAGCACGATATCCTCGCAGCCGCCGCCGCCGCCTGAAAAATCGCCTGCGGAGAAGACGTCCAGCCCCGCAACCTTGAGCTTGGTGGACGAGACGGTGCCGCGATAAGGGTTTGCCTTGCCGGTCAGGCCATCGGCGAAGCTGCGGCACATGTCCCACAAGGGCGCGACCAGGCCATAGACATGGCCATCATGCTCCACGCATTCGCCGACCGCGAAGATCGCCGGATCGCTCGTGACCATATGATCATCGACCTTGATGCCGCGGCCAACCTCAAGCCCTGTGGCGCGCGCAAGGCCAACGCAGGGCCGGATGCCGACGGCCATGACGACGAGGCTGGCGGGGATATCCCGCCCATCCTTCAGCCGTACGCCCTCGACCTTGCCCTCGCCGAAGATCTCTGCGGTGTCGGCCTGGGTCAGCACCGTCTGGCCGCGCGCTTCCAGCGCCGTCTTGAGCATCCATCCGGCGGCTTCATCAAGCTGGCGTTCCATCAGCGTGCCGGGCAGATGCAGCACGGTGACTTTCATGCCGCGCAGGCTGAGCCCATGCGCGGCTTCCAGCCCGAGCAGGCCCCCACCGATCACAACCGCATCGCCGCCCTTGGCAGCGGCGGCGACCATCATGTCCACATCATGCATGTCGCGGAAGGTGATGACGCCGGGCAGATCCTTGCCGGGGACGGGGATGATGAACGGATCGGAGCCGGTGGCGATCAGAAGCCGGTCATAATTGAGGACACGGCCAGACTTGCTCACAACCGTCTTCGCGTCGCGATCGATGGCCAGCACCGGATCGGACGAGATGAGCGTGATGTTGTTTTCGCGATACCAGTCCGCGCTGTTGATCACGATATCATCGAAGCTCTTCTCGCCTGCCAGCACGGGTGAAAGCATGATGCGATTATAATTCACATGCGGCTCGGCGCCGAAGATGGTGACGCGATAGCGCCCGGCATCGCGCGCCAGCAGCTCCTCGATTGCACGGCACCCGGCCATGCCATTGCCAATGACGATCAGATGCTCGCGCGGATCACCGCCGCCTGCATCGGGCGTTTCCGCAGGGGCCTCCCCGGCTCCAAAACCCTGAAAATCCATATGCGTTGCTCCAAAAACGAAAAAGCCGCCATCCGGGCTCCGGTCCGTGAGAACCGAAGCCTGGATGGCGGCTTTGCCATCATAATGCGCCTTGATTGCCCTTCCTCGGGGAATCGCAGCTATGAAAATCGAACAGAGCAGCTTTGCTCTTCGCAGTGCAACATGACTGGAAACGATGGATCGCGCAAGTGATTCTCGCGCGATCCGATCCTGTTAAAACGCCCAGTCCGCCTGTAGCCAGAATTTCTGCGTGTCGGTGGCGAACGTGTCCGCCTCATAATGAGCGAAGCGCGCTGAAATGATTGTCTTTTTGACCTTCATACTCGCCAACAGATTAAGCTCGTCACCATAGTGGCGGTTCAGGCGATCACTCTCGAACCGGTGCCAACTGGCTTGCAGATTGATG
>Ga0307414_10001610_pt1 | contig 11737 bp, 10 predicted proteins | sample DK1Ometagenome_FD_203804 | JGI IMG/M metagenome (GOLD analysis project Ga0307414, IMG submission 203804) | Maize rhizosphere microbial communities from greenhouse at UC Davis, California, United States - DK15-O-3 | ecosystem: Host-associated > Plants > Roots > Rhizosphere > Soil | place: USA...
GATACTAAAGGCATAGATCTATCTAACCACGCTATTTTACCACTTAATAGTTTATTAAAAATTAATCCTGCGCCAATAGGGATTATGATCATTTTAGAAATATCCCACATCATGTCCAATACATCAATTTCAACCAAAGAACCAGCCAAAAGTTTCATTAAAAGAGGCGTAACAAATGGCGCTAATAATGTTGTAATTGAGGTTACCGTAAGCGAGAGTGCCAAATTAGCTTTAGCCAAATAACACATCACATTAGATGCAAGTCCGCTTGGTGAACATCCAATTAAAATAATACCAGCAGCAATTTCTGGAGTTAAACTTTCAGAAAAGCTTCCTGACACTGAAGCCAAAATAAAACCCATAAGAGGCATAATCATAAACTGAGCTAAAACACCAATAATAACACCTTTAGGGGTTTTTATAACAGCACCAAAATCCTTCAAGCTCATCGATGTACCCATTCCAAACATAATTAACTGAATAAGTGGCGTTATTAATCCGCTTAATTTATAGTCGCCCCATTGAAGAAAATATTCTGGATGGTATAATGAGAGTCCTACAGTACCAAAAATAACCATCGTGAAAGCCAAGCCGCTTAATGCTTTGCTTCCTTTAAAAGCAAAAGCTAAACTTATAAAAAACAACAATAAGGGCCAACCAGCGGAAGGTCCATGAGATTGAACCACAATATATATGTAGGCTATTAAAAATACTAGGGCTGCAATGTAAAAATACTTGTAATAATCTTTAGGTGTAGAAGACATTATTAATAATTGGTTTAGTTGGTATAATAAAAACTTGCAATCAATTCTATGAATGCTAGCGCTCTAATCTTAAATGATAATTAAAAATGAGAAATGATTAAAAACTATTAACTATGTAAGTATTTATTGTAATTTTTATACCATTTATTTGCTAATTCTTAATTTTTTCTTTTAAGTTTTCGAACATACAAATTATTTCCTTTTAAAAAAAAATTAAAGTCTTATTTTAAGAAATAATTTGCATTTCAAATTTCATACAACGAAATCGTTTGAGTTGATTTTTATAAAAGGCTATAATACTTAAATAATGATTATGTTTTTTATAAGGTTCATATTCAGAAACATTATAAAATAAAGGTTTAAATAATCCTGAACTAAAATAAATAAAAATACAGATGATGAAAATTGATTAATCAATTTTCATCATCTGTATTTTTTAAATCTTATTTTGAATTTAGGGATTTTATGCCATTATCCACCACTTTTCATTATTATATTTAAGCGGTTATGACAAGTCTATTTTGCTGATTTTGATAAAATTTAGGACTACAATTATATTTAGCCTTAAAGATTTTAGAGAAGTAACTTCTACTAGTTAGCCCTATAGTATAAACAATTTCCGATATATTAAGTTCTGATGTTCTTATCAAATTCTCAGCAGCTTCAACTCTTACGTTTCTAATAAAATCAGTAACCGTTCTATTGTGCATAATTTTGAATCCTTCCTGTAGTTTAAATGGAGATAAACCAGACTTCTTACTTAAATATCTTACACTGTACTGGATTTCAGGATAATTTTTAATAAGTTCAGATATATCTTTAATAGCTTCCATATCCGCTTGGGTTAGTGAATTATTCGAAGCATTCGCATTTATTAAATCATATTTGTGCTGTTCAATTTCCAAAGCTAAAATATGATAGACAGTACTGTTAATCAATAAATTTCTAATTAATCCTTTTTGGTTAATTGTATTAAGATATTCTATTTTGTCGACGATTTTCAAATTAAAAGATCCAACATAAGAAAACACATTATTATCTTCATTCATTAAAAATGTATTCTGTAATTGACTTTTTAATTCCTTATCTGAAACCGACAAAACATCAACGGTAATCATTGAGAATTTAACCTCTTCATTTTTTATGAATTTCAAATAAGTACTTTTTGTGGATGAATTGGAAAAAATTCCGGTTTGAAATTGACTTAACCTATTATGATTATTAAATTCTCCAAAACTTTGAGTGACTTCACCTTTTGAACAGTACCCAAAATGAATGGAATCTGTATCATAATTTTTTTTGACAAATGATACGCTTTCTTTAAAAGTAATATCATATTCAATATAAGATATAGCATTTTCTACCAACATTCCTAAAATTCGGCCGGTTGCGATATCATTGTTTATTTCCAATCTAAATTCTTTGGATTTTATTTCGAGTTTGCCTCCTATCTGTTCTTTAATTTGTTGAAAAACTGTGGAGAGGGTATTGGATGTAATTAATATTTTTCTCATTTTAACTTTTTTTAAAAAAAATTGATATTTATTATTTCAAGTTGTTTATGATATAGTTTTTCATTCATTGTATAAGCAACAACAAGGAAAATAATTTCTAAACCAAGACTTTCTAATAATTTTTGCAGGTATGATTTCTTTAGGGAATTGTTCTGAATTTAAATTCACAAATATTTTTACTTGATTTAAAATTTCAGTTTTACCTAATTTATCAACTGTTTCAGCAAAATTGCAACACCTATCGACTTATCAACTTACAAAATTTTTTTATTCTGTTACATAATTTGCGTTTTCACGAGATTTTAAGCCAAAAAAATGAATAACGTCAATACTTTTTTCGATTCGATTAAGCTTATTAATTAAAAGCACTTTAATTTAATTTTATTTTTTTAATAATATGTCAAAAGACGTTTTAGAACATCCGGTTAAATTTAAGCTGGCACATTTACCTAAACTATTAGTCAAAACCTATAAAAAATGGATTGAGAAAGACCCATTTCAATTAGGTGCCGTAATAGCATATTATGCCATTCTATCTCTTCCAGCACTGCTAATTATTATACTAAATTTGGTTGGTGCTATATGGGGAAGAGAATTGGTAAGAGGAGAATTACGTTCGGAAATAGCAACGGCTTTAGGTCCTGATACAGCAGAATCCATTTTAAAAATGGTTGCTGAAAAAGGCGATGAACCTACTTCTATATTTGCCACCATTTTAGGTATAGGCGTATTGTTGTATGGCGCTACTGGTGTTTTTTATTATCTTCAAAATGTGTTGGATAATATATGGGAAACGAAACAAAATTATTCAAATGAATTAATGGCTACATTAATAGGCAGATTAAAAAGCTTTGGTTTTATATTAATCTTTGGTTTTTTACTTTTAATTAGTTTTGTTATTACTGCATTGCTTACTACGTTTGCTAACCGAATAACATCTTTATTTTCAGCAAATATTACTGGCATTGCATACATTATTGATATCATACTTTCACTGTTTTTTATATATATTCTGTTTGCTGCCATGTTTAAGTTTTTACCAAGCAAGCCCGTAGAATGGAAAGCGGTAAGAGTAGGTGCCGTTTTAACTACCATCTTATTTATTATAGGAAAATATATTCTTTCATTTTATTTTGGTACCACAGAGCCTGGTTCTACATATGGTGCTGCAGGATCTATAATCATTGTAATGTTGTGGACTTCATACTCAAGTTTAATACTCTTTTTTGGAGCTCAGTTTACTAAAGTATATTCAGACAAATACCTATTAACACATTAAAACATATTATACTTCACAACAAATTTTTAGCGTTAACATTTCTTTTGTGTTAAAATAATATGCAATTGAGTTAAATTAATTAATTTTCTTATTTGTAATTTTATCCACCCCAATAACCCAAATTAAATAAGAATTTTATATTTAAATATAAAATTTAGATAATCTACTATTTATATGAAAAGACACAGTATAACTATTTGGAACAATAACATACAAAGTGAAAATAAAAATTTAAAATCCCAAACCAAACCTCTTAATAAAGAAAAATACTCTTATAATGGCAAATTTGATGAGAACATGAGTACTAATCCTGGAGAATTAATGGCAGCAGCTCATGCTGGAAGCTTTTCAATGAGACTCATTGCTGATTTAATTGAAGCTGGATTTGAACCGCAAATGTTGGAAACCAAGTGTGACATTCTTATAATTAAAGGAGTTATTACTAAATCAGAATTAATAGTTAAAGCGAAAGTTGGTGGTATTAATGAAGAAGATTTTGATAGAATTACAAAAAATACTATTCAAAATTGTCCCATTAGTAAAGCTCTCAATGTAAAAATTGAATTAAAAGCAACCTTAGAAAAAAATCCAGAATTAATTAATAGATTGTTAATAAATGTCGTTACAGAATAAAATTAATGATTCACAAAACTTTAATAATGAGCTCTGCTGCTTTATCAATGGCTTGTAATACAATTTCCTCAGGGGTTCCTTTAAAAAGGTCTCGATGACTATACTCACCAGTGGAGGTTATAATATGGAAAAAAATAGTACCAAGTGGTTTCTCTTCACTTTCACTACCACCGGGTGACGTAAGCCCAGTAATGGCCAATGCCATTTTTGAATTAAATATTTTAAAAGCTTGTTGTGCCAGTATTTGAGTAACTTCCATAGATTCTGGTGTGTATCTTTCAATTATACTGTGAGGAACATTTAATAAGGTCTCTTTTACACAGGCATCATAACATACAATGCCACCGCTTAAAATTTTCCCAGATTCTTTTGTCATTGAAAATTCCGCACTCATCCTTCCAGCGGTTGCACTTTCGGCAAAAGAAATATTCCATCCTTTTGCCGCAAGTGCTTTACTGCATTTTATAACAATTTTTGAAGGCATAAATAAAATTCTAAATCACACTTTTAAATATGATTAGTTGTACCATTTAACAGAGCTGTATGATAGTAATGGCATTCCAATATCGATTTCATTTGATTTGGATTTTGCACAGCATTCACAAATTCACTCCAGGTTTCTTGTGGAAGCAAATGGATTAATGGTTGCTCTACTTCCAAAACTTTTGGGGTGTTTTCTTTAATCAGAGCGTCCCATTCATTATGAAATTTAAGAATGTCATCTGGATAAACAGTTTTTCTATCCATACCTTCATCTAAAGCCTCAAATGGTGTTTCTACATTTAAGTAGCCATAATCGTCTGTTAATTCCTCTCCCGGATGAATGTCACGAATAGCTATTTCAAAATCATAAGGTGTACTGAAACAACTAGGGTTGAAACTATGATTTACAAATTTTCCATTATCCCAACATAATACCCTTTCACCATTTTTATTTGTAAAAGAATATGTATCTAGATGGTTTTTTATCAAAGGATTTAGTTTTGCCACCTGCTCTTGGGTAAATATTTGATCTAAGTCATCTTGTACCCAAGTAATGGTTCCTTTTGGAATTAGTTTAGTGGCTACTACTCCATATCCTTTTTCCTTATTAATAAAGCGTACTTCTGTGTCGGGGTGTATCATATTGGATTAATTTTTTAAATTTATATTATAATTTTCGATGTTTGAATGTTATATAGTTGGCAATCTAATATACTAATTATTTTAAATGAAAAAACGCAAAATAATATAATGCCATAAACTCATCAAATAAAATTTTGCCAAGCATTTTTATGTGAATATTATTAAATTCCGTAGACAAATTTCACATATAATAAATGTATAATCTGAAACTACTATTAAATTCAACACAAGGATGAACTTGAGTGAAGTAATTGATGATTATTTTATCAAATGAAAACTAGTTCCAGTCATATTTTATATAAGTTGTAAATGCGGCCGTATTTGCATACTAACAATATCACAGCGTTTAGGTTGAGACAAACAAAATAAAACACTCATTGCAACATCTTCAGCTTCAAGCATTTCCATCTTTTCTATTTTTTTTCGTTGTTCTGCTTTAGATTCCGAATGTATATCACTTATTACTTTTCCTGGTTCAATAAGCGATAATTTAATTCCAAGTGGATTAATTTCTTTTCGCATAGCTGCACTAAATCCTCGTATCGCTGCTTTTGTGGCCACATATATAGTACCGGTTTCCTCTTGGGTATCGGCACTCATAGAACCGATATTGATTATATGCCCGGATTTTTGTTTCTTCATCCTCGATACCGCTTCATAAGAAAATGTGAGATAGCCCATCACATTGATATCCACAATATATTGCCATTCTTTGGGCGTGCCGTCTGTAACACCTTCCCCACCCAATGCAGCATTATTTATAAGAATATCAATACCACCGAGCTCCTTATCTATAGTTTTCCATATGTTTTTCACATCCTTTTCATTAGTTATATCTGTTGGAGCACCATATAATTCACTATCGGGGAACTTTTTTTTGATATCATCAAAGGCTTTCTTGAAGTCTTCTGGTTCCCTACCAAAAATCAGTACTCTTCCTCCAAGTGAAACCAATACATCTGCTATTGCTTTTCCAATTCCTGTGGTACCGCCAGTAATAACTATACGTTTGTTTTTAATGTTTTGTCCTAAATATTCCGTCACATTTTTCATAATCAATCTTTAATATTAATCTTATTTAAATTTGTTTCTGAAGGGCCATTTATAACCGTTCCGTCATTAGCAAATCTCGACCCATGGCAAGGGCAGTCAAAAGATTTTTCATCATTGTTCCATTGTACAATGCAGCCCAAATGCGGACAAACTGCGGAGAATACCTTTAATGAATTGTCATAATCGCGATACACCGCAATTTTTTTTAACCCTATAGAAAGTAAACTCCCTTCCCCTATTGGTAAATCTGCTGTGTTTTTTAAATCAGAGGCCGATAACCAATCTAGATATTGCGATGCCATATTAGTGGCTTCTTTAATAAAATCGCCAGTAGTTTTTAAGGTTATTCGTGATGGGCTATATATATCCTCCCATTTGTTTTTAATGCCCATAATACTATCGCAGATAATCATAGCTCCAATGGTAGTATGGGTCATTCCGTTTCCAGAGTCGCCCGTAATGATATATATATTATCATCTCCCGGATTTTTACCCATAAATCCTAAAGAATCAACAGGCTCAAGAACTTGCCCCGACCATCTATAAGCAACATCATCCATCATCAGAAAATAATATCGTGTCCAAGCTTCCAATTTATCATAACGCGATGCTATGGAAATTTCTTCTTCATCTGCCTGACCTGTTTTATGGTCTTCTCCACCAGAAATAAGTAAATCGTGCCGATCATCAAAACTCTCTAACCGAACATAATGGTAAGGTTGCGAGACCCACTTTGAATCTTGATTTCCAGTATCCCACCATAAACAATGTGGCAATATACCTTTAGGCACTTTACCTGCAATGACATAACTTCTATATGCATGTTGCTTAGTATGCATGGTAAAAGTGTCATTTATAGGTGAATTTGTTGCTACTACTATATGTTTTGCGGAAAATTTAAAGCCATTAACTTGAGCGCCTTCCTTTGAAATATTCTCAGCATGAGCTTGTGTATAAATAATTCCATTAAGAGACGTAATGGCTTTTACGAGACCTTCAAGATAGGCCATAATATGAAACTGAGCTTGATTACTAAAGGCTAAACATCTTTGTTTTTTACCATTCGCTACTAATGGTATCTCGTTTAATATATAGGTTGATAATCCGGCTCTTTGCGTAGCTTGAAATTCCTTATCCAGGTTTTCTTCATTATCTGTTTCATGAAGAAATAAATAACCGTTCACACGTTTAAATGAGCAATCAATATTTAAGGCAGTAACAATGGCTTCAATTTCTTCAATCGCTGCTTGATGGCTTTCGGCTATTAATTTTGTGTTCGCTTCACCAAATGTATTCTCCAAAAAATAGTAACGATCATCGAGTGCGCTTGCAAGATGAGCCGTTGTGCGCCCGCTCTCTCCACTACCAATAAAACCGTCTTCTACCAAAACTACTTTTTTGCCCGCTCTTAGTAATTTATAAGCGGTAGTTAAACCAGCTATTCCACCGCCTATCACAAGGACTTCAGTCTCCATATCCTTGTCAGGGAGGCTACACGATATAATGGAAGTGGAGTCCATCCAAAATGAAACATTTTCACCCGAGGATAAACTGCCTGCATTTGATTTTTTATTTGAATTGTCCATATTAAAATTTTCAGTTGTGAATTGCTGAAATATTTAATATTAAAACTAACATTAAGAAATCGTGCTGATTTACAACTTTAATTTCTTGTTTTATATAATTTCCATTTCAATAGTTTCTCAATAGAAGCTTACAATTTTGCAAAAATCAAAATATAATTTTATAAATCATAAGTAAAATTATATAAGCCTATAACAAAAATGTTAAAACATATTTGTATAAAATCATTAGGTAAATGAAATTTTTACGGAACAATGGATTGAGTCTGTGCTTTTTATTTTTGTTCTTGGGAACTTGGACAGGTCAAATAATTTTTGGTTTTAAAGAAAACAACAAAGAACTTATTGAAGCTGGAGATAAAATGATCACTTTTTCTTCCTATTTAAGCTCTGGCCATTTTTTTCAGGCAACATTTGAAAATTGGGAAAGTGAATTTTTACAAATGGCTCTATTTGTCATTTTTACAACTTTTTTGATGCAAAAAGGTTCCTCGGAATCAAAAGATTTTGACAAAACAGAAAAGGTAGATAGAGAACCTTCAGCTTCAAGAGATCATGTTCCATGGCCTGTTAAACAAGGAGGAATTATACTTAAAATTTATAAACATTCGCTCTCTATTGTCTTGTTCCTTTTATTTATAGTATCATTTATAGGTCATTTTTATGGAAGTTTGAAAGACGAAAATGAACAATTAATACAGAAAGGATTACCACCTGAATCTTCATCTCAATATATAATGGATTCTAGATTTTGGTTTGAGTCTTTTCAAAATTGGCAAAGTGAATTTTTATCCGTTTTTGCCATAGTCATTCTTACTATCTATTTACGCCAAAAAGGTTCATCGCAATCTAAACCTGTTGATGCCCCTCATATGGAAACAGGCGATTAATTTTAATTAAAAATATTGAAAAACAATAAATTTTATCATCATGCATACAGTTTCACCTTGGAGTTCTACAGTTCAAGAAGATATTGAAAACAGTGAGCTACTTTTAGAAAAAAAAGTTCAAGATTATACCTATCAATTTTATAATACGGGAGATTCATTATGGATAGTGGTACTCTTCTCTGAAAATGGAAAAATGGCTTTTCGTGTTGCATTTGGAATGAATAGTTCTTTTGAAGCCATTAACCTTTTTGAGGATAAAAACACTATTGTTATTAAATTGAATTCCAAACTTGGAAGCTATGAAATTAGAATAAATTTCCCGAATGCTCCAATTCCTATATTGCATTACGTTACCACTTTTAGTGCAAAAATGCCGCTGATGATTCCTTTTTGGCCACGCGATATCATACCTCTAACGCAAAATGGTAGAATTGAAAATACAAACGGAAAAATTCACATCACACAAGTAGGTTCCAGGTCAGCACTACTATTTGCTAGTATGACCAAACCAAAAACTGGTTCGTTATTCTATTTCCAAAACCTGACGTCGCTTTCGGAATATTGTGAAGCAACCCAAACCGAATTTAGTGACACTGTAGGTGGCGATTGGCCTGAAATTGGATTTAAACTCCCATTTACTAAAGAATTACCACTTCCTGCTGACAAAACCTTTATTGTGTCTGATGCTTATATAGCTTTAACGCCAGAAATCTATCAAGAGCCATCTTCAATTTCAAAATACTTTTTGAATACTCTTGCCACAATATATAAGCTAATACCCAAACCAAAAATTGAATACCATGATTGGCCTGATATAGCACAAAAAGCTCTAAAAGATTTATCTCATAACAAAGGAGCGTGGATCCAAACTAAAGGATTTCCATATCTTAATGCTTACTTATGTGACTATGATACGCCTCCCGAAAGTATGGTTCAACTAGCTGTTTTAGTGCCCTATAAGGAGTATGAGGAATGGAGCAATGAAAACTATCACTTGCATAATGATTTATTGGATGGTATTACGGCTTTCTATGATCCAAAAATAAATTGCATCAACCGTTGGTTGCCGCACCTTATCGATGACCTCGATAAATCTGAAGAGCAAAAAAAAGAAATGGTTATGGATTCATGGTATCTTCACCATCCACTAATGAATCTTGCAAAACTTGCTTTGCATGGAGATAAAACTGCAGAAAAATTAGTGTTGGATTCCATAGAATATGTGATCAAAGTGGCACATCATTTTAAATATGATTGGCCTGTTTTTTATAATATGGAAACGTTTGAAATAATAAAAGAAGAAACGGTTCCTGGTGAAGGCGGCGAGCATGATGTACCTGGTTCTTATGCGCACTTAATGCTTTTGGTTTATCGTTTAACAAAAGAAAAACGGTATTTAAATGAAGCAAAAAAAGCCGCTAAAAAACTTATGGATTATGGTATGGATATTTTCTATCAGGCTAATAACACAGCTTTTGCTGCCAAAACATTACTACAGTTATATAAAATTACTAATGAAAAAGTATATTTAGATTTAAGTTATATATGCATGGCAGGTTTATTTAAAAACATGCAAATTCATGATAGTCAATATGGCAATGGAAAAAATTATTCTAATTTCTTTTCAGTATTCCCATTGAATGACGCACCCTATACTGCTGCGTACGAAGAAGTGGAAGTATATGTGTCATTATCAGAATATTTAATTTTGGCCAAAGACATTGACATATTACCCTCCTTGCGAGTTCTTATACCAGAATTTGTAAAATATGCCATAAATAGATTGCCCTATTACTATCCACCCTTGTTACCTAAAGACATGTTATCAAAAGAAGTTAAAACAGGGGAATTACAGCACGACTTATGGATTCCATTGGAAGATTTATATACGGGGTGGGAAGCTAGCGGTCAGGTAGGCCAAGAAGTGTATGGCGCTGGTATAGCGTTTGCCATTTTACCACGACAATACATCAGAGTAAATGAAGATTTTCTCGTTTTTATAGATTATCCTATTGCCCATTCTCATAAAAGAAAAAACTCAATGACCATCCAACTTGATGGGGACAATCAATTATCTTGTAATTTAAAAATCAAGCAATTGAACGGGGGAAATATAAAAGTAAAAGTTTTTGAAAATGGCAAAATTCTAAAAAAAATTAAAAATGTTGCTGATTTAGATACATTTAAAGTTTCTGGTGAAAGTGTCATCAAATTAATGTGGTAGTAATTTACTTCTTAATCAAATAATATTAATTTCATTAATCTTTCATATTAAAATCAACATCATGGGAATTCTGTAACGTTGATTCATAATTCTATAAAATCGTGATATATATTTAAATTACATTTGATTTTCTGAAAAAAATCTAGGACAATAATCCCTCTAAAATAATTTACTCATATTTTAAAATATTTTAATACTAAATACTATTAAATGAAGAATTTACAAGACGAAAATCACGATGGTCTCTCAACAAATCTATCAGACGTCACTAATAATTTAAAATTTAATAAAAATCAATCTTTATATAAATCATTATTTAAAAGTAAAAGCTATGCCACAACCACCACTATTGATATATTTGGCTGATGACGATAAAGATGATCGCATGCTTTTTAAAGAAGCATTGGATGAGATAGATATGGCTATTGCTATTGAAGACTTTGACAATGGCGTCACGTTAATGGACAATTTATTAAACCACAGTAAGCCTTTACCAAATGTTATTTATTTAGATTTGAATATGCCATTAATGAATGGTGAAGAGTGCTTGCAAGACATAAAAAATGAGCCAGAACTTTCTCAAATACCCATCATAATTTATTCAACATATGTTGATGAAGCTAATGCCAATAGTTTACAACAAAAAGGTGCCAATTTATTTTTGGAGAAACC
>Ga0307414_10001611_pt1 | contig 11737 bp, 9 predicted proteins | sample DK1Ometagenome_FD_203804 | JGI IMG/M metagenome (GOLD analysis project Ga0307414, IMG submission 203804) | Maize rhizosphere microbial communities from greenhouse at UC Davis, California, United States - DK15-O-3 | ecosystem: Host-associated > Plants > Roots > Rhizosphere > Soil | place: USA...
GCGCCACACCGATTATCAAGAATGCTAATCCGGTAAAAACGTAAACTCCAAAACTCAAGAACCAGTCTTGCCAGGTGAGCATCATGTTGGGAATGGTCAATTCGATGATAGCTGATCCCCGGCCGATGGTATAGGTGGAAGGCGTCCCTACCGGAAGGTTGCGCACGCGCTCGTAGAGCTCGGCGCGCCCGCTTATCGGGCGACCGTCGATCTTGATGATAAGATCTAGAGATTGGAGTCCTGCAACACCGCCGCTCCAGTGAGGCAAAGAGTACGGGCCTACAGTGCGATTCTCATGCACGAAGAAGCCGGGAAAGGGTTTGGAGATCCACTGGACCGATGAGAGAACTGTTCCGCAGACGGTAACAAATGAAAAAACAGCAAACATAACCAGCAGCCCTCGCCGGTGCCAAGCTTGACGGCGCATGTCGTCCTCCCCTGAAGTATGCCTTTTGAGCGCCTGGCATTTATCAATAGCACTCAGGGCATGTCAAGATAGTGAGTCGGCTATCAGTTTAGCGTGAGCCTTAAACGATAGAAGATATGGGCAGTTCGCGACCTGACGGTCAAGTTCTTCCGACAGTTTCGCTGGGCAGAATGAGGCGTGTTTGCCGGCCAAGAAGCTCAAGTAAGACGGCAACGCGCTCGCTGCCTTTCATTTTCTTTTCAAAGATAGCCTGCAGACCGGCAAAGGGTCCTTCGTTGATGGTTACCGAGTCTCCGGCGGTCAGGGACACCGGGTTGACGGCTGCGATGCCCTCGGGGCAACGCTCCTGTAACGCGACAATGATGTCGTTGGAGATTTCAGTTATCTCGTTGCCGAATCGGAGGAAGTCCTTTACGCCCGGCGAGTAGCGGGCCGTCTTCCCCGATACAACTATGTCCAAACGGCAAAATAAATAACCCGGAAACAACGGCACCAGAACCCAATGATACTTGCTACCAATGCGCCTCCGATCGCGCAGCCAAGGCAGAAAGATTTCAAACTTAAGATCCGTCAGTCGCTTGGCTACCTCTTTTTCCTTGTTGCCTTTAGTTTGAATTGCATACCATCGGAGGCCGGGTTGAATCATCAGTTCTCCAGGTTTCATACCAGTTGCCTCTTTCACAGCTCTTTTGTAACCACGAACTTAGCAGATCGAATGTCGGATGATAACTCAGCGTATTCGACAGCCGCTATGGTGTCAGCATGCTCATAATAATCTTGACATTGCGCACAAACGGCGCTTCAATGTCGAGTGTAAGCAGCGGGTAAGAATGAAGAAACTGTTCTTTGGCCACGTCTAATCAAGGAGCATGGGCTGAGAAGACCAGCACGTTGGGTTAACGGAGGTCGAATGCAAGCGATAGACTTTCCCCGGTTCTCGCTTTACAAACCGCAGCGCCACACCGCTCACGCTTTCCCAGCTTTCGGCCTAACGTGAAGCACGTTTGGGAAAAAACATTTTTGCTCTCTGCGCCTGTAGCGCAGCCTGGCTACAGGTCTTATTCATCCCTCAATAATCTCGGCCGCTTATCTCTACCAACGTCGCCGCTAAACCTGCGCGATAAACTTTTCTCCAGAAAGGGGAGCTTCTGGCATGGACCATAACAAGGAATTCCAAGCACTCATTCAAAGAGATCGAGATCTGCACCAAAGCCAATCATGGCGCGGAAATCTGCTCGGGTATCTCGACAAGGTCAGAGATGATCCGGGAGTCGCGAAGTTGGCTCATGCGCGTCTCTATGACGTACTCATAAAAGCCGGCGTCAGAGATATCAACGTAGACGACGATCCATACGCCAAGCGCATCTACAAAGACGAATCTATAAAAGTTTATGACTTCTTCGCCGATGAGTTCTTCGGCATTGAAAAGACCATCTCACAAATTGTTCGCTATTTTCATGCGGCTTCGTTGAAGGGAGAAGAAAGCCGTCAAGTTCTCTACCTTATGGGTCCCGTGGGTTCCGGGAAAAGCTCGCTGGTCGAAAAACTGCATCGGGGACTGGAAGAAAGCCCACCCTTTTACGCCATTGAGGGTTGCCCGATGTTTGAAGAACCTCTTCATCTGATTCCCCGCCACCTGCGCAAAGAGTTTGAAAAGATGCTGGGAGTGCACATCGAAGGCGATCTCTGCCCCGTTTGCCGGTTCAAACTACAGCACGAATATGGCGGAAAGTACGAAGAATTTCCGGTCTCGACTATTGAGTTTTCCAAGCGCGCGCGTGTTGGTATCGGCGTTGTCCCGCCGGTCGATCCAAATAATCAGGACACTTCGGTGCTCATCGGCAGCGAGGACATCTCCAAGCTCGACTTATATTCTGAAGGAGACCCGCGGGTTCTCGAGCTCAATGGCGCTTTGAACGTTGGTAATCGAGGAATGGTCGAGTTTATAGAAGTGTTTAAGAACGAGATCGAATATCTCCATTGCATGATCACGGCAACCCAGGAGAAAGTTGTTCCGGCTCCCGGACGGCACGGGCTGGTTTACGTCGATACCGTTATCATCGCTCATTCGAACGAGGCTGAATGGCAGAAGTTCAAGGCCGACCACACCAATGAAGCGATTCTAGATCGGATCGTGGTTATTCGTGTGCCGTATAACTTGCGCCTATCTGAGGAAGTTAAGATTTACCAAAAAATAATCCGCCACTCGGACTTCCGCGCCCATGTTGCGCCGCACACGTTGGAGATCGCCTCGATGTTTGCAATTCTTTCGCGGCTCGAGCCGACGAACAAATGCGATCTGATGACGAAGTTGCGCCTCTACAATGGTGAAGAGGTCGTCGAAAAAGGCAGAAGCAAGAAAGTCGACGTTCAGGAGCTCAAAGAAGGCGTCAAACGAGAAGGTCTGTCAGGCATCTCAACGCGATTTATCATGAAGGCTTTGGACAATGCCTTGTCGGATAACACCACGGGGAATTGCATCAATCCAATCAACGTGCGTGAGGCATTGATCAATATGGTGAAGGAAGCCGATCTTCCCGACGACACCCGCAAGCAATACCTTGAATTGTTGCAGGATGCGCTGCACAAGGAATATCTGGAGATCCTGGAGAAGGAGATCACTCGCGCTTTCGTCTATTCCTACCAGGAACAAGCTGAAGCGCTTTTCCAAAATTACCTGGATCACGCTGAAGCTTATGTCAACAAAAGCAAGGTCAAAGACCGAAACACCAAGGAAGAGCTCTCGCCCGACGAGAGCTTCATGAAGTCTATCGAGGAACAGATCGCGATCATCGGCTCGGCGGCCGACGGTTTCCGTCAAGAAGTCATCGCATATCTTTGGGCGGCAAATCGGCGCGGTGAAAAGATCGATTACAGAAGCTATGAGCCGTTAAAGGAAGCGATCGAGAAAAAGCTCATCACTTCGGTCCGGGATCTCAGCCGGGTCATCACCAAATCCCGTATGCGTGACGAGGAACAATCCGAAAAGTACAACGTTATGGTTAAAAATCTGCTGGAAAACGGCTATTGCCCGAGTTGTGTCGACGTTATACTCAAGTATGCCGCTAATAATCTCTGGAAGGACTGATCATGATGGTCACGCGTGACCCACAAACCGGGATCGATCGCACGGCCGAGACCATTTTCCGGCCGTACAACTCGTCATCGGGGCAGCGTAGTGATCGGAGCGCGGGTGATCGCCTGCGGCACCGGCAGAAAGTAAGGGAAGCGATTAGAAATAACATCGCCGACATTATTGCCGAAGAATCCATCATCGGCAAAGACAACAACCGCATTATCAAAGTCCCGATTCGCGGAGTTAAGGAATATCGGTTTGTGTATGGCGATAACGCACCCGGAGTCGGCCAAGGAGGCGATCAAGAACCGCAGCCCGGACAAGTTGTCGGCCAAGGCGAGAAAGGAAAACAGCCCGGGCAGCCTGGAGATCAGCCCGGCGTCGATTACTATGAGACTGACGTTCGGCTCGATGAGCTCATCGAATTGATGTTCGAAGATCTGGAGCTGCCCGATTTGGAGCGCAAACGGCTGCGCCAAATCGAAGTTGAAAAGCAGTTTCGTCAAAAAGGCTACAGACGCAAAGGCGTTCGCGTGCGTTTGGATAAAAAGCGGACCGCTCGCTCCCGTCTGAAACGCAAGAAAGCCTCTCAGCGTAGAGACCTCACAGGGGTACACACCCGATTTCCTTTCCATAAAGATGACTTGCGTTACCATCACTCAGTGAGCGACTTGCGACGCGAGTCCAATGCTGTCGTTTTGTGCATCATGGATACCTCCGGGTCCATGGATACCATGAAGAAATATCTGGCGCGGAGTTTCTTTTTTATTCTGTATCAGTTCATTAGCACGCGCTACCAAAATGTTGAGATTGTTTTTATCGCGCATCACACGGAGGCGCAGGAAGTTACCGAAGAAGATTTCTTTCACAAGGGGGAGTCCGGCGGCACCTTCATTTCTTCCGGATACAACAAGGCATTGGAGATTATCAACGAGCGCTTTCATCCCGCGCTATGGAACGTGTATGTTTTTCATTGTTCGGACGGCGACAATTTCGAATCGGACAACCCGGCGGCTCTGAAGGCAGCCACCGAATTGGCACAGTCATCTAACCTGTTCGGCTACGGTGAGATCAAACCATTGGGAGCGGGCTACTATGGCAGCAGCTTGATTCCGCTATTTTCTCAATTGGATGAGCCGAACTTTCACACGCTTCAAATCCATCGCAAAGAGGATATCTGGACATCGTTTAAGACTTTCCTGGCGAAGGATCGCGGTCGGGAGGATGCCGCGTAGCGTCCTCGATAGGTAGCCTCAGGATATGGATTATACGATTGAAGATTTGGAAGCTTGGAACAGCCGAATCCTTGAGATTGTTCATCAGTTTGGTCTCGACCCCTATCCTCAAGAGTTCGAGATCTGTGATCATGAGGACATGCTTACTTACATGGTTTATTCCGGCATGCCCTCTCATTACCCTCATTGGTCTTACGGAAAAAGCTTCGAAAAATTAAAGACGTTATATGAGTATGGTGTGAGCGGGCTGCCTTATGAAATGGTTATCAACTCTAATCCCTCGATTGCTTATTTGATGCGCGATAACAGCCTGGCTTTGCAGGTCCTCACCATTGCCCACGTATACGGACATAATGATTTTTTCAAAAATAATTTCACGTTTGGCGCGACACGCGCGAAATATACGATTGAAACCTTCAAAAGCCATGCAAATCGGGTGCGCCACTACGTGGAGGATCCGAGTATCGGATTGGAACGCATCGAACGAATTCTTGATGCGGCACACGCATTGTCCCTCCAGTGTCGCCGTAACCTGTCTATCCGCAAGCTGTCCTCCCGGGAGCAAATAGAAACTAAAGTGCAGGAGGCGCAACCGCCGGCGGACCCATTTGGCGCGATCCATCGGCGGCAAGATTATGTCTCTCCCGATCTCAACAAAGTTCCTCTTTATCCAGAGGAAGATCTTTTGATCTTTATCCGCGATCATAATCCGCATTTGGCTGATTGGGAGAAGGATCTTTTAACCATCGTTCATGAGCAATCTCAGTATTTCATCCCGCAAATTGAAACCAAAATAATGAATGAAGGCTGGGCGAGCTTCTGGCACAAACGAATTCTTGAAAGCTTGGAGCTGCCGCAGAACCTGCATCTGGAGTTTCTGGTGCGGCATGCGCAGGTCTTGCGCCCTGCACCTGGGGGCTTAAATCCGTACCACGTGGGTATGAAGATCTGGGAGAATATTGAAAAACGCTGGGACCACCCCTCTGCCGAGGACGAGAAAGAGTACGGCCGCCGCAATAAAAGTGGCGCGGAGAAACTTTTCGAGGTCCGCGAAGTTGAGCGTGATGCGTCTTTTATCCGACGCTATTTGACCGAAGAACTCGTGCGAGACCTCAACCTATTCGAATATCGAACCCGGGGCAATGAACAGGTCGTCAGCCGCGTCGCGGATGATCTTAATTGGCGTCAGATCAAAGAAACTTTGATTCAAAATGTCGGCACCAGCACTATTCCAACGATAAAAATTGAAGATGCTGATTATAATAAGAATCGGACGCTATTCCTACGGCACCATCATGATGGACGGGATCTGCAACTGGAGTATGCCGAGAAAACGCTTCAATACCTAAACCAGCTGTGGGGACACGAAGTCGCTTTGGAAACGATTCTCGACAACCGCAAGTCGCTGCTGTGCTACTCCGATAATAGACTGGCAATCAAAAACGGCCTATAGCGCGGTTCGGCAAACTCCTTACCTGCGGAAGCAGCCCTGAGTGCGACCACGGGGGCGATAAGCTATCTGCCATGACATCTCGGAAACAAATCGCTGCCATTCAAAATTGCATCAGTAACGCGATCGACGCCAGCCTAATTAGTGATAAACAAATAGCTGGGATTGTCGGCGACGCGCCGTCTTACTACTCAAAGAGCCCTGCCCTATGGAATGCGGCATTCAATTATCTGGGCATTAACGCAATTTATCTGCCGCTCGATGTCGCTGAGCCGCGCTTAGGCGAGCTAATCGCGATCCTCAAAGGCCTAGATAACTTCCTAGGAATCAATGTCACCGTGCCGCACAAGATTCGGATCATGGATTTTTTGGACGAGATTGAGGCAGGGGCCCAACGAGTTCAAGCGGTCAACACCATCGTCAGAAGCTCGTCCGGCAAACTCGTCGGATACAATACCGACGGCCCGGGATTCATTGAAAGTTTGCTAACGCCGCTTGCAGAGGAAACGGAATCATTCCTGACTTCACTGGCGCGAACCGATGTCTTGCTCTTAGGGGCAGGCGGCTCGGCGCGCGCCATCGCCTTTCGGCTGTCCGATATGCTCGATCAAGGCCAGCTGGTGATTGCCAATCGTAACCTGGAACATGCTCTTACCCTGTCAGCGGAACTTCAAAAGGGTGGCGGAAAAGCTCAAGCTATCGACGAAACTGAAATCAGCGCCTGGGCTCCTAAAGTCGGCTTGATCGTTAACTCGACCACCAAAGGGCAAGGAGGTATCCGTAAATTGCCGAACGGCGAGCTTACCAGGCTGGAACCCTACTCTGCTCTAGCATCCGCTCACCCGGCGTCGATCACTCAATCCGATTTCGACGGCCCGCAAACCCGACAGAAGTGGGTGTGCGCAGCCCGGGCCGATATCGATGAGAACAATCAAGCCTCCATAACTTTAGCTCGAGCAGTACCACCAAACGTTCGCTTTTACGATTTGATCTATCATCCTGAAGAAACGGTTTTTCTCCGTCACGGCAGACTGAGCGGCCACCTAACTAAAAATGGCAAGGCGATGATCATCTTTCAGGCTGCGATTGCATTGTGCAGCCATGTCTGCAAACAGCACCTGATTGAGTCAGGCAAGGACGCTGCCGCCGTTTATCGAGCGGTTTGCCAGGTGATGGCGGAGAGTTGGTAGGAGAGAATTCCGTGAACGAAGCAGAACAGCAGCAGACAGAGCCCATGCACTTCCCGATTCCAGGCCGCACCCTTTAACGGCCAGCTAACACTTTCAATACGCAAGCCGGACCCGGCGCGAAACCAACATGATAAACCCTACGGCCATCAGAACCAGGCTGATCCACTGAGCCTCGCTCAGACCGGCCGCTAAGATCGGATTGACGCGCCAGAACTCGATCGTAAATCGCGCAACGCCCGTCAAGACAAGATACAGCCACGCGAGCGTCCCCCGGGCAAGCCCGCGGGTTTTGATGCTCCAGAGGATCGCAAATATAACTATCGATTGGAGAAACTCGTATATGGGCGTTGGATGAACGCGAACACCGGCTGGATAAGGAACGCCGGTCATCGGGTCGACCCAACCAATAATCGCGTTCGTGTAGGCAACCCCCCAAGGCACCCCCGTGATCGAACCCCAGTCACCGTCTCCGGCAAAATGGCAACCCAGGCGCCCCACGCCATAAGCGATAGCCAGCGCCGGAGCGGCAATATCCGCGCCGACGAGCCATTGGATCTGATTCTTCCTGACGATCCATGACACCGCGGCCGCGCCGCCGAACAACCCGCCATACCAGGTAAATCCTGCACCGGTAAAAATGTAGCTCGAGGGAGAACTCAAGAAATTATGCCATTCGCCCACGATGAACCAAAGCCGGGCGCCGATGAGCCCGCCAATGGCGGCGGCAAAGATCATTGAAGATGCCAGTTCGGGATCATAGCCCCGCCTTTTTAGCTCCGAGTGAACCACCCACACCGCCGAGAGTGCGGCGAGCGCCATGAAGACACCGAAACTGTAAATCGTTATTGGGCCAAGCTGGAAGAGAATAGGGTACATGCAAACCGATCATACCGGACAGCCCGGGACTATCAAGATAGCGAGAACCTACGACTTTATTTTGGGTACTCGATTATAGAGAGCGTCGAGCAAAATAGTGCCGCTTCCGGGGATTGAGATTTGCGCCGTCTTACTGCCGAGGACCTCATGCCAGATCTCGAGCTCGTACTTTCCTGGTGGGATTTTTTCGATGCTAAATAAACCGGTCTCATCGGTCACTGCGAAATACGGGCTTGAAACCACCACGATAGTTGCGCTCATCCAGGTATGAAGTACATCGCAGTCTATTCTGATGATACCTAATCTGTCGAGAATCTTGGACACCTGCCGCCACCGCGGTAAACCCACATTAAAAAGCGTCTCTTTGCCGAGCCGCGCATGCACGGTATGGAGAATCGGATCACTGTTCTTTAGCAGTAACTCGCTTCCAATGCCGGCGATTTGCACGTGCGGTATGAATGCACATTGCTTATTGTCTAATAAAATCCTGCCCGGATGAACCTTCACAGTTCGATCGATCGGGCGCAGGATAACGACTGCGTTGCGCAGCCCACCGCCCTGATCCACAATCAACGTTTCGTTCGGCACGCTCAAACCACAGAAACTGCGGCTCTTTACGACTTTGAGCGGATCTGGCAGTTGGTATTTTCCCGCGAGCAAAACGGTTCCCTGGAGCTGCCCATGGGTGAAGATCAGCGGCGTAGGCCTAAGGCGAAACTCAGGCGATCCCGCACTCGCAATACGCGGGTTGAGCGGAAACACAAGGCATATCAGCATGCACAAAATCTTTATGTGTATCATCTGATCTTCCAGACTCGTGCAGCCGAGAACTTGGGAGGTAGTGCGAGTCGAACGAGAGTCGACTCATACAAACGAATCCATGAGGCGCTCCCTGTTGAGACTCTGCCAATTCTCTGTTACGACTGCTGGCAGTGTCCGGTGGTTCCACTCTTTGCTAGAGCCCGCCTCAGTAATTGCATAAGCGTTTTGGGTTAACAAGGGAAGCGTGCGCGCCGTCATACAAACGGTCACCAAAGCTCAGGTTACGGTCGGCGAAAACATCGTCGGCGAGATAACATCGGGCCTATGCATTTTCCTAGGTGTGGCCGACACGACGCTCCGGCGGATGCCGATTTCCTGTCAGAGGAGATCAAGAATCTTCGCATCTTCGAAGACCAAGAAGGCGAGATGAATCTATCTTTGCTGGCGACCCGCGGGAAGGTTTTGGTTGTCTCACAATTCACTCTTTATTCCGGCTGGAGAAAAGGTAACCGCCCGCTTTCACAGATGCGGCGCCATTGGCCCACGCCGAGAAACTCTACCAACATTTCATCAAGCGGCTCCCGGATTCCGGAGTCTCAGTTGAGACCGGCCAGTTCCAAGCAAGAATGAAGGTTTCGCTGCTCAATGACGGTCCGGTTACTTTCGTTTTAGATAGTCGAGCATGCACGTAGTCCTATTCCAACCTGAGATTCCACCCAACACCGGCAGCATAGCCCGGCTGTGCGCAGCTACCTTGACCCCTCTCCATCTAATAGAACCACTCGGATTTAAAATTGACGACCGTCATCTCAAGCGCGCTGGACTTGATTATTGGGAATTCGTGGATCTGCGGGTACACAAATCTTGGGACGAGTTTCTCGCGGCAGCATCAATGAAAGAGTTTCTCTACTTTTCTAAACGGGCGGCGAGATCCTATACCACAGCACGATACCAAGAGGAGCACTATTTAGTCTTCGGTCCGGAAACGCGAGGCTTACCTCAAGATCTGTTGGAAGCCAATCCAGAATCTTCCTATCGTATACCGATGGCTGGTGCGGGTGTTCGGAGCTTGAATCTATCGAATGCGGTGTCGATTGTTCTCTATGAAGGATTACGGCAGCTGGGAAAAGCTTAAGTTTAGCCGGCAGGCTCTTGACCCTATGAATTAATATGGTTATTTATGGCACCAAATTTCGCACCTTAGGGGGTTTTCGATATGAGGTTTGTGCGTCTACGTGTGCGCCTGCGAACGATACTTGTGGTGTTGTCGTGCTTTCTACTTTGCTCAGTTTCGCTAGGGACATTAGGATTCGCCGCCGAAAGCACAGGACAGAAAGACGCTCCGTCATCAAAAGAGAGCTTCAATCTGATCATCCCGTACAAAGATTTAACTGTTGGACAGGGACAGGAAGTCACGATGGACACGGAGGTTGTCAATCGCACGAAAAATCCCGTCGAGGTCAATCTGTCCCTTGAGTCTATTCCCAAGGGTTGGGAAGCGAATTTTAATTCCAGATATCCCAGTTATCCAGTCCGCTCTGTTACGGTCCAGGGAGAAAAATCCACGACCATTGAATTCAAGAGCAAGGTTCCTCAAAACACCAAGCCGGGAAATTACGACATCAAGGTCATAGCCAAGGACACGGAAGGAGCGACTTCGTACTCGGACACAATCAACTTCCGTGTGACTTCCGCTAAAGTCGCTACCGGAGGCTTAAGACTCACCAGTCAATATCCGGTTCTTACCGCTCCTTCCGGGCAAACCCTTAAGTTCACGATAGATCTGAAAAATGAAACCAACAAACCGTTACCGGTGTCACTCACCGCACAGACACCGCCGGGCTGGGCCGTTCGTTTCAAGCCGCAGTTTGGTGATACTCAATATTCGTCAATTCTTTTGAAAGAGAATGGTTCCGAAACCGTTGCTGTTGAAATCGACACACCCGCCAACGCTGAGGCCAAAGAGCAACCAGTAAAAATTATGGCGCGATCGGGAGCGTTCGAAGCCAGTGCAGATTTGAAGGTAAATCTTAAAGGAACCCAAGATCTTAAAATGGGCTCATTGGCCGGCACGCTCAACACCTCAGTGACCGCTGGCAACCGGACCCCGATTGATTTTGTCGTTGCCAACGCCGGTACAGCGCCGATTCGCAACCTTACTTTCATCAGCAAGAAGCCCAGCGATAAGTGGACGGTCGAGTTTAGACCCGACAAAATCGATGCTTTGAATCCAGGTGAAGTGCGCGAGATAAAAATGGATCTCCTCGCGCCGGACCGAACGATTGCGGGTGACTACTTGATGACCTTGACAGCAAACTCTCCGGAGGTGAATCGTTCCGTGGAGTTTCGGGTGACGGTCTCAACGCCGACTCTCTGGGGCTGGGTAGGATTTGGAATCGTTGCGTTGGTCGTGCTTGGACTGGTGATTGTGTTTTTCCGGTTAGGACGGCGATGAGCGCAGTCGTAGATACCAAGAATTTGACCAAGCGTTATCGTGAAAAGCTTGCCGTAAATACTCTGACTCTGTCGGTTCAAGAGGGAGAGATCTTCGGCTTCCTTGGTCCTAACGGTGCCGGTAAAACAACCACGATCCTGATGCTTTTGGGTCTTACTGAACCGACTTCAGGAGAATTATCGGTGTGCGGGTATAATCCAACGCACGACCCGCTCGAGGTCAAAAAGCGAGTCGGCTACCTGCCGGAAAATCCAGGCTTCTATGAC
>Ga0307414_10001612_pt1 | contig 11727 bp, 6 predicted proteins | sample DK1Ometagenome_FD_203804 | JGI IMG/M metagenome (GOLD analysis project Ga0307414, IMG submission 203804) | Maize rhizosphere microbial communities from greenhouse at UC Davis, California, United States - DK15-O-3 | ecosystem: Host-associated > Plants > Roots > Rhizosphere > Soil | place: USA...
CTTGGGAATTTCGGCCAGGGTCGGCGCCTTGGTGATCTTCGCCTCCTTGCGCGCCGCGCGGGGAAGCCAGATTTCGGCATCCGTACCTTCGCCAACCCGGCTCCGCAGGCGGAACGCGCCGTTGGATTGGCGTGCGAAGCCATAGACCATGCTCAGGCCGAGACCGGTGCCCTTGCCGATCTCCTTCGTCGTGACGAATGGCTGGAGCACTTCCTCCATCATCTCCGCCGGAATCCCGCAGCCAGTGTCGCTGACCGTCAGCACGACATAGTGACCCGGCTTCAAATCATCGGTGGAGCCATTCTGGACCATGCGGTTTTCCGCCGCGATGACGACCGTGCCACCCTCGTTCATCGCATCGCGGGCGTTGATGATCAGGTTCATCAGCGCGAGCTCAAGCTGGGCCGGGTCGGCGAAGGCCTGCCAGACGCCTTTCGGAACTCTCCATTCCAACTCGACCAGGCCGCCAAGGGTGTGCGCCAGCAAGCCGGTGACGGAGCTTTCCATCGCCTCGATTTCGACATTTGCAGGCTGGAGCTGTTGACGCCGCGCGAAGGCCAACAGGCGACCGACCAGTTCCGTACCCTGCTCCGCCGCGTGCCGGGTCATCGCCAATATCTGCTTCTGACTCGAATCCAGTGTCGCACGCCTTTCGATCAGGCTGAGACCGCCGATGACCGCCGCCAGGAGATTGTTGAAATCATGGGCGACGCCGCCGGTCAACTTGCCGATCGCATCCATCTTCTGAGCCTGGATCAGCTGGCTCTCCAGCGAGCGCTGCTCCGTCACGTCGGTCAGCGTCCCGGCAAACTCGATCGGGCGGCCGCTCGCGTCGGTCAGCAGAACGGCCCGGTCGTTGAAAAATTTGTAGCCCCCGTCGGCGCATTGCCAGCGATATTCGATCGAGAACCCCTGGTTCGCCTCACGCTCGCGAAGCGCCTCGAACACCCGGCTTCGATCGTCCGGATGAATTCGATCGGCCCAGAGCGAGGGGGACGCACGAACCTGCTCGAACGTGAAGCCCGTCATGGCCTGAAGATTGCCGCTCACGAAATCGGGGCAGCGAGGTTCACACTCGAGCTTCTCAAGGTAGAGAATGATCGGCAGGGATTCGATAATCGCGCTCTGTCGCTGCTCGGCACGCCAAAGCTCCTGCTCGGCCCGCCACCGCTCGTTGTTGGCCCGGAGATTCTCATCGAGAAGCGCCTGCTCCTGCTGAGCCTTGGCTTGAATTTCCTTGGTCTTCGCGAACAGGTCGACGAACACGGCCACCTTGGAGCGAAGGACGACCGGCTCGACCGGCTTGAACACATAGTCGACCGCGCCCATCGCGTAGCCGCGCATCAGATGCTCGGTTTCCTTGTTCACAGCCGACAGGAATACGATCGGGATGCGCTTGGTCTGCTCTCGGTTGCGGATGATCTGGGCGGTCTCATAGCCGTCCATGCCCGGCATGTAGACGTCGAGCAGGATGACGGCGAACTCGTCCTTCAGCAGATGGCGCAGCGCCTCCTCGCCGGAGCGGGCCTGGACCACCGTGCCAATGTCTTCGAGCACCGTTGCGATGGCCAGCAGGTTGCGCTCGTCATCGTCGACCACCAGGACGCGCGCCCGATCTTCGCTTTCGGCCTGCTGAACCATGTCCTTGGAATTTGGGTCGAGCATCTACTCGGCCGCCTCCACCTGGGCTGGTTCCAGCTTGTCGGGGGCGCCCCTTGCCCGCGCGACCCACACCCTCAGGAGGGCGAGCAAGAGGTCGATGTCGACCGGCTTGGCGATATAGTCCGAAGCGCCGGCGTCGAGGCACTTCTGCCGGTCCCCCTTCATGGCCTTCGCAGTGACGGCGATCAGCGGCACCTCGGCCAGCTCCGGACGCTGCCGGATCTGCTGCATCGTTTCATAGCCGTCCATGTCGGGCATCATGATGTCGATCAGCGCGACATCGATCCCCGGGGTCTGCTCCAGGATCAATATCCCATCCTTGCCGTTTTCCGCGTGGACGACCTCGACGTCGTAACTCTCCAGGACGCTCGTCAGTGAATAGATGTTTCGGATGTCGTCATCGACGATCAGCATCTTGCTCCCGGCGAGTTCGGGGACTGCGCGGATCGGCGTCGATGACGCTTCGTCGCTGGCCTTGGCTTTGCGCTTCCTGGGTTTGCGGCCGGCAATCTGGGCCTTCAATTGCCTGAACACTTTCTGCAGCGTGGCGTCGTCCGCGGGTTTCTCCGTCGCCCCCGCGGCGCCGAGGTCGAGCACCATGGCGATATGATCGGCCCCGGAAATTACGTGGATCGGCACCTGCCGCGTTTCCGGATCATGCTTGAGCAGATCGAGAAGCACGAAGCCGTCGATGTCCGACAGGCCGAGGTCGAGAGTGATCGCATGCGGCTGAAGCTTTCGGGCCATTGCGATCGTCCCTGCCCCCGCCGTCGATATGACGCCCTTGAGGCCGGCCTGCCGCGCCATGTCGAGCAGGATCGCGGCGAATGTCGGATCGTCCTCCACGATCAGGACGAACGGATCGTCGCCAAGGTCGTCGCGGTCGTCGATTACCTCGATTTCGGTCGGGAGCGCGCTTGGGACGAGGGCGCCGCTATTGTCATATCGGACGCTTGTCCCCGTTGAAGGAGCGGTCGCGACCGGTATGGCGTTGGTCGGCACGAACAGGGTGAAGGTCGAGCCTTCACCGACTTTCGACCTGACCTTCAACTCACCGCCGAGCAACCGTGCGATTTCGCGGCTGATCGAAAGGCCAAGCCCGGTGCCGCCATATTTGCGGCTGGTGGTGCCGTCGGCCTGCTGGAAAGCTTCGAAGATCAGCTTCTGCTTGTCCTCGGGGATTCCGATGCCGGTATCGGTGACGACGATCTCGATGGCCTTGTCGGCATTGCGAAGGACCGGATGGTTCGCGCTCCAGCCGCTTGTGACGCAGTTGACCGACAGGGTCACACTGCCGCGAGCCGTGAACTTGAAGGCGTTGGACAGCAAATTGAGCACGATCTGCTGGAGCCGCTTGTCGTCGGTGCGGATCGTCTCGGGCAGCTTCGGGTCGAACTCGACCCTGAAATCCAGCTTCTTGTCGGCGGCGAGCTGACGGAAGGTCCTCTCCATATGCTGCTTGAGGCTGCGCAGCGGCATCTCGCCGACCTCGATCGAAACCGTTCCCGATTCGATCTTCGACAGGTCGAGAATATCGTTGATCAGGCTCAGCAGGTCCGAGCCCGCCGAGTGGATCGTGCGCGCGAACTCGGTCTGCTTTTCGTTGAGATTGCCTTGCGGATTGTCGGCCAGAAGCTTGGAAAGGATGAGCAGCGAATTGAGCGGAGTGCGCAGCTCATGGCTCATGTTCGCCAGGAACTCGGACTTGTATTTGGACGTCAGCGCGAGCTGCTCGGCCTTCTCCTCGATCGCTCGGCGGGCCATGTCGATTTCAAGGTTCTTGGCCTCCACCTGCTTCTTTTCATTCTCGAGAAGCTGGGCCTTCTCCTGAAGCTCTTCGTTGGTGTTGTGCAGTTCCTCCTGCTTGGTCGTAAGCTCGGTCTGGCGGGCCTGGAGCTCCTGGGTCAGCGACTGCGATTGCTTGAGCAGGCCCTCGGTCCGCATGGTCGCCGCGATCATGTTGAGCACGATCCCGACCGATTCCATCAGCTGGTTGAGGAAGCTCTGGTGGGTTTCGTTGAACTCGCTGAACGAGGCGAGCTCGATCACCGCCCTCACCTCATCCTCGAACAATGCGGGCAGGATGTTGACGTTGGCCGGCGGGGCATGACCGAGGCCTGATCCGACGCGAAGGAAATCGGGCGGCACGTCCTTGAGCAGGATCGGCTTCTTGTCGGCGGCAGCCTGGCCAATCAGGCCTTCGCGGAGCTTGAACTGGCGCTTCAACTCGTCGGGCCCCTCGGCACCATAGCTGGCGACGAGCTCGAGCATCGTCTCGTCCTCTTCGCGGCGAGCGACGTAGAAAACGCCGTATTGGGCGTTCACCAGCGGCGCGAGCTCGGACATGATGAGGTTCGAAATCGTCGCCAGGTCGCGTTCGCCCTGCAGCATCCGGCTGAAGCGCGCCAGATTGGTCTTGAGCCAGTCCTGTTCGGCATTCTTGAGGGTCTGATCCTTCAGGTTGCGGATCATCTCGTTGATGTTGTCCTTGAGCGCTGCCATTTCGCCCTGCGCCTCGACGGCGATCGAGCGGGTAAGGTCGCCCTTGGTCACGGCGGTGGAAACCTCGGCGATCGAGCGGACCTGGTTGGTCAGGTTCGCCGCGAGCTGGTTCACGTTGTCGGTAAGGTCGCGCCACAGGCCGGCGGCGCCGGGCACGCGCGCCTGTCCGCCCAGCCGGCCTTCGATGCCCACCTCGCGGGCCATGTTGGTCACCTGGTCGCCGAAGGTCGACAAGGTTTCGATCATGAAGTTGATGGTTTCGGCCAGCGTCGCGATCTCCCCCTTGGCATCGAGCGTCAGCTTGCGCCGGAGATTGCCCTGCGCCACCGCCGTCACGACTTCCGCGATGCCGCGCACCTGGTTGGTCAGGTTGGTCGCCATCAGGTTGACGTTGTCGGTCAGATCCTTCCACGTGCCGCCGACGCCAGGCACCTTCGCCTGGCCGCCCAGCTTGCCCTCGGTGCCGACCTCGCGCGCGACGCGCGTCACCTCCGATGCGAAACCGTTGAGCTGGTCGACCATCGTGTTGATCGTGTTCTTCAGGGCGAGGATTTCGCCCTTCACATCCACGGTGATCTTCCTGGACAAATCGCCCTTGGCGACGGCGGTGGTCACGTCGGCGATGTTGCGCACCTGGCCCGTCAGATTGTCGGCCATCAGGTTGACGTTCTCGGTAAGGTCCTTCCACGTCCCGGCCACGCCGCGCACTTGCGCCTGGCCGCCGAGCTTTCCTTCGGTGCCGACCTCGCGCGCGACGCGCGTCACTTCCGAAGCGAAGCTGTTCAGCTGGTCGACCATCGTGTTGATGGTGTTCTTCAGCTCCAGGATTTCGCCCTTCACGTCGACGGTGATCTTCTTGGAAAGGTCGCCAAGCGCCACCGCGGTCGTGACCTCGGCGATGTTGCGCACCTGGCCCGTCAGGTTCGCGGCCATCGCGTTCACATTGTCGGTCAGATCCTTCCACGTGCCGCCGACGCCCTCGACCTGCGCCTGACCGCCCAGGCGCCCTTCGGTGCCCACTTCGCGCGCCACGCGCGTCACTTCGGAAGCGAAGCTGTTGAGCTGATCGACCATGACGTTGATCGTGTTCTTCAGCTCAAGGATTTCGCCCTTCACGTCGACGGTGATCTTCTTGGAAAGGTCGCCCAGCGCCACCGCCGTCGTCACCTCGGCGATGTTACGCACCTGGCCGGTCAGGTTCGCCGCCATCAGGTTCACATTGTCGGTCAGGTCGGCCCAGGTGCCGGCGACGCCCTCGACCTGCGCCTGGCCGCCGAGCTTTCCTTCCGTGCCCACCTCGCGGGCGACGCGGGTCACCTCCGATGCAAAGGCATTCAACTGGTCGACCATCGTGTTGATGGTGTTCTTGAGCTCCAGGATTTCACCCTTCACGTCGACCGTGATCTTCTTGGAAAGGTCGCCCTTGGCAACGGCCGTTGTCACCTCGGCGATGTTGCGGACCTGGCCCGTCAAATTGCCCGCCATCAGGTTCACGCTGTCGGTCAGGTCGGCCCAGGTGCCGGCGACACCTTCCACCTGTGCCTGACCGCCGAGCTTGCCTTCCGAACCCACTTCGCGTGAGACACGCGTGACTTCGGAGGCGAAGCCGTTGAGCTGGTCCACCATGACGTTGATGGTGTCCTTGAGCTCCAGGATCTCGCCCTTCACGTCGACGGTGATCTTCTTCGACAGGTCGCCCTTGGCAACGGCCGTTGTCACCTCGGCGATGTTGCGGACCTGCGCCGTCAAATTGCCCGCCATCAGGTTCACATTGTCGGTGAGGTCGGCCCAGGTTCCCGCGACGCCCGGCACCTGGGCCTGGCCGCCAAGCTTGCCCTCGGTGCCGACTTCGCGGGCGACGCGCGTCACTTCGGAGGCGAAGCCGTTGAGCTGGTCCACCATGACGTTGATGGTGTCCTTGAGCTCAAGGATCTCGCCCTTCACGTCGACGGTGATCTTCTTGGAAAGGTCGCCGCGCGCCACGGCCGTCGTCACTTCGGCGATGTTGCGCACCTGGCCGGTCAGGTTGTCGGCCATCAAATTGACGTTGTCGGTAAGGTCCTTCCACGTGCCGGCGACGCCTTCCACGCGTGCCTGGCCGCCGAGCTTTCCTTCGGTACCCACCTCGCGCGCCACGCGCGTCACCTCGGAGGCGAAGCTGTTGAGCTGGTCGACCATGACGTTGATCGTGTTCTTCAGCTCCAGGATTTCGCCCTTCACGTCGACCGTGATCTTCTTGGAAAGGTCGCCGCTGGCGACCGCGGTCGTCACTTCGGCGATGTTGCGCACCTGGCTCGTGAGGTTGGTCGCCATCGCGTTGACGTTGTCGGTGAGGTCCTTCCAGGTGCCGGCCACCCCCTTCACATTGGCCTGGCCGCCCAGCTTCCCCTCGGTGCCCACTTCGCGGGCGACGCGGGTCACCTCGGATGCGAACGAGGCGAGCTGCTCGACCATCGTGTTGGCGATCTTGCCGATGCGAAGGAATTCGCCCCGCAAGGAGCGGCCGTCGATCTCGACCGCCATGGTTTGCGAAAGGTCGCCCTTCGCCACCGCGCCGATGACGCGCGCCAGTTCCGCCGTCGGCTGCACCATGTCGTCGATGAGCTCGTTGATGGCGCGGAGCTTGGTTTCCCAGCCTCCGCTGGCGCCGCGAACCCGGGCGCGCTGATTGATCTTGCCTTCCTTGCCGACGACCTGGGAAAGCCGCTCGAATTCCTGGGTGATTTGCTGGTTCAAGGAAACGACTTCGTTGAACAGGATCGCGATGTCCTGGTCCACGCCTTCGGCGTCTTCGGACAGGCGCACCGTGAAATCGCCACGGCGAAGGGACCGCAAGGCGGAGACGAGCTGCCGGCGATCGAGAAAATCCTGAGAACGTTGGGCTTTCACGGGTTAATCCTTCGTCAGCGCTTCTCCCCCCGCTCAAGTTGCGGCAGCCCACCCCGCTGCCGGAAAGCAAGGCATATCAAAACATTGGTGTTTTGAACCCCCTGAATTTGCACCCCATCTTCGTATCGTTTCGGGACGTCTCAACGCACCGGGATAACGTAAAGTTCTACGCCCGTTACGATTTGCCGCAGGCAAAAGGGGTTGCCGTTGCCACGCCAAGGCCGTTAACCTGAGCCCATGGTTCGAGGGTTGCTTGAGCGAAGCGCATGGCGCTGAGCCCAAAAGTCACACGCTTCATTCAATCAAGCTTTCGGTCGGTCTGGTCGCTTGAGCTTCTCCTGCTGCTCAAGCGGGACCGCCGCCCCTGGTCGCAAGACGGCATCGTCCACGCCATGCGCGCCAGCCAGCTCGTCGTCTCCCAGGCGCTGGAATCGCTCGTCGCCGCCGGATTGGTGACCGTCAGCCAGGACGGCCAGGCACTCTACACGCCCATTTCAGACGAAGATGCAAAACTGATCGAGGAAACAGAGGCCCTGTTCGCGCAGAGGCCCGATACGATCCGGCGCTTGATCGTAGCGGCCTCCAGGCCAGGCCTGACTGCTTTCGCCGACGCGTTCCGGTTGGGGAGGGATTGATGGACGAACTGTTTCCGACGATCGTCTATTTGCTCTGTTTCGTCACGAGCAGCGCCTGCGCTTATCTGCTGGGGCGAAGCTACAGCAAGACCGGCGCCCGCCTCCTGTTGTGGAGCGCGCTCTGTTTCCTGTTCCTGGCGATCAACAACCTGCTGCTGGTCGTCGACCTCGTTTTCCTGCCGTCGGACGTCGACCTTCGCTTTGCACGGCTCATCACCGCCCTTATCGCCACCTGCGTGCTGCTTTTCGGCTTCGTCTGGGACCTGGAGGAGGATTGAGATGATTCCCGCCTATACCTTCATCTCCGGAATGGTCGCCGCAGGTTTCCTCGTATCCGGCCTCTTCTTCCTCCGCTTCTGGCGAAGGACGCATGACTCTCTCTTCATTTCCTTCGCGCTTGCGTTCTGGCTGCTGGGCCTGGGGCAGGCACTGGTGGCCCTGACCGACATCCCGGTCGAGGAACGAAGCTGGATTTACCTGCTTCGGCTCGCCGCCTTCTCGCTGATCCTGCTGGCGATTTTCCGGAAGAACCGCGCTGCGGCCTAGCTGGAAGGCCGGTTCGCAACCAGCTGATCGACCACCGCTGGATCGGCGAGCGTCGACGTATCGCCGAGTGTCGAAATGTCCCCTTCCGCGATCTTGCGCAGGATGCGCCGCATGATCTTGCCGGAGCGCGTCTTGGGAAGCGCCGGCGCGAACTGGATGACGTCGGGCGTCGCGATCGGGCCGATTTCCTTGCGCACCCATTGCACCAGCTCGCGGCGCAGCGCTTCGTCCGGCTCGACGTCGGCGTTGACGGTCACATAGGCGTAGATGCCCTGCCCCTTGATCTCGTGCGGCATTCCAACGACCGCGGCTTCCGCGACATCCTCATGTGCGACCAGCGCGCTTTCCACTTCGGCGGTGCCCATGCGGTGGCCTGAAACGTTGATCACGTCATCGATGCGGCCTGTGATCCAGTAATAGCCGTCCTCGTCGCGGCGGCAGCCGTCGCCCGTGAAATATTTGCCGGGGAAAGTGGTGAAATAGGTCTGGAAGAAGCGCTCATGGTCCCCCCAGACGGTGCGCATCTGGCCGGGCCAGCTGTCGGTGATGACGAGGCAGCCTGCGCCGGCGCCTTCGATCAGTGTCCCGTCGCTCTCAAGCAGTTCCGGTTTCACGCCGAACATCGGTTTCGTGGCGCTCCCCGGTTTCAGCGGTATCGCGCCTGGCAATGGCGCGATCATCGCCGCGCCGGTCTCGGTCTGCCACCAGGTATCGACGATCGGGCACCGGCCCTCTCCCACCACCCGGTGATACCATTCCCACGCTTCCGGGTTGATCGGTTCCCCAACCGTTCCCAGTAGTTTCAACGATTTACGGGACGTTCTTGTGACGAACTCATCGCCTTCGCGCATCAATGCCCGGAGAGCCGTTGGCGCGGTGTAGAAAATCTCCACCCCATATTTGTCGATGACCTGCCAGAAGCGGCTGCAGTCCGGCCAGTTGGGGACGCCCTCGAACATGATCTGCGTGGCGCCGTTCGCCAGCGGTCCATAGACGATGTAGCTGTGGCCGGTGACCCAGCCGATGTCGGCCGCGCACCAGTAAATCTGCCCCGGCCGGTAATCGAACACATATTGGTGGGTCATCGACGCCCAGACGGCATAACCGCCGGTCGTGTGCAGCACCCCCTTCGGCTTTCCGGTCGAGCCCGAGGTGTAGAGGATGAAGAGCGGATCCTCGGCGCCCATTTCTTCGGGCTCGCACTCGGGGCCCGCCTGCGCGACCGCCTCGTTCCAATCGATGTCGCGCCCGGCGACCATCGATACGTCCGCGCCGGTGCGTCGGTAAAGAATGACCCGCTTGACCGTCGGGCATTCCTCCAGCGCCTCGTCGACATTGGCCTTGAGCGCGATCGGCTTGCCGCCCCGAAGCCCTTCATCGGCGGTGATGACAATCTCGGAATCGCAATCCTGGATCCGCCCGGCCAGGGCCTCCGGCGAGAAACCGCCGAACACGACGGAATGGATTGCGCCGATCCGGGCGCACGCCAGCATGGCTACCGCGGCTTCGGGAATCATGGGCATGTAGATGGTTATGCGGTCCCCTCGATCGGCGCCGTTCGCCTTCAGCACGTTGGCGAAGCGGCAGACCATCTCATGGAGTTCGCGATAGCTGATCTTCCGCCCAGGCTCCGACGGATCGTCAGGCTCCCAGATGATGGCGGTCACATCGCCCCGATCCGCAAGCTGGCGATCGAGACAGCTGGCGCTGAGGTTCAATGTCCCGTCGGCAAACCAGCTGATGCCGAAATCAGCCTTGTGGAAGCTGGCTTCCTTGACCTTGGTGAAGGGCCTTATCCACTCGATCCGACCCGCCTCCCGGCGCCAGAAGTCGTCGGGATCCTCGACGGATTCGCGGTACAGCGCTTCATATCGCTCCGCATCGATCAGCGCGTGCCTCGCCCATTCCTCGGGTACCGGATAGACCGCGTCGGTCATCGAACCTCTCCCGTGATTTCACACACCAGCTTAGCCTGAGCGGCGGCAATGCAAAGCCTGCTCGTATGCTCCCGACGGCCGCTTGTCGAAGCCTTGCTTGACTCGGCTGCGGCCCACCCTACCGTATTGCTCGTATAATACGGGGGATTCCATGCTCGAACTGGTTTCGGTCAGCCATACCTATGCGAATGGCACTCGCGCGCTGGATAACGTCAGCCTGTCGATCCCGCGCGGGATGTACGGCCTGCTTGGCCCCAACGGCGCCGGCAAATCGACTCTGATGCGGACGATCGCCACGCTTCAGACGCCGACCGAGGGCACGATCAAGTTCGGCGAAATCGACATTCTCAAGCAGCCGGAAGAGCTTCGAAAGAAGCTTGGTTATTTGCCGCAGGATTTCGGCGTTTATCCCCGCGTGTCCGCCTACCAGATGCTCGATCACCTGGCCGTGTTGAAAGGCATATCGTCGTCGGGCGAGCGCAAGGCGGTGGTCGAGGGCCTGCTTGGCCAGACCAATCTCTGGGCGCACCGCAACAAGGCGCTTGCAGGATTTTCGGGCGGCATGCGGCAGCGGTTCGGGATCGCCCAGGCGCTAATCGGCAACCCGGAACTGATCATCGTCGATGAGCCGACCGCGGGCCTCGATCCGGAGGAACGCAACCGCTTCCTCAACCTGCTCGCCGATATCGGCGAAAAGGTCGTGGTCATCCTTTCGACCCACATCGTCGACGACGTCGCCGACCTCTGCCCGCGCATGGCGGTGTTGACCAACGGCCGGGTCCAGCTGGAAGGCTCGCCGAGCGAGCTGATCGCGGCGACTCACGGCCGGGTGTGGAGCAAGACGATCAGCCGCGAAGAGCTGGATGATTATCAGGCCGCCCATACGATCATTTCAACCCGGCTGTTCGCGGGCCAGACGATCATTCACGTACTTGCCGACCGGCAACCCGCCGGTTTCCAGGCGGTCGAGGCCGGGCTTGAGGACGTTTATTTCTCCACGCTCGCCGACCTTCGTCGCGCGGCCTGAGCGGAGCCCGGCCATGACCCTGGATGTCGCGCGGTTCGAGTTCCGCTACCAGCTCCGCAACCCGGTGTTCTGGGTGGCGCTCTGCATCTTCTTCCTGTTCGGCTTCGGCCTGACCGCCAGCGAGAATGTCAGCCTGGGGACGCCCGGCGCGGTCCATGAGAATGCCCCGTTCGCCATCGCCATGGCGCTCGCCCTGTTCGGCATCTTCTACCAGTTCGTCACCACCAGCTTCGTCGCCAATGCGATCGTCCGCGACGACACGACCGGGTTCGGCCCGATCGTCCGCGCGACGCCTCTGACCAAGACGCAGTTCGTCCTCGGCAGGTTCATCGGCGGATTTGCGATCGCGCTGCTCGGCTATTTCATGGTGCCAGTGGGCATGGCGGTCGGAGTCATGATGCCGTGGGTCGACCCGGAGACGGTCGGGCCCAACGGGCCCACCCCTTATCTGTGGCATTACCTCATCATTGCCGCGCCCAACATCTTCATCAGCTGCGCCTTCCTGCTGGCGCTGGCGACGACGTTCCGC
>Ga0307414_10001615_pt1 | contig 11720 bp, 7 predicted proteins | sample DK1Ometagenome_FD_203804 | JGI IMG/M metagenome (GOLD analysis project Ga0307414, IMG submission 203804) | Maize rhizosphere microbial communities from greenhouse at UC Davis, California, United States - DK15-O-3 | ecosystem: Host-associated > Plants > Roots > Rhizosphere > Soil | place: USA...
ATCCGCCGGCCCCCGCGCTCCGTTCCTTCCCCCCCCAGTGCAGCCTAACGCTGCACGAGGATCAGGTAGCGCGAGTCGCTCCAGAAGCGGTCCGCGTCGGTGATCTTCAGCTTGGCGTCGCGGAACGTCGCCTTGTCGCGCTCCGCGACCTCCGCCGCGTCGAGGCTCTGCCGCGAGACGACGCGGTAGTGCCTCGTCGAGTCGGGGAGCGGGATCTCCCGGATCTGCCGCCGGTCGATCTGCGTGAAGGCCTTGGGGTCGAGCGTGCGCGCCGGCACCAGCGTGCGCCCGGGGCGCGCCACCAGCAGGTTCGCGCCGCCCTCGCGCACCACCACGCCCTTCTGGAGGAGCTCCTTCTCCGTGCCCACCACGTAGTACGCGCGGTAGTGCACGGTGCCGATCGCCATCGTCTCGGCCTCCAGGCTGTCGATGCGCACCTCCATCTCGCCGATCGTCGCGAGCTGGCGCTGCACCGTCGCGCCCAGCTCGGCGATCATCTTCTGGTCCTCCTCGATGCGCGCCTGGAGCTGCGCGTTCTCCCCCTTGAGCTGCTGCTCGCGGCGGCGGCTGTCGGCGAGCTGCGCCGCCGTCTGCTTCGTGCGCTTCACCAGCGCCTCGACGCGCGCGAGCGTCTCCTTGCGCCGCTGCAGCTGCTCCTCCATCGGGCTCTCGAGCGCCTTCTTGCCGCGCTTGGCGGCGGGGAGCCCCTTCACGGTGCGGATCTGGCTGTCGATCTGCACGATGAAGTCGTCCGCCTCGAAGATGATGCGCGTGAGCGAGTCCTTCTGCGCGGAGAGCGCGGTCGTCAGGCGCAGCTGCTCCGCCGTGGCGACCTGCAGACTGTCGGCGCGCGCCTGGGCGAGCCGCTCCTGCTCGCGGTTGCAGGCCGTCGTGAGCGCGACGGCGGCGAGAAGCATGAGGCGATGGCGGTTGTGCATGGGACGACCTCCTGGTGCACGCTGGTGCCCTGATGTGATCGCCGTCACGCGTGGAGCGCCGGCGCTCGTGTTCGTCGATTCACCTCATGACGACGCGCGCGGCCGGAGGTATCGCCTGTGCGCGGGGTCGCAGCCGGCGCGTGACGGAGGTCACGCGCGCACCCGCCCGAGGTCCCGATCTGCCCGACTGCGTCGATCGGCGCGCAACGGCCGCCACGCGCGCAGCCGGCCCGTGCTCCCCGCCAGGAATGGTGATCCAGAGCACGGGTCTTGCCCGACGAGTGGCGTGCTCGACCGATGGTGCGATCCAAGGGACCACATATTTCCTGAAGGGGGCTGGCCATGCTGTACGACATCAAGGGACTCGGACGAATGCTCGTGCTCGGCGCCGCGCTGACCGTGACCGCCTGCGGTGGCGGGGGGGACGACGAGGCAGCGGCGGGGGCGGGCGACTCGGCCGTGGCGGGGAGCGCGACGATGGGCGGCGACACCTCGATGACCGGCGGCTCGATGGGGAGCACCACCGGCGCCGCGCCCGCCGACGCCGCGCTGAGCGACGCGAACATCTTCTCGATGATCGGCATGTCGAACGCCGCCGAGATCGGCACCAGCAAGGCGGTGCAGGGGAAGGTCGCCGACGCGAGCGTGAAGACGTTCGCGGCCGACATGGTCAAGGACCACACCGCCATGCAGGGCGAGGCGGACAAGCTGGCGACCAAGCTGAACGTGACGCCGCAGGCGCCGCCGCAGGCGGACGCGATGCAGAAGATGACCGACTCGGTGACGACCGCGCTCAAGTCGGCGACCGGCGCGGAGCTCGACCGGCAGTACATGACCTTCCAGGTGCAGGCGCACCAGTCGACGCTCGACAACCTGCAGCGCTTCGAGACGCAGGCGCAGAACGCCGAGCTGAAGGCGCTGATCCAGAAGGCCATCCCGAAGGTGCAGGGGCACCTCCAGCGCGCCCAGGAGATCCAGGGCAAGCTGGGCGGCGCCGCCTGATCCGGGCATCGCACGGGCGGGGGGCGCGACGTCGCGCCCCCCGTGGCATCACGCCCGGCGCGAGCGGGAAGGGGGCTGGCGCCGGGGCGGCGCGCGCTCGAGCTTGCGCGGCGGCGGCGCCAGGAGACACCGGCACGCGACCCATCCACCACCACAGGTCATGACCTCACCCTTCCTCACCCGCCCGCTGCTCGTCCTCGTCGCCGCTGCGGCGCTCACCGCCTGCGGCAAGACCGGCGACGATGGTACCGGCGACGACTCGGCGGCCGGCGGTGCCGGCTCGGCGCAGGGCGCCTCCATCGGCCAGACGCCCGGCTACGGAGCCCCCGGCACCGGCGGCGCCATGGGCGACACGATGGCCGCGCGCGGCCCCGCCGCCCCCTCCGGCGGCATGCCGTCGCCCGCGGACAGCGCCGCCCAGCGCGGCCGCACCGACACGGCGGGTGCCGGCGCCACCGCCGGCGACACGACGCGCGCCCGCGCCACCACGCCGCCGCGCCCGTAGCGGCGGCGCCCACTCACGGAGACCCGATGCGCATCCATCTGCACGCACCGCTCGTCCGACGGGCCGCCGCCCTCGCCGCCCTGGCGGCGGTGGCCGCCTGCGAGGCGAAGGGCGGGCGCGACGACTACGCCGGCGACGCCGACACTGGCGCGGCCGCGCCGGCCACCGTCGTGACGCCGTCGACCCCCGGCACCCCGGACAGCACCGCCGGCGTCTCGCAGCGCACCGGCCAGCCGGGCGTCGCCGGTGACCGCCAGGGGCAGAACAGCACCGCCGCGATCCCGAACACGCCCGCCGCCGGCCGCGAGGCCGCCGGCGCGGCGACGGCGACCCAGCCGCCGCCGAGGCCGTAGGCGCGCGCCCGGGCCGGGCGGCGCGCACGCCGCCGGCCCGGGTGACCGCTCACACCACCGCGAACGGCCACCAGCGCCAGCGGCCGCGGGAGGTCGCCGCCTCGTCGGGCGCCGGCAGCGCCGCGGCGAACTCCGCCGCCGTCGCGTGGCGGCCGGCGGGAAGGAGGGCGAGCGCCCGCACGATCGCCGCTTCCGCGCGCGCCGGCGCCGCCGGGCGCGCCGCGGTCACGCGCGGCGGCGGGCTGTTGAAGCGGCTGGCGATCACCGCCTGCGGCGTGGGCCCGGTGAACGGCGGCGCGCCGGCGAGCATCTCGTACAGCACGCAGGCCAGCGAGTAGATGTCCGCGCGCCCATCGATGTGCGTCTCGCCCGCGGCCTGCTCGGGACTCATGTACGCCGGCGTGCCCACGGCCACGCCGGCGGCCGTCGTCCGCTGGTCGGCCGCGCGGCTGATGGCCCGCGCGACGCCGAAGTCGGCGACGAGCGCGTGCGTGCTCGTGAGCAGGATGTTCTCGGGCTTGATGTCGCGGTGGACGACGTTCTCCGCGTGCGCGTAGCCGAGCGCCTCCGCCACCTGCCGCGCGATGCGCAGCGCGTCCGGCACCGGCAGGCGCCCCTCGCGCTCGAGCCGCTCGCGCAGGCTCTCCCCGGACACGTACGGCATCACGAAGTAGAGCACCCCGGCCGCCTCGCCGGAGTCGTACAGGGGGAGGATGTAGGGGTGCGTGAGGCGGGCGAGCAGCCGGATCTCCGCCAGGAAGCGCTCGGCGCCGAGGGCCAGCGTCAGCTCGGCATGGAGCGCCTTGATGGCCACGCACCGGTCGTGCTTGCGGTCGTGCGCGAGGAAGACCGTGGCCGCGCCGCCGCGGCCGAGCGCGCGCTCGATCTCGTACTGAGCGCCGATGGCGCTCGCGAACCGGTCGTGGCGGGATGCCTGCACGCGGTACGCTCGACGGCGGATGTTCCGCCAGTATAGGGCGGACCGGGCCGGGCAGCCAGAGGAGGTGGGGCGAGGGACGAGGCACGAGGGAGAGGGACGAGGTGACGGCGGCCGCCGTGGCCGTCACCGCGTGCCTCCTCCCTCGTGCCTCGTCCCTCGCCCTTTCAGCTCTTCAGCGGCACTCCCACCCGCTCGTCCGCGCCCAGCCGGCGCAGGCCGGCGCGCGCCTCGGCCACGGCGGGCTGGAGGGAGGGGTCGGCACGCTCCCACGCGTCCACCACGAAGGAGTAGGCGTCCACCGCCGCCGCCCGCGCGCCGCGCCGCTCGGCTACGCGCCCGCGCTCCAGCGTCCAGAGTATCCGGCTCGGCATCGTCGGCGGGAACTCGCTCGCCAGCAGCCGCGCGGCCTCCTCGTCGCGCCGCAGCGCCGAGAGGAGCTGCGCCTTGGTGAGCCGGTACTGATAGCAGAACGTCGCCTCGCACACGCTGTCGGACATCGTCTCCAGCTCGGCGAGCGCGGCGGCGGTGTCGCGCCGCGCGAGAGCGAGGTGGGCGCGCGCGCCGGCCACGTCCGCCGGCATCAGCATCGGCGTCTCCTCGCTCTCCAGGCGCCGCACCAGGCGTGCGAGCGAGATCGTGTCGCCCCGCTCCACCCACCAGCGCATGGCCGCGAGGGCGCGCCCGGGGCGGGCGCGGTCGAGCCAGCGGCGCATGTGGGCGTCGGCGCTGTCGGCGGGGGCGCCGCCGAGCAGGGCGAGCTCGGCGAGCACCGGGTAGGCCAGCGTGTCGTACGCGGCCCACGCCGCGCGCACGTGCCCGCGGTACGCGAGGGCGAGCGGGAGCAGCTGCTTGTGCGACATGCCGCCGGCCTCGCCGCCGCTGCCGCCGTCGCGCTTCACCGCGCCGAGCGCCCGCGCGAGCTGCACGGCCGTCTCGCGGTCGTCCAGCCAGTTCATCACCGCGGTGTAGGTGCTGATCGCCGCCTCGGGCGACATCCCGGCGACGGCGCTGTCGAGCGCCACCGGCCCGCTCTCCGGCGGGTCGATGAGGGCGGCGAGCAGGCGGACGCTGGCGGCGTTGTAGTCCCGCGGGTCGAGCGCCAGGTAGTTGCGGATGTAGCGGCGCGTCCCCTCGAGGTCCTGGTCGCGGATCGCCAGGTCGATCGGGTGGATGTACGACGGGGCGAACGCCGAGTCGAGGGCGAGCGAGCGGTCGAACGCCTCGCGCGCCCGCGCGTACGTCTCCCCGGGCGCGAACGCGAGGTAGTGGAAGCGGGCGTCGCCGAGCTTGAACCACACCTCCGGGTCGTCCGGGAAGCGGCGCGTCGCCGTGTCGAGCGTGGCGAAGAGGCGCTCGGCGATCGGGATCGGCGCGCTCTGCGTCTTCCCCGCCAGCGAGAGGGCGGCGAGCTGCGAGTCGATCACCACCAGCAGGCTCTCGCGCGGCGCCAGGCCGCGGTTGTAGAGCCCGGCCTTGAGGGCGTACGAGTAGCGCTCCTCCACGTCCTCCCCCGTCATCCCCCAGGAGAGCGCGCCGCTCAGGTGGCGGAGCGCCGGCGCGAACGTGCTGTCGGTGGCCAGCGCGCGCTCGTAGTAGAAGGCCGCCGAGTCCCAGTCGCTGCGGCGGAAGTGCTGCTCCCCCTGCAGGTACGCCTTGAGCGACGGCAGCGAGGTGGTGGCGAGGGCGCCCTGGCGCACGGAGGCGATGGCGCGCGTCTGGTTGAGCTGGCGGAGGATGCCGAAGGTGAGCGAGTCCGCCATCCGGTCCATGCGCGACGACACGTCGCGCAGCTCGAACTCGCCGAGCGAGCGCGCCGCCGCCACGTCCCAGAGCGTCGCGGTGATGCGCAGCGAGTCGGCCCCGGCGGGCACGATGCGCCCGAACACGGTGAGCCGCGCGCCGGTGCGCCGGCCGAACTCGGTGGCGGCCTCGGCGTCGGCGCGCCCGTTCCAGCGCCGCACGGCCACCGTGGGCGAGAGGGTGCGCAGCGGCCCCGCGCCGTCGAGGTTGGCGGAGAGGACGTCGACGATCCCCTCCCGCCACACGGCGTTGCGCGGGTCGAGCACGTCGAAGGGGGCGACCGCGACGAGGTTCGGGTCGAGGGCGTTCGCGCCCCCGCGCCGCGCGTAGGCGGCCACCCCGCCCAGCGCCAGCGCGACCACGCCGGCGGTGGCCAGCCAGGTGCGCCGCCGGGCGCGGGCGCGCCGGCGCGCGCCGGGGACGGCGAAGGTGCCGGTGCCGAGCGCGTCGCGGAACTCCGCCGCCGTCTGGAACCGGTCCTCGGGGGCCTTGGCGAGCGCGGTGGCGAGCGCCGCGGCGAGCGCCGGCGGGGTGTCGTCGCGCAGCTCGGCGAGCGGCCGCGGCGCCTCGCTCAGGTGCGCCGTGATCACCGACCGCGCCGTGGGCCCCACGAACGGCGGGCGCCCGGAGAGCATCTCGTAGCCCACCACGGCGAGGGCGTAGATGTCGGAGCGCGCGTCCAGGTCCTGCTCGCCGGCGGCCTGCTCGGGCGACATGTAGCCGGGGGTCCCCATCGCCGCGCCCCCCTCGGTGAGCCGGTGCGTGCCGCCGGCGGTCTGCAGCGCCCCGCTGCGCGCCCAGGCGATGCCGAAGTCGGCGAGCACGGCGTGCTCGCCCTGGAGGAGGATGTTCTCCGGCTTGATGTCGCGGTGCACCACGCCGAGCGCGTGCGCGTACGCGAGGGCGTCGGCCATCTCGCGCAGCAGCCGCTCCACGTCGGCGATGGGGAGCTGCCCCTCGCGGGTCAGCCGGTGGCGGAGCGACTCCCCGGCGACGAAGGGCATCACGTAGTAGAGCAGCCCGTGGCGGGCGCCGGCCGCCAGCACCGGGAGGATGTGCGGGTGCTGCAGGTGCGCGGTGACCGCGCTCTCGCGCTTGAAGCGCGCGGTGCTCACCTCGCTCGTGAGCTCCGGCGAGAGCACCTTGACCACGACCTGGCGGTCGAGCGACTGCTCGGTGGCGACGAAGAGCCGGCTCATGCCGCCGCCGCCCAGCTCGCGGTCGATCCGGAAGGTGTCGCCCAGCGCGTCCTGTAGACGCTGCATCAACTCGTCCACGCAGTTCTCCTGGGAGCCGGGATCGGCGGGGGACACAGAATAGGACACGTGCTGCCCCGGTAAAGTTTCACGTCGATGTGTCAGGAAATTGTCACCGGACCGCGGCGGCGAGCGCGTGGCGACCACGGCCGCCGCGCGGCGCGCCGCTCACCACGAGCCCGTCCGCGACTGGTCCCGGCCGCCTTGACACGCGCCGGCCCGCGCCGAGGATTGAGGCCGCTCCGCCACCAGCCTAACGGCTCCTACCCAAGCAGCCTCATGCTCACCAGACCGCGCTTCGCGAGACTCGCGCTCGCCGTCGCCGCCGCTGCGGCGCCCCTCGCCCCCCTCGCGCCGGCCGGGGCCCAGGCCGCCCCCGCGCGCCGCGCCGCACCTGCGGCGACGACCGCCACCCCCGTCCGGGTCACGTCCGTCGAGGGGATCACCGAGTACCGGCTCGCCAACGGCCTCCGCGTGCTCCTCTTCCCCGACGCGTCCAAGCCGACCGCCACGGTCAACATCACCTACATGGTGGGGTCGCGGCACGAGGGCTACGGCGAGACCGGCATGGCGCACCTGCTCGAGCACCTGCTGTTCAAGGGGACGCCGAAGCACCCCAACATCCCGCAGGAGCTCACCGAGCACGGCTCCCGCCCCAACGGCACCACCTGGTTCGACCGCACCAACTACTTCGAGACCGTGCCGGCCACCGACGCGAACCTCGAGTGGGCGCTCGACCTCGAGGCCGACCGGATGGTCAACAGCTTCGTGGCCCGCAAGGACCTCGACAGCGAGATGACCGTGGTGCGCAACGAGTTCGAGAGCGGGGAGAACAACCCGTTCGCCGTGCTCCTGGAGCGCACCATGAGCACGGCCTACCTCTGGCACAACTACGGGAACTCCACCATCGGCGCGCGGGCCGACCTCGAGAACGTGCCCATCGAGCGGCTACAGGCCTTCTACCGCCGCTACTACCAGCCCGACAACGCGCTCCTCGTGGTGGCCGGCAAGTTCGACGAGGCGCGCACGCTGCGCCTCATCCAGGAGAAGTTCGGGCGCATTCCGAAGCCCGCCCGCTCGCTCGAGCGCAGCAACCTGCTGTTCGCCACCTACACCGCCGAGCCCACGCAGGACGGCGAGCGGATGGTGACGCTGCGGCGCGTGGGCGACGTGCAGGCGGCGATGGCCGTCTACCACGTCCCCGCCGGCTCGCACGCGGACTTCGCCGCCGTCGACGTGCTCACGCAGGTGCTCGGCGACGTGCCGTCGGGGCGGCTGCACAAGGCGCTCGTCGAGAGCAAGCTCGCCGCCCAGGCCGGCGCCTTCAACTTCCAGCTCAAGGAGCCGGGCGCGCTCATCGGCTTCGCGCAGGTGCGCCAGGAGCAGTCGCTCGACTCCGCGCAGCGCGTGATGCTCCGCACCATCGACGACGTGACGGCGCGCGCGCCGAGCGCCGAGGAGGTGGAGCGGGCCAAGGCGTCGATCCTGAAGAACATCGAGCTGCTGCTCGCCAACTCCGAGCAGGTGGGGCTCACGCTGAGCGAGACGCAGGCGATGGGCGACTGGCGCCTCCTCTTCCTGCACCGCGACCGGGTCCGCAAGGTCACGCCGGCGGACGTGCAGCGCGTCGCCGCCGCCTACGTGAAGCCGTCGAACCGCACGCTCGGCCTCTTCTACCCCACGGCGAAGCCCGACCGCGCCGAGATCCCGCCGGCGCCCGACGTGGCGGCGCTCGTGCGCGACTACAAGGGCGAGGCGGCGGTGGCCGCGGGGGAGGCGTTCGATCCCTCGCCCGCCATCATCGACAAGCGCACGCAGGCGAGCGCGCTGCCGAACGGGATGCGCCTCTCCCTCCTCCCCAAGAAGACGCGCGGCGGCGTGGTGCACGCCCGCCTGGCGCTGCGCTACGGCACCGAGCAGACGCTCGCCAACAAGGCTACCGTCGCCCAGTTCGCGGCCGCGATGCTCGACCGCGGAACGAAGCAGCGCACGCGCCAGCAGCTCAAGGACACGCTCGACAAGCTCAGGGCGCAGGTGAGCGTCAGCGGCGGCTCGAACAACACGACGGTCAGCGTCCAGACCACGCGCGAGAACTTCGCGCCGGCGCTGCGGCTCGTCGCCGAGATGGTGCGCACGCCGTCGTTCGACGCGCGGGAGTTCGAGCAGCTCCGGCAGGAGCAGCTCGCCTCGGTGGAGCAGGGGAAGAGCGAGCCGCAGCAGCTCGCGGTGATCGCGTACCAGCGCCGCATGCAGCCCTACCCGAAGGGGCACCCGCTCTACACGCCGACGATCGACGAGAGCGTGGGCGAGATCAAGGCGGTGTCGCTCGACGCCGCGCGGGCGTTCCACGCCGAGTACTTCGGGGCCCAGAACGCGGACCTGGCGGTGGTCGGCGACGTGGACGCCGCGGCCGTGACGAAGCTCGCCGGCGAGCTGTTCGGCGACTGGAAGAGCGCCCAGCCGTTCGCGCGCCAGGCGTTCAAGTACATCCCCGTGGACTCGACGACGATCGTCATCGAGACGCCGGACAAGGCGAACGCCTTCTTCATCGCCGGCCTCAACGCGCAGCTCCAGGACACCGACCCCGACTACGCGGCAATGGCGCTCGCCAACTACATGCTCGGCGGCGGCTTCCTCAACTCGCGCCTGGCCACGCGCATCCGGCAGAAGGAGGGGATCAGCTACGGCGTCGGCTCGCAGCTCACGGCGCGCCCGCTGGACAGGAGCGGCCAGTTCACCACCTTCGCGATCTACGCGCCCGAGAACGCCGACCGCCTCGTGACCGCCTTCCGGGAGGAGATCGACCGCGCGCTCAAGGACGGCTTCACCGCCGAGGAGATCGAGAAGGCGAAGCAGGGGTGGCTGCAGCAGCGCCTCCAGCAGCGCGCGAACGACGACGAGCTGGTGGGGACGATGGTGACGCGCCGCTTCACCGACCGCACCTTCACCAGCTACGACACCCCCCTCGAGGAGCGGGTGAAGGGGCTCACCGCCGCGCAGATCACCGAGGCGATGCGCCGCCACATCGTGCCCGGCAACATCACCATCGTCCGCGCCGGCGACTTCAAGAAGGCCAAGCCGCCCGCGGCGCCGACGCCGTAGCCGCTAGGGACGCGGCACGAGGTCAGAGGGACGAGGTGCCCGCCACGACGGGGGCGCTCTCCGCGTGCCTCCCGCCTCGTCCCCCGTCCCTCGCGCCTCGCCCCTTCTGCTGATACAGCCCGGCGTCCGCCTGCTCGAGCGCGGTCGCCAGCGCGTCGCGCGCGGAGCCGTCGCGGTGGGCGGGGATGCGGCAGCCGCCCAGGCTCGCCGTGACGGCGCCGACGGGAGGGGCGGCGGGCGTGGCGGCCAGCGCCGCGCGGAAGCGCTCGGCGAGCGCGCCCACCTGGCGCTCGTCGGCGCCCGCGCCGTACGCGGCGCCCGCGTCGTCCGCGACCAGGGCCACGAACTCGTCGCCGCTCCACCGCGCCACCACGTCGCCCTGGCGCGCCAGGCGGCCGAGCGCGCGCGCCACCGCGCGAATGGCCTCGTCGCCGGCCGCGTGGCCGAACGTGTCGTTGATGCGCTTGAGCCCGTCCACGTCGGCGAAGAGGAGCGTCGCCCCCCGCCCGCCGATCCGCGCGCGCTCGAGCGCCACCTCCGCCTGCGCCAGGAAGCCGCGCCGGTTCGCCACGCCGGTCAGCTCGTCCACGTGCGCCATCTCGCGCAGCACGGCCTCGCGGTGCAGCTCGTCGCCGATGTCGCGCAGGATCACCACCGCGGCCGGGCGGTCGTGGTAGCGGCAGGCGCTCTTCGTCACCTCCACGTCCACCGCGCGCCCGCCCTCGGCGGTGACGCGCGCGCGCACCGTGGCCGCGCCGCGCACGTCCGTCGGCGTGAGCGCCGGCAGCCCGTCCCCCGCCACCACGAGCGCTTCGGGGGCGTTCGCGTGCGTGAGCTCCGCGACCGCGCGCCCGGCGAGCGCCCGCGCGGTGCGCGCCCCGAACAGCCGCGCCGCCGCATCGTTCGCGAACAGCACCACGTTGCCGTCGTGCACGAGCACCGGGGCGGGGGAGAGGGCGAGGAGCTGCGCGTACCGCGCCTGCGTCTCGCGCAGCGCCCGCGCGCTGCGCCGCGTGATCGCCCGCGCGATCACCAGCGCGAGGAGGGCGCTGAGCGCGACCCCGAGCGCGAGCCGCCCGGCCGCCGCGTACCAGCGCCGCGGAATCCCGATCGTGCGGACGTCGGCGGCGGTGCGCGGGATCACCTGCCACACCACCGGGTCGCCCTCGTTGTCCTGGTAGGCCGCCACGATCCCGGTGACGTCGATCCGGTCCCCGACGGCGTGCTCCTCGAAGCTCTCCCGGTGCGCGTGCGCCGCGGGGATCCAGAGCGTGAGCTCGTCGGCGGCGCCCTGGTGGGCTGCGCGGTGGCCGCTCTCGCCGCCGGCGGCGTGCTGCTGCGCGAGCGAGTCGGCGCCGCGCGCCACCTTCCCGCCGTCGTCCGCCGCGAGGGCGTACCAGCGCCCGCCCTCGCTCCCGCCGGCCGCGCGCACCACGCCGCGGGTGCGGACCAGGCGCCCCTCCAGCGCCGCCCCGGCGCTCGGCCGCTGCAGGTCGATCGGGGGGACGAGCCGGCGCTCCCCGGGCACGACCCGGACGTCGCTCACGAGCAGCTCGGCCATCCCGCGGTAGCGCTGCACCACCCCGGTCGCCACCACGCTGTCCCCCTCCTGCACCGTCACCGTGGACTTCCGGGCGAAGATGCGGATGGCCCCCGTACCGTCGTCGACGGCCACGTCCAGCCCACGCTCGTGCAGCCGCCCCGACTCCACCGTCGCGCGACCGGCCACCCGCACCGTGTCGCCGGTGCCGATCGCCGCGCCGAGCCAGACGATCGGCAGCAGCGGGTGGCGGTGCTCGCCGGCCGCGACCGGCGCGGGCGCGC
>Ga0307414_10001616_pt1 | contig 11717 bp, 7 predicted proteins | sample DK1Ometagenome_FD_203804 | JGI IMG/M metagenome (GOLD analysis project Ga0307414, IMG submission 203804) | Maize rhizosphere microbial communities from greenhouse at UC Davis, California, United States - DK15-O-3 | ecosystem: Host-associated > Plants > Roots > Rhizosphere > Soil | place: USA...
CAGGGTGTTCAGTGTCATCAGATCCAGATCATTGGTCGGTTCATCCAGTATCAAAAAGTTCGGATTTTTGATCAGTACCATCAAGAGCTGTAATCTCCTCCGTTCCCCACCGCTGAGTTTTGCAATTGGGGTGTGCTGTTGCTTTGGCGGAAAACCAAATTGGGTCAAGAACTGCGAAACTGTGATGGTCGCACCACCAGCAATAGTAACCACTTCGGCTACTTCTTTGACAATATCGAGCAGCCTTTTTTCTTCGTCAAAACTTCCTTCCTCTTGTCTGTAGTAGCCAAAAGCCGTAGTTTGACCGATGTCTACCTTACCCGAATCCGGGGCAAGCTGACCCGTGATCATATTGAGGAAGGTGGTTTTTCCGGCGCCATTCGGTCCTATAATCCCGATCCTATCTTTCTTCTTGAATGTATAAGAGAAATTGTTGACGATCGGCTTGTCGCCAAAAGATTTATGAAGTTTATCGATTTCTATGATTTTGTTACCAAGGCGCTGGGTCGTGACCGTCAATTGTATATCACGTTCCTCACGTTTTTGAGAAGCTTTTTCTTTTGTCTCTTCGAAAGCATCCACACGGTATTTTGCTTTGGTACTTCGGGCTTTGGGTTGTCGGCGGATCCAGTCCAACTCCTTCTTGTAAAGGCTTTTTGCTTTTTCCAGTTCAATATCCTCAATTTCCATCCGTTCTGCTTTCTTGTCCAAGAAATAGCCGTAGTTACCTAGGTAACGGTGAACTTTTCCCTGATCAAGTTCAAGGATTTCATTAGTGACTTTCTCTAGAAAATAACGGTCGTGGGTAACCATGAAAAGTGCCAAATTGGCCTTTGCCAGATAATCTTCCAGCCATTCGATGGTCTCTAAATCCAAATGATTGGTAGGCTCATCAAGAAGCAGAAGATCTGGCTTCTCCAAAATTGCTTTTGCCAAAGCCACCCGCTTGCGCTGACCACCCGAAAGTGTACCGACTGCCAATTCAGTATCGTGCAGCCCTAGTTTCCCTAACACTTCCTTTACTTGATACTCAAAATCCCAAGCCTGGAAAGCGTCCATTTTTTCAAAAAGGGCGGACATCTTATCGGAATTGTCAATCCCACGCTCAGAGTCAAGCATTGCTTTGTGATAATCTTCGATTACCTGAAGTACTTCCGAGTTACTTTGATCAAATATGGTCTGGTAAATGCTCATGGAGCCTTCAAAAACAGGGTTTTGATGCACATAAGCCACTTTCACTTGTTGATTGATTGCTACATTTCCAGTATCCGGAATTTCAAGACCCATGATGATTTTCATCAAAGTGGACTTGCCTGCACCGTTGATACCAACAAGTGCAATTTTTTGACCCTGGGAAATGCCAAAGGAAATATTGGAAAAAAGCTTGCGTTCACCGAAAGCTTTACTGAGATTTTCGACCGAAAGGTAATTCATGCCGCAAAAGTAAGGAAAAGGCAGTCAAGAATTGTTGAATCTCTTCAAGTTAATACCTCTACTGGTAGCCGTGGTTAAAAATAGCTGTTTACGGCAAATTCAGCGTGCTCAATATATAGATTTTTCATTGCAGTAAGATTGGTTTGTTCATAAAAGACCAGCATCGCTTTTTTATAGTCTATGGGATCTACCGTTCGAAATGAAAGAGGACAATAATTTTCTCCGATCAGAATTCCATTGGATAGGATCCGTGAAGTCCGTTTATTTCCATCACTAAATGGTTGGATATAGGAGAGTAGGATTAAACATAAAAATGCTTTCTCATAAACTAATTTCTTCGAATTTATCAGTCTACAAGTCTTTTCTAAAGCTTCCCTAATTTCAAATTCATTGTCAAGAGGGTTATAATTTGTACCTGTGATGGCCACTCTTCGCTTCGGATATTTCTATCAATACCCAGTTCCTTGATCAAAATACTATGCAGTTCTTCAATAAGTTTTATTGATAAAGTTGCGCAATATTTTGAGTGTTCTACGATGAAATCAATTGCATCCTTATGGTTAAGTAACATTATTGCTTCATCTTTCGTTTTTCCTGCGGCGGTCTTTTTTTCTTTTAGAAGCTGCTCAGTCTCTAAAAGTGAGTAGGTGTTTCCTTCTATTTGTGAGGACTTCCAGCTTAGGTCAATAGCTAGTCTTTCCATCTCTTTTTGAATTTCAAAGAAGCTTAATTCCTTGGATTTATTACGAAACTTCTGCTGAAGATCGACTAGGTAGTATTGTTCTTCATTGGTGAAGATCGTGGTATTGTCCAAGTAATCAAAAATTTCAAAATTAAACCTACCCTTTATCTTCCTGTCATCCTGTTCGTGTAAGAAATATGAATCCAGATCTATGGGAGAGAATATTTCCAACTTTTGGGATGGGGAATAAGTGGTCGCTTTTCCTTTTCCAACTGGAACAATCCAACCTTCCTTGACTAAATCGGAAATTATCCGCTTGGCAGTCGCCACACTGACAGTGAGACCTGAAGCGGTCATCATTTCGGCTCGGGACTTACTTTTACTTCCTCGAATAAAATCTAATACTAATTGTTGGTTCTTATTCATTGGTTTTCATTCAGCTCAGAATATACATAAATACGGCTCATTTATTCTAAAAACTGAGCCGTATTTGCCGATTCTAATTTTTTTATGAGCCGAATGCCTTCCCTTGCTTTCGGATGGTGTGGTCATGCTGAGGCTCGGGATGAGAATTTTACAATATTTCAATTTTACAATTTTGAATTTATAACTTCAAGAAATTAAGATCAGACTAAAAGCGATTTCTCTTAACTCCCACACAACTAGCAGATGGATAGGATAGAATATATTACCTTTGCAGCATGGAAGCAGTTCAGAAAAAAGATATCCGTAAGCTATCGCTGGAGCAGTTGGAAGAATTCTTTTTGGCTCATGGAGAAAAAAAATTCCGCGCCAAGCAGGTGTATGAATGGCTATGGAATAAGTCTTTGAAGAACTTTGATGATATGAGCAATATTTCGCTGAGCACCAGAGAAATGCTCAAGGCACATTTTGAGATCAATCATATTCTTGTCGACCTGATGCAGCACTCTTCAGATGGAACGATCAAGAATGCGGTGAAGCTTTATGATAATAAGATTGTAGAGTCTGTGTTGATCCCAACCACAAAACGGATTACAGCTTGTGTTTCTTCCCAAGTTGGATGTAGCCTGGACTGTAACTTCTGTGCAACCGCGCGTTTGAAGCGTATGCGCAACCTGAATCCCGATGAAATCTATGATCAAGTGGTGGCTATCAAGGATGAAGCAGAGAAATACTTTGATCGGCCGCTGACTAATATTGTGTTCATGGGAATGGGCGAGCCACTGCTGAATTATGCCAATGTGCTGGAAGCAATCGATAAGATTACTTCTCCGGAAGGACTTGGTATGGCGCCAAGAAGAATCACCCTTTCTACCGTGGGCGTCACGAAGATGATCCGGAAACTTGCGGATGATGAGGTGCGGTTCAACTTGGCTGTTTCGCTACATTCTGCAATAAATGAAACCAGGTCCAGATTGATGCCCATCAATGACAGCAACCCGGTGGAGGAATTAGGAGAAGCGCTGAAGTACTGGTATGAAAAAACCAAGCGGAAGGTTACATATGAATATGTCGTATGGGATGGGATTAATGATGACGAGAGGCATGCCCGGGCTTTGGCAAAATTTTGTAAACTCATTCCTTCCAAAGTTAATTTGATCCAATACAATCCGATAGACGAAGGTGAATTTCGCCAAGCTAAGCAGGAGGCTATAGATATGTACGTGCGGATTTTGGAATCTCAGGGGATCATTGCCAAAGTCAGAAAATCCCGGGGTCAGGATATCGATGCTGCCTGTGGACAATTGGCAAATAAAAATGAAGTGGCTGAATTGAACACCACCTAAGATTTGCATTTAAAGCAAAAGCCACCTAATTTCTTGTAAATTTTAATAATACAGTTTATGAAAAAATCCTTTCTGATTTTTTGTGGCATTTTTATGCTTTCTTACGCCGCTTTTGCCCAATCCCAAGAACAGGGGAATGCGCGGTTTCATGGGTATGGAACCTATGGGTTGCATTATCATAACTTTGGTGTAGGTGCAGGAATTGAATATTTCTTTGTGGACAAGTTTGCATTAATGCCCAGTTATACGATTGTTTTTCCGGAAGTGGGCAAAGAGAGTAATTTCAGTGCTGATTTGAGGTACTATGTATCGGAGGGGCCTTCACAATTGTATTTTATGGCGGGGTATAGTCAGACTTGGCAGGACACTCAGCCTACAGGAGCAGGTAAAAAACAAAATTCCAAAGGTGCGAATATCGGTGTAGGTGCATATATTAAATTGACTGAAGGAATAGGATTAAGTACAGAATTCCGGTTCCAAAGCCCATATCCAAGAGAAGTTGGGTTCCGGGTTGGATTGGCATTTCCACTGTAGAAATAGAACCAAGAATCAAGAATCTAGAGACAAGAAGTAAGAATAGTCGCAGTGGTCAGTGTTCAGTCGCAGCGTGAAATTAATTAAGATGTACAGTGGTCAGAGCAGCTCTAATTAAGGGGCGTAGCCCTGACCGCTTCGTAGTAAAAAGTATTCCAATGAAAAAGTAGAGGGCGTAGCCCTGAAATCTGTTTCGCCGGCATTAGGCAGGTCTTAAATTCAGACTATAGTTTATCACTATACAGCGTGCCCAAAAAGAACCAACTCCACGGATGCTTATTCTCCTGAATACGGAGAAGCATATACGTAAAACTTAACGACTTCTTCAGACTTCAAATTTTATCTTTCAGGCTTGTCTGTTTACTTCTTCGAAAACTCAAACAATTTCCTTTTTTCCTCTTTGTTTAAGGCTTCATACCCACGATCGGCAATTTTATCCAGGATCCGGTCGATTTCTTCCTGGCTTGCTTCGTCCTGACCTGCAGATTTTGAAGGAGTGGAAGTGCTGGATTTTGACCCTTTGCTGAAGGAAGAAAATGCGCCTCCACTAGAGCCAGGTTTGCGATAGGATACTTTCACCTTGTTTTTTCTTCCTGCAAAAAGGTCTTCAAAGAAAATCCCGACCTTCTGAACAGGCACTCCCCAGTCAATTCCTCTGCGCAACTGCACGATATATAGATATCCCAATAAAGCCCCTCCCAAATGTGCTAATTCACCTCCTGCATTGGCTCCGGCAGAATTTGCAAAAGAAAGGATAACGTAAAAAATGGCAATGTATTTAATCTTTACCGGGCCAAGTAATAGGAGAAAGAAGGTAGTATTTGGACTTAAGGTAGCAGCGCCCACCACGATAGCAAATACCCCTGCACTAGCTCCGAGCATCATCGAACTGCCTACAGATTCGCTGAAATAAGGTGCAAGATTGTATATTAAAACATAGAAAATGGCTCCGGCTAACCCACCAAGAATGTACAGATTGGCCAATTTCCGACTGCCGAGAAACTGATGGATAAGCTGCCCAAACCAGTACAGAAACAGCATGTTGAACAGGATGTGAAAAATTCCTTCATGCAGAAACATATAACTGAACACGCTCCAAGGCTGAGTAGCCAGTCTCGGAAGTGAAGCGGGCATCATCAGATAGCTCACTGCCGTAGAATACAGGCTTCCCAAGCCACCAATGGTCATAAAGACCCTAAATACAAGAACCACGAAAAACACGATAATATTTATAGCAATTAGCTTGTAAAGGCTATTGTCGCTGTGCTTAAACGCGTTCTTTAAATTCTCCCAAAAGTTACCGTACATAATTAATAAAAACTGTTTCTTTCTTTTTTCCAGAAGTAAACCAATGCTGCCCCAATTACCAATCCACTGAGATGGGCGAAATGTGCCACATTATCCAATGGATTATTCACCAATACGTTGTAAATGGTATAAAGGCTGTAGAAAAGCACCAAATATTTTGCTTTAACTGGCATCGGCGGAAACAACAAAAATAGCTGGGTGTTTGGAAATAGCATTGCAAAGGCTATTAAAACGCCAAATAGTGCGCCAGACGCGCCCACCATAGGCACATTTGCCTGAATGTCCAATATGGCTTCGAGCGTCTGTTTTGCCTGACTGATTTTGTTCGGATCTTCAGGGTTTCTGCTGTAATCATCTACAAAATCAAATACCGCCCGCTGAAAAAATCCCCGGTTTTCAATGACTAATTTGTTGAAAGATTCAGGATCAGGATTATTCTGAAAAGCCACTACTTTATCTTCCAGATTATTCATCCGATAAGAAGTGTAACCTGAATACAGGACTCCTGACCCAATTCCACAGACCATCCATAGGATCAGCAGTTTCTTTGGACCCAAAAACTGCTCAAGCAATGGCCCGAAAATCAGTAGACCGAACATGTTTCCAAACAAATGCCAGAAATCTGAATGCATAAACATGTAGGTCAGAAACTGGAAAGGTTTGAAATACGTGCTGTGAATATAGTAGAGCGCAAACCATTCGTTCAACTGGGGAAAGAGAAATGCGCTCACGATGAAGAGCACAATGTTGATTAAAAGAAGGTTTTGAACGACGGGAGTTATATTTCTAAACATGTGATTTGCTGAAGAAAGAATGAATACTGCTTAAATCCAATTTCACGAAGGATTTGTTCCCTCCCAAACCGTAATTTGGATTTTGACACGCAAAAAGCTGCCCAACCAGAGTTTCCATTTCCTGTGAATTTAATTTTTGTCCCCGCTTTAGCGAAGACTTTCTGGCCAAAGAGCGTGCAAGATTCTCTCTTGTGTCCAGGGAAAGTTCATTTTTAAAATGTTTGTATTGCTCAAGAAGCCCTTCAAAAAGCTCCTTTTCGTTTTTGATGTGAATATCCGCCGGTACTCCATTGATGATAATCGTGTCTTTTCCAAATTCTGAAACCATAAACCCTAAACTATGTAGTTCAGGCGTAATATCTATTACAAGTGCAAAATCGGAAGGTCCAAGGTGTACAGTTGGAGGAAACAAGCACTGCTGGGAAGGTCCCTGAGCTAACTTGAGCTGACGCAAATATCGCTCATAAAGTATCCGCTCATGCGCGGCTTGCTGATCCACAATCAATAATCCTGTAGACATCTGTGCGACCACATAACTGAGTTCTACCTGGAAAGTCGTGCCATTAGGTTCTTCTACCTGAGGCCTTATAAAGGCCTCTTTTGCATAACTAGGATTTACTTTACTGGAGAAAGTAAGCACTTCAGTTTCTTCTTCCCTGTGTTGGGTCCTTGAAGGAATCTGATTTTGATTTCCTTCGAACAGTTTTTCCCAACCTGTGCTACTTGCCTTTTTGAATTCTGGGGTATTGAAAGATTTGTAGCTGTATTCCCGGTCTACTTGAGCTTTTTTCTCCGGATCATTATCCCATTTTTCATTGAAGTTTACATCTAAACTAAAATCAAGCGAAGGGACTACATGGTGCGCTCCCAAAGCTTGCTTGACAGCGGAGCGAATGACTGCATAAATTGTTCGCTCATCATCAAACTTGATCTCTGTTTTGGTGGGATGTACGTTAATATCAATGTGGGAAGGATCTATTTCTAAGAAAAGCACATAAAATGGTGACTGATCAGGCTGGATCAATCCTTCAAATGCCGAATTTACCGCGTGATGTAGATAGTTGCTTTTGATGTACCGGTTGTTGACAAAAAAGAACTGGTCGCCGCGGGTTTTTTTTGCGCTTTCGGGCTTCCCCACATATCCTTTTACATTGACATGTGGAGTAAGTTCTTCACATGGGATAAGATTTCCCTGATAGCTTTTTCCAAAAACCCCAACAATTCGTTGGCTGAGCTTTCCTGGCAAAAGGGTATATACCTCCAGATCTTGTTGAAAAAGTGTAAATCCAATTTCTGAATAAGACAAAGCCACACGTTGAAACTCTTCAACGATGTGTTTCATTTCCACTGGATTTGATTTAAGGAAATTTCTTCTCGCCGGAACATTGAAGAAGAGATTTTTCATGGAAACAGAGGTTCCATGTTTACCTGCAAATGGTTCTTGCTTTTTTACTTCTGAACCTTCAATCTGTATCAAGGTGCCAAGTTCCGATCCCACCTGCTGTGTACGAAGTTCTACTTGAGAAACAGCCGCAATAGAAGCCAAAGCTTCACCCCGAAAACCGAAAGTTCTGATCGAAAAGAGGTCATTAGAGGTACGGATCTTGGAAGTTGCATGGCGCTCAAAGCTCATTCTGGCATCAGTTTGAGACATCCCCCTCCCATTGTCAATAACTTGAATAAGTTGTTTGCCTGCATCCTTAATCACCACCTGAATCTGTGTAGCGCCTGCGTCTACAGCATTTTCCAGAAGTTCTTTCAGAGCTGAAGCTGGACGCTGAACCACCTCTCCTGCCGCGATTTGATTTGCAATCGCATCTGGAAGGAGCTGGATTATATCACTCATTTTTTTTCTTTGGTTTTAGCCTGAAGAAAAAATACAGCCCAGCAACTAGGGCTACAAGGTAAGCGAGATATTCAAATACGATCGGTCCGAAGTATATATAGCCAAAGACCGATCCTAATAGAAGCAGAAATATGAGGGTTCGGATCATTGCTGTAGAAGCAAAAATATTTACGTTTTCCCGTTGTTTGATTCCTTTGTACTGAGCAAATGACCCTCGGATTCCTGATCCAAACCCTTGAAAGTTATTTTCCCCATTTGGATCAATTAGCCCTTCAGCTTCCAACTCATGTTTAATTTTTGAAGTTCGCTGCTCGATCTCCTCCCGCACGGGATCATAATATCGGGGTTTGATGTCAAACCTCATCGGGGCGGCTGTTCGAAAGATGGATGGAAATTTCATTACAATGTAATTTAAATCTGTGTCTCACTTAGGTAAAGCCACATTTTGCGATTAAGTTCCAGTAAATTGACCAGATATCAAATTTATGATCTTTTTAACTTGAATAAAGTGCTATTGTTATAGTTACTTTATTATCTTCAATCATTGGGAGTTCCCATTCCCCCTTCGATACGGCCTCTGGTAGGATAGCAATGCCAAAGGGAAGGTCATTTGGTCGTATATACAAATTTATTTAGAAAAATAAGGATAAAAAATTACTCAGGCATGAGCAATAAGCTTTGGAGAATTTTGGCAGTTGGATTTATAGCGCTTATTTTCTCCTCCGGAAAACACGATGAATCATTAGAAGTAGAAGATCCACTTTCGGCCGCTGACCCTGTTGCGCAACTAGTGTGGGTAGATTCAGTGTTTAACAGCCTGACTTTCGATGAGCGACTGGGGCAGCTTTTTATGGTAGCTGCATACTCCAATAAGGATCAAAAACATGTAGATGAAATCAGTAATCTCATCAAAACCGAGAATCTTGGCGGTTTGATATTTTTTCAGGGAGGACCAGATCGACAAGCTCGATTGACTAATTATTATCAGGCTCAGGCAAAAACGCCACTTTTAATAGCGATGGACGCAGAATGGGGAATCAGCATGCGGCTTGATTCTGTCCCGGATTTCCCCAAAGCCATGACTCTGGGTGCGGTGCAGGATTCTGATTTGATCTATGATATGGGCAAAGAAATGGCCCGGCAGTTCAAGGAATTGGGAATGCATATAAACTTTGCACCAGTGGTGGATGTGAATTCCAATCCTGCTAACCCAGTGATCGGTTATCGGGCATTTGGTGGGGATCGTGAAGTAGTCACCAAGCAGGCAATTGCTTACATGAAAGGCCTTCAGGAAAATGGTGTGATTGCCAATGCAAAGCATTTTCCGGGACACGGAGATACTGAAACAGACAGTCATTATTCTTTACCTGTAATCAAAAACTTGGAACAGCGGATCTGGGATGTGGATCTGTACCCATACCAAGAACTTTTCAAAGAAAATTTAATGTCTGTTATGGTCGCACATCTGAATGTGCCGAGTCTGGATAATTCTGGGAATACAGCAACAAGTCTGTCGCAAAAAGTAGTGACGGATTTGCTTCAAAACCGGATGAATTTTCAGGGACTAATATTTACTGACGCGCTGAATATGAAAGGGGTGGCAATCTCAAACTCGCCGGGAGAAGTAGATTTAAAAGCCTTGTTGGCCGGAAATGATGTATTGTTATATTCACAAGATGTGACCAAAGCCAAAGCACTGATCAAAGCTGCCGTAGCTGATGGCAGGATTAAAGAGAAAGAAATAGACCGTAGAGTCAAGAAGATCCTTCGGGCCAAATATTGGGCGGGATTACATGAGTACAAGCCGATTGATACGTATAAGCTTTCTGAAAGATTGAATACGCCAGAGACGCAAGTGATCATTGAGAAGCTCTATGCTGAAGCAATCACCGTGGCGGTAAATAAGAACAACCTTCTGCCATTCAAGAACCTTGACTTGAAGAGGTTCGCCAGTCTCAGCATTGGTGATGAAGGTAAAAACTTTCAGAAATATTTGTCCAAATATGCAAAATTTGAACATTTCAGTATAGACAAGGCCGCCAACGAAACGACCCACTTCAACACAATGAAGCAATTGGAAGACTTTGATGTGGTGGTGGTAGGATTAATGGGGGTAACTAACAGCCCAAAACGAAAATTTGGAGTTTCGCCAAGTGATGTGCAATTCATCAGGGATCTTGCCATGCGACAGAAAGTGGTGACGGTGCTTTTTGGAAATGCATATGCTGCCCAGGAATTAGAGGGCATAGGAAATATAGTATTCGCTTATGAGAACAGCCCTGTGACGCAGGAGCTGGCGCCGCAGATACTTTTTGGAGCCAGAGATGCTAAAGGGATACTGCCTGTGACGGTGACCGGAGAATTTTCCCATGGTGTAGGAGGATATTTGAAGGCAATTGACAGGCTTGCGTATGGTGTTCCGGAGAGTGTGGGCCTGGATAGTAGAGTTTTGGACCGAATAGATGAAGTGGTAGAGCGGGCTATTAAAATACAGGCGACTCCGGGAGCAAATGTTCTGGTGGTAAAGGATGGGAAAGTAGTATTTGAACGGTCCTATGGTAAGCTAACATACAAAGATAGTCCTGCTGTGAACTCAGAAACGGTGTATGATCTGGCCTCTATTACCAAAGTATTGGCAACTACACAAGCTGTAATGTTTCTGGAGAGTAGAGGTGAATTGGACATGGGGGACAGACTGGAAGATTATCTGCCAGAACTTAAGGGTACCAACAAAGGCAAAATGGTGTTGAGTGATGTGATGGCCCATGAAGCGGGATTGGTAGCATTTATCCCTTATTATGCGCGAACGGTAACGGCAGGTCAGTGGCGTGGAGATTTTTATAAGCCTACGTCAGAGCTTGGATTTACACGACCAGTTTCCAATGATATGTATGGATTGGATGCACTTCGGGATAGTATTTGGCATTGGACAGTAGAATCTAAAATTACTCCTATACCTCCTGGAGCAAGCAAGCATAAGTATGTTTACTCGGATCTGACGATGTACCTCATGCAAGCGGTGGTCGAACGGGTTGTAAATCAGCCGTTAGAAGCCTTCTTGGAACAAAATTTCTATGCTCCTTTAGGACTTACTACTATGACTTTCAATCCGGCTTTTAAAATGCCGATTGATAATATTGCCCCTACAGAAAATGATGTAGCTTTCAGAAAAAGGCAGGTTCAAGGTTATGTTCATGATCCGGGCGCTGCAATGTTTGGCGGTGTCGCCGGACATGCCGGGCTTTTCGGGACGGCAAATGACCTTGCTGTGATGATGCAGATGATGCTGAATAAGGGGCATTATGGAGGAGTCGATCTGATAAGTCCAGGTACAATAAGAAAATTCACCA
>Ga0307414_10001618_pt1 | contig 11716 bp, 11 predicted proteins | sample DK1Ometagenome_FD_203804 | JGI IMG/M metagenome (GOLD analysis project Ga0307414, IMG submission 203804) | Maize rhizosphere microbial communities from greenhouse at UC Davis, California, United States - DK15-O-3 | ecosystem: Host-associated > Plants > Roots > Rhizosphere > Soil | place: USA...
TCGCAAGAAGAAGCTCAACAAGGACGAGGTCCCGATCAAGGAGTTCCGCGCCGAGTGCCGCGCCTATGCGCAGCATTGGGTCGATGTGCAGACCGAGCAGTTCAAGCGGCTCGGCATCGGCGGCCAGTGGGACAAACCCTATCTGACGATGAACTATGAGGCCGAGGGGACGATTGTCTCCGAGCTGATGAAGTTCGCCGAGAGCGGCCAGCTCTACCGCGGCGCCAAGCCGGTGATGTGGTCCCCAGTCGAAAAGACCGCGCTGGCCGAGGCCGAGATCGAATATGAGGATATTACGTCGACGCAGATCGACGTGGCGTTCGAGATCGTCGAAAGCCCGATCCCGGAGTTGGTCGGCGCTCATGCGGTGGTGTGGACGACCACTCCCTGGACGATCCCGGTCAACCAGGCGATCGCTTACGGGCCCGAGGTTGAATACGTCGCTTTCACTTGGAAAGAGCGTACCTTCCTGGTTGCCGAGAAGCTGCTGCCGGAATTCTGGCTTCGGATCGCCTACGAAAGGGTCGATGGCGTCGTCCAAGACCAAAAGGCGCCGGAACCCTGGGACGAAAAGGGAAAGCGCTACAGTGGTGCGCAACTGGCCGGCACAATCGCCCGCCACCCGATGCACAAGCTCGGCGGTTTCTTCGCGAAGCCCCGCCCCTTCCTGCCCGGCGACTTCGTCACCACCGACAGCGGCACCGGGCTGGTCCATATGGCGCCCGACCATGGCGAGGATGATTTCGAGCTGTGCAAGGCCAACGGTATCGATCCGGTGTTCGCGGTCGAGGGCGATGGGAAGTATCGTCAAGACTGGGCGTGGCTCGGCGGCCAGGGATCGGTCATCAACCCCAAATTCAACGCGCCCGACGGTCCGATCTGCTCCGACCTGCGCGACGCGGGGGCGCTGCTCGCCGCCTCATTCGACTACCAGCATAGCTATCCGCACAGCTGGAGGTCGAAGGCCAAGGTCATCTACCGCTGCACCCCGCAATGGTTCATCGCGATGGACAAGGTGCTGGATGTCCCGCATCCGAAAACGCGGGCGGAGCAGAGGTGGGAAAATGAGGGGGGCGCGTCGCTACCCCTCTCCCGCCAGCGGGAGAGAGAGGGGCCCGCGCAGCGGGAGGGTGAGGGTGCGTCTTCCGACCTTTCGCCTGAAGAACAGACTCACCCTCACCCCGACCCTCTCCCGCCTGCGGGAGAGGGAGAGACTTTGCGCTCCCTCGCCATGAACGCCATCGCCGAAACCCGGTTCGTCCCCGAAAAGGGCCGCAATCGGATCGGCTCCATGGTGGAGGGCCGTCCCGACTGGGTAATCAGCCGCCAGCGCGCCTGGGGCGTGCCGATCGCATTGTTCGTCGAGCGCAAGACCGGGCAGCTGCTGGTCGACCATGACGTCAACCAGCGCATCGTCGCCGCGATCAAGGCGGAGGGCGTCGACGCCTGGGAAGAGAGCCGCGCCCAGGAATATCTGGGCAACAATTACGACGCCGGCGACTATGAGATGCAGTCCGACATCCTCGACGTCTGGTTCGACAGCGGCTGCACCCATGTCTTCACACTGGAAAGCGGTCATTGGCCCGACCAGCGCTGGCCTGCCGACCTCTACCTCGAAGGCAGCGACCAGCATCGCGGCTGGTTCCAGTCGTCGCTGCTGGAAAGCTGCGGGACGCGCGGGCGGGCTCCATTTGGGACAGTGCTGACCCATGGCTTCACCATGGATTCGAAGGGCATGAAAATGTCCAAGAGCCTGGGGAACACGATTTCGCCGCTCGACCTGATGCGCGACTATGGCGCGGACATTTTGCGGCTGTGGGCGCTCAGTGTCGACTTCACCGAGGACCACCGCATCGGCAAGGAAATCCTCGCCGGCGTCGCCGACCAGTATCGCAAGATCCGCAATACGTTCCGCTACCTGCTCGGCGCGCTCGAGGGGTTCAGCGAGGAAGAGCGGATCGGCTTCGACGAGATGCCGGAGCTGGAGCGCTACATGCTGGCGCTTACCGCCGAGCTGGACGCGCGCCTGCGCAAGGCGGTCGATGACTATGACTTCAACGACTATACCCGTGCGCTGAGCGACTTCTGCAACAACGACCTGTCGGCCTTCTTCTTCGATATCCGCAAGGACAGCCTTTATTGCGACGCGCCGACGGATGTGAAACGGCGGGCCTATCGGACCGTGCTCGACACGCTGTTTCACGCGCTGGTGCGATGGGCATCGCCGGTGCTGGTGTTCACCAGCGAGGAAGTGTGGGGCACACGCTATCCCGACGCGGGAAGCGTCCACCTGCTCGAATGGCCGCTCATTGACACGCAATTGCGCGAGGACGATGCGCTGGAGACAAAGTGGGCCGACCTGCGGGAGCTGCGCGAGGCGGTGACCGAAGCGATCGAGCCGCTGCGGCGCGACAAGGTGGTCGGTTCCAGCCTTGAAGCGGAAGTGACGGTGCCGAGTGACGCCGACCCGGAATTGCTCGCCGAGTTGTTCATCGTCTCGTCAGTGACGCGGGGCGATGCCTTGTCGGTGACCAAGACCCACAAGCACAAATGCGGCCGCTGCTGGCGGCTGTTGCCGGAGGTTGCCGAGGACGGCGGGCTGTGCGCGCGTTGCGAGGATGTCGTGAATGGCTAACCGGACGGCGGCTTACACGACCGCGCTCGCCATTTTCATTCTCGACCAGCTGACCAAGTGGGTCGTCTCCGTCCCGCTGGCACTGCAGGCGCGGGGGCAGATTGAGATATTGCCGATCTTCAACCTGACATGGGTCGAGAATAACGGCATTTCGCTCGGACTGCTCAACGCGACCACGCCCACCGGACGCTGGATGCTGGTGGCGATGACCGCCGCGATCGCAATCGGCGTGGCCTGGTGGATCATGCGCGAAGAGAAGCGCGGCGACCAGCTAGCGCTGAGCCTCGTGCTGGGCGGAGCGCTTGGAAATATCGTCGATCGGGTTCGCCACGGTTATGTGGTAGACTTCGCCGACCTGCATTTCGGGGCCTTCCGTCCCTTTTTAGTCTTTAATGTCGCGGACGCCGCGATTAGCATCGGCGTCGTCATCTTGCTGCTCCGCGCCTTCCTTGTAAGGGATAAGGCGCCCGAAGGAACAAACGAACATGCGTAAGGCCCTCATCCTCCTCGTCCCCGCGGTCCTGCTTGGCGGCTGCGCCATGTTTTCCGGCAAGCGCTCGCAACTCGACGAGTTCGCCGTCGCGCGCAACGCGCCGCTGGTCATCCCGCCCGACTATTCGCTGACCCCGCCCGTCGCCGGCACCGTCAGCCTGTCGCCGCAGGAGGCGCAGGCCCAGGCGATCGAGGCGCTGTTCGGCGGCCCCGCACCGCGCAGTTCCACGGAATCGTCGATGCTGGAGAACGCCGGCCGCGACCGTGCCGCGCTTGGCATCCGCTCGACCGCCGGCTCGCCCGACACAAGGGTCGTCGACAAGGGCCAGGCCACCCAGGCGATTATCGCCGCGCCGGAAGGCGACGGCCAGGAAGCGTCCGCCCAGACCCCGCAACAATAAGGCTTAAAAACGCATGAGTTCGGAGACGCTGTCCGCCCGCCTGGTCGAAATCGAAGCAATGCTCGATCGTTCGCGCCGCCGTTTCGAGGAGGGAAGCCGCCTCGTCGAGGAAGCGCATAATTCGCTGGCCGAGGTGCAGCAGCTGCTGATCGGCTCGCCGGTCACCTTATCGCCCGAGGATAATGAGGAGGCCGCCTCGCGCCTGCTCGCCAGCCTCAAGGCGTCGGGCAGCGAGCTTCCCGAAACGCTGTGTGGCGGCCGCCTGGCGGTCGACCCGGTCCAGCGGCTGATCCGAATCGACGGTCATCCGATCGGCATTACCGAGATGGAATATCGCGTGCTGGAGCTGCTCGCCTTCGCGCGCAACAATGTCGTGACGCGGCAGATGTTGCTGAAGCATCTCTATCGCCGCGCCGACGACCAGCCGCAGCCCAAGATCATCGATGTGTTCATCTCCAAGCTGCGCAAGAAGCTGCGTTCCGCGTCGGGCGGGGCGGAGTTCATCGAGACGATCCCGCAGCGCGGCTGGATCCTGCGCGACATCGAGCAGGCGACGGCCGCCTAGCAGCGATTCACGGAAGATTTACCAGCCCGTGGCAAACGGGCTGTCATGATTCATTTCCTGCCCGAATCGTTCGACGAGTCGACGGAGGCCCCCGGGCCATATGCCGAAGCGGTCGCGCGCCTCGCCTCGATCCGCCAGGCGCTGGCCTGCGTCGAGCAGTTTTCGGGCGAGAAGCCGACCGACAGCATGGCCGAAGCGAAACTTGCGGCGGCATGGCCGGTAGCGCCACCGGCCCGTCAGCGCTGCTTCGAAACCCGCTCCGCACGGACAGCGGCCGCGGCGGCGGCAGGCCTGGAAGCGATCGCGCGCCGGAACGACAAGGGCGAAGTGCCCAACCCGACCGCCGTGGCCCGCCTCAAGGATGAACTCGGCGCCGGGGTCGAATCGATCGACCAGCTGTTCAGCCTCTAAACTTCCAACCCGCTCATCCTGAGTAGCCGCGCAGCGGCGTATCGAAGGACCGTGCTTCGATACGGGCCTTCGCAAGCTCAGTCCCTACTCAGCATGAGCGGAGAGGGGCTGATTACGCCTTTCCCTTCGCCTTGGGGGTGGCCGGATCGGCACCCCATTCGCTCCAGCTTCCATCGTAAAGCTTGTGGCCACGCCCGCCGAGGCGGCGCGAGGCGAAGATCAATGAATTGGCGGTGACGCCCGAGCCGCAGGTCGCCACGAACGGTGCTTCGGGATCGACGCCCGCCGCCTCGAACGCGGCGCGAAGTTCCGCGTCCGACTTGAAGGTGCCGTCGTCGCGGTAGAGCGAGCCGAGCGGGACATTGCGCGACCCGGGGATATGGCCTGTGGCGACATTGGGCCGCGGGTCGGGATCGCTGCCCTCGAACCGCCCTGCCCCGCGCGCATCGACAATCGGATAGCCCGTCCCGGCAAGCATCGCGGCCTTGTCAACCACCTCCCCGCTTGCCTCGCGGGCGTCGAAGCGCGCCGGACGGGCGCTGGCCTCGCCGCTTTCGACCGGCCGGCCCTCCTTCCGCCATTTCTGGAATCCGCCGTCGAGGATTGCGACGCGCTCCGCGCCGAAGTGGCGGAACATGAACCAGCCGCGCGCCGCTGTCCGAAGCGGGCTGTTGTCATAGACCACGATCCGGTCGTCCCGGCCGACGCCAAGCTCGCCCATCGCACGGCCGAAGTCGGCGGCGGAGGGAAGCATGTGGGGCGCGGGATGATCGCGGTTGGAAACCTTCGCGATGTCCAGGAATCGCGCGCCCGGGATATGCGCTTCGAGGAACTCCGCCCCGGGGTCGCGGCCGTCGGTCGGAAGGAATGCGCTGCTGTCGACGATCGCCAGGTCCGGCTGCCCAAGATTTCGCGCCAGCCATTCCGTCGTCACCAGATCGTCCATGCCTGAAATTCCATCCGTTCGTGCTGAGCTTGTCGAAGCACTGTAGTTTCTTCCGATTGAGCAAAAAAGGGCAGTCCTTCGACAAGCTCAGGACAAACGGAAATCCGGGGGATTTTCGTGGACTGAGCTCAGGACGAACGGATAAAGGGCACCCATGAAAACCACTCATCTTGGCCAGCCGAGCGCCCTGCCCGCTTCCCCCGAAGCGGCGGAGCTCGACTATGTCGCCAACCCGCGCATGGGCGAGCTTTACCTCGTCCGTTTCGCCGCGCCCGAGTTCACCTCTCTCTGCCCGGTGACGGGGCAGCCGGACTTCGCGCATCTGGTCATCGACTATGCGCCGGGCGAGACGATCGTCGAATCGAAAAGCCTCAAGCTGTTCCTGAGTTCATTCCGCAACCATTGCGGGTTTCACGAGGATGTGACGGTCGGGATCGGCAGGCGGCTGACCGACGAGATGAAGCCGAAATGGCTCCGCATCGGCGGCTATTGGTATCCGCGCGGCGGCATTCCGATCGACGTTTTCTGGCAGTCCGGGGAGCCGCCCATGGGCCTATGGCTCCCCGACCAGGGCATCGCGCCCTATCGCGGACGCTAGGCTAGCGGCTCAGCGGCTTCCTTGCGGGTCTTGGCGTAATAGAGCCAGGCCAGCGATCCGGCGAACGCCAGCAGACCAAGCGGCACCGCCATCGGGAACTCCTCGATCAGCGCCAGCGGAGCATCGTTGTCGGTCGCCCCGACGATGGCCGCGAACGCCACGCCGAACAGCGATTCTCCGACGATGAGGCCGGTCGCCATCAATACGCCCAGACGCTCCGCGAAAGCCGGGTTGGCGGCCCGCGCCGCCCACTTGTTGTAGAGCTTGCCCAGCAGGGCGCCGATCGGGATCAGCAAGGTCAGCGACATCGGCAGATAAATGCCCATGCCAACGGCGAGCGGCGGCAGCGAGCCCCGCTTGGTCGCACGCAATATCTCATCGACCGCGATGACCATCACGCCGATCGCGCCGCCGAGCCCGATCAGGTTCCAGTCCAGATTACCACCCAGCACGCCTTGCGCGATGGCCGAGATCAGCGCGGCCTGGGGCGCGGCCAGCGCATTCGGTCCCGCGCCCGGTGCGCCCTGGAAACCGAAGGCGTCGTTCAAAATGGTGAGGATCGGCGGGATGACGACCGAGCCGAAGATCACGCCGAGCACCAACGCGACCTGCTGCCGCCATGGCGTCGCGCCGACCAACTGGCCGGTCTTCAGATCCTGGAGGTTGTCGTTGGCGATGGTCGCCACGCCGAAAATGATCGCGGTGACGAACAGGGCGAATGCCACCAGGCTCTGGGACGCGCTTATGTCGAGCCCGCCGCCGAAGATTGCGGCCAGGATCAGCGATATGCCGAGGACCGTCAGGATGCCGACGCCCGACACCGGGCTGTTCGACGCGCCGATCAGGCCGGCCATATAGCCGGTGATGGCCGCGATGATCGCGCCGGCAATGAAGATGTAGAGCAAGCTGAGGCCGATCGTCGTGGCGGGATCGGCGGCGATCGGACCGCTCTGCGCAAAGGCGGAAAGGAGAAGGCCGATCGGGATCAGCGACAGGACAATCGTGCCCGCAACGATGGTGATCGGAATGTCGCGCTCGGTCAGCGGCAACGCGTCGGCCTCGCCGGCCTGGCGCTTGCGATTGGCGGCAATAGCCGAGGTGACGCCCTTGATGATCGGGCCGATGATCCTGAGCAGCGTCCAGATCGCCGCGACGCCGATCGTTCCCGCGCCGATGAAGCGAACCTTTTCGCGAAAGACGGTGCCGACCAGCGCTTCGACATCTCCGCCCGAGGGAAGGCCGGCAAGGCCCACCTGCCACGGGACGAGCACGAAGAAGCTGATGATCAGTCCGACGAGCATCGCGATGCCTACCGCCATGCCGACCAGGTGGCCGACGCCGATCAGGGCCATCGACAGGCTGGCCGAAACCGTGGTCGCGCTGCCGGCAAAGCCGAACGTGCGCGATGCCTCGGTCGCCAACAGCCTCGTCTGGGCGAGCAGCGCGTAGGCGGCCGAGACGAGCGAGCTCCAGACGATCATCGTTAGCCCGCGGCGGTTTTCTTCCGCTCCGCCAACGCCGGCGCCGACTTTCAATACTTCGGCCGCCGCGACGCCCTCGGGGTACGGCAGGTCCGATCCGGTGACGAGCGCCCGACGCAGCGGCACCGAATACATGACGCCCAGGATGCCGCCCAATCCGATCACCGCCACCGAAAGCCAGAAGGGGAAGCCGGTCCACCAGCCGACCATGATCAGGCCGGGAAGGACGAAGATGATCGCCGATAGCGTGCCAGCCGCCGACGCGATCGTCTGGACGATATTGTTTTCCTGGATCGTCGCGTCGCGGAAGAATTTGAGGATCGCCATCGAGATGACGGCGGCGGGGATCGAGGTGGCGAAGGTGATGCCGAGCTTCAGGCCCAAATAGACGTTGGCCGCGGTGAACAGCACCGTGATCAACGCGCCGAGGATAATGCCTCGAAGCGTGAGCTCCCTGATGCCCATTGCCGGTGCCGCCACGGTCGCCATCAAACTCTCCCCATCATTACTTTCCGGCGGGGACGGGCAATTCCTCCCGCTCGAACCGGATGACGGTGTCGTAACGATAGAGAAGCAGCCGGTCACCCTCGATTTTGAGCGGCTCGCGACTGAAGTTCGGCGTCTTGTATGCGCCCTGCATTCTGGAGGCAGTCAGGAAGACGCTTTGGCCGTCGGATGTCCAGGTGCCGTCGGCGGCTTCAGATACCGCGCCATAGTCGAGCTGGTACTGGAAGCGACCGTCGTCATCGAGCTGGAGCGCGGCGCCGATCTCCATCTGGTTCGACCGGTAGAAACCCCCGACCTGAGCCGGGCCGGCCATTGCCAGCAACAGCGCGACAGCGATCATGGATTTGCGAACATGTCTTTGTAACGGTCGACGCTGGTCAGCTGATAATCTTCAAGGTCCCGCGCCGCGTTGGCGGTCGCGGCGGCGCGCTTGGTGCCCATCGCAACGTCATAACTTACCAGCGCCGCGGTGAATGCGGCCGCTTCGGATGGGCAGGCCGCCTTGACGGCCGCCTCATAGGCGGCCGGATCGACCTTTGCCTTCAATTGATTGGACTCGAACGCCTTGATGCACGTCGCATAAGCACGACGCGGAGCGTCGATCGTCCTCGGATTCGGCGCGGCCAACGCCAACGCAACCATAAGCGTGAACATACCCGTATCCCCTCCACGGACATATCAACGCGGAGGAGAATGACTCATTATCAACGAAAATCAAACCGTCAGCTAATTTGAACCCCGTTCGGGACCGGCGAGCTGTGGCGCCTGACCACCTGCCAGCTGTCTCCTATCCGCACCCACACGTCCGTCAGAAGCACGCGCTCGTCGATCAACTGACCCATGTAGCGGACCTGCCACTGGGCATCGACCGTCGCAACCAGCGCGTTCTCGAGCGCGACGCAATCGGTCACCCGAACCTCAAGGTTGGCGATATCCATCCGCTTCAGGGCCTCGATCCATTGCTCCAAGCTGACCGCCACCGTGCCGGTCGAACGGATTCCGACCAGCTTGAACTGAGGATGGATCAACCGCCTCAACGTCGCCTCGTCCTTCGCGACGAGCGCATCGCGCCATTCGCGCTCCAGGTCGCGAACGTCGAGGCAAGGCGCGTCAGCGGCCACGCATCAGGCCTCCGAATATCCCGCGGAGCAGAGAATTCCCGATCTGGCGGCCGACCGAAGAGGCGATCGAGCGCCCCGCCGACTGCAGCATCTTGTCGGTCATGGTCGGCTTGGCGGCCTCGCGGGCGCGGCGGGCTTCTTCCCGATCCAGCTCGCGCTGGCGCCGCTCCTCCTCCCGCATCTGCTGTGTCCGCAGCTTTTCCTCGGCCGCCCGCGCCCGCGCCGCTTCCTTGGCGGCAATGGCGTCCTGCTTGGCCTGAAGCGCGGCTGTCTTCTGCGCTTCGGTCTCGGCCTTGGCGGCGGCGGCGGCGGCGGCGGCCTCGTCACCCTTGGCCTTCAAAATCTCCTCGGCGCTGTCGCGGTCGAGGAGCGTGTCATATTTCGCTCCGATCACGTCGGTCTGGATCAACACCCCCCGCTCCTGGGCCGTGAGCGGCCCGACCCGCGAGCAAGGCGGCTTGATCAGCGTCCGCTCGACCGGCGATGGCGATCCGTCCGGCAGGAGGAGCGACACCAGCGCCTCGCCGATCTTGAGCTCGGTGATGGCGCTCGCCACGTCGATCTCGGGATTCGGGCGGAACGTATCGGCCGCGGACTTCACCGCCGCCTGATCGCGCGGCGTGAAGGCGTTGAGCTTGTGCTGGACCCGGTTGCCTAGCTGGCCCGCCACCTTGTCCGGAATATCGATCGGATTCTGAGTGATGAAATAGACGCCGACGCCTTTCGACCGGATCAGCCGCACGACCTGTTCGACCTTTTCCTGGAGCGCCTGCGGGGCATCCTCGAACAGCAAATGGGCTTCGTCGAAGAAGAAGGCGAGCTTCGGCTTGTCGGGGTCGCCGACCTCGGGGAGGAGCTCGAACAGTTCGGACAGGAGCCAGAGCAGGAAGGTCGAATAGAGGCGCGGGCTCGACATCAGCTTGTCGGCGGCGAGGATGTTGATGATGCCCTTGCCGCTCTCGTCGAGCTTCAGGAAATCTTCCAGGTCGAGCGCCGGCTCGCCGAAGAAATGGTCGCCGCCCTGCGCGCGAAGCTGAAGCAGCGACCGCTGGATCGCGCCGACCGACGGCTTCGACACATTGCCATATTCGAGCGTCAGCTCGTCCGCCCGCTCGCCGCAGCTCACCAGCATCGCCTGCAAATCGTCGAGGTCGAGGAGCATCAGCCCCTCCTTGTCGGCGACGTGGAAGGCGATGTTCAACACACCCTCCTGAACCTCGTTGAGGTTCATCAGCCGGGCGAGAAGCAGCGGCCCCATCTCGCTGACGGTCGTGCGGACCGGATGGCCCTGCTCGCCGAACAGGTCCCAGAACTGCACGGGGAACCCCTGATAGTTCCAATCGGAATAGCCGATTTCCTTGGCGCGGGCGGCGAAGGCCTCATGCGGCTTCGCCGTCGCGGCGCCGGGCATGGCCAGGCCGGCAAGGTCGCCCTTCACGTCGGCGACGAAGGTCGGGACGCCGGCGATGCTGAGCCCTTCGACGATCCCCTGGAGCGTGACGGTCTTGCCGGTGCCGGTCGCGCCGGCGATCATGCCGTGGCGGTTGGCGCGCTTAAGTTCGAGTTGCTGTGGCTTGGCGCCGCCGGCTGCGGCTCCGATGAAGATGCTGGTCGCGGGATTGCTGGCCATAAACGTCGCGTCGCTCCTTGGCTGCTAGGCCGCGAAGCCTAGGCCGAAGGAGCGAGCGCAACAAGGCCGGGCTTACTGGCCGCCGATATCGATCCCGAAGAAGGCTTCGATGCCCTGGCCGCGTTTGACCAGGAGCAACACGCTGCTTCGCCCGGCGCGCCTGGTCGCGTCAACGGCCGCGACCACCTGCTGCGGCTGGGTGACGGGCTGGCGATTGACCGAGACGATCACGTCGCCGCGACGAAGGCCCTTCTCCGCGGCATCGCTGCCCGGATCGATCGAGGTGATGACGACGCCCTTTTGATCCGCCGGAAGGTTGAGTGCGCGGATGATCTGCGCGTTGAGCGGCTGCATCGACAGGCCGAGCGCGCTTCCCGGCGCCACCGGCGTTTCCTCGCCGAGGCCCTGGTTGCTTTCGTCATCGCCGCCGGCCTGCTTGATCAGCTCCTCTTCTGTCGGGCGCTGGCCGACCTGGACCTGGACCGTCATCCGACGACCGCCGCGGATCAGCTCGACCGGGACACGGGTGCCGACCGACGTGTTGGCGATCAGGTAGCTGACAGTTTCGTCGGGCGTGACGTCGCGTCCGCCGACCTTCACGATGACATCGCCCTGCTGGATGCCGGCCTTGGCCGCCGGCTCGCCCGCCACGACCGTCCTGACGATCTCGCCCCGGTCCTTGGGAAGGCCAAGGCTGTCCGCGATATTCTCGTCGAGCGGCTGGAGGCCGACGCCGAGATAGCCGCGCTCGGGTCGCTGGCCGCGCCGAAGCGCCTCGATCACCGGCTTGGCGGCCTCGGCGGGAATCGCGAGGCCGATGCCGACGCTGGCGCCGGTCGGGGAGATCAGGGCCGAGTTGATGCCGATGACATTGCCCTGCATGTCGAACATCGGCCCGCCGGAATTGCCCATGTTGATGCTGGCGTCCG
>Ga0307414_10001619_pt1 | contig 11711 bp, 11 predicted proteins | sample DK1Ometagenome_FD_203804 | JGI IMG/M metagenome (GOLD analysis project Ga0307414, IMG submission 203804) | Maize rhizosphere microbial communities from greenhouse at UC Davis, California, United States - DK15-O-3 | ecosystem: Host-associated > Plants > Roots > Rhizosphere > Soil | place: USA...
TGTTGCCTTTGTTTGCACCACAGAAGACCCAACAGATGATTTAAAATACCATCATCAACTAGCAAAAAGTGATTTTTCAGTGAAGGTAAGCACCGCTTTCAGACCAGACAAAGCCATTTTAATTTCCAATGAAGGTTATAATGAATACATAAATTCCTTAGGGAATGTTGTTGGTTCATCTATTAATACATACACAGATTTGTGTGATGCCTTGAAAAACAGAATCGTTTTTTTTCATAAAAATGGCTGTAGAATTTCAGACCATGGATTAAGCCATTTATATTATGAAAACTTCACAGAAAGTGAAATCAATACCATATTTAAAAAGAAACGAGAGAATCAATTTATAAGTGACGAAGAAGCATCTAAATTCCAAAGTGCCATTTTATTGTTTTTATGTGAAACATATCATCAATACGGATGGGTGCAACAATTTCATTTAGGTGCCTTAAGGAATAACAATACCCGAATGCTAAAAATTCTAGGCCCTGATACAGGTTGGGATTCTATTGGTGATTATCCACAAGCTCAAAAATTATCGGCCTTTTTAAATACATTAGATAGTAAAGATAAACTTTGTAAAACTATTATTTACAACTTAAATCCAGCTGATAATGAAGTCATGGCCACTATGATTGGTAACTTTAATGACGGAAGCGTAAAAGGCAAAGTACAATGGGGCTCTGGTTGGTGGTTTTTAGACCAAAAAGATGGCATGACCAAACAATTAAATACACTATCAAGTATGGGTTTAATAAGTTGTTTTGTTGGTATGTTAACAGATTCCCGTAGCTTCTTATCATTTCCAAGGCACGAATATTTTAGACGCATCCTTTGCAATCTTTTAGGAGATGAAATAAAAAGAGGCGAATTACCAAATGATATGGAATGGATTGGCAAATTGGTCTCAGATATTAGTTACCATAATGCCAAGACTTATTTTGAGTTATAATTTATAAATATACCAACTAACACCAAGATAAATTAACTAACTATGAATGACACAAAAAAGGTAGGGACTTACCGCTACCGAATTTTAGCATTATTATTTGCAGCAACCTCTATTAATTATTTTGACCGAAGCTTAATGGGGGTTATGTCGCCCGATTTAATCGAATGGTTTGGATGGACAAAACAAGATTATTCATTAATAATTATGTCCTTTCAAACTGCTTATGCTATTGGTTTGCTTAGCATGGGAGGTTTAATTGACCGTTTGGGAACAAAAAAAGGATATATAGTGTCCATTGGTATTTGGAGTGTTTTCGGAATGCTGCATGCTGCGGTTGGTAAAAGCTATAGTTTCATAGGGTTTGTGCTGGCACGTTTTGGACTCGGTTATGGCGAATCCGGTAACTTTCCAGCTGCCATAAAAACCACCGCGGAATGGTTTCCAAAAAAAGACCGTGCTTTTGCAACAGGTATTTTTAATGCAGCCACGAGTGTTGGTGCTATAGCAGCACCATTTGTTATTGCGGCTATTGTGTATTGGTCTGGTGGCGAAAGAGGTGTGGGCGATTTGATAAATTGGCAAATTCCATTTTTAATTACAGGTGTATTAAGCGCGATATGGGTATTTTTTTGGTGGAAAACCTACCATAAACCCGAAGGGCATCCAAAAGTTTCTACAGAAGAAATGGCCTATATAAATAGTGATTCTGTCATTGAAAACCAAGAAAAGATTGCTTGGGCACGTGTACTGCCTAAAAAAGAAACTTGGGCATTTGCTTTAGCTAAAGTGACCGATGCCGTTTGGTGGTTTTATCTTTTCTGGGGCGCTATTTTCCTTGCTGACAAGTTTGCTGTAGATATCAAAAATATGGGATTACCTTTTCTTGTTATTTATCTTTTGGCCGATGTGGGAAGTATTTTTGGCGGTTGGTTGTCTGGAGCTTTTATTAGAAAAGGTTGGTCCATCAATAGGGCAAGAAAAACAACCTTGCTAATCTGTGCTTTAATTATATTACCGGTTGCCTTTGTCGCTATTACCGATAATAAGTGGCTTGCCATTGTCTTAATTGGATTAGGTGCTGCTGGACATCAGGCTTGGTCGGCCAATATATTTACTTTGGTATCCGATGTATTTCCTAAAAAAGCAACAGCCTCAGTAGTAGGTATTGGTGGTATGGTTGGTGCTGTATCAGGAATTATAAGTAGTTTTATTTTAGGCTCTGTACTAGATAACGCCGGTAACACCGGTTTCTTTTGGGCATTCTTAGTAGCTGGATCAAGCTATCTAATCATTCTTGGATTTGTACATTTGTTAATGCCGAAAATGACACCTTTAGATGAAAATTTAAAGTCAATTACAGATTAAATTTTCCTTAATATAAATGAAAAAATTAAATAGAAAAAATATGGGATTGGAAGAAAAACTTCCCATAAAAATAATACAATTTGGTGAAGGCAACTTTCTAAGAGCCTTCGTTGGATATGCATTCCAAGAATTAAATAAAACAACTGATTTTAATGCGGGCATCGCCGTGGTGCAACCTATTGATAAAGGGCTGGTAAACATGCTAAACGATCAAGATGGCCTGTACACCTTATTTATGAAAGGCGTTAAAAAAGGTGAGGAAATTCAAAATATAGAGCTTATTTCCAATATTGTAAAAGCAGTAGATCCGTATGCTGATTTTAATGGTTATTTAAGTTTAGCAAAAGAAGCATCCTTGGAATTTATAATTTCAAACACTACAGAAGCTGGTATTGCTTATGTAAGTTCAGATACAGCGAATATGCAACCGCCAAGTTCGTTTCCTGCTAAATTAACCGTGCTTCTGCACGAACGTTTTAAGCATTTTAATGGTGATGACAGTAAAGGTTTAACCATCATTCCTTGCGAACTTATTAATCATAATGCTCAAACTTTAAAAGACATCATTTTAAAATATATAGATGATTGGAATTTAGGAAACGATTTCAAAACATGGGTATTGGAAAGCAATGCGTTCCACAATACATTGGTTGATAGGATTGTACCTGGTTATCCAAAAGATGAGATTGAAACATACAATAGTCAGTTGGATTATCAAGACAATTTGATTGTCGCTGCCGAATCATTTTTCCTTTGGGTTATTGAAGGTGGTGCCGATTTAAAAGCAAAATTGCCGTTTAGCAAAACCCTTTTAGATGTTAAGATTGTTGATGATATGCAACCGTATCGCACTAGAAAAGTTCGTATTTTAAATGGTGCACACACAGCTATGGTGCCTTTTTCCATTCTTTACGGAAATCAAACCGTTAAACAATCTGTTGACAATCCATTCACTGGCGAACTTATAAACAAAGCTGTTTTCAATGAAATTATTGATACTTTAGATATGGATAAAGCAGAACTAAATAGTTTTGCCGATGAGGTTTTCGACCGTTTTAGAAATCCATTCATCATTCATAATTTATCCAGTATTGCATTAAACTCCATATCTAAATTTACGGTTAGGGTATTGCCTAGTTTATTGGGATATGTAAAAATCCATAAAAAATTACCGACTAACTTAACCTTTGCTTTTGCAGCTTTAATCCGTTTTTATAAAGGTTCATGGAACGGAGAAACCTTGCCAGTTCATGATAGTGATGATATTGTTGCTAAATTTGCGGAAATCTGGAAGTCTAATGATTATTTACAAATAGCTAAAAATTCATTAAGTATCTCAGAATATTGGGAAGAAGATTTAACTAAAATCGACAATCTTACTGAAGCTGTTGCTTTGGTCCTAAAAGAAATAGATGCTCATGGCATTGAAATTGGTTATGCTAATTATAGTAAAAAAATCTAAATTTATAAAAGACATTAATACATTTAAACATGCAAAAAAAACTCATAAAAGTCCATCCTGCCGATAATGTAGCCGTAGCATTGGTAAATTTGAAAGCTGGTGATGTGGTGTCTTTTGAAGGTGAAGAAATAAACATACTATCTGATACAAGATCCAAACACAAAATAGCGTTACAAACATTTGAGGCTGGAGCCAGAATCATCATGTATGGCGTTTTGGTTGGCAGTGCTAATAATACCATTAAAAAAGGTGATGTATTAACAACTGAAAACGTAAAGCACCAAAGTGAAAAAGTATTTGGAAGAACAGAGACATTTACATGGACCGCTCCAAATGTTGATAAATGGAAAGACAAAACCTTTTTAGGATATCACAGGGAAGACGGCCAAGTAGGCACCGAAAACGTCTGGTTGTTTTTTCCATTGGTTTTCTGTGAAAACAGAAATATTGAAATTTTAAAAGACGTTTTTGAAAAAGAACTTCTAAAACATAAAGCCAATCCTTACCAAATGTTGCTTCGTTCTTTGGTAAATAATACAGGAGAAGAGTCCGTAGTTAGTAATGATTCTGTAGATGTATTTGATAATATTGATGTAAAATTCGTAACACATCCGGGTGGTTGTGGAGCAATTAGGCAAGATTCTGAAAGCTTAGCTAAACTATTGGCAGGTTATGTGAATAATCCAAATGTAGCTGGCGCAACGGTTTTGAGTTTGGGATGCCAAAATCTTCAAATAAGTACTTTTAAAAATGCTTTGGAAGCTATCAATCCAAACCTAAACAAGCCCGTGCTTATTTTTGAACAGCAACAAATGGGAACTATAGATAATATGTTAACCACCGTTGTAAAAGAATCTTTTGAAGCCATTAAAAAAGCAAATAATGCCAAGCGAGAGCCAGCACCGTTATCAAAATTAAAAGTAGGTTTGGAGTGTGGCGGTTCAGATGGCTTTTCAGGAATTTCCGCAAATCCAACATTAGGAGCAGTTTCAGATATGTTAGCCGCTTTAAACGGCATCGCTATTTTATCGGAATTCCCAGAATTATGTGGTGTGGAACAAGAATTGGTAAACAGATGCGTGAATGATGAAGACGGTGAAAAGTTTTTAAAATTGATGAAAGCTTACGAAAAAACCGTTGTTGATGCTGGTTCCGGATTTGACATGAATCCGTCTCCAGGAAATATAAAAGATGGCTTGATCACCGATGCCATGAAATCGGCTGGAGCTGCTAAAAAAGGAGGCACATCGCCCGTACAGGATGTTTTGGATTATGGTGAGTATATTACCAAACCCGGACTTAATTTATTATGTACACCCGGTAACGACGTGGAAAGCACAACCGCTATGGTAGGTTCTGGGGCTAATATAGTTTTATTTACAACTGGTTTGGGAACTCCCACAGGCAACCCCATTGCTCCCATAATTAAAGTATCATCCAATACCGAATTGGCAGAAAGGATGCCAGATATTATTGATATAGAAACGGGCGCGGTTATTCGTGGTGAAAAAACCATTGAAGAAATGGCCGATGAAATGCTCGGATTTATTATTGAAGTTGCCAGCGGAAAAATACAAACCAAAGCGAAATTATTAAATCAGAATGATTTTATTCCTTGGCGCAGAGGGGTTTCTTTATGATTTAGTACAATTTATATTTAAACAGAAAAGCTTAGATTAAATCTAAGTTTTTTCTGTTTAATAATTACTGCTTGTTTTACTTTCTAACAGACTTTATAATCTCTAAAGCATTTTTAACATCTTGCTCTAACTTAGCATAATCCTTATTTGCGATGATGTCTTTTGATATTAATTGAGATCCCATCCCCACACAAGTAACACCCGCATCAAACCATCCTTTTAGGTTCTCTTTGGTTGGAGACACGCCTCCAGTCGGCATAATGCTTGTCCATGGTTGTGGTCCTTTAATACCTTTTACAAAATCGGGGCCGTACAAATCCCCAGGAAATAATTTTACTATCTCACAGCCCAATTCTTCTGCTCTAGCAATTTCCGTTAGAGAGCCACAGCCTGGCGACCATAACACTTTTCTTCTATTGCAAACGATGGCAATATCTTCTCTTAAAACTGGGGTTACTATAAAATTAGCTCCTAAAGCCATATATAAAGACGCCGCTGCACCATCAGTAACTGAACCCACGCCCATAATCATTCCGGGAAGTTCCTTAATCGCATATTTTGTTAATGCGCCAAAAACTTCATGGGCAAAATCGCCACGAGCGGTAAACTCCATTAATCTGGCGCCACCAGCATAACACGCTTTTAATACGTTTTTGCTTAATTCTATATCACTATGAAAAAACAAAGGAATCATCCCCGTTTCTTTCATAGCCTGTGCTACTTCTAATCTTGAAAATTGAGCCATTATATTATGTTTATTCGTTAGTTGTTTAGTTGTTAAGTTGTCTCGACTAAACGAAAAACAACTTAACAACAAACACAAATATTATCTTGCTACTCTACCTGAGGCATCGCCTCCCATTAATTTTGTCACTTCTTCAACCGTTACCAAATTGGCATCACCTTTAATAGTGTGTTTTAAACAAGATGCTGCCACTGCAAAATCCAATGCATTTTGGTCATTGCCAGGATAGGTTAATAATCCGTAAATCAATCCACCCATAAAACTATCTCCACCACCTACTCTATCAACGATATCGGTAATTTGATACTGACGTGTTTCATACATTTTTTTTCCATCATATAAAACACCTGCCCAAGTATTGTGAGACGCAGAAATAGAACCTCTCAACGTTGTAATGACTTTTTTAGCTCTTGGGAATTTTTTCATCATTTGTTCACAAACAGATAAAAAAGCTTCAGCTTTTACATCATGCCCATGTGTTTGAACATCTAAACCTTCTGGCTTGATTCCGAAGTGCATTTCGGCATCTTCTTCATTTCCTAAAATAACATCGCAATAAGACGTTAATTCGGTCATTATTTTTTCCCTATCACCACCATATTTCCAAAGTTTTGCTCTGTAATTTAAGTCTGTTGAAATAGTAATCCCCAATTTACTAGCGATTTTAACCGCTTCTAAGCAAGCATCCGCTGAACTTTGAGAAATAGCAGGTGTGATCCCTGTCCAATGAAACCATTCCACACCTTTAAATACCTCATTCCAATTAACCATACCTGGTTGGATTTCGGACATCGCTGAATGTGAACGGTCATACACCACTTTACTACCTCTAGACACCGCTCCGGTTTCTAAAAAATAAATACCTAAACGCTCGCCACCCCATACAATTTTATCAACACCAACGCCTCTTTTACGCATTTCCATCATAGCACATTGACCAATATCATTTTTTGGCAACCGTGTTACAAAATCCACTGAAATACCATAATTAGCTAACGATACAGCTACGTTAGATTCCCCACCACCATAAACAACCTCAAAATTGTCTGCTTGAGAAAATCTTAAAAATCCTTGGGGAGCTAATCTTAGCATGATTTCTCCAAATGTTACAACTCTACTCATTTAAATAAATTTTATTAATTATTCGTTTTCCGTCAATCGTTTGCACATAGTTTAGAATAGCTTATAAAGATTATAATTTCCAAAGCAAATATTTTGAATCCATATTATTTAAAGGATAATCCTTAATAAAAATGGTAACTAAATAAAAATGTTTATTTTTGTTCAAACGTTGAAACAAATATATATAAAAATTGGCTAACACCAAAAAAGCAACTATAAAAGATATTGCCAATGTATTGGGCATTACTCCTTCGGCGGTTTCAAAAGCATTGAGCAACCATCCCCGAATAAGTGATAAGACCAAAGCTGCCGTTTTACAAATTGCCAAAAATTTAAACTACCAGCCTAATCACTTGGCGAGTGCTTTAAGAAAAGGAAAAAGCAATTTAGTTGGTGTTATCATACCAAAAGCCAACAGCCATTTCTTTTCTTCAATTATAGAAAATATCGAGGAAGTTTTAAATGAAAAAGGTTATAATGTTATTATAGCGCAATCCAACGAATCTTATGAAAAAGAATGCAAAAGTATTGATGCTTTGCTTTATACGCAAGTAGATGGTATTATTGCTTCTATGGCGAATGAAACCATTAAATTGGATTACTATGAAAAAATTAAATCAAAAGGCATTCCCCTGATTTTGTTTGACAGGGGCGAAAATGATTTAAATGTGGACTATGTTGGCATTGACGATTATTTAAGTAGTCATTTAGTGATTGAACATCTCGTTGAACAAGGATGTAAAAGAATAGCACATATTGCAGGTTTTAGCCACACTAGAATTTATAAAAACAGGATTAGAGGTTATAGAGATGCTTTGGAAAAATTTGGATTAGCCGTGGAAGAATCACTCATTATAGAAAGCAATTTACGTATTGAAGATGGTAGACGTATTATGAAACAGCTTTTAGAACTAAAAAATAGACCTGATGCTGTTTATGCTGCAGGAGATTATGCTGCTTTGGGAGCGCTTCAAGTATTGCAGGAAAACCATATAAATGTACCTGAAGAGATTGCTTTGGTTGGTTTTACCAATGAGCCTTTTACATCTTTAGTAACACCTTCCATCACTTCTGTAGAACAGCATAGCGAACAAATTGGCAAAGTAGCTGCAGAAACGCTTATAAAAAGATTAGAGTTCCCTGATGAAAAAGTGTCTTTAAACAAATTAATCCTTCCTGCAGAGCTTATTATACGTTTGTCGTCTAAAAAAATTTAGTTGAAAATATACTAAAACACTTCTAAAACTCAAAAAAACAGCTCCTTACTAAAAGTGTTAATAAATATTTGTCGAGTTAAAAAAATGCCTAATTTAGGCTAGTTCAAATTTTTGAATAATCAGTAGTGATTTCAACCAACATAATATTTATGAAAAAATATATACCACTTTTTTTTGTGCTATTTAGCCATTTGGCATTCTCTCAAAATAAAGAAAGTAAAACGTATGCTTTTGATTCCATTGTCTCACTAAATGTCCCTAATACCTTTTTTGAATCTGATACCCTTGTTGATGGTGTAAAAATCCATCAAATAAGATTTAAAACAGATAGCTATAATTTTATTGGGCAAAAAGTACTTTTTCAAGATGAAAATCAAAAAGAAAGCCTTTCAAGATTACCTTACGATTATACAAGCTTAATTGATGAATACAACCGTGTTATAGCTAGAATGAAATATAGAGTTCCTTATTATTTAAAGACTAAAACACTTGTTAAAAAAGAAGGTTTTACCGGTTATAATTTAAAATTTGTTAATGATTTAGATACTCCAACTTATGAAGCTGAATTTTATCTGTTGAATAAAAATCTATACACCTTTTTCTATGCGAGCGATACACAATTTGATAAAGATGTGGTAGCTGAACTTTTTAATTCTATTAAAATTGACACCAATCAAGAAATTAGTCAGTATTTAGGTAAACCTCCAAAATATCGAATAGGTTATGTTATTGCTACTTATTTTTTCTTGAGCCTAATGCTTGTAGGGATTGTAATTTATTTGATTAAAATCTATAGAAAGAAAGCTGGTAAAACAGATTTTTTAAAAGAATAAAAAAAATTATTATAAAAAAACAACTCCTGAAAAAGTGATTTTTCAGGAGTTGTTTTTTTATAATAATTGATGTGTTAACTAGCTTGTTGTTTTTTCATTTTTTCAACTTTCATTCGGTGCAATTCTTCTTCAAAAAGACCGCTTCTATTTATCTTTTTTAGTTCCAATAATTCAAGTTCCATTCTAATTTCTGCACTTCTTTTTAAAGACTTATTTAATTTTTCGTCTCTAACATCTTTCTTCGCCAAGTTCATTGTTTTTCTTGCTTCCTCTAGTTCGGCTTGTTCTATTTTTAACCGTTTTTCTTTTTTCTTTTCCAAAATAACGGGAATATATGAGTATCCATAAATACTTGTAAATAACAAAGCTAGTATTGCTAAAATTAGGTAACCGTGTTCCATAAAAAATTGAAAATTAATAATTAAAATTGTGAATTAAAAAGGCTGATTGTTCATTACATAAACAATTTTAAATAAAAGTATATATTAGGATTGTATAAATAAAAATAACAAGTTGAACCGCTTAAAAAAAAGATAAACTAAAAAAAAGTGGCAAGAAATTTATAATAATTAAAAGTTGGAAGAAAAAAGCCAGCTGAATTAAGCCGTAAAGATTAAGTATTTAGTTTTCAATTTCTAAACCCTCGTGCTTCCATTTAGAAAACCCACCTTCTAAATCGTAAATTTTAATGAACCCAATCTCAGTCATTTTTTCGGCACATTTCGCACTTCGCCCACCAGAATTGCAATATAGATAAACTGGTTTATCTTTATCTAATTTACTAATATCATCAAAAAATGTAGGTGAGAAAAAGTTGATGTTTTGGGCACCCTCAATATGACCTTTATTAAATTCTTCTTGCGTTCTTACATCAATCAATTGCACATTATCTGCTTCCAAAAATGTTTGCATTTCTTCTGGAGTAATGACCGTAATTTTTGGATCTCCTGCGTCTTTACAGCTTGAAAAAGCTATAAAAAGTGACAGCGATAAGAATGCTAATTTTTTCATTTTTATAAGTTATTCAATATCAATAACATCACCTGTCCATTGCATCATGCCGCCTTCAAGATTATAGGCATTTTTAAATCCTAATTGCTCCATGATTTGGCAAGCTTGTCCACTTCTATTACCAGACCTGCAATATAAATAGTAATTTTTGTTTTTATCTAAGGTTTTTATTTCATTTATAAACTCTTGACCTTTATAAAAATCGATGTGAATTGCGTTAGGAATGATTCCATCTGCTACTTCGGCATCGGTTCTAACATCAAGTATCACGGCGTTATCGTCACTTGCCAATTGTTCTGCCCACTCTTCTTGAGATAAATCTTCTATCATAACTAAATTAAATAATTACAAACTTAATATTTCTAATTCAAATATGAACGAAAAAAAAATCTGATGTATTGTAAACTTCAGATTTTTATATATATCTGTTCACTGAATTAGACTTTTATACTACATCCAATAGCCTTCGTTTCCTTTTCGGGAACCTCATTTCCTTTAAGCAAGGCGTTTACGGCGTTTTCAACATATTTAGTTTTTACTGCAGATGCATCTTGATAATTATCATCAATAGCTCCTATATATTTTACAACGTTTCCTTTAGATGTTTTTTGCAAAATAAACACATGGGGTGTTTTGGTGGCGCCGTATTTAGGATAAATATTTTGACCATCATCCATTAAATAAGGAAAGGTAAACCCTTTTTCTTTTGCTCTTTTTTTCATGGCTTCCATACTATCGCCAGGTTGAACATCTGGATTATTAGGCATAATGGCAATGACCGGATAACCCAAAGATGCATACTTTTTATTAAGTGCAATAATTCTATCTTCATAACCAACAGCATAAGGACAAGTATTACACGTAAATGTAACTATAAAGCCTTTGGCATCCTTGTAATTGGCCATGGATATTATTTTGCCATCGACATTCTTTAACTTAAAGTCTTCGGCTACATCGCCCACTTTATAACCGTCTGCTACTGCTAATTTATTGACAGTAAACGCACTCATAACAACTACGAGTATTACTAACGATAAAATTTTGATTGTTTTCATAGATATTTATTGTTTTTAAAAGTTCATTTTATTTTAAAAATTGTTTTATTTCAGTTTCTAAAGACTCGTAGGTAAACGACTGCTCATAAAATTTACTTGTATCGTTTTTGTAAATGATGGTTGCCGGTATGGAACCTGACCAATTTTTATTTACTTTCGGAATCCAAGTATTCATATCTACATCATTCAAGGCCACTACTTTAGATTGTATATTTTTGTTTTTAATAAACGGTTTTAATTTAGACTCATATAAATGCGGAAAATCCAAGCTCACAAAAAGCACTTCAACATTCTCATTTTTATATTCTT
>Ga0307414_10001621_pt1 | contig 11709 bp, 8 predicted proteins | sample DK1Ometagenome_FD_203804 | JGI IMG/M metagenome (GOLD analysis project Ga0307414, IMG submission 203804) | Maize rhizosphere microbial communities from greenhouse at UC Davis, California, United States - DK15-O-3 | ecosystem: Host-associated > Plants > Roots > Rhizosphere > Soil | place: USA...
CAGCAGATCCTTGTGCACCTGCAGTTGCGCGGCATCGTTGCCGAAATACGCCGGCGTCACCGAGGACGCATCCACCGTCGGCGCCCGCCCCTGCGGCGTGGCGAAGGTCACTTCGTGGCCCGCATCCAGCAGCAGTTTGACCGGCTGCATCAGTTCGTTGAGATAGAAGCCGGTGGACAGCACCTTGCCGTCCTTCAGGTCCAGGTGGCCTTCATCGGACAGCACCACCAGCACGTTGGCGGCGTGGGCGCCGGTAGCGGCCAGGATCAGGGCCAGCGCTGCGGCCAGCCGGGTCATCAGGTTCATGGGGAGGCTCCTATCGGGGAATGGCCGCCACTTTATTCATCGCCCCAGCGGCGATAAATTGGCCCCACCGCAATACATCGGTTCCCCGGAGAGCCAAATGAGCCGCAAGTTCGACTACCTGGGGGACGTGGAGGTGTTCATGGCGGTGGTCGAGCACGGCTCGTTCACCGCCGGCGCGGTGGCGCTGTCCACCACCCCCTCGGTGCTTAGTCGCGCGGTCACCCGTCTGGAAGCGCGGCTGGGCCGGCAGTTGCTGCAGCGGACCACCCGGCGCGTGGGCCTGACCGACGCCGGGCGGCTCTATCTGGAACAGGTGCGCACCGCCTTCGGCCTGCTGGACGACGCTGAGCGCGACGTGCAGGGCCAGGACGGCGCGCTGGCCGGCCGCGTGCGCCTGAGCGTGCCGACCAGCTATGGCCATTACCGCCTGCCGCCGGTGCTGGCGCGCTTTGCGCAGCGGTACCCGCAGGTGCAGGTGGAACTGAACATCACCAACCGCAACGTGGACCTGGTGGCCGAAGGCTTCGACCTGGCCATCCGCCTGGGCCAGCTGCCGGACAGCGGGCTGGTGGCGCGCAAGCTGGAAGACGCGCCGCTGCTGCTGGTGGCCGCGCCGGACTACCTGCAGCGCCGCGGCACGCCACAGACGCTGGACGACCTGCAGCAGCACTTGTGCCTGCCCTTCGTGATGCCGCGCACAGGGAGACTCGCGCCGTGGGTGTTCCGCGACGGTGGGCGCGACGTGGACTGGCTGCCGCGTTCGTCCATCGAGACCTCCGACGATGTGCTGGGCGTGGTGTCGCTGGCCGAACAGGGCATCGGCATCTGCCAGAGCTACGAGTTCATCGTGCGCGAGCGGTTGCAGCGTGAGCAGCTGGTGGAAGTGCTGCCGCAGCTGCGGGGGAGATCGCGACCGTTCTCGGTGATCTATGCGCCGCATCGGCGGCAGTCGGCGGCGGCGCGGGCGATGATTGAGCTGTTGGTGGGGAATGCGGCGGCCGTTGAGGACGGCGTTGGTTGAGGTTTCTGATGGTCCCTGGCGATGTCGGCTTTGGACCGCTTTTCGGGCCATGCGGCTAATCAGATAGCGTTGCCATTCGTTGCGGACTAAGAACTGTTGCAAAGAACGCCGTCGCGCTATTCGCTTGCGACATAGGCGATTGCGCCACTTTGATTCGCAATAAGCAGAGCATCTGCACGAATGCGTCTTGTGGCGTCGCGTGCTGCACGAATGGTGCGTGCAACAATAGGTCTTCGCTCTCGGATTCCGCGATTTCTTCGCGAATTTCAATTTGCATTCGAAGCGACCGCGTAAACACCATGGCGCGCCACCGACAACGGGTGGCAACGGGTCTGCAAACCCGCGATGAGAAAAGCACCAGTTGTTTGCGCTTGCCCGTCGGCACCGTCCTTAACCGGTGCCGGCGGGCAATCCGTCGGCCTTTATGGCGGGCGCTGCGTGGGGGTCTTCGGGCCCACCGGTCTATGGTGCTATCTCATCCCGGTTTGCAGCCACGCATCGTCCGCCACCCCGCTTACGCGGTGGCGCTGTTAAGCACAGCCAAGGAAACCGACGCCATGAACGATTCCGACACCTTCTCTTCGTACGCCGCAGTTGAGCCCATCAACGACGACACCCCACTACCGGACCTGAGCACCTTCTTGGGCATACTCAAGCGCATGCGCGGCTGCGAGGGGGCTGATGGGTTGCCCTGGCCGGAGAACGACGTGTCACCAGGCCGGCGCGTGAGCCTGGCGAGAACCGAGCGCGCGTTGGTGGGACTGATGACAGTGCTGGAGGTGCTGCATTCGGCAGACCGCTGCCGTGTGGCAGCGGAGCCGGAGAGGCATCTGGATGAGGGGGTTGTGGATGGGCTATTCCTGGCTTGCCGGGGGTTGGCTGAGTGGGCTTGCCGGGAGGTTAGGCCGGAGTGATCACCACCGCGATTCTTTGACCATCGGGCCGTCAAGGGAAGGCAAGGGTGTGCAAATTAGATTCAAGCCCACAGCGACCACGAAGCAAATCTAGATTGCAAGCGGTGGGAAACGCTCGGCATGTTCCGGATACAGATCGATCATGAAAAATTCCATTCGAAATCTCTCAAAGATTCCTGGATCACGAATCATGGCTTCGACTTGTGCCTGCGTCCAATCGGCGCCTCGCTCCGCTGCGCGTGCCCGCAGAGCTTCAGCACGAAGCTGCACTGCCTCATCCGTGAGGTGTCGTTCTGCATAGTATTCGACAATCAAGCGGTAGATGGTCTGCGCGCTCAACTGCCAAAACTCGTTTCCTGCACGCGTTGCGCGAAGGGCGCCCATAGCCCGCTCCGACGACCGGGTCATCAGGAGGGCTTGATAGAAGGCCGATAGTGCCGTCTCCAAATCCCCGGCCGAGATCCGCCGCTTCGGGGCCAAGAATGCCCAGAACGGCGCCCGATGCTCGGCACGAACAAAACTCGCGATGGCCCCGCCATGACATGCAGCCACCACCGTGATGAGGTTCAAGCGCGTGGCCACGTTGAGGTCCACGAAGGCTGGCTTCATGTCGTCCCACGTCAACCAAGATCCGTCAGCAAACTCCAGTCCGCCTTCCCCACCGTGGCACTCGATGTGAAGCAACGGCGCGTATGGCTCCCTGGATGCTTGATGAGCAAGTTGGGCCAACAAATCGAGAAAAGCACCGCCGGAAGGAATACGAACGCTGGCGATGTGGGGAACGTCGCTGATCACCCGCGCCCAGTCCTGGGCATCCGCAAACAGGCGGGCCGCAGTGTTGAGTTGGCCTTCCGGGAGGGAGTCCACGATGAGAACTTGGTTGAAGGTCGCGTTCATCGGCGCCTTCCCAACCCCGGACTGCCACCTTGCACCACGGGGCTGCCTCCTCGCCGCCGCCTCCCATCATCCGGACCCAGCGCACGCTCTAGACGTTGCAGTGCCGTCTTGGGCGGTGGCCTGGCATCGACGGGCGGCAGCTTGGCTATCTCAGCCTTGGTCATTTTGGTCGAGGGCTTGAACCGATTCTTGCGAAGCTTTGTCTTCCCCGGCACCTTCTTCTCAAGCGGCTTCGGTTGCAGAGTAGGCGGCGCTTCATCGAGCATGCCAAGCTTGGCAGCCACCATGCGCAGTTTCGACGGTGAATTGGCCTTGCGGAGAAAAATGCGCGCACGGCGCTCCGCGTAGGTCCGGGACCACCGCATGCGTGTCATCCCCTCGACGATGATCGTTTCCAAGAACCTCTCTTGGGCTGAGATCAGAACAATCGGTCCGTTGCGCTGCCCCTCCTTTGACACCCGCTTTTTGGAGGAACGCTCAACAGGACCCTTCTTGCCCGAAGGCTGCGCCGACTTCGGCTTCCTTGCCGATTGAGTTGTCACCCATCCACCTCCGATTTGGCCGGCCGTGCTTGCGTGCGGTCCCGGTAGGTCTCGGTGACGAAGTCCACAAACGCCACGGCAGACGCCACCGCCAAGCGTGCATGCCGGGGCTGTAGCCCACGGTGCTTGCCGTCTTTGCCATGGCCGGTGCCGTAGAGGCGGCGAAGGTTGGCCAGGTTACCGGCGATCTGGTTCAGGTTGCTCAGGATGCGTTTGATGCACTCGGCCCCCTTGGCTTGGTCATCGATCCCTTCGGGCACCAGGTCCAAGCTCTTGGCCAGTTTCTTGGCCAAGTCGTTCATGTCATCGCTCTTGCCTATCTCCACCCCCATCTTGCCCAGGATGGTCTTACAGCAAGACTCCACCAGCTCCTTGGCGCTGCCGATGGCCAGCTCGGGATCTTTCTCGACCGCGTACTCCATGCGCTGTATCTGCTTGGCGATGGCGCCGGCGTCCAAGGAATCGGCCGCAGACCTTCCCCTCTCAAAGGATCGGTGATCGTTGGAGGTCAACGGGCGTGGTTCGTACCGGGCCCGTCCTGCGATCCGCTCGACTTCGACCAGGTGCCAACCCGCTTGCCGCAATTGGTCGTTGAGGTGCTCAACGATGGTGGCGGCCTCCTCCCGGTCAGGCCTCACCACCGGGTGGACCATTTCCGCCAGGAACCTTAGGAAGGTATCGGCCGGACCATCGAGCAACGGGAATCGGTCGTCGTCGAAGATCCAGTAATCGTCCCAGTCGAAATTATTGACCCGGTGCTGGTAGATGTCTCCAGCCGCGTCCTTGTAGCGCGAATCAGTGGATGGCAACCGACGAAGCTCGTAGATGCGGCTCAGGAACTCGGTGTCGTCCAACGCGCCGAACACGTTCACCTGCTCCAATCGGAGCCCATCGAAGATGTTCCGGCGAACGGCACGGGGAATGACAACTGGAGAGGAGGAGCGCCAATCTTCGTTCTGGCCAACGATGGGAATCAACCGGGCGGCGAAGAAGTCGTGGCCATTCGGGGGAATGGCTTCCGTCAATGCTTCGGTGATCTGTTCGCAAACGTCCTTGAGCTTGGGACGCAAGCGCGCAAACTCCGGCGCCGGCACCTCCAGCAGGACGTTCCAGCAATTCGTGCCCCCGTTCCAGTTGTCAGAGGTATCGTGCTGGATAGATGCGGTGGAGGTGCGAAGAAGATCGGCCGCGTCGGCATGCCCACTCTCCTGGAGCAGCACGTAAGCGGCGCCCAAGCACCGCTCCAACACCTGTTCATCGAGAGGGTTCGTCAGCACGATCAGCTCCGGCGAACCAGCATGGCTTGGGCGGGGTCATAGACGTAGTCGGTGATGCTCCCGTCTTGGATGCGCTTGACTGCCTCGTCAATCACAGGAAGCGGAATCAAGAACCACTCCCGCGGCTTCACAGGAACTCCCATCCGATCTCGGAGCGTTAGCTCAAGACGCGCAGGCTGGAAGATGCGATGAAAGATGTTCTCAAGGCGAATGGGATTAATATTGGCGAGCTTGTAGGTGGCGATGACCTCCACCTTTGCCAACATATAGGTCGACTCCCTCTCCGCGTTAGCAATCCTGGTCTCGACCTTACCCCCGGTAACGCCGATCTTGTGGATCAGTTGCTGATTCTTCTGGACGTATGAATGGCGAGAGAGGCTCCTCAGCACATAGATGGTGCCGTTCACCACGTCGTCCGTTTCCAAAGCATCCCCAAACAGAGGACCGTAATCGTCGTCGGTGATGCGTCGGCCGGTGTCGTCCTTGTAGAGGGCCCGCTGCAAGGAGCGCTCAAGCAAATCACTCTCGGTGCCGTTGGAATAGATCACCCGCAGCCTGGCGTTGGATTCGCCGTTGGGCGTTCGCACCGGCTCGCCCACCTCGGCGACGTATGCCATCTGCCCTCCCAGAATGAAGAAGTTGCCCTTCTCTACGCTGGCGTCTCTGCCGAACCGCAAGGCCTTGCGGAGGCCCGACTTGAGATCAGCTTCCACGCGCTCGAACAGGGGCTGGAAGCGATCAAAGTCTTCGCACTCGGTGCGATTGGCAATTTCCTCTGCAGCCTTGCGCTCCTCGAAGGTCCGCACGTGGCGCAACTGGGTAATGTCGTCCTCCCCACCCAATGGCGCGCCCAGCGCGGCCAGGAGTGTCTCGTCGTCCACGGCGTCGCCGGAGTCGTCCGCGGGCAAGGTGGGCGCGTCCTGGAGCAGCCGGTGAGTGTCCAGCGGCAGCAGGAGTGGGTGCGCCTGCGTCAACGCGCGCAATCGATCCAGGCGCACAGCAAGCAACCGCTCGCCGATGTCGCGATCTTCGCCGTGCTGCGGGGCCCGGCCGTGGTCGGCGGCAAAACGCACGATCTCCTGGAAGCCCACCAAGATGCGTTCTTCCTGTGGCGTGCGCGCCGCTACCTTGACGGGGTTGGGTTGATAGCCCAGTTCCGCCAGCAGGGCCTCGTCGTCGATGTCAACCATTGCCATCGCCCCCGGCGGTTTTGCGCTGCTGGACGTGCTTGTGGAGGGCCACGACGCCTTCGGCCATCTTGCGCTCCCACGGATCCGTGGACGTGATATCCGGCGGGCGCTTCTTCTCGGCCTGGAAGGCGCGTGCGCGCAGCGCCAAGGCCTTGGCCTCCTCGTAGGGGATTGCCACGCGCTTTGCCGAAATGCTGGCCTGAACTTGGCGCAGGATCTTCTCATCCATGGCCTTGGCCAAGACCGCGTAGGCGGCGTCGAACGGGTTGATCCGGTCGATGAGATCGATGTTCAGGTCGCGAACGTTGACGAACTTGCGCGCGCCATCGATGAGCGAAGTGCTGCCGGTCTCGCCCCCGGGGACCTCCTCGGCCAAAATCTGCTTGGCTTGCTGCGTCACGTTGAGGGCGGCGATGGCGTGCTGACGCACCGCCTCCTGGTCCTCGGCGCTCAACTCCGGATAGCGGTCGCGCACGATCTTGCCCAACTGCACTTGGGTCAGGTCCTCCGGCAGCGTGTTCTCCTTGTCGAACAGGCCCCGCTCCAACGCCGTCTTGTCTTGGATGAACGTGGTGATGACCTCGTTCAGATCCTCGCGGCAAATGCGGGTAGCCTCGGGCGAGCTCGGCATGGCCAGCCCGCCAATTTCAACGTGAACCTGACCGGTAGCCTCGTTCACACCCACGTTTCTGCCGCCCTCTTGGTAACCATTCTCCCCATAGTTGAAGCCCGTCATTTCGCCCACATTCTTCGGCGTGAACTCGAAGCGCGGCGCAAGCACCTGCTCCATGAGTAGGCTGGCCGCGATTGCCTTGAGGGTGTCGTTCACGGCGTCTACCACCATCGCTTCGTCGGCCGCGGGTTCGGCGATGAGGTTGGTAAACCGGGAAATCTCCTTGCCCGGTGCGTCCCGGGTGGCCCTGCCGATGATCTGCACGATTTCGGTGAGGCTGCTGCGGTATCCAATGGTCAGGGCATGCTCGCACCAGATCCAGTCGAACCCCTCTTTCGCCATGCCCAGTGCGATAATGACATCCACGTGGTCACGATTGTCTTTCTGCGTCGGATCTTTCAGCGCGGCCAGCACCCGGGAGCGCTGGGCCTCGTCGCTGTCGTCGACCAGGTCGGCGACCTTGAGCATGCGCCCGTCGGGCAGCTGGAGTTGGTGGAAGCCAGTGACCGGATCCAAGCCTTTCCAGATTCCCAGGCGGGACATGATTTCCTCGACCTCACGGTGCTTGTCCTTGAGGCTTTCGCGGGCGTTGACGTTGGGGATGTGGACGATGGTTTTCAGCGCGGGATCCAGCACCTTCACGATCGCGTCCAGATAGCGGCCGGTGTAGAAGAAATAGCCGATTTTGAGCGACTTGAGGTAGGTGTAGCCGTTCAATTGCTCGTAGTAGGTGTAGGACACCGTCTCGAAACGCGCCTCATCCGCCGGCGCGAGCACGGCCACCGTGTCGCCACGAAAGTAAGAGCCGGTCATGGCAACCACGTGGACCCGGTTGCGCGCGATGAGCTGTCCCAGCTGGCTGCCCAGCTTGTTCTCCGGGTTGCTGCTGACGTGGTGAAACTCGTCCACCGCGATCAGACGGTCGTCGAAAGCCTCGATACCGAACTCATCCACGGCGAACCGGAACGTGGCGTGGGTGCACACGAGTACGGAGTCGTCACTGGCCAGAAACGCTCCTACCGCCTGAATCTTGGACTTCGCGACCTTGCCGTTGTCTTCACCCGGGGCGTTGCACAAGTTCCACTGCGGGCGCACGACCCAGTCGTCCCAGAAACCGTGTTCTGTCAGCATTTCGTCGGCGAAGCTGCCACCGATGGAGCGCTCTGGCACAACGATGAGAGCCTGCCTTAAGCCCTGATTCTTCAACTTGTCCAAGGCGATGAACATCAGCGCGCGGGATTTGCCCGACGCTGGCGGCGACTTAATCAACAGGTATTGGGCGCCTCGACTGGCGAACGCGCGGGCTTGCATGGGGCGCATGCCGTAGGCGTCCACCTTGCTCGACGCGCCCGTGCGCGCGAGGGCCATCTCAACGGAGGGCACCGAGTTTTGATTGGTCGGGTTGTCGGTCATGCCTTTTTGCCTCTGTATCGGGGCTTGCCTTGGGCAGGCGCCATCTTGGTGTAGAGCTCGAACAACTTGCCCAAGCGCTCGGAGTCGTTACGAAACCTTCGCCCAACGTAGATTCGCTCCATCACCTCGTCGTTGCGCTCATGCGCCCGGCGCAGGTCCTCCGGCATCTTGTCGTAGAGCTCGGCGATCGTCTGGGGGAAGTGAGATTCGCGCGCCAGCAGGATGTCCTCGGCGCAGCGCGTCAGATCAGCCTTCTGCTGATCGGTGAGCTTGGGCACTGGGAAGGTATTCCAGCCCAAAGTGCTGGAATAGCGAAAGTCTGTTTTTATCTTTCCACAAATGGTGGCGATCCACACCAAGTGCATGCGCGAGGCAAAAACCGCAACGTTCCACAAAGGCGCATTAAACAAGGCCGACGCACTATCGGCCACGATGTCTCCGCAACTCGCCAAAGCAAAAGGCAAATAATCACGGTTTTCAGAACTGTGGCGCGGCACGACAACGGGGATTTCGTCGCCCGTTTGCCGGACCTCACCAAAACGATGAGGAGTTTTTGCGAGTGTCTGGGTGGTTGCTCGATCACTAGCTGCGCGGTGGTTTCGCACGATGGCGAAGCGATCAGCCAACCATGGGTTGGCCGCTGCCTCTCCATACGAGGCCTCGTCCACCCAGATGCAATAGCGCCATTTTCCGCCAATAGCCTCCTCCGCCCCCAAAAACGGCCGGATGAAACGCCGTGGCACGCCGTGGTTAACAACAGCGTCTTCAACTTGCTCCGACGTGGGCAACAAACCGCCACCATCGTTGGCCATGTTTCCGAAACTCATGGGAATCAGCTCACTCACTGGCTTTGAGCGCTCCTCCACAAACACATTCGGCCCGGCTAGCAAGTAAGCATTAATGTTGTCTGTGGCCTTGAGAACCGTCTGGCCGTCCTCGCCATCGCTGTAGAGTAACCGCTCCTTCCCCGGCGCGTTCGAAATGCCGATGATGACCACCGATACGCCGGCGTTCTTTGCCGCCAGGTTCTTCCACTTGAACGAGGTGTGCGCAAACGCAATGGCGTGGCCGGTGTCGAACACCAGGGGCCAGAGGGTGGCGACTTGACGCCCTTGGCAAATGGAGTTGGTGGCCACGAACGCGGTTGCAGCCTTCGTGGCCTTGCCATAGTCGGCGGCCTTCATAAACCAAGCGGCCACGTAATCCAGCGAGCCCCACTTCTTGGTGCGCTTGTCGAACACGGCTTTCATGTCGGCCTTGCGCGACTCGGCCTCCCGTTTCATACGGGCTTTCTGCTCCTTGGTAGCCCCCTTCGGCGGCTTGGCGTTGGAACCGACATACGGTGGGTTGCCGCACAGGTAGGTTTCCCCGCCCTCGTTCTCGAAGTCGATGTCGGGCTGGTCTGCCGGGGTAGTGAACAGGTCGTCGCCCCGGACGCTGACCTCCGTGCCGGTGGGCGGGCACGCGGTCAGCCAGTCGATTTGCAGGGCGTTGCCGCGGGTGATCCAGTTCATGCGGTCCAGCGGCAGCACCGTGGCCAGGGCTTGCTGCTGCCCGCGGTAGAGCACGTCGCACTGGAACTTGGCGATGATTAGCGCCAGGCGCGCAATCTCGGCCGGGAAGTCGTGAAGCTCGATGCCGCGGAAGTTGTTGATCGGGATGTCGGACTTGCGATCTTCCTCCCCGCGCCGACGATTGACCTCGGCCTCGATCTTGCGCAACTCCTTGTAGGCGATGACCAGGAAGTTGCCCGAACCGCACGCGGGGTCAAAGACGCGGATGTGGGCCATGCGCCGGCGCAACGCCAGCAACTTTCCCTTGTGTTCCCCAGCGGCCTCCAACTGGGCGCGCAAGCCGTCCAGGAACAGCGGATTGAGCGCCTTGAGGATGTTGGGCACGCTGGTGTAGTGCATGCCCAACGCGCCACGCTGTTCCTTGTCTGCAACCGCTTGAATCATGGACCCGAAAATATCGGGGTTGATCTGGCGCCAGTTCAACTCGCCCACGCGCAACAAATAGGAGCGCGCAGCGCGTGTGAAACGCGGCACGTCGATGCGATCGGCGAACAACCCACCGTTGACGTAGGGGAACGGCTGGGCCCACGTGGGGAGCTCCGCTGCGGCCCTTTCGGCCATCTCCAGGTTCATGGTGGCGAACAGCGTTTCGAGCACGTGGCACGTGTTGGAGCCATCTGGCTCGGTCATGCGGTCTACGGCGCGCGTGAACAGGCTGTCGCCGTGGAAGATGTCCGTGTCCTCGGCGAAAAAGCAGAAGATGAGACGCGCCAGGAAGTGGTTCATGTCCGAGCGGCGTTCTTCGGTGTCCCAATCGGGGTTATTCGTCAGCAACTCCACGTAGAGTTTGTTCAGGCGAACCGTCGCCCGAACGTCAATGGGATTGTCCTTGATCGCCTGCAGCGTGGTGATGCCGGCGTAGGGCAGGAAGAACTCGAAGTGGTCGGCCAGCTGCGCGAACGGGCAGGACAGGGGCTCCCCCGTGGCCAGGTATTCGGCTTCCACCGATTCGCCGTCAGTGACCAATATCAACTTGGCCTTGTTGGGCCGGTTCCTAGGGCTAGCCCGCAGCGCTTCCAGCGTGGCATGCACGTCGCCCGGCGCGCACGCGGCCAAGTGTATGTTGTTGCGCTGAAGCACCCCGCCGGGCACGTCCGAAAAGTTGCTCCCGCCCGCACCTACCTTGCGCAAGCGCTGGAGCGTGATGCCGTTATTGCCGAACGCGGCAAGGAACTGGAATGGGAACTCGCCTGGGTCAAACACACCTGCAGCCACTTCGGCCAAGGCCACCTCCATCTCCACCGCATTCATGCAGAGCAACCTCCACGGACAACCATGCCGTCAGTGGCAGGTTCAATGGGGCGGTGGGACTGTCCCATGGGGGCGTTAAAACGTGGCATCCGCTGATCTCGTAAGGCAAGCGCCTAGTATCGTTCAGCCGCAGGATGGAGGGCCAGTTTCGCAAGCCGTGAGACGCCACAACCCTTTGTTTTCCAAGGGTTGCCCGATCGCTGACAGATGAGCTTCACCACCGATTGCGCAGACCCAAGGTCCGCCGGCAGCCGTGCCTTGCATACCCTTTCGACCTCCACGGTCTGGCCGGGGCACCTTAGGCAGAGGGATGTCCTCGGACGGCCCAGCCGGTGGCCCTGAGCAAAAAAAAGGGCGCCTCTCGGCGCCCTCGTTCTTCAACTCACTCCCACTCAATAGTAGCCGGCGGCTTCCCCGAGATGTCATAAACAACCCGCGAAACCCCCCGCAACTCATTGATGATCCGGTTGCTCACCGTACCCAGGAACTCATACGGCAGATGCGCCCAGTGCGCCGTCATGAAGTCAATCGTCTCCACCGCACGCAGCGCAATCACCCACTCATAAGCCCGCGCGTCACCCACCACGCCCACCGACTTCACCGGCAGGAACACGGCAAATGCCTGGCTGGTCTTGTCGTACAGATCCGCCT
>Ga0307414_10001622_pt1 | contig 11703 bp, 8 predicted proteins | sample DK1Ometagenome_FD_203804 | JGI IMG/M metagenome (GOLD analysis project Ga0307414, IMG submission 203804) | Maize rhizosphere microbial communities from greenhouse at UC Davis, California, United States - DK15-O-3 | ecosystem: Host-associated > Plants > Roots > Rhizosphere > Soil | place: USA...
CCATTTATAAGCCACTAAGCAATGTCATATTTGACAAATGGTTTTATCAGATGAGAAACAGATATGGAAACACCATGGTTCCAATGAGAAATACCCTTCGTGCTATAAAAAGCAGTGAAGCAGAAACCAGTATATTTTGTTTTGCAAATGATCAGGCACCCCCAAAAGAAGAATCACATTATTGGGTCGACTTCCTCCATCAGCCCACCTCTTTTCATTTAGGGGTAGAAAAAATTGCAAAAAAGACAGGAAGACCAGTTTTCTATGGCTCGATGAAAATTATTAAAAAAGGTTATTATGAAATAGAATTTATTCCGATTGATTTAAAACCTGAGGAAAGCCCATCCGGAACCATTACGGATCGATATGCGGCGATATTGGAAAAGACCCTGAATGCAGCACCTTCCTACTGGTTATGGAGCCATAAACGCTGGAAACATCAGCGACCATTTGAGGATTAGAAAAGCCCGGCATCACGCCAGGAACAACAGGGGTTGCCCTATTGAACAGGGAGTGATGCCGGGTGTTGAAAATACCTGTTTAAGGTTGTTCTTTCAGGTTTACATTGGAACTTAAGAAATCGAGGTATTTCTCGTCTTCCCCTTCAAAAATCTCTTCAGGATCCAGCAGATAAGCCCTCAGAAGGAACTCTTTTGCTTTCTCCTGATCGGCTTGCTCCAGGTAACACTCTCCTAATCTCAACATGATAAAAGGATTAGAATATACGTTTTCCTCTACATTGCTTTTTGCGGTCAGAAAGTAGGTTAATGCAGTTTCGAAATCGTCTTGCAGGAAATAAGCGTCTCCTATCGAGGCATTTAGCCAAACACTTTGAATGTAATGATTTTGTGGTTCAGGAATCAGGGCCAATGCCTCTTCCCAGCTGGCTACCGCGCCATCAAAATCTTCTTCATCCATACAGTCGTTTCCACTTTCTGAAAGCGCATCAATTTTTGTCAACACTTCATTGGAAAGCTCAGGAAAAGCTCCGTTTATTTCATCTTCGTTCATGATCTGATCTTTAAGTTCTCGCAGCATTCTGAGAATGCCATTTTAATAAATACAATAATCGGGTTTTAGTTTCCGTAAAACAATTCAAATGTTCAGGAAGTTGTCCCCGCCGACAGAAGTAACACTCCCGTTTTCATAACTGTGCATTTTTAGCTTTTAAAAAATTACCTTTGCTCCTTATATATATATTAACATCATTATCTTTTGAAAAAAGTTCTTAAAATTACCGGAATAACAATTGCGTCTATTGTACTACTCTTATTTATCACGCCTTACCTGCTACCAAATACCATTTCTAAAGAAGTGGAAAAGTGGGTAAATGGAAACATCAAAGGTGAAGTTAAATTCGACAGCAGCAGTTTATCCTTTTTTAAGCATTTTCCATCTTTAACTTTTAGCCTTCATAATTTCTCTTTAAAAGGTGCGCCACCTTTCCAGCAGGATACCTTGCTTTTTACCAAAGAATTATCCTTCCGGGTGGATTTACGCACCGTTTTTTCTGATCAGATCAAAATTGACCAGGTCTTCATCGACCAGGCAAATATCAATATCGAAGTAGATGAAAAAGGAAATGCCAATTACAATGTATACGAAAGTAAAACAGATACTACAAAAAAAGCAGACAGCAGCGCTACAGGAATAAAGATCGAGGGCATCTTCATTAACAAGAGTAACCTGACCTATAACGACCGCTCTGTACCGATGTTGGTTAGCGCCAAAGGACTAAACTATTCCGGACAAGGAGATTTAAGCAAGGCGATTTTCGACCTGAAAAGTCAGGCCGCAATCGACACCCTGAACCTTTATTATGATGGTACACCTTACCTGCTCAACAAAAAGGTCAACGCCAAGCTCCTGACTAAAATCAACACCAGCTCCCTGGATCTGATGTTTGACGAAAATGATTTAAAGATCAACTCCTTACCAATCGAATTTGTGGGCCGTTTCTCTTTTCTAAAAGATGGTTACGACATCAACTTTAAAACCAGAGCAAAGGAGACAGACCTGCACAATATTTTCTCGGCCATGCCCCCTGCCCTTGCAAATCGTATGGAAAAAACCAATATTAAAGGATATGCAGAGATTGATGCTTCTTTAATCGGAAAATACCTGGCAAAAAGCAAGACCATGCCTACCCTGTCCTTTAACATGAAAATCCGCGAAGGACAGATTTCTAATCCAAAGGCACCAGAGTCCATCAGCCATTTATACCTGAACCTGCAAACGAAATTGCCAAGTTTAAATATGGACAGCTTATCGATTAACATGGACAGCCTGTATTTCAATATGGGTAAAGACTATGTCAGCTCGGTCGTAAAATTAAACGGACTCAAAGAACCGGAAATCTTCATCAAAACACGCGCAGCAATTGACCTTGGCAAATGGGGAAAGATCTTTGGTGTAGACCAGATCAGAGGGCGTTATAACCTCGATCTGAATGCAGATGGCAAGTATACCAGAAAGGTAGTCCGCAGTGGCATCAGACAAGTAGATACGGTGATCGCTACGATTCCAAAATTCAATTTAAAATCTTCGGTTAGCAACGGTTATTTTAAATATGCTTCCCTTCCAGCTGCCATCGACAAGATCAATTTCAGTATGAATGGCCATAATCCGGATGGCAATTACAAGAATACCAAACTGGAAATCAGCGACATTAATATCCAGGCGCTGAGCAATTATATCCGTGGTTTTGCAAAATTGCAGACCGCAGAAAACAACCCTATAGATGTCCAGTTAAAATCCGTGATCAACTTTGCGGAGATTAAAAATTTCTACCCGCTGAAAGACCTGGAACTGAGCGGAGAATTGAACCTGGACGTACAAAGTAAAGGCGGTTACCATAAAATTAAAAAACTATTCCCGGTAACCTCTGCTACAATTAGGCTGGCAAATGGAAGGATTAAAACCGCTCATTTTGACCAGGCACTGGAACAGATTGTGGTAGACGGAACGCTGGTTAACAAAGATGGAAGTCTGAGAGGGACACAACTGAACATCAAGCCCATCTCCTTTCAAATGGCGGGTCAGCCTTTTATGTTAAAGGCAGATCTTAAAAATTTCGACAACATGAGCTATAATGTCAGCTCTAAAGGCACGATAGATATCGGAAAAATGTACCAGTTATTTGCCATCAAAGGTTATAACGTTAAGGGTTCTGTATTTAGCGATGTCTCCTTTAAAGGTCTGCAGAGCGATGCACTTAATGGCCGGTATCAAAAGCTAAACAACAAAGGGCGTGTAGTCGTTAAAGAACTTACCCTGGAATCAGACCTGTTTCCTAAATCTTTCTTCATCAAAAACGGATTGTTCTCTTTTGCTCAGGATAAAATGAAATTTGAACGATTTACTGCCAGTTATGGCAAATCGGATTTCACGATGAATGGTCATTTAGGAAATATCATCAATTATGTATTGTCGGACAAAGCCATGCTTACCGGAAACTTTAACCTGCAAACGAAGCAGCTTTTTGCAGACGAATTCATGGTTTATAATACTGCTCCTGTCCAGCCGGGAAAAGTGGCCGCAGGAAGCGGCGTGATCATCATTCCGAATAATTTAAATGTAGCTGTAGTGGCGGATGCAGCTGCCGTATACTACAATGGACTGAAAGTTAAAGATGCAAAAGGAACACTGGCTTTAAATAACGGAACCATGACCCTGAGTCAGACGAGCTTTAACCTGGTTGATGCCCCAATGACAATGGACGCTACTTATAAGAGTTTAAGTCCTAAGTCTGCAATTTTCGACTACCATATTTCTGCTAAGGAGTTCGACATTTCCAAAGCTTATAAAGAGATCAAACTATTCCGGGAACTGGCTACTTCGGCATCCAAAGTGAAAGGTATTGTAGGCTTGGATTACCAGCTTTCAGGTAAATTGAATAAAGATATGTTCCCTGTTTTCCCGAGCTTAAAAGGTGGGGGAACCCTTTCTCTTAAAAAGATTAGCCTGATGGGCTTTAAATTTATGAATGCCGTGAGTAAAGCTACCCGTCGTGATAGTTTAAATAATCCGGATCTTTCTGAAGTCAACATCAAGAGTACGATCAAAAATAACATCATTACCATCGAAAGGTTTAAAATGCGTGTGGCAGGATTCCGTCCGCGTTTTGAAGGTCAGGTGAGTTTTGATGGCCGTCTGAACATCAGCGGCAGACTTGGTCTGCCTCCATTTGGCCTGATCGGAATTCCATTGAGCATTACCGGAACCCAGGACAACCCTAAAGTTGCCCTGAAAAGGAATAAAGAAGGAAAACTGGAAGAAACTGAAGATGATGATAAATAGAAATCAGCGTTTGCGCATATGGATGTAAATAATGGATTAACTTATTTACTGGAATTACCGGCCATTTATTTATGGCCGGTATTTTTGTTGGAAAACATCTTGATTACTGTACTGGTTTTATGGTCTGGACGGTTAATTCAACAAAGTTTTTCTCCTCAGCCCGGTTCTCCTTATTTGTATAGCTGCAAAGAATGGCTGATTTGCGGGCTTACAAACGTCCTTAATACTGTTATTACTTATATCGGTTATTGGTTATGGAAAAATGGCTTTATCGGGATTAGTGTTGACGTTTCGTGGTTCATTTTAATTGATTTCCTGATCCTGTTCCTGGCGATGGACTTGTTAATGTATGTTTTTCATTATATCATCCATAAAACCTGGTTGTACAAGGCTATACATGGATTGCACCATGAAGCAGTAAATCCAAAGCCCATAGATTTATTTGTTTTGCATCCATTGGAGACGGTTAGCTTTGGTGCCCTCTGGCTCCTGTTGTTATTGTTATGGAGTTTTAACCTATACGCGATTATCATTTACCTGATGATCAATGTACTGTTTGGTATGATTGGCCATTTGGGAATGGAACCTTTAAGTACCGCTCTGCGCAACAAACCATTTCTAAAATACCTGGGGACCTCCAGTTTCCATCACCAACATCATCAGGACATCAGTCATAATTTCGGTTTTTACACGAGCATCTGGGACAGGTTGTTTGGCACGTATAAAGCATAAATCTATTCCTGTTCTTCGCTCAACAACCCGAGCTAAATCAATTTAATACTTGGATTAAAAGAGATAAACCTGTAATTTTCAGGAATCAACACAAATGACCTCTTATGATAAATCGTCTCTTTAGCCCTTTATTAACGGCTATATTCCTCTTTGTAAGCCTCCTTTCCTGCAAAACAACCAGTGTCGGACAAAGTCCGAAAAAGCTGTCCAGCGAGGCACTCGCAAGCTTACTCGCTTATAAAAAAAGCCCACACAAATTGTTTATCGGTTATCTGGTTGGAGATGGAAATGATCCCGAAGCGTCTTTTAATATGCTCAACGTGCCCGACAGTGTGGACATTATAGAAGGCTTTGCCGGATATGACCAAAACCCGGATCACTGGCGTGCTTTACAGGCAAAAGGAACAAGAATTGTCTATTGCTCCTTCCCTAAAAACGATGCTTATTTTGATGGATCGATTAAAGACCCTGCAACGAAAGAACCAGGTTATGTTGCACCTCCCAACTTCGACAATACAAAACCCAATGCCAGCAGCACCTACAACAATTGGGCAAAGGCGATGTACCATAAATACATTAAGCAAATGGGCTGGGACGGAATAGATGTAGACATCGAAAGAGGCACCTTTGGAAATGATGCACCGGCAACAAATGCGGTTGCGGTATTAACCGCTGTGGCCAAATATTTCGGTCCGAATGCGGAAGCAGGAAACCTGACAAATGCAGGTGTAAAACCTATTTTTCTTTATGATACGGATGTGGATACTGAAGATAGCGAACCATTGAGCTATGGCCGGATTTATACGCCTTACAAAAGCAATTATGATTACGCGTTGTTTCAATGTTATGTAGGTGGTGCCCGTCGCTGGAAAGGTTCCAAGGTCGCTGAGCTGACTCCTTTACTTTCTGCCTTTGGCAAGGATAAATTAATTGTCATGACCAATGGGGATGAATGGAAGTATCAGAATGGCGCTCAGGATAGTCCGCCAAATGGAGATGCAAAAGCAACGCAATGGTTATTGGACATTTCTAAATGGACTAAAGACAACGATACACAAGGTGTGGGTGCTTACCGGATGAGCAGGGACTATAACCATACGCCAAGGTTCAAAGTCAGCAGAGAAAGTATTCAGATTATGAATCCTGCTAAATAAAAGGGTAATTGGAATTTTACAGGCAAAATATTTATTATTTTTTTTGCATATTTACTATAATTAATTTCAAAATAAAACACCAAGCTCTCTGGTTATATGAAAAAAGTAATTAAAATTGATTTTTATTTAAAATACTTTCCCTTTTTATCATACATCTTATTCATTGGACTTCTAGCCAGTTCCTGCAGAAAGGATCAGGTTTCTATTGCTTCACATGATGAAATAAAGAATGCGGAGGAATGGTTTAAAGTACAGAAAGATGTTAATTTTTACCCAAGATGGAATCTGGCTACAATCAAAACACAAGGGAATCATACATTTGTTGTTGTACCATCAAACTACATTGTTAACCCAATAGGCAGCACTACTGTACAATCATATTTAGTCATCGATGCCTCCGCCGAATCACCTTCCGGAAAGATCATTGAATATATTAATTCAACAATTGATGATCGTCTGATTTTACCTTTATTTAATTTTGTATTTGGGGATAGAACTGAAGTCCCGAGTGTAAAAGGAAATGTTCTTGTTTTTAATTTACAGCATAATTTTTTGGAAGGTTTTAAGTTCAATGGTGAGCAGAAACCAAATAAGCTGGTTGTATTCAAAGAAAATCGGAACCTTAAATCCGGAAGAGGGGCAAGAGGAAAGCAAATGTCTATTGATCATGAGCTTACCGACTGTGCAAGTTATTATTATGTTACATGGGATGCCCATAGTGGTGAAATTCTCAGCTCCACCTTCTTATACACTGAGTGTGAAGGAAATGCAGGAGGAGGTGGAAATGGAAGTGGTGGAGGTGGAGGCACTGGGGGCGATGGTTCGAATCCCAGCAACCCAAAGGTTGATGTAGACCCTGCGGCAAGGCCTTGCCTTGGTCAGATCAAATCTACTCTTGAAGCTTTGGGATTAAAAACAAGTATTTCAGATGGTACAGGTTTGATCGCAAGTATTTTAAATAAGTTAAATTTGAGCACTGGATCGAATTTCAATGCGATTATTACCGAGGGGACTATCTTACCGGGTGCTCTCGCGACAACGACGCTTACGGCTAATCTAAATCCCCTATGGGGAACACAGGGAACGGTATCTCAAATCAAATTCAGCTCAGAACATTTAAATAAGATGACTGAATTGAAAGTGGCCGCTACAATGATGCACGAATATGTTCATGCTTATTTTGACTGGAATGCCAGTTTAATTAGAAATGGTCAGGCTGGATATGATCCCGGATTCCAAGAAAAATATACACTTCTATTTGACAAAACTGGGAAACCTCTACCAGATGACTTTAAAGGAAATATTCAACACGAACAAATGTCCAGGAATTTTGTCAGGGAAATTGCGGTGATGTTAAGAAACTATGCTGTGGCTCAAGAAATTCCAATGCCTGCAGACCAAGAATATTTCAATAAGATGGCATGGGGTGGTTTATTAGGTACAGCAGCTGGGAAATTTGCACCAGAAGGAACAGAGTATACCTTATCAGCTGAACAGGGCACTTCAGGGACAACAATCACCACACAAACAAAATGTAAACAATAACAAATGAATATGCTAAAATATAGATTATCAATCGCTCTTATAATATTAAGCAGTAATCTGTTACTTGCTCAAAAAGAATACAATTATAAAGACAAATATGTTATTATAGATATTGATAGTTTACATAAGGGGGCTATTGGAGTTAACTTTTGCAAAACCCGTGCACAAAAGGGTAAAGAAATCTATGTATTAAATTCCCGATATAAAATTAGAGATAATCAGCGGTCATGGATTAGCTCTGACTCAGATTTTATGTTTACATTCTATGTCATACCGAAGAACAATAAAATACAACTCGAAGAAATAGAAAACACGGACACTATTCTAACGAACCGAGTAAAGGATTTTGTGAGTTTAAGTGAAAGTCTTTCAAGAGCAGATTACAGTGACTTGTTTACATTCTTACCGATTGTAAAGATAAAAAGTAAATACTTCAAGTTCGTAAATTGCTCAGTCCAGGGACAAGCCTTTAATATTTTGGAAGATCCACAATACTTCCCAAAATATGGAGCAGGCTCCAATAAGTACGAGTTAAACTTATTGGCGAAACCATACAACAGAGCACAAATTGATTCATTAAGACTGTTAACAGTCAAAGATTCAACAGCGATGATTCCTTTTTTTGCTGACGTCGAAGACTTCTATGATAAATGGTACATAAATAAGATAGATAAAAAGAGCCAAATAATTGATTTTTGGATACAATTAAAAAGGATATCAACAGGCCTCTACTCCTTTGGCAGAGTAACAACAGCCATTGTTTATAAGGTAAATACAGGAGTAATAGGTTTTAAAATCATGCCAGATAGACCTGAATTTTCGGAAGAATATCTTGATAGTGCTTATTCTCCTGTGAAATTCAGTTTCGTGGAATTTGTGGATTTGAAGGAGTTCCTTCTATTGAAATAGGTGTTTTTCTCTCCTTACTCAGCAAGGAATGTTATTTTTGGGTTCCAAAACAAAAGGCAGGCCATTATAAAATTAATGGCCTGCTGTAAAGGTAAATCAATTAAGGATTCATGATCTTAATTAAGCGTTTTGTCACTGCATAATCCGCAGCAATGATATTGTCCGTTTTAGATGGAATATCGCGATCTATCGCATAAGAGAACACACCACCTTTGGTTCCCTGTATAGGTTGCCAGCGCGCATAGTTATAACACCTGCTTTGTAAGTTTGGATCCGGATACAATACATCTCCCCAGTTCGCACCATTCTCTTCGTAGAAAGAGAAGCCAGGTAAGAACTTATCCGGCGTAATGTAAGGAGCATACAAATTGAAAGTGCTCGTTAAATTACTAGTACTTCTTCCATAGGCCTGTAAGAATGTATAATCGATGAGTTTATAGATCGAGGTAAAGAAGGTGGTTGGGTTTTGGTTTGTATCGTAAATGAACTTTTTACCTGTTCCTGATCTCGGGCCAAAATACTTAGACAAAGCTTTTACAGCTGCTACCTTTTTTGTTAAGGTAGTTCCGGTTGGATTGCTCTCTACGTCAATGTCTATTCCGTCGAGGTTATATTCTGTTACCCATTTATCATTAATCGTTTTTGCCCATGCGGCGTAACCTGTAGAGTCTTGTCCGCCGGTAGTGGTAGCGCTATTCAGGTCTCCGATCGTGATGATCACCTTTGTTCCTTTAGTATGTAAATAAGGGACATAATTGGTTTTCAACACATTCCAGTAAGCATTTTCAGGCGGAGTATAATCGGGAAATACCATGACCATATCCAGACTGTCTGGCAAACGGCGCATGCTCGTTTTATTTCCACTTTCGGTTACACTATCACGCCAGGTGCGGTAATAACCAACACTCAGCTGATGCTTGCTGTTCTTGTAATCAATTAAACTTCCATCGGTTACGACTTCGGTACCGGCTACAGGTGGATTCTTCTTGCAAGCTGTTGCAAAGCCCATTAAGGCAAGGCCAATCAAACAAATCTTTAAGTTTTTCATTTTTCAGGGATATAGGGTTGATTTTAGTTTTTCAAATGATTTTAAGGCCAGCTTTGTAATGGCGAGCTTAATTTCACACTATCCCCGTATAGTACCGTAGAGAATGAAGACAGGTAGGTGGCCATATTTGTTCCCGGAAGGTCATAGGTCAGGTAAACTCCATAGCCCTGAGTTTTGGTCGATTGCGCCAATGATTTCGCAGTACTTGCACTCGTATTATTGATCCATACTGCTGCAGGTCCCAATACTGTTTTACCCATTGGAGGAACATTAGGAACAGAGAAGCTACCATAATTGGCATTCCAGCTATAGTTGATATTGTCTCCTACCCTTTGACCATTCCACTGAACTCTTGAAGCTGCAGGTCCGTAATAGTAGAAAGAGATCAGTTTAGTGGGCATTAGTTTTCGAAGCTCCTGCACTAACATCACAAAGGAGCTATCGTTGGGCTGAGTAGTTCCGTTGTTACCATATCCTGCATACTCATCGTCAAAGTCGATTCCGTCCAGATTATAAGTCGTAACCGCATCACTCAGCTGTTGAGCAAAATCTTTTGCGGAAGCGCGACTGGTAAAATTACAAAATCCTGCACCCTGGTGATTTCCAAGGATAGATAACAATACCTTAATTCCTTTATCCTGTAAAGGTTTGATATAGGTTGCTTTGTTGCTCAGCACTTTTGTCACCTTGTCATTGTTGAACAAAACCGCTTTTTTGGTAGTCGTATTGTAATTGATATTGGCAGCAAAAATGATGGCAATATCGAAAAGCTGCTGTCCACCATTTTTCAGGGTGTAAGCCCCTACATTGAGAATGTTGTTGTTGTTGACTTCCACATAGCAAACACTAAGTGGTCCGCTTTTAGCCGTAACCGCGGATGGAGCAGTTACATCTGTTCCATCCACAGGTCCGTCTTTTTTACAGGCCGACAAAAGTAGTCCTGCTGTCATTAAGCCTACAAGGCCGTTTAACATGTTTTTTTTGTTGATTTTCATAGGTTTTTGGTTAGATAGGGTTATGTAATTAAGATTAATTCATCATTCGATGGCTACCGAACGAGGTCGGTCTGCCGGGTTTACTCCCCAGGTTGCTGAAGGTTTATTTCCCATAAACAGGGTCAGCTCCCCTCCTGCTACCAGGTCTTTATGGCGTAAATAAGATTTTGTATAAGGTTTTCCGTTTAACAGGGCCTTCTGGATGTATTTATTCTCTTTGCTGTTTCCCTGTACTTTAATGTGGAATTTCTTGTTTCCCGGAAGGGAAATCACCGCATCATTGACTAAAGGAGAGCCGAATACATAAGTTCCATTGGCCGGATTAACCGGATAGAATCCCATGGCAGAAAACACATACCAGGAAGACATCTGCCCTAGATCTTCGTTCCCACATAAACCATCAGGTTTGTTGGTATAAAGGGAATCCGTAATCTGACGAACGAGGTTGGCTGTTTTCCAGGGTTGTCCCGCATAAGCATACAAGTAAGGAATATGGTGGTTCGGTTCATTTCCCTGTGCATACTGACCTACCAGGCCGCTGATGTCCGGAGAACTGCCTGCATCCATTGCGGAGCTCATACTAAACAGGGTATCCAGTTTTTTTGTAAAAGGGGCATCACCACCAAACAGGCCGATCAGTCCTTCGGGATCCTGAGGAACCAACCAGGTATACTGCCAGGCATTACCCTCAGTATAATCGTCTTCGCGGTGTTTGGAAGCGATCGGGTTAAAAGGCGTTCTCCAGTTTCCATTCTCCAGTTTACCCCTCATAAAGTGGCTTTGTTTGTCGAAATATTCACTGTATAGTTTTGCTCTTTTACTAAAATATTTATAGTCTTCCGTCTTGTTCATTTTTTTAGCCATCTGGGCGATACACCAGTCGTCAATAGCATACTCCAGCCCTTTTGCTACCGATTCAATCACTTTATCAGATGGGATATATTCTATTTTTTGCGCATACTCGATACCTTCTACTTTTTGCATCGCAGAATGTTTCATCGCTTCGTACGCAAGATTCGCA
>Ga0307414_10001623_pt1 | contig 11700 bp, 12 predicted proteins | sample DK1Ometagenome_FD_203804 | JGI IMG/M metagenome (GOLD analysis project Ga0307414, IMG submission 203804) | Maize rhizosphere microbial communities from greenhouse at UC Davis, California, United States - DK15-O-3 | ecosystem: Host-associated > Plants > Roots > Rhizosphere > Soil | place: USA...
ATCGGGGTGCAGGCGATCGGCTGGCCGCGTGAGAAATGCTCCATCTGGTCGATCAGCGTCGTGATGCGATCGACCTCGGCGCAGATCAATGTCGTGAAGCGTTCGCCGTTCGCATCGGCATTGCGCGCGAGGAGCTGCGCCGCGCCCTTGATCCCGGCGAGCGGGTTCTTGATTTCATGCGCCAGCATCGACGCAGCCGCGCCTGCGGCGCGCCCAGATCGGCCGATCGCGCCGCCCATCAACTCGGCTTCGCTTTGCGACGGCAACAGCGCAAGGATGCGGTGGCCGCTCTGGCCATAGGGCACCATCTGCATGTCGACGAAGATGGATTTCCGCCCGCCGATCGTGATTTCAGCACGGTGCGCGAACAACGCCGATGTTTCGGGATCGTTCATCCGCTGGCGATAGCTGCGATCCATGCCGATGACGTCATAGACGACGCGCCCGACCATCGCCGACCGGCTTACATTGCAAAGCTGTTCGGCGGCGGAGTTCACGAACAGGACGACACCGCCCTTGTCGATCAATAATGTTGCAACGGGATGCGACTGGATCAACTCGTCATGGTCGAACATCGGGATGCTCGACGTCGGCGTGGTCACGCAGCAGCCTTGCTGAGGACCGGGCCGTAAAATTCTTCGAGCGCGGCGAGCACGGCCTTGCTGTCGGGGATCTGGTTGACCCGGTTGCGGAACTCGGCCGACCCGTGGATGCCCTTAACGTACCAACCTAGGTGCTTGCGCGCCATATTGACGCCGGTCATCTCTCCATAATGTTCGATCATCGCGCGATAGTGCGTTGTGATAACGTCATATTGTTCGTCAATGCCAGGGTCGGAGCGATCGGCCTCGCCACGCAGCGCCGCCATCACCTGACCCAACAGCCAGGGGCGGCCATAGGCGCCGCGACCGATCATGACGCCATCGGCGCCGCTCTGCGCGAGAGCCGTGCGGGCATCGTCTGTCGAACAAATATCGCCATTGGCGATCACCGGAATCGACACCGCATCCTTGACCTTGCGAATGAAGCTCCAGTCCGCCTCACCGCGGTACATCTGGTTGCGGGTGCGGCCGTGGACAGTAACGAGCTTTGCGCCCAGATCCTCGGCAATATGTGCGAGTTCCGGCGCGTTCAGACTGTCATGGCACCAGCCCATACGCATCTTGACCGTCACGGGCACGCTCACCGCTTCGACGCAGGCCTTGATCAGTGCCGCCGCCAGATCGAGGTCGCGCATCAGCGCCGATCCGGCGTCGCCATTGGTGACCTTGCGCACCGGGCAACCCATATTGATGTCGATGATTGCCGCGCCGCGGTCCTCGTTGAGCTTCGCCGCCTCGCCCATTTCATAGGGAGTACAGCCGACCAACTGCATCGACACCGGCTCTTCGACAGGATCCCACGCCGCTTTCTGGATCGACTGGCGCGTTTCGCGGATCGCGGCCTGACTCGCGATCATCTCCGTGACATTCAGCCCCGAACCATAATGGCGCACAATCTTGCGGAACGGCAGATCGGTGACGCCCGTCATCGGCGCGAGGATCACCGGATCCGCGATGCGGATGTTGCCAATCTGAATGGGCCGCAGCGGCGCCATGGCGAGCGTCTTTCCGAGAATTGCCTAAAAAATAAGCAGCGCCCCTACACGTTAAGCGGCTTTCCCGCAAGCCGCCGCTGCGCTAACCGGCGCGCACGATGACCGAGTCTGCCATCCCTTCGGCCCCGCGTGTGGCCGTGCTGCTGCTCGCTGGCGGCCTCGGGACGCGCGCCGGCTTTGAAACCCCCAAACAACTTGCGATGCTCGGCGGCAAGACAGTGCTGCGCTGGAGCATCGAAGCCTTTGCTGCGCATGACGCCATATCGGGCGGCGTACTGGTGGCGAGCGAAGATGTCGCGGCGAAAAACGGCGATTTGCCGGCTGGTTGGACCTATGCCGCCGCAGGCGCCGAACGCCAGCAATCGGTCGGGAACGCCCTCGCCCGCCTGACGGATTGGGACGATGACGCCATGGTGCTGGTGCATGACGCCGCGCGCCCCGGCGTAACGGCGGCGGTGATCGACCGGCTGATCGCGGCTTTGCAGGACGGCGCCAGGGCGGCGATCCCCACGCTGCCGGTGCCCGACACGCTGGTCGAACAGGCCGGCAGCAAGGCTGGCGAAGTCGTCGATCGCGGCGCCCTGGCGCGGGTTCAGACGCCGCAGGCGTTTCATTTGGGGACATTGCGGCGCGCTCATGCCGCTGCCGACGGTGCGACGGCCACCGACGATGCGCAGCTCGTGCGTCGATTGGGCCTGACTGTCACCGCCGTTGAAGGCGAAGCCCGGCTCCACAAACTGACATATGCCGAAGATATAGACATCCTTTCGGCACTCTTGGGGGCAAAGGCGATGACACGAACCGCAGTGGGCCTGGGCTATGACGTCCACCGGCTTGTCGCCGACAAACCGCTGTGGATCGGCGGCATAGAAATCCTTCATAGTCATGGACTTGAAGGGCATAGTGACGCCGACGTTGCGCTTCATGCGCTGACCGATGCCATCCTTGGCGCGCTCGCCGACGGCGATATCGGCGATCATTTCCCGCCGAGCGATCCGCAATGGCGCGGCGCGGCGTCTCACCGCTTCCTCGCCTTTGCTGCCGACCGCGTCTCATCGCGGGGAGGACGGATCGAGCATGTCGACCTCACGATCATCGCCGAAGCGCCGAAGATCGGCCCGCATCGCCCCGCCATTCGCGCGCGCATCGCGGAAATCCTTGCGATCCCCGTGACAAAGGTTAGTGTGAAGGCCACAACGACAGAACGGCTGGGTTTCACCGGCCGTCGCGAAGGGATCGCTGCGCAGGCCGTTGCGACCCTGCAACTTCCGGAGATTTGAACCGTGCCGTCCAACGATGAAACGCGCCTTGCCGCGCGCGACGATCTTGCCACGAGCGTACTCGCCAACAACCGGGCTGCGGGTCGCCGCGTTGCCGTCGCTGAAAGCTGCACCGGCGGCATGGTCAGTGCGGCGCTGACCGACATTGCGGGCAGCTCCGACGTGTTTTCGGCGGGCTTCATCACCTACTCAGGCCACGCTAAACAATCGCAGCTCGACGTCAGCAGTGAAATTCTCGAAACCTTAGGCGAAGTCTCGCTCGCGACCGCCTGGGCGATGGCCGCAGGGGCGCTCACAAACAGCGACGCCGATGTGGCGGTCGCGATCACGGGGATTGCCGGGCCTGGCGGCGGCTCGGAGAAGAAGCCTGTCGGCATGGTTGTCTTCGCGCGTGCATTGCGCGGCCAGGATCCCGACGATTATTTCAGCCAGCGGGTGCAGTTCGAATCGACCGATCGCGCTGCGATCCGTCATCATGCCACGCTGTTCGCGCTCGACTTGCTTCAGCCCGACAAGGATTCGCTGCGGCCGTCGGAGGATATCACCCTCCCCGCGCCATAAAGTTCGTCGGCGCGCGTCTCGAACGCCGCGATCATCTTGCGCAGCGCCTTGTCGAACATCTGTCCCGCCAGCGCTTCGAACATGCGACTGCGAAACGAAAAATCGACCATGAAGTCGACGCGGCAGCCGCCATCCTCGGCTGGCTCGAAATGCCATTCGTTACTGAGGTGGCGCATCGGGCCGTCGATATAGCTTACTGAAACTTCGCTCGGTCGCTGTTTGTGGACACGGCACGAAAAGCTTTCGCGCAATCCCTTAAAGCCCACGATCATGTCGGCAACCGCCTCATGCTCGCTGTCGCTGCGCAGACGCAGCGCGATCACCCACGGCAGAAATTCGGGATAGCGCGCGATATCGGCCACCAGCGCGAACATCTGTTCGGCGCTGTACGGCAGGACGCGGGTTTCGTGGTGCCGTGGCAAGAAGGCGTCAGCCCGCCGCGCGCGCCAATTTCGCCTCACGCGCGGCGCGCATGCGTTCGAAATCGTCGCCGGCGTGATAGCTCGACCGGGTCAGGGGCGACGAAGCGACCTGCAGGAACCCCTTGGCGCGTGCGATTTGCGCATAAGCGTCGAACGCCTGCGGGGTCACGAAATCGATCACCTTCGCATGCTTCGGTGTCGGCTGGAGATATTGGCCCATCGTCATGAAGTCGATGTCGGCGCTGCGCATATCGTCCATCACCTGATGCACCTCCATCCGCTCCTCCCCGAGGCCGAGCATCACGCCCGACTTGGTGAAAATTGACGGATCGCGGCGCTTGACGCTTTCGAGCAGGCGGAGCGACGCATAGTAGCGCGCGCCCGGACGGATCGTGGGATAGAGGCGCGGGACGGTCTCGAGGTTATGATTATAGACGTCGGGCCGCGCATCGACGATCGCTGCGATCGCGCTTTCGGGCTTGTTGCGAAAGTCGGGAGTCAGAATTTCGATCGTCGTCGTCGGCGTTTCACGGCGCAACGCCTGAATGACTTTCACAAACTGGCTCGCGCCGCCGTCGGGAAGGTCGTCGCGATCGACCGAGGTGATCACGATGTGGCTCAGCCCCATCTTTGCTGCGGCAATCGCGGTATGTTCGGGTTCGAGCGGGTCAACCGCGCGCGGCATCCCGGTCTTGACGTTGCAAAAGGCGCAGGCTCGGGTGCAGGTGTCGCCCAGGATCATCACCGTCGCATGCTTTTTGGTCCAGCATTCGCCAATGTTCGGGCACGCGGCTTCCTCACACACCGTGTTGAGGTTGAGCTCGCGCATCAATTTGCGCGTTTCGGCATAGCCGGGGCTGGTCGGCGCCTTCACGCGAATCCAGTCGGGTTTGCGGGCGCGTTGGCTTGGTGTGGTGGCGGTGGCCTGCTGAGGCTGGGCGGGAGCGTTCATCCCGCCCACATAGTCGTGCACGCGCCTCTTCTCAACCCGCGATCCTGTGCTAAAGCGCGCGCATGACTCACTTTGCCGACCTGATCGAGGGCTATCGCCGTTTCCGCGCCACCGGCTGGAAGCAGCAGCGAGAACGATGGGAGCAATTGGCCGAGGGGCAATCGCCCCGGGTCATGGTCATCGCCTGTTCCGACAGCCGTTCCGAGCCGGCGGATATTTTCGACACACATCCCGGCGAGATCTTCGTCGTCCGCAACGTCGCCGCCCTCGTGCCTCCTTTCGAAACGACGCCGGGGCGCCACGGCGTTTCGGCGGCGCTCGAATTTGCGGTCCAGTTCCTCAAGGTCGACGAGGTCGTCGTGATGGGTCATGGCATGTGCGGTGGCTGCCACGCCGCGCTGCACCGCTCGATGGAGGGCGCCGAGCCCGGTCGCGGCGGCTTCATCGCCGACTGGATTGCGATGCTCGACGATGCGAGCGCCGAAGTGCGCGCGTCGCACAGCGAAATCGACAACCGCGACGCCGGGCGCGCGATGGAAATGGCGGCCGTGCGCGTCAGCATTGCGAACCTGCGCACCTTCCCCTGCATTCAGGAGAAGGAAAAGCGCGGAACGTTGAAACTGCGCGGCGCCTTTTTCGCGATCAACGATGGAATCCTCCATATATTGGACGAGGCGACTGGAGAGTTTTCTCCGGCCTGAAATAGGAACCCGCGATGAGCAAAAATGCGCTGTGGCTGACGCTGATTTTCCCGGCGGCCATTTTCGGTGCCCTGATGGGGCCGTCGCTCGCCAGCCTGATGTCGCCCGACAAATTGCTGATCCTCGCGGTCGTGCTGATCGGCGGCATCATCATCTTCATTTTCTGGGCACTGTCGAGCAACAAGGGCGGCGCAAAGGCCGATCCGGCAGCGCTCGCCGAGGCCCGCGCAATGCGGGCACCTGCGAACAAGGCACGGATATATATCACCCGCCGCGGCTTTGTCGCGGCGCTGCAGGGCATGGATGTGACTCTCGACGGCACGGCAAAAGGCCAGATCAAATCGGGCCAGATGCTGCTCGCCGACGTCGCGCCGGGCGTACATCATATTCATGTCGCCACCGCCAAGGCGAAGCTCGCCCGCCCCGCCGAGCTGGAGATTGACGTTGGCGCGGGCGGCGTGGTCATCATCGATGCGATGATCGAAATGGGCGCGCTCAAAGGCAGCGTCAAACTGACCCGGCTCGACAGCGCAAAGGCGCGTGAGGATGTTCACGCCACCAAGCTGATCCTGTGGGAACTCCCGCCCGTCAGCTGAACCCGACGCCGCGCGACCAACGGACGCATGGTTGCGAGAAACCGTGAAACGGTCCGGCAACAATGGCGTTAACGACACGTTCTCCCCCGAAAGGAGAATTTGATGGCTGTTCGCCAAACCCTGTCGGCTGCGCCGGCGCTTGCTTCCCGACGCCGCGCGTTTCCCGGCGAAGACGAAAATTACGCCAAGGCCCGAAAATCCCTGCTTGCCGAGGAGATCGACCTGCGCCGCAAGATCGCGCGGGTGGCCGCGCAGCGCCGCGCGCTTCCGCCGGGACCGATAATGGCGGACTACCCCTTCCACGATGCCGACGGTGCCGAGCGAGGCCTTTCCGAACTGTTCGGCCATCATGACGTCCTCGTCGCCTATTTCTGGATGTACGGCCCCGAACGCGAGCGCCCCTGCCCGATGTGCACCAACTGGCTCGGCGCGGTGAACGGCAATGCGAATGACATCAAGCAGCGCGTCGCGCTCAAAATCGTCGGCCGCAGCCCGGTTGCGCGGCAACAGGCCTTTGCGCAGGAACGCGGATGGCAAGCGCTCGACTTCGTCCAGACCATCGGCGACGATTATGCGCGCGACTTTGCGCTGCTCAACCCCGACGGCACCGAGAATCCTGCGCTTGCGGTCTTCAAGCGCAGCGGCAGCGACATCCGCCTGTTCTGGAAAAGCGATATGGCACCGCAAATGGCCGACCCGGGACAGGATCCGCGCGATGCTCCCGATGTGGCCAGCCTGTGGACGATCCTCGACCTCACGCCCGGCGGGCGCGGCACAGACTGGTATCCATCGCTGGAATATCAGGGGATTGCGTAGGTCACATTGGCCTGACCGACAGGCTTGGCGGCATCATCGGTCCAGATTCGAATGTCCATCACCGCCAGCCTTTTGCCGAGGCGCAGCATATACGCGTCGGCGAACAGCGGTCCCGGGCGGCATGGGCGCAGGAACTGATAATTGAGGGCGCTCGTCACCGCCATCGCGACGGGGCCGATATGAGCGAGGACGAGCGCATAAGCCGCCATGTCGGCAAAACCCATCTGCGTCGGCCCCGAAATCAGGCCACCGGGGCGTAGCGCTTTTTCATTGGGGTCGAGCCGCGCCTGAATATGGCCGGGCACGGCTGACACCACATGCCCCCGCGACCCCGGTGCGGAATGCGGGAAGGCCTCCTCCATGAAGGCGTTGAGCGCGTCCGCATCCAGGCGGATCGCGCCGGACGAAATTGGCTCCGATACGGGCGCAGCCTCCCCGGCCATACCGTTCAGCGAGTCAGCTTCTTGTAGGACGTTGCATGCGGACGCGTGGCATCGTCGCCAAGGCGGCGAATCTTGTCCTCTTCATAGGATTCGAAATTGCCCTCGAACCATTCGACGTGGCTGTCGCCTTCAAACGCCAGAATATGCGTCGCCAGACGATCGAGGAAGAAGCGGTCATGGCTGATAACCACGGCGCAGCCAGCGAAATTCTCGAGCGCTTCTTCAAGTGCCGCCAGCGTTTCGGTGTCGAGATCGTTGGTCGGTTCGTCGAGCAGGAGGACATTGCCGCCCTGCTTCAGCATCTTGGCCATATGGACACGGTTGCGCTCACCGCCTGACAGCTGGCCGACCTTCTTCTGCTGGTCGACGCCCTTGAAATTGAACGCGCCGACATAGGCACGGGTCTGCATCTCATGCTTGCCGATGTTCATCATTTCGGCGCCGCCCGAGATTTCCTCCCAGACATTCTTGTTCGGATCGAGCGCATCGCGGCTCTGGTCGACATAGCCGAGGCGGACGGTGTCGCCGATGCTCACAGTGCCGCTATCGGGGGTTTCCTGTCCGGTAATCAGCTTGAACAGCGTCGATTTACCGGCACCGTTCGGGCCAATCACCCCGACGATGCCGCCCGGAGGCAGCGTGAAGGACAGGTCCTCGAACAGCAATTTGTCGCCATAGGCTTTCGAAATGCCCTCGACCTCGATCACCTTGCCGCCAAGACGTTCCGGGACCTGAATGACGATCTGCGCCTTGCCCGGGATGCGCTTTTCCTGCGCTTCCATCAGCTGATCGAAGCTCTTGATACGCGCCTTTGATTTGGCCTGCCGAGCCTTGGGCGACTGACGAATCCACTCCAGCTCGTCCTTGATCGCTTTCTGGCGACCCGCATCCTCGCGCGATTCCTGCTCGAGGCGCTTGCCCTTCTTTTCGAGATAGGTCGAATAATTGCCTTCGTAGACAAAGTAGCGGCCACGATCGAGTTCGAGAATCCAGTTCACGACATTGTCGAGGAAGTAGCGATCGTGGGTAACGAGGATGACGTTGCCCGGGTAATCGACCAGATGCTTTTCGAGCCAGGCGACGCTTTCGGCGTCGAGGTGGTTGGTCGGTTCGTCGAGCAGCAGGATCGAAGGCTTTTCGAGCAGCAGGCGGGTCAGCGCGATACGGCGCTTTTCGCCGCCCGACAGATTCTCGACGCTCCAGTCGCCCGGCGGGCAGCGCAGGGCCTCCATCGCGATTTCGAGCTGATTGTCGAGCGTCCAGCCATCGACAGCGTCGATCTTTTCCTGAAGCGTGCCCATTTCTTCCATCAACGCGTCGAAATCGGCGTCGGCCGGCGGATCGGCCATCAGCGTGCTGATCTCGTTGAAGCGCTCCATCATGTCGGCGACGCCGCGGACGCCGTCCATGACATTTTCCTTGACCGTCTTGGTCGGGTCGAGCTCGGGCTCCTGTGCCAGATAGCCGACGCTGATATTCTCGCCCGGCCATGCCTCACCCGAAAATTCGGTATCCATGCCGGCCATGATCTTCATCAAGGTCGATTTACCGGTGCCGTTCGGGCCGACGATGCCGATCTTGGCATCGGGATAAAATTGCAGACTGAGGTTGTTCAGCGTTGGCTTTTGCGCGCCGGGATAGGTCTTCGTCAGACCCTTCATCACGAAACTATATTGGGCGGCCATGGAAATTTGCTCCGAAAGCTGGACCTGGCTCGCGCGCGCGCGCGGCCAGAGGATTAGGGAATTGGGGGCCGGTTAGCGAATAGGGTGCGCCTTGGCAATCGACGCGTGTCGCGCGCTGCGGTCCGATCGTGAGATACGTCGGTCATGCCTCGCGCCGAAGCGATCCTTCCGCCACCCGACGCCCCTCGCCATGTCGGCCTGCATCCCCTATTCTTTGGCCCACGGAATAGGGGCGATCCGCCGTCATCGGGTCCAAAAATCGTCGGCCAGATGGACATTCTGGCGATTCTCGCCAATCATGACGTGTTTGCGAGCCCCATATTGTTTCCGGGAAATGACAGATTTCCGCGCGCTGCGGCCAACTCAATTATTTTTGTTGACGATTCATGCGGAAAGGCTAAATCCCGCGGCTCGCGGAACGGGAAAGTTTCCCCGACGCGTTAAGGCATTTTAGGGAGCCCACACACCATGAAGAAGTTTGCTGCTATCGCCGTTGCTGCCAGCATGTTCGCCCTCGCCGCTTGCGGTGAAAAGGCTGCTGAAGAAGCAACCACCGAAGCTCCTGCTGCTGAAGCAGTCGCAGAAGAAGGCGCTGACGCCGCTGCTGCTGGCGCCGATGCCGCTGCTGCTGGCGCTGAAGCCGCTGCTGCTGGTGCCGACGCTGCTGCTGCTCCGGCCGCTGCTGCTCCGGCTGACGCTGCTGCTGCCGCTGCCGCTCCGGCTGATGCCGCTGCTGCTGCTCCGGCTGAAGCAAAGAAGTAAGTCACAGCCCCTCGGGGCATGACTGAAACGAGATCAGGGCGGCCTTCCTTCGGGAAGGCCGCCTTTTTCTTTGCCTGATTTTTTGTTCCCGCGCGTCGGAACGCAGATGGCGGATAGACTTCGCGCGCCAGCCTGTCTAAGGCGCGAACCAGTCGGGGAGTAGCGCAGCCTGGTAGCGCATCTGCTTTGGGAGCAGAGGGTCGTAGGTTCGAATCCTATCTCCCCGACCATTTTCACGGCAAGGTAGAGCGATCAGGGAATTTGGCCCTTCACGCTCCCCTGCCCCATCAGCCTCATCCCGCCGACGTCGCGATCAGACGGGCGTAGAAGTCGATCATACGGCGAAAGCTGTCGATCTTCATATGTTCGTTGGTGCCGTGGATCATAGCAGATTCCTTCACCGTGAAGTGCATCGGCATGAAACGGTACACATCGTCGGATACCGGCTCCATGTTGCGGCTGTCCGTTCCACCAACCACCAGCATGGGGGCGAGGACCGCATCGGGTGCATCGGCGCGCGCAGCGGCGGCGATCCATTTCCAGCCTTGGGAGCTGGTCGACGACACGCGCGACGGTTCGCGCGGCGGCCGATCCCAAGCGAACTCGATCGGCGCATCGCCCACAGCTGCTTTGGCACGCGCCAATATATCAGCCGATCGATCCCATGGCGCGATGCGATAATTGATCAAGGCGTTGGCCGATTGCGGCAGGACATTTTCCTTGGGGCTTCCCTCCAGCATCGTCGGGGCGATCGTGGTGTGAAAGCCGGCGGCACTCGTCGGCGACGCGGCGAGTTGCTTCTTGACCTGCGATCCCAGCAACCACTGGTTCGCTACCGCAATCTTTGTCGTGCCGCCCTTGGCGGCCGCCAGCGATTCGAGCATTAATGCGCCGGGCCCCCGTATCTCCATCGGGAAGGGCTTCTCAGTGATCGCGATGATTGCGCGGGCCAGCGTTTCGACGCCGGTTTCCGGCGGGGGCATCGAACTGTGCCCGCCCGGTGTATTGGCGGTAACCTTCAGCGTCGCATAGCCTTTTTCGGCAATACCGATGAGGATGGCCGGACCGCCAATCACTGGCGTATCGGTCAGAACGATACTGCCTTCGTCGAGGGTGAAGATCGCCTTGACGCCATCGGCCTTCAGCTTCGCCGCTGCAGCCGCCGCGCCGGTTCCCCCGACCTCTTCATCGTGACCCGACACGAGATAGATACCACGTTTGGGCCGAAAACCCGCCCTGGCAAGCGCCTCGGTCGCCTCGAACAGGCCAACCAGCGAGCCCTTGTCGTCCACCGTGCCGCGACCCCATACCGCCTGTTCCGCGATTGTCCCAGCAAAGGGCGGATATTTCCAGTCGCCCTCGGTCCCTGCAGTGACGGGCACGACGTCCTGATGCGCCATGACGATGATCGGTTGCAGCGAAGGATCGGAGCCGGCCCAGTGGTATATCAAAGTGCGGTTGGGCAAGATCGTGCGCGTCATCGCGCCGTGGGTCGCCGGATAAGTCGCCGCGAGCCAAGCGTGGAGCTTGTCCCATTCGGCCGTTTCATTTTCGGCCGGGTCCTGATGCGAAACCGTCCGGAGTTGCACAGCGGCGCTGAGATGCCCGACCGCAGCCTCCAGATCATAGGCAGGCACGGCAGCGAGCCGTACATCGCTGCCATCGGCAATTCCTGCGGGTTCGAATGTCGCGGTGCGAACCGCTACGACGCCCGCCGCTATCGCTACGACCGCCAGCCCGCCCAAAAGGATATTCCGACGCTTTCCCATGTCCCTCTCCCTCTGTTGAGAGACGTTGGAACGCCATAGTCCCTGGAAGGCAAGGAGAAATGGTGGGCCCGGCAGGACTCGAACCCGCAACCTAGCCGTTATGAGCGGCCAGCTCT
>Ga0307414_10001625_pt1 | contig 11694 bp, 11 predicted proteins | sample DK1Ometagenome_FD_203804 | JGI IMG/M metagenome (GOLD analysis project Ga0307414, IMG submission 203804) | Maize rhizosphere microbial communities from greenhouse at UC Davis, California, United States - DK15-O-3 | ecosystem: Host-associated > Plants > Roots > Rhizosphere > Soil | place: USA...
GAATCGATAAAGGTCCGTGAAGTTCTGGATTCGTTGAAAAAGTGACCTCTGTTTCCGCCAAGCAGATTGACGCGATTATCGAGCGCCATGCCGCGCTTCAGGCGCGCATGGCGACAGGCGATATGGCGCCCGCCGATTTCGTCGCGGCGTCAAAGGAGTTCGCCGAGCTCGAACCGGTCGCGACTGCGGCGCGCGAAGTGGTGCGGCTGCGCGGCGAACTCGCCTCGCTGAACGAAATGCTCACCGACCCTGAGATGAAGGCGATGGCGGCCGAGGAAATCTCGGCGGTCGAGGATGCGCTGCCCGCTGCCGAGCATGATCTGGCGATCAGGCTGCTTCCCAAGGATGTCGCCGATGCGCGCGCCGCGATGCTCGAAATCCGCGCCGGAACCGGCGGCGACGAAGCGGCGCTGTTCGCGGGCGACCTGCTGCGCATGTACAGCCGCTATGCCGACGGACAGGGCTGGAAGGTCGAACTTATCTCGGCGAACGAGACCGACGGTGGCGGCTATAAGGAAGTCGTCGCGTCGGTGTCGGGGCAGGGCGTGTTCGCCAAATTGAAGTTCGAAAGCGGGGTTCACCGTGTCCAGCGCGTCCCGGCGACCGAAAGCCAGGGGCGCATTCATACCAGCGCCGCGACCGTCGCGGTTTTGCCCGAAGCCGAGGAAGTCGATGTCGCGATCAACGACAGCGACCTCAAGGTCGATATTTACCGCGCGTCGGGTGCGGGCGGCCAGCATGTCAACACGACCGACAGCGCGATTCGCATCACCCATATTCCGTCGGGCCTTGTCGTGATCCAGCAGGATCAACGCAGCCAGCACAAGAACAGGGCAAAGGCGATGCAGGTGCTGCGCGCGCGCCTCTATGATCTGGAGCGCGAGAAGATCCACAGCGCCGAGGCGTCGGCGCGCAAGTCGATGGTCGGGTCGGGCGACCGCTCCGAACGGATCCGCACCTATAATTTCCCGCAAGGCCGTGTGACTGATCACCGCATCAACCTGACCCTCCACCGCCTGCCCGAAATATTGGAAGGGCAGATGGACGAACTGATCGACGCGCTGATCGCGGAGGATCAGGCACAGCGGCTGGCGGGGCTGGGTGACTGACGTTTCCTCCGCGCTGCGCGACGCGGCGCAGCGGCTGGCGGCGGTGTCGGATACCCCGCGCCTCGATGCAGAGCTGCTGATGGCGCACGCGCTCGGCGTCGAGCGGCAGGCGGTGCTGCTCGATCCGGCGCGTTTCAGCGTACCGGCGGATTTCGGCGCGCTGGTCGACCGGCGCATGACGCACGAGCCTGTCGCCTATATCGTCGGTTATCGCGACTTCTGGACGATCCGGCTGGCGGTCGGTCCCGGGATGCTGATCCCGCGCCCGGACAGCGAGACGCTGATCGAGGCGGCCGTCGAATATTTTGGCGCCGATGGTCCGCGCCGCATTCTCGATCTGGGAAGCGGACCCGGTACGCTGCTCCTTGCGGCGCTGGCTGAGTGGCCGGAGGCGCACGGCCTCGGTATCGATGAATCCAGAAAGGTGGTCGACTGCGCCGAACGGAATGCCGACGATCTGGCGATGGGCGATCGCGCGCAATTCCGGGTCGGCGACTGGACGGCAGGCCTCGACGGCCCGTTCGACCTCATTCTCTGCAACCCGCCCTATATCGCCGACGGCGAAGCCTTGATGCCCGATGTCGCCGCTTACGAGCCGGCCGGGGCGCTCTTCGCCGGTGCAGAAGGGCTGGACGATTATCGCCGCATCATCCCGGATCTGCCACGGATATTGGCGCCCGGCGGCATCGCGATCCTTGAAATCGGCCACACGCAGCATATCTCGGTTCGCGAGCTCGCCGAAGCGGCGGGATTTGCGGTTGCCTGCAGACAGGATCTCGGCGGCCGCGACAGGGCGCTTTTGCTGACCCGCGCCTGACACCCGCGCAAGAATTCGCTTGGTTTCGCGTCCAAAGCGCGGTAAGGGCGGCTCACAGACCCGACCGGGGTCCCTCGAAGGTCCGGCTGGTCTGTTTCCCACTTACGATGCTGGTGCGGGACCGTGGGGTCCGGTGCAGGCGGTAAAGGGCAAGAACCGCGCTTGAAGCGCGGGCGCGACGCGCAGTTGGCGCGGTCCGCCATAAGGGGTTGGCGTAGCTTATTAGCTTATTCGACAGGATGTTTCAGTTGAACATGAACAACCGGCAGAGCGGTCGCCGTCGCGGCCGCAACAATAACAGCAACAACAATAACAATCGGCCGCAGTCCGGCGGGCGCGGTGGTGTCGATCAGGCGAACCGCATCGACAGCCGCGCACGTGGCAATGGCGCCCAGATGATCGAGAAATACCGCAATCTTGCGCGCGACGCGCAATTGGCGGGCGATCGGGTCCAGACCGAATATTATCTGCAGTTCGCTGACCATTATTTCCGCGTCGTGAGCGATTTCCGCATCCGGCAGGAAGAAAAGAACGCGCAGAACGGCCAGGAACGCAGCCACGACCGCAGCCGCGAAATTCGCGGCGTCGAGGATTTCGATGGCCATGACGACAGCGATCTCGACATCGAAAATGATCGCGGCAACGACGATAGCGACGGTGGCCAGCGCGACCGCGGCGACCGCGGCGACCGCGGCGACCGCAACGAACAACGCGCCGATCGCAACGAACGGAACGATCGTAGCGATCGTAACGAGCAGCGCGGCAACCGCGACCGCCGTGACGACGACGACAATCGCGGCAATCGCCAGCCGCAGAGCCGCGCGCCCCGCCGCGACCGCGATGAAGGCCGTAGCGACACGCCGGTCGTGAACGACGCTGCTGAAGCGAATGAAGCGGCCGAGGAAGCAGCGCCCGCGCCGCGTCCCGCACGCCGCGCACCGCGCCGCACGCGTCCGGTCGATGCCGATGACAATGCCGGCATCGATACTGCCGTGCTGCCGCCCGCAATCGGTCGGCCCGAACGCAGTGTGGAAGCGGAGGCAGACGAAGAGGCACCGGCGCCCAAGCCGCGCCGTACCCGCCGCACGCTTGCGACGCGCACCAGCGACGTCGAAGCCGCCGAGTAAGTACCACATTTCACGCTGGTCTTTGGACCGGACATGACATAGCCTCCCCGCGAGATATTTGCGGGGAGGCTTTTTTATGCGCGCTTTGACAATGGCTTGCGTTCCGGTTGTCATGATCGGGGCCGCGCCTTTTGCGGTGGCGCAGGACCCTGCGGCCGCCAATGCGCAGGGCGATGTTGCGGTCACCATCTATAATAATGGCCAGTCGCTGGTGCAGGACGACCGCCAGCTCAGCGTCAGCGCCGGGCGCAACCGCATCGAATTTCCCGACGTATCGGCACGTATCCGCCCCGAAACCGTAACCCTTTCGGGTCCGGGCATTGGCATTGTCGAACAGAATTTCGACTTCGACCTGCTGACCCCGGACAAGCTGATGGACAAGGCGGTCGGTCAGTCGATCACCCTCATCCGCACCAATCCCGCGACCGGCGCCGAACGCACCGAGCGTGCCAAGGTGCTCGCCGCGAACGGCGGCATCGTGCTTCAGATCGGCGAACGGATCGAGGTGCTGCGCGACGACGGCCTTCCGGTCCGCGCCGTGTTCGATCGCTTGCCCCCCAATTTGCGCGCGCGTCCTACACTGTCGGTGACGGTCGACGCCGCGAATGCCGGAACGGTCCCCGCCCGGCTGTCCTATCTGACCCCCAATCTTGGCTGGACGGCCGACTATGTTGCGCTGTTCGACGCCGCGAAAGGCGCGATGGATATTCAGGGCTGGGTGACGCTAACCAACAGCACCGGCACGACCTTCAACAACGCGCGCACCTTGCTCGTCGCGGGCAATCCGGGTGGGGGCGGGGGCTTCCGCCAGATGGACAGCGCGATGGATACGGCCGGGACCGAATCGAACGGCCGCGAACGGCTCGGCGACTATTATCTCTACCCGCTCGCCGCGCGCACGACGATCGCCAACGCACAGCAAAAGCAGGTGAGCTTCCTCGACGTGAAGGGTGCGCCCGCGCGCTCGACCTATGAGTTCGTCAATCGCTGGATGGGCAGCAGTACCGAGCCGGCGAGCACGGCCAGCGTGCTGCGTTTTTCGACCTCGCGCCAGGGCGGGCTCGGCGACCAGCTCCCTGCGGGAACGATCCGCGTCTATATGCGCGACGCGCGCGGCGACCCGCAGTTCATCGGCGAAAACAGCATCGGACACACGCCGATGGGTTCCGCCATGTCGCTGCGCACCGGCGATGCCTTTGACGTGAAGGTGCAGACGACGGTCGTCCAGCGGACGCGCAAGAGCGATTCGCGCTGGATCACCAAAATGAAATATGCCGTCACCAATGCGCGCCCCGAAGCGGTCACGGTACTCGTTGCGCAGGACGGCCTTTATGGTGACGTCCGTATCAGCGACGAAAGCCTGAAGGGCGAACGCGTGTCGGCAGATCGTGTCGAATGGCAGGTGCCCGTGCCCGCCAACGGCAAGGCCGAGGTCACCGTCACTTTCGACACGCGCTATTAAGGCTGGCCGCGTGGCGCGCGTCTGGCCATTTGTGCTGTGGAGCGCGGCGCTGCTGTCGCCGTTGCCTGCGCTTGCGCAAGCTGCGCCACAGATCGCCGTCTCGGCCAAAATCGATGACGCCGCGGTCACCGTCTATCGCGCTCCCTCGCGCGGCGGTGGGCCGATCAACCCCAATTGGCCGCAGGGTTTCGCCTTCATCACCGAAACGCGGACCGTCACCCTGCCTGCCGGCACTTCGGTGCTGCGTTTCGAAGGCGTTGCCGAGGGGCTGTTGCCTGAAACGGCGGTGGTCAGCGGTCTGCCCGACGGGGTGATCGAAAAGAATCGCGATGCGCGGTTGCTGTCGCCGGCGGGGCTGGTCGATGCCTATCTGAAGCGCAGCGTGACGCTGCGCCGGACCAATATCGCGACCGGCAAAATCGTGGAGCAGGAAGCGGTCATCCAGTCGGGCCCGAATGGGGGGGTGATCTTCCAGACCGCAGCCGGCGTCGAAGCGCTCGCCTGCTCGGGACTGCCCGAGCGCATGCTTTATCGCCAGGTGCCAAAGGATTTGTCGGCGAAGCCCACGCTGTCGGTGCTCGTCGAAAGCAAAGTCGCGCGGACGGTAAAAATTCAGCTTCTCTATCTGGCCGAGGGCTTCGACTGGGCCGCCAACTATGTCGCCGACCGCGGCGCCGACGGAAAGACGCTGGGCCTGACCGGGTGGATCACCGTCGCCAATGGCGGGGTGACGAGTTTTCCGGGCGCCCAGCTCAATGTCATCGCGGGGCGGCTGAACAAGAATTACAGCCCGCCGCTGCCGCGCAGCGCACCGGGGTCGCTCAATCTCAAATGCTGGCCGATGGATATCACGAGCACGCATCCCTTGTGGGAATTGCCGCCGATTATCGAGTTCGAGCGAAATTATGATGGCGCCATGGCCGAGGAAATTGTGCTGACCGCGAACCGCGTCGATCGGCGCGCGCGCGCGATGGCACCGCCACCCCCTCCGCCTCCGCCGCCGCCGCCCGCGCCGGTGGCTCCCCCGGCTGAAGATCTGGGCGATCTCAAATTCTATCGCATTCCGTTCCGTGTCGATGTGTCGGCAAAGGGACAGAAGCAGGTTGCCTTGCTCGCGAAGGACAAGGTCGCCGTCGAGCAGCTTTACGCAGGCACCTTATACGCCAACGGGTCTCCGCGGCCGCTGGTGATGCGCCTGCGCGTCCAGAATCGCGAATCGGACGGATTGGGGCTGGCGCTTCCCGCAGGTACGGCCGCGGTGTTCGAGAGCGTCGGCGGCCGACGCCTCCTCGTTGGGGAAGCGTCGATCGGTGACAAGGCGAAGGATGAGCGCGTCGATTATGACATCGGCCAAAGTCCGGCGGTGCAGGCTCAGGCGGTGATCAGGGATCGCGATGCGAAGGGCGAGTTCCAGACATGGTATGTGACGCTGACCAACGCGCGGCCCTTTGATGCCGAGGTGGAAATACTGATCCCCTTCGCGCTCGATCCCGCGCCGGTGGATTGGGAGCGGCGGGGAAGCAACTGGGTGTGGCGCGTGCGCGTGCCCGCGAACGACAAGCTGGAGCAGGTGTTCCGGCAGAAACTGAAGGGCGACTGATTCGCCCCTCAGCCTGGCGGCAACGGCCGCGGCCGGTGATTTTCGTCAAGCGCGACAAAGGTGAAGACACCCTCGGTCACCTTCACTTCATTCTCGCCGCTATCGCGGGTCGCGATGACCTCCAGCCGGATCGCCAGCGACGTGCGGCCGCGCCGTTCGATATGCGCATAGATCGAGATGATGTCGCGCAGCAGGATGGGCGCGATAAATTCCATCGTCTCGATCGCGACCGTCGCAACCGCGCCCTGTGCCGCGCGTCCGGCGACGATGCCCCCCGCGATGTCCATCTGGCTCAGCACCCAGCCGCCGAAGATATGGCCGTTGGCGTTGATGTCGGCGGGGCGCGGAACGACGCGCAAAATCGGGTCGCGCGGGCAGTCTGCTTTGTCGGTCATGGTTTTAAATCCGGATCATCTTCAAAAGGGTCTTCGATCGCCTCGTCATGGCCGCTCCCGCTCGACAGGAAAACGAGCCCCATCAGCGCGGCGCCCAGCATGACGGACAGGCCGACACCGGCGGCGGTGGCGATCATCATATGCAGGGTCAGCGCCTCGCCCATCGACAGGCGCAACCAGCCGAGCGCGAGAATGACGGCGCCGATCGATACCAGCGCCATTCCGCGCATCAATTTACGATAGCGCGCCCAGGCGACTTGGGCGGTGTCGCGATTGTCGAGTGGAGAGCGTTTGACCATGGCGGCACCCATGAACCAACCCGCCGCCGAGGCCAAGCGCGAAAGCCGACCGTCCTGCCGCGCCCCTTTTGGCTTGGCGCCGAATCATGATAGGCTTTGATTTCCAGAGAATCGACATGGGGAGCGGCACGGAATGACGATCGGAGCGATACTGCGCGGGCGGACGGACCCGGTGATTTCGGCGCGGAAGGAAGACCTTGTGCGCACGGTGGTCGATTTGCTGGCTCAGAACCGGATCGGCGCGGTGCCGGTGCTGGAAAATGACATGATCGTCGGCATTTTTTCCGAACGCGATCTGGTCCGGTTGATGTCTTCCTATGGTCCCGACGCGCTCGACCACACCCTCGATGAGGTGATGACCAAATCGCCGGTGACGTGCGATTCGCAGATGGCCGTGATCGGTGCATTGTCGCAGATGACGCAAAAGCGCATTCGCCACTTGCCCGTGGTCGACAATGGCCGGCTCGTTGGCTTCATATCGATCGGCGATCTGGTCAAATATCGCATCGACCGGATCGAGGCCGAAGCCGCTGCGATGCGCGACTATATTACCGGGGCCGCCTAGATACTGGCGTCTCGGCGCGCGGAACCGGCGGGCAGGCTGAAGCGCAACGCGCGGAGCAGGCTTTTCGGATCGTCGCGCAGATGCTGCCAGCGACAGCCGGCGGCGCGCGCTTCTGTCGATCCGATTGCGCGCCAATATGCGAAAAGGCCGCGGCGCGACGCATGATAGCGCAAGTGGCCGACCTTTTCCTCGATTGCCACGGACAACCGCGCCCGATTCGCTTGCGTCAGCGTCACGCCGAAATGGCCGTTGCGCAATTTCAGAAAGGCATTGAGCGTCAGTTGTGCGTTGCGCGCGTCATGTTCGGCGCCGGTCTGATTATCCCCTTGGCGATGCACCGTCGCGACCTCGACGAACTGGCAAAGGAAATCGCCCCGGCTGCTGAGCTTGAGCCAGAAGATCCAATCCTCGCCGTGACGATAGGCGGGCATCCATCCCACCGCTTCGGCGGCGTCGCGCCGGAACATCGCCGCGCAAGTCGGGATCATGCTGGTCAGCAGCAGGGCCGATTGCGGATCGTTCAGCCGGTGCAGACCGGGGGAGATCGGCTGCGTATCGAGGCCGGGGGTCAGGCAGCGCCGCATCATTGGCACACTGGGGGTATCGTCATTCCATAACTGCAGTGCGTCGGCGAAACTGACGACGGCTTCCGGGTGTGCGGCGAGCGGCGCAGCCAGCCGTTCGAGCGCATCGGGCGCATATTCGTCGTCCGAATCGAGAAAGGCGATTAGCGGGCAGGTTGTCGCCGTCATCGCCAGATTACGCGCCACGCCGGCGCCGCCATTCTCGCTCGCCACGATAAAGCGGACATCGATCGCGTGGCGCCGCGCCCACTCCTGCACGACCTCGCCTGTATCGTCGTCTGAGGCGTCATCGACGACGATGATTTCACGCGGACGCAGCGTCTGGTGTGGGATGCTGTCGAGCGCGCGCATGATCAGATGCGGCCGGCGATAGGTCGCGATGACCACCGCGATATCCCCTGTAGCGGCCACTAATTGTTCCCGGTCGGGTAGGCGTCGCGTCGCCACAGCTTGGCGATCGGCGACGGGGCGAGCCGGACAAGATCGGGGGTGATCGGATGGCGGCACAGGAATAGCGCCCCGATCCACAGCAGTACGCCGGCGATCACCGGGGGGAGCATCTCGATAAAGCTCATCGCTGTCGGCGGGATCAGCCAGACGTAGCAGGCGAGCAGCGGCGCGACCGCCGCCAAGGCGCCGAACAGGCTGCGCGCATAAATGGCGCCGAGGCCGCGCCAGTCAAAGCCCGTGAGCCGGCGCAGGAAGAAGAAATAGATCAGGAACCAGATGCAGGCATAGGCAACATAGGCCGCCGCCGCCGATTCGACCCCGCGCGATGCTCCGATCGCCAGCAAGGCCAGCGCGATCAAGGTTGTCACGCCATTGCGGCGCAGCACGCCCTTCAGTTCACCGAGCAGGATCGGGACCTGAATGCTCATCGGCAGCGAGACGAAAATCATCTGCGCGACCGCCAGTGCAGACAATATCGGTGCGACCGCGATCCAGCGCGGACCATAGAGCGCGTTGACCAAAGGATAGGATGCGACGGCGAGCCCCGCCATTGCCGGCCAGACGATCCCGGTATAGCCTGCGACCAGTCGCAAATAGGGCTCGCCAAGCGAACGCCCCTCATCGCGCAGCCGTGCGAGCGCGGGATAGAAGACGCTGTTCACTGCGCCGGTCAGCAGGATCATCAATTGCACCGCCAGGCCGCTGGCGCGCGAATAGATGCCGACGGCATAATTTCCGATGACGCCGCCGACGATCAGGTCGGGTGCGCGCGCGGTGATCGAATCGAAAATCAGCAGCAGCGTCGATCCGCCGCCGAAACGCATCACATGCGCGGCGTCGCCGAATCGCATCGGCCACGGGAATATCCATCCATTGCGCCACTGGCTGACCAGCGCGCGCGCGATCTGTTGCGCGAGCGCTCCCCACGCCAGCGCCATCGCGCCATGGCCGGCAGCGGCGAGCGCGACCGACACCGCGGCGTTGGTGATCGCCGCGCCGACCTCGATCATGAAGTCGGAACGGAAATCCATCGCGCGCTGGCGCAGCGCCGTCGGCACGATCGCGAGCGGGACGAAGAGATAGGAGGTGCCGATTACCAGCATCAGCGGTAACAGGCGCGCGTCGCCATAGAGCCACGACAAGGGTTTGGCGGCGGCCAGGATCAGCAGTGCGATGCCCCACGCGACGACCAGTGAAACCGAAAAGGCGGTGCGCAGCTTTTCTTCGCCAAGCTCGGCTTCGCCGACGATATAGCGGTTGAGGCCGAATTCCTGCATCACCGCGATCAGCGCGGTGGCTGCAAAGGCGATCGAGAACAGACCCACCTCGGCCGGCGACAGATAATAGCGCGCAATGATGATGCTGCTCGCAAAGGCGATGCTGAAACTCAGCAGCCTGCTGGCGCTGGCCCACGCGACGGCCTTGCGAACCGACATATTCCGTTACGCCCCGGATGGGGTGCGAAGCGGCCGGCGCCGGGACGATCCCTCATGACGCCGCTTCCGCCAGGCGAGCATCGGCGGAGCGAGCCCGGGAAAGATGCGCCACAATGCAAAGGCGACCGACCATAAGGGGTTGCCCAGATAATGGCGTTGCGCCTGCAGCGCTTTCAGCCCGTTGCGGGTGTCGCCGGCGATGACCGCGGCCAGCGCTTCCTCCACCTTCGCCCGTTCGAGCTCGCTCTCGCGCCGCGCTGCGGCGACTCGCGCTTCATGGCTATCCGGCAGCGCGGCGATCACCTTCTCGCATACACGGATATTGCCATGAATATTGCGGAGCAGATGGACGGAGGCCGAGCCGGGCCGGACCCGGTAATCGGCCAGCACCGCGTCGAGGTAACGCACACGTCCACCATCCATCAGCAGTCTCACCCACAGGTCGAAATCTTCCGAATTCGTCATCGTGGTGTCGAAGCCGCCAATGCGGTCGAAGTCGGCGCGGCGGAAGGTCGACCCTATATATATGTTGAACCGGCGCTCGAGCACATCGGACAATGTGCCGGTCCCACCGCGATTCTGATCGTCGCCAACAACGACATCCTCGCGCGCGACGGCTCCAAAAACGCGGGCGTTGCATGTCGCAATCGCGGTGCCCGCATCTTCCTGCATCGCTGCGACCATCATCGACAGATATTCGGGGCGCAGCAGGTCGTCGCCGTCGAGCAAAGCGATCAGCGGCGCCCGGCTTTCGGCGATCGCCCGATTGCGCGCGGTCGCAACACCATGATTCGCGGTAGCAAGAAAGCGGAACCGGGGATCGGCCAGATAAGGTGCGACGGCGCCCGCCACATCGTCGGGGGCTCCATCGTCGATCACAATCGCCTCCCATTGCGTGAGGCTCTGGGCAAGCAGCGAGTCGAGTGCTTCGGCCACTAGGTGGGCGACACCATAGGCGGGCACGATGACCGATATATGCGGGATGGGGAGGGGGTCGTGGTTGCTCATCGCCCGCCTCCTAACATGCTTCGCCTAATTTTTGACGAATCTAACGGAAATTAGCATGCCAAACTGGCGCTTAGGGCCATTTCGAATCAAATATTTCCGCCTTTCTGCCGGTTTTCCCGCTCTCCATGGCGACGCGCTTTTGGGGCGTATGAAGCCCATGCATCCGAAAATCGCTGATTTCTGCTGCAGACCGGGCCCATTGAAACAAAATTGCAAAAAGGCAGTTGACGCGAATCGAGTGTGGTCTTAGAGGCGTGTTCACCGGACGGGGCGCGGCGGAAAACGCGGCGCTTCAGACGGTCGCCAACAGATACGGACAGGCTCCCTCGGTAGCGATATCGGGGAACAGCAACTGTCCGTGTGTTTCTGTCGGTAGCTCTTTGAAATTGTGATTGTCGATGAAGGGACATGTGGGCGGCGGCCCTGGGTCTTGCAGCTTTAGGGTGCAAGGAGCTCAGGATAAAAAGCCAAGCCTGACCTACATGTCTTACACGTTTCCATGACGTGGGAGCGGCTCTTCGTTTGCTTGTAACTTGTTACAGGTTGATGATGGGACCGTTCCAAATTGTGTAGGCCAGGCTCCTTAAAATGAGCGGGTTTGCGAGGGATATTCCACCTTTGCAGATTCGAACATCAAACTTGAGAGTTTGATCCTGGCTCAGAACGAACGCTGGCGGCATGCCTAACACATGCAAGTCGAACGAACTCTTCGGAGTTAGTGGCGCACGGGTGCGTAACGCGTGGGAATCTGCCCTTGGGTACGGAATAACTCAGAGAAATTTGTGCTAATACCGTATAATGTCTTCGGACCAAAGATTTATCGCCCAAGGATGAGCCCGCGT
>Ga0307414_10001627_pt1 | contig 11692 bp, 10 predicted proteins | sample DK1Ometagenome_FD_203804 | JGI IMG/M metagenome (GOLD analysis project Ga0307414, IMG submission 203804) | Maize rhizosphere microbial communities from greenhouse at UC Davis, California, United States - DK15-O-3 | ecosystem: Host-associated > Plants > Roots > Rhizosphere > Soil | place: USA...
CCGATCGCGGCGCACATCAGCGCCAGCATCCGCTGTTCGCGGGGCTCGCGCGCCTGCCACCAATGGCGCAACCGGTCGCTGCGGTTCATGCGGACGTCCTCACGGTGATGGTGTGGCGGCTGCGGCCATGCGCCTGGCTGCCGTCGCCTTCGGCCAGTTCCAGTCCGGCGTCGGACAGGGTCTGGCGGATTTGCTCCAACGCGGCCGGTGCGGGCACCACCAGGGTCGCCTGCAACTCGCCGTCGGCATAGGACAGGGCGTCCAGTTCGGCGCCGTCGATGGCCGCGACGGCGGCCAGCAGCGCGGCGGCGGCATGCGCGAATCCGTTGCCGGCCTGCAGTTCGGCCAGTCGCGCGCGGATCGGCGGCAGCGGGTTGGCGTTCTCTTCCAGCGTCGGCACCAGAGTGTGGGCCAGGGTGACCGCCTGCTTCTGCAGGGTGCGCGCGGCAAACCCGTGGAAGATCGCCTGCGCGGCCAGCAACACCAGCGGCGACACCGCCAGCACCGTGGCCAGGATCGCAGCCCGGCGATAGGCCGGCCAATCCGTCTGGCGATGGGTCGCAGGCGCAAAGGCGTACTGCAGCAGGTTGATCGGCGGCATCACCGCGTTGGCGGCGAACGCGGCCTCGGCGTCCGCCGCGGTCAGGATGCGTCGCGGCCGCTCGCCGATCACCTGTTCGGCCAGTGCGGGTTCGGCGGCGAAAGCCAGCCGGTCGGCGCGGACCAGGCAATTGCCGTCGATGTCGGCGATGACCACTTCACCGGTTTCATCGGCGGCGGGCTTTTCCGGCGGCGGCAACAGCATCGGCAGTGGCACCACGGCATCGGGCGTCATGCCCAGAATCGCGGCCTGGTCGAGCCAGCCCTGCATCGTCTTCGCCTCGACCACGACCACCTGGCGGCTGCCGTCGTCCGCAACCGGCGCGATCGCGAGGTGCAGGGTGTCGACCGGGCCGGCAACATGCTCGGTGACCAGAACGCGGGCTGCGGCGAGTGCCTGCACCGGGTTGCGCGCAGGCAGATCCAGCCATGTCGAAAGGCATTCGACGCCGGGCACCGCCAGCACCTGCCGGGAGGGGGGCTGGGTCGCATCCCCGGCCAGCGGCTCCCCGGCATCGATCGTGCGACGTGCAAGCACGCGGCCGTCGCCATCGACCTGGAGGCAGGTGGCGGCGCCGGATCCCGCAGGCAGCATCAACAAGAGGGTGGTCGAGTTCATTCCAATGGATTCGCGCGGGGTGGTCATGGGTCATTCCAGGGGCGCCAGGCGTCGCTCGACCAGCCAGGTACGGCCGGCATCGTGTTCGAACATCGCGCTCGACATGACCTGGGCGCCGGCGTATTCGATCTGCGACTGCAGGGCGAAGAACCGCGTCCACAGCGCGACCTGGTCCTTTGCCGATGCCGGCGCTTCGATGCCGTCCAGCAACCGGTGCGACCAGAACGTGTCGAGGTCCGGCCAACCTCCGGCCGGGCGCGCGCGGATCAACCGGCGCGCCGCATCCGGTCCGAGTGCGCCGTCGGTCAGCATCACCAGCAGCACTGCATCGTCTTCTTCGACGGTATTCAGGTTGATCGGCGACAGTGCGTCGGTCGGCAACGCGCAGACGTGCGGGCGCAGACGGGTGTAGGTGTCCTCGTCGAAGCCGGCGATCGCGCGCAGCTCGCTGGGTTCGGCCAACAAGGCGCCGCTGGTGCGGTAGGCGGGCGTGCGTGACTGGTAGATGGCGTCCTCGGCGCCCGGCTCACCGGGCCTCGGATCGGCGTCGATCCAGTCGACCAGCGCCGCGACCAGCGCATCGGCCCGGCGTGCCGGGACGTCGAGCGCGCGCAGCAACGCCGCGAACTGCCGGCTCCCGGCCCCGCTGCGCTGCCACAGCTCGGGAGCGCCCTCCACCACACTGTTGAGGTTGAAACAGGCGCTGGCATCGGACAGCGTCGCGCTGATCATGCCGTGCTCGACCGGGAACACGACCGGTCGGCCGTTCCAGTCGCCGGCCAGGGTGGTACGGCCCGGGGTGCGCGACGCAAGCCGGTCGATCTGCGCCATCGCCAGCGTTTCCGCGCCGCGCGCGTACCACTGCGCCTGGGCCATCGACTGCGCGTTGGAGGCGCGGCGAAGGCCGAAGCGGATGTCGTCGAGCACGCTCATGACCAGCACCGACATCACCGCCACCAGCAGCAGTACGATCAACAGCGCGACGCCCGACTGGCGATTCACGAACGGGCGATTCACGAGCGGGCGATTCACGAACCCGCCGCCGGCAGCAGGAACAGCTGTTCGATCCGGCCCAGTCCTTCCAGTTCCAGTTGCAGCCGCACCGCGTCGGGCATCGCGGTGGCACCGCCGGGCCAGCCGTCGATCCACTGACCGCGATAGTGGTAGCCGATCGTCGCCGACTCGATGCCGGCCAGCATCACCTGCGGCACGCCGGGCGCGGTGCCGTCGAGCGCGATGCGTACGCTGCGCTCGAGCTCGCCATCGACCAAACGGTATTCGACGTACTGCATCGATGCACGCGGCTCGGCGTCGGGATTGGTCCAGCCGCGGCGGACCAGCGCCAGCAAGGGCGCCGCACCCGACATCGCACGGCTTTCCCCGGCGGTGCTGCCGATGAAGGCGTTGCGCGCGGGCGAGCCGTCGCGCTCGCGCACCCGGCGCACGGCGGCCTGGGCGAGATCGGCCTTGAGCAGGGCACGCGCACGCTGGAACTCGCCGAGCCGGTCCATCCGCGCCTGCACCACGCCCTGGTTGTCTGCGGCGTAGGCCATCACCGAGACCCCGACCGCCGACAGCAGCGCGAACACCAGCAACGCGACCAGCATCTCGACCAGGGTGAAGCCAGACGCGCTCATTCGACACCCCGGAACACGCTGGCCTCGGCGACCACACGGTCCTCGCCGGCCGGCATCACGGTGATGTCGACCCGGACGATCGCGTCCATGTCGGTCGGACTGACGGTGCGGGTCCAGCGCCAGTTGCGGTCACCGGCGGATTCGGTGCCGGCCGATTGCGCGGCCAGTTCCGCGGGTGTCGCCAGCATCGCCTCGACCGCGCGGTTGTCGGCGACCACGCCGGCCAGAACGCGCTCCTCGATCACCACCGCGCTGCGAGTGTTCTCGCCGGCCAGGTTCAGCAGCGCCAGCGCGACCAGGCTGAACACCGCCATCGCGACCAGCATCTCGATCAGCGAAAAGCCGCGTGCGTGGCGATCATCGTGGCGCATCGACCACCACCTCGCCGGCGGCATCCACGCTGACCTGCAGTTGCCGGTCGTGGCGCGCCAGCCGTACGTCGGTTTCGCGGCTGCCGCCGGTCGGCTCGAAGCGGAAGCTGACCTGCTCGCGCTTGCCATCAAGCAACACGGTGGTGCCCTCGGCCCACGCCACCGGCTCGAACGGGCCTTCGTGCAGCGGCTGCCACTGGCCGAAACTCTGGCGCTCGAACGAATAGCCGCGTGCGTCGACGACCACCTGCACCGTGCGCGTGGTCAGGATCGCCTCCTCCTGCGCGCGCAGCAGGCGCGCGGCGAGGGTATCGGCCTCGCGTGTGAGCGTGTTGGCGTCGCCAGGCGCAGTCAGCACCACTGCGACTCCCATCAGGCCGACGATCACCAGCACGACCATCAGCTCCACCAGAGTGAAGCCGGTGCAGGCGCGGGCACGACGCGGGAGCTGGTGCTTGCGCAACATCGCGGATCCCCGTCAGTTCCAGTTGCCGATGTCGGCGCCATCGGCCTCGCCGCCCGAGGCACCATCGGCACCGAACGAATAGATGTCGAACGGGCCGTGCTCGCCGGGCTGGCGGTACTGGTACGGGTTGCCCCACGGGTCGGTCGGCAGCCGGCGGATGTAGCCGCCGCGGCGGTAGCGTTCGGGACGGGCGAGGCCGGCGGGTGCACGCAGCAGCGCGTCGAGTCCGTGATCGGTACGCGGGTAGACCAGGTTTTCCAGGCGGTAGGTCTCGACCGCCTGCTCCAGCACCGACACGTCGGCGCGGGCCTTCTCGACCATCGCACGGTCCTGGCTGGGCATGACGTTGATCATCACCACGGTGGCGAGCAGGCCGATGATGACGATCACCACCATCAGCTCGACCAGGGTGAAGCCGGCGGCGCGGCGGAACGGAGTACGGGGAGCATGCATGGGCATTCCTCAACCAAGGACCAGGGAGTTGAACTGCAGGATCGGCAGCAGGATCGCGAGCACGATCACCGCGACGATGCCGCCCAGGACGACGATGATCGCCGGCTCCAGCAGGCTCATCGCGACCGAGGTGAAGGTGTTGAATTCGCGTTCGAGGTAGTCGGCGGCGCGCTCCAGCATCGGCGCCAGCCGGCCGCTGTTCTCGCCGCTGCCGGTCATGTACAGCAGGGTCGGTGGGAACACCCCGGCGCGGCGCATCGCGCTCGACAGGCTGCCGCCTTCGCGGATCGAGGCGACCATGGTGTCGGTCGCCGCGCGCAGCACGCGGTTGTGCACGGTTCGCGCGGTGATGACCAGACCCTCCATCATCGGCAGGCCGCTGGCGAGCATGATCGACAGCGTGCGTGCCATCCGCGCCGCATGGACGTCGCGGACCAGGCGGCCGAGCAGCGGTGTCTTCAGCACCAGCGCGTCGAAGTGCAGCCGGAACGCCGGGCGCCGCAGCATCCGCGCGAACGCAACCGCGCCGCCACCGAGCACAACCAGCGCCAGCAGACCCCAGTTCGCCATCAGGTCGGAGATGCCGATCACGACCTTGGTCAGCAGCGGCAACTCGCGGCCCATCGAGTCGAACTGCTCGACCACCTTGGGCACCACGAACGCCATCAGCGCGATCACCACCGCGACCGCGGTCAGCGCCAGCGCCGCCGGGTAGACCAACGCGGTGACCAGCTTGCCGCGGACCTGCTGCTCGCGTTCGAGCAGGTCGGCCAGGCGCTCGAGGATGTCGGGCAGCGCGCCGGAGCCTTCGCCGGCGGCGACCATCGCACGGTACAGCGGCGGGAAGGACTTGCCCTGGCGCGCCATTGCGTCGGACAGGCGGAAGCCTTCCAGCACCAGCGCATGGGTCGATCCCAGGACGCGGCGCACCGCGCGCTTTTCGGCCTGCGCGCCGATCGTGCGCAGCGCCTCTTCCAGCGGCGCGGCCGATACCAGCGTGGCCAGCTGGCGGGTGACCAGCGCGAGATCCTTGTTGGTGAAGCGGTCGAAGACACCTGCGTGCGATGCGTCGGACGTCAGGTCGTTGCCACCGCGGGCCGATCGCGAGCCGGCCGGTTCCAGCCGCACCGGCACCAGTCGCCGGCGTTGCAGCACGGCGCGGGCGTCGGCCGTGCTGGCCGCGTCGAGCCGCCCGTCGCGGGTGCGGCCGCGCTCGTCGAGGGCGGAGTAGTCAAACGCCGGCATCGCCGTCGCCCCCGAAGTGAAGTGGGTGGCTGCCATCGTCGCGGGTCACGCGCAGCGCTTCCTCCAGCGTGGTCGCGCCGCTGGCGACCGCGGCGCGCGCCGAGCCGGCGAGACGGTCGGCGCGGGCGAACGCGGCGTGGGCGAGGGTGTCTTCGTCGGCGTTGTCGCCAATCAGCCGGCGCATCCCGTCGTCGATCACGATGGCCTCGTACACGCCCATTCGTCCGGAATAGCCGGTGTGGTTGCAGCGCGGGCAACCGACCGCCTGGTAGAGGACGCCGTCGAAGTCGTGGCCCATCAGCCGATGGCCCAGCGCATCGGCCGCACGTGGCGCGCGGCAATGCGTGCACAACCGCCGCAGCAGGCGCTGCGCCAGCACCAGGCGCACGGTCGAGGCGAGCAGGAATGGTTCCATGCCCATGTCGCGCAACCGGGTGATCGCGCCGACGGCGTCGTTGGTGTGCACGGTCGACAACACCAGGTGACCGGTCAGGCTGGCCTGCACCGCGATCTGCGCGGTCTCCGGGTCGCGGATCTCGCCGACCATCACCACGTCCGGGTCCTGTCGCAGGATCGCGCGCAGGCCGGCGGCGAAGGTCATGCCGACCTTGGTGTTGACCTGGGTCTGGCCGACGCCGTCGATCGCGTATTCGACCGGATCCTCGACGGTGAGGATGTTGCGGCTGCCGTCGTTGAGCAGTGCCAGTCCGGCGTATAGCGTGGTGGTCTTGCCCGAGCCGGTCGGCCCGGTCACCAGCACGATTCCGTTGGGCACGTGCAGGGCCTTGTTGAACGCGGCCTCGACCGCGGGCGGCATGCCGAGCTGCTCCAGCGTCAGGGTGCCCTGGTCCTTGTCGAGGATGCGCAGCACCACGCGCTCGCCGCCGCGCGCGGGCAGGGTGGACACGCGCACGTCGAGCGCCTTGGCACCCATCGCCACCGATATACGGCCATCCTGCGGGATGCGCTTCTCGGCGATGTCGAGCCGCGCCATCACCTTGACCCGCGACACCAGCAATGGTGCGATCCGGCTCGACAGGCTGACCGCCTCGCGCATCACCCCGTCGATCCGGAAACGCACCCGCAAGGCGGCCTCGGAAGGTTCGATATGGATGTCGGAGGCGCCCAGCCGCGCGCCCTCGGCGATAAGGCCGTTGATCAGGCGGATGATCGGCGCGTCGTCCTGGCTCTCCAGCAGGTCGGCGGTGGCCGGGATGTCCTCGACCAGCGAATCCAGGCTGCCGTGCGTGTCGAGCTGGTCGACTGCATCGGCGGTGCCGAGGCCCGCATCGGCGTATACCTCCGACAGTTTTCGGTCGAACGCGGCGCGCGGCAGCCGTGCGACCTGCAGCGGCCGGCCGAGCGTGCGGCGCACCTCGACCAGCGCGGTCGCCGCGGCATCCTCGCGCAGGCCGACCTGGATCGGTTCCCCGTCAGCCGCGCCGTCGAGCACCACCACGCCATGTCGTTTGGCGAACGCGTAGGGCAGCGCGGCGGTCATGGGATGGGCGGGGCTTCGGCCGGCGTGGCCGCGGGTGTTGGCACGGTGTTGGCCGGCGGCGCCACCGGCGGATGCGTGCGCAGGTAGTCGCGCACCAGCACGTCGAGCGCCGCCTCGCGCTGCTCCGAGTCGTCCAGTTGCAACTGCGAGTTGCGCATGTAGTCGTAGCGCGGTGCGGTCACGCGCTGGGCGTCCTCCGGCCCGCCGACGATGGTCGGGCGGATGAACACCATCAGGTTGGTCTTGTCGCGCGACTTGCGGTTGGAGCGGAACAGGCTGCCGAGGATCGGGATGTCGCCCAGCAACGGCACCTTGTCGACCGAACTGCGCTCGGCCTGGTCGAGCAGGCCGCCGAGCACGACGATCGCGCCGTTGTCGACCAGCACCCGGGTCTCGATCTCGCGCTTGTTGAGGATCAACTCGTCGAAGTCGGCCGAGACCGGCCCCGCCACCGACGACACCTCCTGCCGCAACTGCAGGGTGATGCCACCGCCGGCGTTGATCTGCGGGGTGACCTCCAACTGGATGCCGACGTCCTGCCGCTCGATCGTGCGGAACGGGTTGGAGTTGGCGTCGCCGAGCACTTCGCCCGAGGTGACCGGCACTTCCTGGCCGACCAGGATCCGCGCCGGCTCGTTGTCGAGGGTCATGATCGACGGCGTCGACAGCAGGTTGGAGCCGTTGTCGCTCTTGACCGCGTTGATGATCAGCCCGAACAGGGTGTCGCCGGCGCTGCCGGCGATGCCGGCCAACCCTCCGGTCAGGCCGAGCAGCGATTGCATCGCGGCGTTGCGCGCGGTCTCGGCGAGGTCGGAGTCGTCGTCCTTGAGCAATGCGGCGCCGGCCAGCTCGGTGATGCCTGGGCCGGAGTTGCGGAACTGGCTGACACCGAACGGCACGCCGTCCTCGTTGGCCGCGGCGATCTGTGCCCCCAGCTCGCTGGCGGCGTCGTCGGAGATCTCGACCACGATCGCCTCGACCAGCACCTGTTGGCGGCGCACGTCGAGCTGCTTGATCACGCCCAGCAGCGTGCGCTGGGTTTCGGGATCGGCGTTGATGATCAGCGCGTTCTGGCCGGGCGCGCGGACGAGGGTCGGGCGCTTGCCCGGCACCGCGGAGATCAGCTGGCCCTGGCTGGTGTCGATGCTGGCGCCGGTCGCACCTGCACTGATGCGGGTCTGCGCACCAGTGTCGGCGGTCGCATCGGCGGGCTGCCCCACCAGTTGCTGCAGTACCGGCAACAGCTGCTCGGCGCTGGCGTGCTGCAACTGGACCACGTGCAGGTCGCCGGTGCTCTCGGCGCGACGATCCAGCTCCAGCACCATCTGCACCACCCGCTGGATCACCTCGGGGCTGCCGCGGACCACGATCGAGTTGCTGCTCGGCACCGGCAGGATCGACATCGCGGCGTTGCCGCCCTCGGCGCCACCCGTGCCGAACAACTCGCCGACGGTGGCCGCGATCTCGCGCGCGGAACTGTTGCGCAGGGTCACGGTGTCGATCGAGGCACGGTCTGTATCGATCTGCGCGATGAGCCCGTGGATCCGGCGCAGGTTGTCGGCGTAATCGGCCACCAGCAGGCTGTTGCCCTGGGGGGTGGCGATGACCACGCCGCCGCGGCCGACCAGCGGCTTGATGGTCTCCGCGGCGATCCGCGCATCGACGCGCTGCAATGGAATGATGTCGGTGGCGAAGCCGGTCGCCCGCCCGCCCGCCGAGCGCGGCTGTTGCGCCGCGGTGTCGTCGGGAACGACCCGGTAAGTGCCGGCCCCGGCCGGTACCGCGATCAGGCCGTTGGCGCGCAGGATCGTCAGCAGCACGCCGAGCAGCTCCGATTCGCTCATCGGCTGGTCGTTGGAGAAGTTGACCGTGCCCTGCACGCGAGGGTCGACGATGAAGTTGGTGCCGGTCGCACGCGCGACATCCTGGATGAAGGCGCGGATGTCGGCGTTGCGCACGTTGAACGCCTCCGGGCCGGTGGCCGACTGTGCAATCGCCGGGTGCACCGGTTGCAGCGCCAGCGCGAGGGCCAGCGTGGCGGCGAGGAAGGGACGGTTCATCGGGGTGCCCGCACGGTGGTGGTGTGGGTCTTGCCGTCGCGCTGGTACTGGATGGTCAATTGGGACTTGCCTTTGAGTTCGTCGCGCAAACCCGCCAGTCGGGCGGGGTCGAGTGGGCGCCCGTCGACCGACAGCACCACGTCGCCGGGGCGCAGGCCGGTGGGACGCAGCATTGCGGCGCGGATACCCGGAGTGATGGTGTAACCGTCCCCGGCAGCGGTTGCCGGAGCGATGGGTGGCGACGTTGGATGGGGCTTCGCCGGAGTGGGGGTCGATGCGTCCGTCGATGCGGCGGCAGGCGTCGCCGACGCGGGTTTGGGTGGCGCGCCGGACGGCAGGGCCAGGGGCTTCGCGTTGGCACCATCCATCGCGGCGATCCGCGGCAGGTCCAGCCGGTGGCGCGCGCCGTTGGCGGCCAGCACCGCGTGTTCCGCACCGACCGACGCCAGTACGACTCCCGGCGCCACTTCGCGGCCTACTGCGTACGACGCCTGGTCGCCGTCCTTGCCGAGGATCGCCGAGCCGCCGTTGCCGGACCCGCTGCGCACGCCGAACAGGCGGTAGCCGAATGCCTCGCCGCCGCCGGCGGAGGCCACCACGGCGCTGCGGAAGAACACGTCGACGGTCGGCAGCGAGGGTGCCGGCGCCGCCACGGTCGCCGGAACCGCGGCGGCCTCGACGGGTCCGGCCGGGACCAGAACCAGCCACGCCAGCCGCACCATTTGCAGCGCCAGCAGCGAGACCAGCACGATCTCGACGGCACCGGGCAACCACGCCTGCCATTCGGCGGTTTCGATGCGGTAGCGCAGGCGGGACAAGGCGTGCATGGAATCCTGTGGCGGCCGGGACACTGACGTTTCAGTCGTGCGCACAGGATGAGACGGTTCGATTACGGTTTGATTGCAACTGACACATTGACTTGGGCGAGCTGTCATCCGGGCGGCGCGGCATCAACGAAAAAAGCCCGGCAGGTTTCCCCGCCGGGCCGCCGTGCCCGGGCACTTCCCCAAGCCCCGGGCACTGCATGCGCTGGGTCAGAACGAGGCGCTGATCTCGAACGAGTAGCTGGTGCCGAGGTCGTAGCGCATCACGTCGGCACGACCGCCGCCGAACTCCTGGTACTCGTGGTACTCCTCGCCCAGCAGGTTGCGGGCCTCGAAACCGAGGGTCACGTCGGTGTCCCAGAGCTTGATCGCTTTCTTCAGCACCAGGTCGACCGAGGTGCCCGGGTCCTGCATGTAGTCCGGCTGCACCACCACGATGCCCTCCGGCGAGTAGCCGTTGATGCCGCGGGCGTTGATGCGCTCGCTGGCGTAACCGACCAGCAAGGTGGCCTGGCTGCCGGTGGTGGGGTTCTCGATGCCCAACTGCAGGTTGGCCAGGTGCTCGGACTGGCCCTGCAGGCGGCTGCCGTCACGCACCAGTTCGGTGGCGTCCTGCGGGCGGCCGTTGCCGGCAAGGGTGTAGGCGACGTCGCCATCCTCCACCTGCACTTCAGAGTCCGACCAGGTGTAGTTGGTGCCGACGAACAGGCGGCTGTCGCCGGTCCAGTCCAGCGGGCTGTCGAAGTACTTGCGGAAGTCCAGTTCCAGGCCGTACACCAGCGCCGACGGGGCGTTGATGAAGCTCTGTTGCCAGCTCGAACCCGAGCGGCCGTTGAGCACCATCTCCACCGGCTTGTCGATGTCCTTGTAGAAGAGGCCGGCGCTGAAGTACTCGCCCTGGTTGAAATACCACTCGTAGCGCGCGTCGAGGTTGAGCAACTCGCTGTCGACCAGGAACGGGTTGCCGATCACCAGACGGTCGCTGTCGAGATCGAGGTACTGCTGCGGCGCCAGCTCCCGGAACTGCGGGCGGGCGATCGTCTGTGATGCGCCGAAGCGCAATTGCTGGTTCTCGGCGAAGTTCCAGGTCAGCGACAGCGCCGGCAACAGGTAGTCGTTGTCCAGCGGCTCCGCGGTCGCCAATGCCTGGCCTTCTCCGAACAGGTCGATCGGGCGCACCCCCTGGTAGGCCTCCTCGTAGCGCACGCCGAGATTGGCGCGCACCGTGCCGGTCAGCTGGGCTTCCAGTTCCGCGTAGACGGCCCGGTTGTCGAGGAAGCCGTGATAGGCCGCCGCGCCGGTGCCGCCGGTGGTCTCGCGCAAGGTCAGGTAGCCCTGGCTGATGTTGTAGTCCGACAGCAGGTAGTCGGGCCGCTGGTAGCGCTCGTAGAACGGCAGGTTGCCGAGCGACAGCAGGCGGAACTCGCGCGACACCGCGTCGCGATCGGTCTCCGACCAGGCACCACCGAAGTCCAGGCGCAGGTCCATTTCGGTCGGCATGTTCCACGAGACGTCGACGCCGGCGCTGTCGACACGCTCGTCGACCTGGCTGAAGCGGGTGTAGTTCTGCGCCTGCGAGGCGTCGTGCTGCCAGAAGCCGGACGCGTCCTCGCGGTAGCGGAAGCCCTTCTCGTACGGCGCATCGCGGCTGGCGCGCGAATGGCTGGCGCGCCAGTCGACGGTCAGGTCGCGGTACTCGCCGAACCCGTGCTGGCCGGTCAGCTGGGTGTTGATCATCTCCCGCTCGAACCAGTGGGTGGTGTCGTCGCGGACGTTGTCGCCGGTCAGCAGGCTGTAACCCTCGCTGCTGCGGGTCTCCTTGTCGGTGTCGTGCACGTACATCGTCATCAGGCCGACCCGGTGGCCGTCCCAGTCGACCGCCGCGCCGAACAGCCCGTTGACGGTGGCATTGTTGG
>Ga0307414_10001628_pt1 | contig 11692 bp, 11 predicted proteins | sample DK1Ometagenome_FD_203804 | JGI IMG/M metagenome (GOLD analysis project Ga0307414, IMG submission 203804) | Maize rhizosphere microbial communities from greenhouse at UC Davis, California, United States - DK15-O-3 | ecosystem: Host-associated > Plants > Roots > Rhizosphere > Soil | place: USA...
GGCTCTTGTTTAAAAAGCAATAGTTCTCATACACGCGCTGGTTCATATCGCTGCCCGTAGCGAATGTGGGAGGTGAACCCTGCCAGCCATTTTTAAAGCACCAGCCTGAAAACAATACCACCCTTGCGCATGGATTATTAGCGATGGCTGAATCGCGTAATTTCCTGTGGCTGTTCACCTCATCCGCTACCGGGGGAAACCATCCATAATCCCAGGAATAAAAGCCCTGGTTATCTTGTATCACCACATAGTCCCATTTCTCCTGGCGGATAATGTCGTATGTCAAAGGGTTATTAGCATGGGCCTGGTTGCCCTGGCGGGTATCCCCAACAAATATCCCACCAGGGGCGTGGCCCATTACCTGTACATTATACCCTGCGGCCGTGGCCATATCGTTAAATATGCCCGGCAAATCGTTTGATGCTACAAAGCTGTTGCCAATAAACAGCACTTTGGTAGTTTGCGTATATGCCTGGATAGAATACAGCAGGCAAAAAAGTGTAAATATTTTCTTCATAGTTCCCTATCAGACATTTGAGCGTTAAAAAAAGATGGGTGTTATACCCGGTTTACTGAATGAAACGGGAATATGCGTGTATGAAACGGATTAAAAGAGTTTAATACAATTCTAAAAGGGAATGCTTAAACATCGGGGTTTAGTATATGCTAAGAACAGTACAACTATCATGGTTCTTTGCAAAATGCCAAACCAATATATAGATATAGGCACAGCAGCAGAGATATTATTCAGCATTAAAAAGATACTGTAACTGAACTAAAAAATAATTGCGTTTCACATATTGTACTTTACCCGTGGCAACACCTGCAAGGCTGCTCCTGTATGATATACCAAAGCCAATATTTTTTGTAATGTTGTAGCCCATATTCAAGGTTATGCCGGCATCAGTTTGCGGAACCTTCCTGCCCGCTTCACCCAGGTGTTTGTTCATAGTGTCCAGCGTTGTTTTATTAATAATAAGTCTTTGAACATCTGCGCCTACCGCGCCATAAAGTTTCCTGAAAATTTTTACGGAAACACTCGGGTTAAACTGGATATAAGGCAGATTGCGGCTATACTCTTCATAGCGTTCTGTAACAGTTGTCGCTAGTCCCGGCACCATACCGGTATCTGTGTTCACCCAGGCCATATGTTCCGCAACATCTACACGCCTGGATGATATATTCTGCCTGCCCTGAACAAAACTGAGCCCAACCTGGACAGATAGCTTTTCGTTAATCCGGTTTTTAACTAACAGTCCCGCCGTAAAGCTATTATTTGACTCATATAATGCTACCCCTGAATTTATACCGAAAACAAGCTTATTGTGCCGTGCATCTTCATCATCTGAAACGGGGAAATAATCTCTTAACTGTTTATCAGCTTTATGCGGCTTTGGCTCTTGTGCTACAACAGTTTTTTTCACAGGCATACTGCTATCTTCAGTGGTTATATGCGCTGCTATTACCGGTTGTTCTACTTCAGCTACCCGTTTCTTTACTTTTTGTTTAGGTGTTGCGTTCACCAGTGGAGTTATATTATAAGAGGCCGTATCAGGCAACTCATCCACAGGTATGTGCTCAACAGCAGGTTGATGAGTGGTAACAATGTCATTCGCTGATTCAACAGGTTGATTCACCAGGAAATAAACAGATGTTATTATTATAAGGAACACTGCGGCGGCAGCTGAATAAGGGTTTAACAGGAATGGCAGCAACAACAGTTTGCGCGGGCCTTTTTTCCCGAGCATGTGTTGCATAGCAGCCCAGTTATCCTCGTTGAAAGGGATATCTTCTCCGGCAACTATATCTGCTATTCTCTTATCAAATTCGTTGTTGTTCACATCACTTCTTTTTAAGTTGATATTTTGACAATTCCTTTTTCAACATTTCTCTTGCCTGGTTCAGGTACCAGCAGGAAGTTCCTTCTTTTATGGACAATAACTTCGCAATTTCCTTATGGCTATATCCCTCAAAAACATTCAGGTTAAATACCATCCTGTAGGTTTCAGGCAAACGATGCAGTGACTGCATAATCTCTTTAAAATTCAGGTTCTGCATGGCATCGTTGGCAATATGGATGTGCACCTGTACCGGCAGGTGGTCATTTATCTCTACAAAATGTAATGCCTTTGCCGACTTTCCTACTTTCAGTTTATCCAGGCAGGTATTTACCATTACCTGCTTCATCCAGCCCTCAAAAGAACCTTTGTTTCCATACTGTGCAGTTTTGGTGAATATTTTAAAGAATCCATCATTGAGGCATTGTTCAGCATCAGGCAAAGTATCAGTATAGCGCATACAGATTTTAAGGAAGAGGCTGTAGTATTTCCTGTATAAATACTCCTGCATCTTCCTGCTTCCTGCTTTGCAGCCTTCAATTATTTCTTTATCAGTGTACCCTTGCTCCACTTATATGTTGTGTACCATAGCCTGGATTTTTATAAATGCCGGCAGTAACTTATATAAAAACTACTGCCGGCATTGCGCTTTTTTTGTCGCACAATTTATTGAAGTATCACCTTGTCTTTACCTGAAATCTTAAAAACGTGGCAACAGTCTGAAACGATATCATAAACCTCATCCACCATTTTTACACCATTTTTTATACCCACAAAACGTACACTTATAGATTTATTACGGTTTTGCCACAGCCAGGAGTCGTTAAAAACTACGTAAGAGGAAGTAGCAGAATTATAGCCATACAATGAAAGCGGCAGTTTATTACCCAATGTATCCTCTAAATAACAAGTATCTAATATTACAGGATTACTATTTGCATCTACTATTTCGAGCTGAATTTCTTTAAATAATCCAGTGCAGACTGCCCGGCTGCAGTTTGAATCCGGAGGAGGCGGGAAACACACTTGTATATCATCCAGCCGTTCACGATCGAGGTCTGACGGCCTGCTCTTATTACCGGGTAGCTTAGAGCAACTTGCAATTAAAAGCACAATTACGCTGAAAACAGTTAAAAGCCTGGCATTCATAAAAAGGAGTTTTAGTTTAAATAATGATTTACTAACTGTATAGACGATAGCTGTAGTACTAACCTTGGTAAAAGACACATATTTTTGAAAACAACATAGAAACCATCCGGCCTCACTCATAATATTAACATTTACAATTTGAGCGCCCGTGCTGCATTAAACCGTAAATTTGCGGTTTGCCTTATTGATGTGTAACCATTGGCAGCATCTCTTTTTGAAGTAATATTGAAACATGACAGAATTCAGGCCCGGAAGATTTCAGATTTTACCTACGATTGTTAAGAACCTGATTATCATCAATGGCATTATGGTATTTGCCCAGTTTGTGCTGGGTAAAATGGGTATAGACCTGTCTGACTACCTGGGCCTGCACTACTGGAAGTCGCAGTATTTTAAGCCCTGGCAGTTTTTCACTCATATGTTTATGCACGGCAGCTATAATGACCTGAACGCTACGCTGATGCATATTTTCTCTAACATGTTTGCCCTGTGGATGTTTGGCAGCATACTGGAGAATGTATGGGGGCCCAAACGCTTTCTTATATTTTACCTGGTATGTGGCTTTGGTGCTGCTATACTACACATGGGCGTGGTGGCGTGGCAGTTTCACGGTATCGAAAAAGCTTTTGAGGCCTACCAGGCCAATCCGGATATAGGCAGCCTGAGGGCGTTTATAGACCAGCATGTTACCCGTATGGGCAGTCCGCTGGGCAGGGCACTTATCAATACCTACAACTACTGGCTGACCACCCCGGGTGCAGATATGGCGCAGGAATCCATTACAGACATTAACCATTACCTGAACGGCTACGTGTATCAGCCAACAGGGCAATATCTGCCGGGTGTGTTTGACGAGGCCACAGTGGGTGCGTCGGGCGCGGTGTTCGGTATCCTGTTTGCATTTGGCTACCTGTTTCCCAATACGTTGCTCTACATTTACTTCCTGGTGCCTATCAAGGCCAAATATGTAGTAGGCGCTTACGCCCTGTTCGAATTATACTCGGGCATACGCAACTCTGCAGGGGATAACGTAGCGCATTTCGCCCATCTTGGTGGCATGGTTGTAGCATTTATACTGCTGCGGATATGGAATAAGCGCAACCGCAGCCATTTTTATTAATTTGCCATAAATTTCATATAATGATACGGACAAACAAAGGCATACCCGCATACAGCGAAAACTCAGTACTGAAGCTGATAATAGCCTGCGGTAGCGTTTTTGTAGGATATAAACTTATATGGGTTTTCCTGCTGCTGATATCGGCAGACCCTAAGCTATATGATGTGTACGTTACAGCCAACATAGCCATGCCCCCTGTAAGCGGGCTGCTGCAAAAAGCATGGACCATTCTTACCTATAGCTGGGTACACAGTGGCTTTTGGGTACTGTTCAGCAATATGATATGGTTGTATGCATTCGGCTCGCTGGTACAAATGCTGATAGGCCACAGGCAACTGATACCCATGTTTGTATATTGTATGATAGTGGCAGGTATATTTTACCAGCTGGGGCAGTTGATACCCGGCGCCTATTTTACCGGCAGGACATTTATGATGGGCGCGCAGGGCGGCATAGTAGGACTGGCCGCAGCGGCGCTGACATTATCGCCGGGCTATAAGTTTTACCTGACGGAACATATGCGCATACCACTGGTTTTAATAGCCGTCATATTCTTCGCACTACAACTGATGAATGCGAATGTGCAGCACGAAGGTGCGCCTTTGTTTTTGCTGGCTGGCGGCGCACTGATGGGCTGGGGATATGTAATGCTGCTGCGCAATGGCTATAAACCGGGCGACTGGGTGTACAATATAAAAGACAATATTAATAACCGTTTTGAAATAGACGACCGGAAATATGTGAACCGTCCAAACACACGCCGCAACAAAACCATCAGTATGTACAACCCTAAGCCTAAACAAGGTATAACACAAAACAGGATAGACGAAATACTGGACAAGATCAACCAAAATGGTTATGACTCTTTGAGCAAAGAAGATAAAGACATATTACTGAAGGCCGCAGACAATAAAGACTAACACACACTGAACTATTGAAGAAAGCACTACAATTCATCAGGCGTTTCCTGGGGCGTATAGTACTGTTGCTGAACTTTGCAGCGGTAATATGGCTGTTGCTCTGTTTTGCTACGGGCTACACCCACCCGTCCACTATCAGGTACCTGCCTATGCTAAGCCTCAGCACACCATTCGCTATTGTTACCAATGTATTTTTTGCACTAGCCTGGCTTATATTCTCCAGTCGGAAACTGCGCTCGCTTATCTCTGTCACAGCCTTACTTATCTGTTACCCCCTTATATCCATAATATGGGGCATGAATTACTTCAGGATAAACGATATGACACCCGCCGCCAACAGGCTGAAAGTATTGCAGTGGAACGCGCATGGCATGGGTGTATTTGAAAACAGCAATGCCCCCGCATTCGAAAAGAAAATCATAGAACAATTGTCTGAAATAAATGCCGATATAGTGTGCCTGCCAGAGTTTGCCGTACCCAAGCTGAAGATAATGACCGCCGCCGCTAAAAAGATAATGGGCAATAGCGGCTATACCGACTTTCGCTTCCAGGCAGATAATACGCTGGGACAAAAAATATTCCTGGGTACGGCTGTTTTTTCGCGCTACCCTATCAGTAACTATAAGGCCAATAAACTATCTGATTACATATACATGCTACAGGCCGATGTTGCGCCACGCAACGGCGATACCATCCGCATGTTCTTCGTACACCTCAGCACCTTTGGCCTTAGCGATAACGACAAAGACTATATAGAAGAGATAAGCAAGGCTAAAACCGGGGTAGATGCAAACCTGCGGCGGTCAAAATCTTACCTGTGGAAATTTAACTATACCTTCCTGCGGCATGCCCGGGAAGTGGCACTTGCAAAAGGCATTATAGCGCAGAGCCCCTACCCTGTAGTGGTTTGCGGAGATTTTAACGACCTGCCGGGCTCATACACCTACACGCAGTTTTCTGAAGAACTAAATGATGCCTTCAGGAGCAGGGGCAAGGGGCTGGGGCGCACTTACAACCGCTTGTCGCCCACACTGCGTATCGACTATATTTTTTACGACCCCGCAATGCTAAAATGCGTCGGGTATGATTCTTATTACACCACATTGTCAGACCACAACCCGGTAATCGCCAATTTTGAAATATTAAACCAACCTCCACGCTAAGACATTTTTTTACGTTTATTTTGCTTTATGTCAACATTACATTTATACAATTCGTACACAAGAGAAAAGGAAAAGTTTGAACCCTCTGTACCCGGCCATGCCGGATTGTATGTATGTGGCCCTACAGTATCAGGCGAAAGCCACCTGGGCCACGCACGCCCTTATGTAACTTTTGACGTGGTGTACCGCTACCTTACCCAGCTGGGATATAAAGTGCGCTATGTACGTAACATAACAGATGCAGGGCATTTTGAAGAAGAAGGCCGCGATGCGACAGACAAAGTAGCTGAAAAAGCGAAACTGGAAAGACTGGAACCAATGGAACTGGTGCAGAAATACACCAACCTGTTTCACTGGGGTATGCGCCTGTTCAACAATATAGAACCGACCATAGAGCCTACCGCAACCGGGCATGTGATAGAACAGATAAGCATGATTGAAAAGATCATCAGCGAGGGGTATGCTTACGAGGTAAATGGCTCAGTATATTTTGATGTAAAAAAGTACGCTGAAAAATATCCTTACGGCAAACTATCGGGCCGCAAAATAGATGAACTGCTGGAAACCACGCGCGAGCTGGATGGACAGGAAGAGAAAAGGAATAAAGTAGATTTCGCACTATGGAAAAAGGCGCCGCCGGAACATATACAACGCTGGAACAGCCCGTGGGGCGAGGGCTTCCCCGGGTGGCATATTGAGTGTTCTGCTATGAGCAGCAAATACCTGGGACAGGTTTTTGACATACACGGTGGTGGCATGGATTTGCAATTCCCACACCACGAAAGCGAGATAGCGCAATCGACCATAGCGCATGGTTGCACACCGGTACGCTACTGGATGCATAACAACATGATCACCATCAACGGGAAGAAGATGGGCAAGAGCTATAACAATGTCATAAAAATAACAGAGTTGATGAGTGGTAACCACCCGTTGCTGGAGCAGGCTTACCACCCAATGGTCATCCGTTTTTACATTTTACAAACACACTACCGCAGTACCCTCGATTTTTCTAACGAGGCGCTACAGGCGTCCGAAAAAGCATTCCGCCGCCTGTGGGAGGCTTATGAACTGTTGCAGAAAATGCCTGCACCTACAGGTACAGGCAGCGACAAAGCACTGAACGAAAAAGTGACAGCATTTTGCAACGAGTGCGGAGAGTTTATGAATGACGACTTCAATACCGCAAAAGTGATAGCCAGCCTGTTTGAAATGGCACCCATCATCAACGGTATAAAAGGCGGGCAGATTGCTAAAGACGCCTTGTCTGCAGATACGCACAAGCTGATGCTGGAAACATATAAAACCTACCTGGTAGATGTACTGGGCATGCAGCCAATGCAGGCGCAGCAGGATGGCAAAATAGATAAGGTACTAAGCCTGCTGGTGGATATACGCAAAGATGCCAAGACAAGAAAAGACTACGCCACATCTGACCTGATAAGAAATAAACTGGCAGAAGCCGGCGTTTTATTAAAAGACGAAAAGGATGGCTCTGTATCCTGGACGATAGAATAATGATATGAAGAAGATTGCTCCGTTACTGAAACACCTGGCAGGTTTTAAAAACAGGATAGTACTGTATTTTATTACCAGCCTGCTGGCTGTACTGTTCTCACTTTTCTCATTCACTATGCTGGCACCTGTGCTGCAGGTGTTGTTTGAGGGAGTAAGCGAGCCATCTAAAAACAAGGGCATAGTAAGCGAAATCATCAACACCGTAAACCAGACTATACTTGAGTACGACAAACTAACGGCGCTTACTTATTCCGTTATTATCGTGGTTTTCTTTACTATTCTTAAAAACCTGTTTATATATGCCTCGCTCAACATTCTTAACCCCATACGCAATGCAGTAATACGCAAACTGAGGGACGAGATGTTTATGAAGGCACTCTCTTTACCTATTGGTTTTTTCAATGAAGAGAAAAAGGGCGACCTGATATCTAAAATGACCAATGACATCAACGAGGTGGAAGTGTCTATTATGAATGTGCTGGAAACATTTATACGCGAGCCACTCACTATTGTCATTACGCTTACCTCCATGCTCATCATCAGCCCGCAGCTTACATTGTTCCTGCTGATACTATTACCCATTTCAGGGCTTATCATTGGCCGTATAGGCAAGTCGCTGAAGAAGCCATCGGGCGAAGCACAGGAGCAACTGGGCAATGTATTGAGCGTGATAGATGAAACACTGGTGGGCATGAGGGTGGTAAAAGCCTTTAATGCCGAGAAACACCAGCAACTGCGTTTCACACAGATAAACAACCTGATATTCCGCCTGAAGAATAAAATAGCCATGCGGCGCGACCTTAGTTCCCCCATGTCTGAAACGTTGGGTATTATAGTAGTCTGTATCATATTGTGGTACGGAGGCAAGTTGATATTCGCCGGCGAGACTGCGCTTACAGGCCCGTTCTTTATCGTGTACATTGGTTTGTTTTACCAGATCATCAACCCGATAAAAAACCTGTCAACAGCGTTTTATAATGTACAGAAAGGTTCGGCCGCGGTAGCGCGTATAGAGCAATTCCTGAAAACAGAAAACAGCATTAAAGAAATTGCATCGCCCAAAAACCTACCTGGCTTTAACGACAGTATAGAGCTACGTGATGTACATTTTTCTTACGGCAGCAAAAAAATACTGGACGGCATTAACCTGAAAATAAAGAAGGGGAAAATGGTAGCTCTTGTTGGCTCGTCAGGCGCGGGTAAATCTACCCTGGCCGATATGGTGCCACGCTTTCATGACGTAACAGCCGGCGAAGTATTGATAGATGGTGTAAACATAAAAGACTATCGCCTGGCCGACCTCCGCAAGCTGATGGGTATAGTAAACCAGGAGCCGATATTATTTAACGATACTATATTTAACAACATTGCGCTGGGCACAGGCAACGCCACACAGCAGCAAGTGGAAGAAGCAGCGAAGGTGGCCAACGCACATAACTTTATAGTAAATAAACCGGACGGGTACCAGACAGTTGCAGGTGACAGGGGTACGCGTTTAAGTGGTGGTGAACGCCAGCGTGTAACCATAGCGCGGGCCGTATTAAAGAACCCGCCTATACTGATACTGGATGAAGCCACCTCGTCGCTGGATACAGAAAGCGAACGCCTGGTGCAGGATGCCATTAATACGCTGATGCAGAACCGTACAAGCATCGTAATAGCGCACAGGCTATCTACCGTGCAGCACGCTGATGAAATAATAGTATTGGACAAAGGCCGTATAGTTGAACAAGGAACACATACAGAACTGATAGCCAAAGGGGGGCTATATAATAACCTGGTAGCGATGCAGCAGGTTAAATAATACGGTATATTTGTAGCAGCAATTTTTACACCCTAATGAACAAGATATTAGTTACCGGCGGCTGCGGATATATTGGCGGTCATACAATAGTTGACCTTGTAGCAAATGGATTTGATGTAATCTCTATCGACGACCTTTCCCGCGGCTCACTGCGTATGCTGGAAGGTGTGCGTAAAGTAACAGGCAAAGAGATAAAGAACTATAAAGTTGACCTGTGCAACCTGGAAGATACAGAAGCTGTGTTTATTGAAAACCCTGACATAGCGGGCATTATACATTTCGCGGCTTTCAAATCGGTACCTGAGTCTGTACAGCAGCCGCTTAAATATTTCAACAACAATATAAAGTCACTGGTAAACCTGTTGCAGTGCGCGCAGGAATATAAAATCAACAATTTCGTATTTTCTTCATCATGCTCTGTTTACGGCAACCCCGACCAGTTGCCTGTAAATGAAAAATGCACACTGGCAGAACCGGAATCTCCCTATGCACGTACCAAGCAAATGGGTGAGGCTATATGCAGCGATTTCTGTGTACCTAATCCAGACTTTAATGTTTGCCTGCTGCGCTACTTCAATCCCGTAGGGGCACATCCGTCGGTTGTAATAGGTGAGCTGCAGGAGAGGCCGGAAAACCTTGTTCCTGTAATTACACAAACTGCTATAGGCAAACGCCCCGAAATGCAGGTGTTTGGCTCTGACTATGATACAAGAGACGGCTCTTGCGTGCGCGACTATATACATGTAATGGATATTGCCAATGCGCATACCAAGGCTTTGCAATACCTTATGGAAAGCAGGAATACTGAACAATGTGAAGTATTCAACCTGGGGTCGGGCAATGGCGTAACAGTATTAGAACTGATACAGGCTTTTGAGAAAGTATCCGGTGAAAAACTGAATTATAAATTAGGACCACGCCGTGCAGGTGATGTGATAGCTGTATATGCAGACAACTGCAAGGCACGCGCCGTGCTGGACTGGGACATAAAATATGACCTGGATAGCATGATGGATACAGCATGGCGCTGGGAACTGGCCATGAAAAAAGAATTTGCGAATATGCCTGTTAAATAACAGGCATGTTTTATTTCAGGTCTATTTCCGTATTATCTCCAATATTCAGGCTCTGGCTGAGGCCGCGCACGAAAGCATCGCTGCCTATGATAGAAGAGTGCAGTACTACTTCGTCTAATTCCGCATAGGAACCTATTATTGTGTCTTTAATAATAGACGCTTTGATATTTGTGTATTCCCCAATAGTTACATTGGGCCCGATAATAGAATTACTGATGTTGCAACCTTCTGCAATGCTCACCGGTGGAATAATAACACTGGTATCATACTGGTAAGATTCTGTGCTTTCTCCCTTTTGTTCGCTTTGTTCTTTCAGCAATACAGCATTGGTATGCAGCAGGTTTTCTTTTTTCCCGCAATCAAACCAGTTGCTCACCCTGAAACCATGCAAGGTTATGCCCTGCTCTATCATATATTGCAGTGCATTGGTCAGGTGATATTCGCCTTCTTCATCTGCACGGTGGTTCAGGTGTTTGTTCAACGCGTTAAACAACGCCTCTGTTTCCTTTATATAATACACCCCTACCATCGCCATATTCGACTTTGGTATCAATGGCTTTTCCACCACCTTCAGCACTTTATTATGCTCATTCAGTTCAGCCACTCCAAAGCCGCGGGGGTCATCTACTTTTCTTATGCCTATCTGCGACTCACTGCTGCTCAATACTTTTTTTACATCGTATTCGCATATTGTATCGCCCAGCACAATCATTACCTCTTCGTTATTATGCACCGCATCGCGTGTCAGCCATATAGCATGACCCGTACCTTTCCTGTCCGTCTGGTTTACCAGCGTATAGCTAAGGGTTGGGTAATTTTTCTGCAGGTAACGTTCTATCTTTTCGCCCAGGTAGCCAATAACAAATACAAATTCAGTTACGCCCGCATCTAACAACTGGTCTATGATAACACTCAATATAGTTTTACCGGCTATGGGTATCAATGCCTTGGGTTGCGTATAAGTAAGTGGACGGAGTTTTGTACCGGCACCAGCTACGGGAATAATGGCTTTCACTATTGTCTGTTTTACTGATTAGTAGTCAATTCATTTACTGTTTGCGAAAACAGCAAACGTGAAAATACTATAAAAACGGTACATACACC
>Ga0307414_10001629_pt1 | contig 11687 bp, 12 predicted proteins | sample DK1Ometagenome_FD_203804 | JGI IMG/M metagenome (GOLD analysis project Ga0307414, IMG submission 203804) | Maize rhizosphere microbial communities from greenhouse at UC Davis, California, United States - DK15-O-3 | ecosystem: Host-associated > Plants > Roots > Rhizosphere > Soil | place: USA...
TTGTTGCTGGGTGTGGCGATCTGGCGGCTCCGACGCCAGCTGCTGCCCCCGTGGATCCTCAGCAGGGTCACCACGCGCCGCGCCGTGGCCGTCTATGTCACTGTCCTTGCGCTGATCGTCGGCTCCGTCCTGGTGCCTCAGAGGCCAAAGGATCCGCGTTATCAGGTATCAATCGCAGACGGCGGCCGGTTTTCGTCCCTGACGGTGGATAGCGTGCTGCTCGCGGACGTACTAGATCGTGGCATCAAGGGTGTCGAGCTGCTCAGTGCGCGGCAGCAGCGAGCAGTGAAGAACTACGTGGACACTGCCGCGACCAGCTTGTCGAAGCAGTTGGATGCCCTGCCAAAGCCAAGATCTGATGAATCGATGATTCTGGGCTTCAGCGACCTGCACTGCAATCAGGCAATGACAGACCTGATCTCTCGGCTGGCGCGAGTCACCAAGCCTTCCGTGGTGCTGAGCTCTGGGGATGACACGGTCAATGGAACTGCTGCCGAACGTGGTTGCATCCGACGAGAGGCCGCAATTTCAAACGGAGTGCCCTTTCTGGTGGCGACGGGAAACCATGACTCCGATGTGACCGAAGCTCAAATGAGGGCTACAGGTATGACGGTGCTCGATGGCCAAGTGGCTGAGACTGAGGGGCTAAGTGTGCTCGGCGACGATGATCCTGAACACAACATCCCGTTTAGCGTCGACCGGACCAAGGACCGGCCAGAGAGCGAAGAACAGATGGCGCAACGGCTTGTTGATCTTGCGCGCGCTAAGCACACCGATGTGCTGCTGGTGCATCAGCCCGTTGCTGCGCGGGTGATCATGAACGCAGCCAATCCGCCGGCGTCGCTGGTGCTCTGGGGCCACTATCACGCTCAATCCGGTCCGCGGGTGATCACGCACGAGGACGGCTCCTGGACAGTCGGCATGCAAGAGGGGACCGCCGGGGGAGTCCGACAGCCGACGTTCACATCGTTCAGCACGCCTTTTTCGCCCCCGCTCATCAGCGCGGATGTGTACTTCTACTTCCGCGACAATGCCACCGGCCTGTTCACCGGCGTGCAGCCGGTGCACTTCCAACCCAATGCGAAGGTTGTGATCGAAGACCGCATCGCGACCGGAGATCTTGCCAACCTGCCGCCGGAAACCCGAGTCAGACTGGGCGGCGGCTCCGCGACTCCCAGCGTGGAGGCGTCACGCTGAACGCAGGTCGCAGCTAGGATCGCAGCGGCCGTTGGATGGCTGGCCCCCGTAGCCCAAATGGCAGAGGCAGGCGGCTTAAACCCGCTCCAGCATGGGTTCGAATCCCATCGGGGGCACTGTATTGGATTGCCTCGCTCGCTGGCGCTCGCTGTGTCTAATGGCTCGCTTCGCTCGCTGCGATGTTCGCGGGGAGCCGCCGTCTTCGTCGGATCCGACGAAACGCTTGTGTCGGAGAATTAGCTCTGTTCTCGACGCGTTTCGTCGGCTCCTCCTGCAGATCGGCGGCGCGAACATCGCGGGCGCGGAGCGCGCTGGGAAGCCGCCGTCATCGTTGTCGCTCGGGCCGCCTCCGCACGGCGGCGCGCGATCCGGGATTGGATTGCCTCGCTCGCTGGCGCTCGCTTCGCGCTGTAAACCAAGACGTCTTTCCGCACAAGGCCATGAATTCAGCTCGGACCGGGCACATTCGCTCCTCATATGCGGCCTTGTGCGGAGAACGGCTTCTGCACAGTCCGCCTCAAAACATCACAGCTTCTTCAAAGCCTGGAAGAAAGGCTGGTCGTCCTTCGTTCACCTAAACTGATTCCAGTGCGCCATCCGAGGCGCCTGACCAGGAGGACAAATACATGTTGCGCAGTTCGAACCCGATCCTCTCCAAGCAGGACGCGTTCACACCCGCAGCACCGCAGTACAACCAGAACCCCTACAACCAGCCACAAGCCGGTTACGGACAGTACCCTGCGCCCGGCTACCCACAGGCATCGGTGGAGCCGCTCGAGGGTCGGATGACGTTTGACGATGTCGTCACCAAGACCGCGCTCACCATGGGCGTTCTCATCATCGCGGCTGCGTTGGCGTGGATGTTCGTACCAGCCTCCCTTTACTTCCCGTTGCTGATCGGCTCGGGGTTGATTGGCTTCGTTGTCGTCATGATCGTTGCCTTCCGGCGGAAGGTGCAACCGGGACTCGTGCTGCTCTACGCCGCCATTGAAGGCATCTTCATCGGCATGATCAGCAAGTTTTTCGAAACCATGTACAGCGGCATCGTGGTTCAGGCTGTGATCGGTACGTTCGCCGCAGCTGCCGTCACCTTGGCGGCGTACAAGTTCTTCAACATCCGGGTTACGCCGAAGTTCCAGAAGGTCGTGATCATTGCCACCATCGCTTTCGCGGTGGCCTGCCTGATCAACTTCCTCTTCGCCTTGGCCGGCATCAACGTGGGATTGCGCGACGGCGGTACGGGTCCCATCAGCCTGCTGGCGGTCGCTTTTTCGCTGCTTGGTGCCGTGCTGGCTGTGCTGAACTTGGTGCTGGACTTTGACTACATCGAGCAGGGTGTCGCCATGGGAGCGCCGGCGAGTGAGTCGTGGCGCGGCGCATTCGGGCTAACCGTGACCATGGTATGGCTGTACATCGAGATCCTGCGGCTGCTGTCCTACATACGCAGATAGTCAGCGGATTGAGGGCCGCGCTTCCAACGGAAGCTGCGGCCCTCACTTGCTTCTACCCCCCCGTAGAGTCGTGAGCGTGGAGTATGTCAACTCGCTGATCGAGCTCGTCGGCCATACGCCCCTGCTCAGACTGTCTCGGGTCACCGATGGCGTTAAGCCACTGATCCTGGCCAAGGTCGAGTACCTCAATCCTGGCGGTTCGGTCAAGGATCGAATTGCCCTCAAGATGATCGAGGCCGCCGAGCGGGAGGGCAAGCTCAAGCCGGGCGGCACGATCGTGGAGCCCACTAGCGGCAACACTGGCGTAGGACTGGCCATGGTTGCGCAAGCCAAGGGCTACTGCTGCGTCTTCGTCTGCCCGGACAAGGTCAGTGAGGACAAGCGCAACGTTTTGGCTGCGTACGGCGCACGAGTGGTCGTCTGTCCGACCGCTGTAGAGCCTGAACACCCGGACTCTTATTACTCGGTCTCCGACCGGCTGGTACGTGAGATAGAGGGAGCCTGGAAACCCGACCAATACAGTAACCCGAGCAATCCGGCGAGCCACTACGAAACAACTGGTCCCGAGATCTGGCAGCAGACCGACGGCAAGATCACCCATTTCGTTACCGGCATCGGTACCGGCGGCACCATCAGCGGAGCGGGCCGCTATCTCAAGGAAGTCTCCGAAGGACGCGTCAAGATCATTGGCGCGGACCCGTCGGGTTCGGTCTACTCCGGCGGTACTGGGCGTCCCTACCTGGTAGAGGGCGTTGGGGAGGATTTCTGGCCGGCGAACTACGATCCGAGCATCGCTGACCGGGTGATTGAAGTTTCCGATGCCGACTCCTTCGCGATGGCACGCCGACTGGCTTGCGAGGAGGCGCTGCTCGTGGGCGGATCCTCAGGAATGGCAGCGGCGGCGGCAATCCGGCTGGCGCATGAGCTCGACGATGCCGATGCGGTGATCGTCGTGCTGCTGCCAGATTCCGGCCGCGGCTACCTCACCAAGGTCTTTAGCGATGCCTGGCTGACGCGCTACGGATTCGCGCCCAAGCCTGACCAATTCGTCCGAGTGGTCGGGGACGTGCTCCGTGAGAAGTCAGGTGATTTGCCGTCCCTGGTTCACACGCACCCGAACGAGACCATCGCCGAAGCCGTCGCGATCATGCGGGAATACGGCGTCAGCCAGATGCCGGTGGTTCGGGCCGAGCCGCCGGTAATGGCCGCCGAAGTCGTGGGTGCGGTCAGCGAGCGAGGCCTCCTGGCTGCGTTGTTCAGTAGCTACGTGCGACCAGCAGACGCGGTGGCGAAGGTGATGGAGGAATCGCTTCCGATGCTCGGAGTGACGGAGCCAGTTGGCGACGCGGTCGCGGTACTGAGGAGCTGCGACGCACTGCTGGTGCTAGACGACGGCAAGCCCGTCGGCGTCTTGACACGTCAAGACCTACTTAGCGACATCAATATCTCCTAGCGACTCCGACCAAGATCAGGTTCTTCCAGCAGCTCGGCTAGTACCAGTTGCCAGTTCTGCGTCCACGACACCGAGCGCCAAGAGTCCAGCGGTACCCACTGGGCGGATTCGGTAGTGCCACCCTGATCGAGCACCACGGGATCGGTGGGGTGTGGACAGCTTGCGCGATAGATCAGCCGTACTGCATGGAAATCCTCGATAGTCCCGTACGGGCTGCGCCCTACCCAATGCGAGGTCTGCACTTTGATCAGCTCGCCAAGAATAATCTCCTGCGAAGTTTCCTCAGCGACTTCGCGGAGCACGGCAGAGGTTGGCGGCTCATGATCATCAAGGCCACCGCCTGGCATACCCCATCGGCCGGTGACGGCGGTTCGTCCGGAGTACTCGGTCGCCAGTAGGCCACGACTCGAGGTCACTACTGCGTACGCCGCGAAACGTTGCCGGACAGCCGGTCGTACCTGCTCACTGAGTACCAGCCCGGCATCGCGTCCTTGGCGGCGCACCAGCGGACGCGGTTCGTCGCCCACCGGACGCACCATCAGCCGAAGAACTAGATCGCCAGAGCTCGCACGGTTGACGTCCAGGGGACGGACGACGAGGTAGCCGCGGTCGTACGCAAGCAGGTCAGGGTCGGCACCGTGGTCGAGGAGTACCTCGAACGCGTGCCCACCCTGCTCTGTAACGCCGACGACCAGCATCTGGTCATCATGGCGCAAAGGCTGCGAGTGTCGGGAATCGCGGATTTCTCGCGCGATGCGCGAGCAGCCTTAAATCAAAACTCAAATCAAAAGTTGTCGCCTCAGGTGCGGCCGTCGACGTAGCGCTGGACGGTCGGACCGATCTCGGCTATCAGATCATCTGTCTGCCGATTCACCAGCGCCGGCAGTCGCAGCACGTAGCGGCCGATGACGAGCCCCAGAACCTGGGACGCAACTAGGCCTGCACGCCTGTTGGCCTCCTCTGGTGGGAGATCGTCTTGGCGCAGCACGCGGCCTATGACCTCGAGAGTGAGGAACTCACCGACTGATCGAGTGAGGCCGGGATCGGTCAAGGCTGTGCGTATCGCGGCGACCAGAGATGGCTGAAGCTCCGAATCCCAGACACCCAGCACGGTCTGGACAAGCCGCTTCCCAAGATCAGCTCTGTCACCGGCGGCCACGTGCTCGAGCACTTGCGGAAAGCCAAGCGGTAGCGCGACGGTGGCGAGAAAAAGTTGTTGCTTGCTTTCGAAGTAGTGGTGGATCAAGGCGGCATCCACCCCGGCTTCCGATGCAATGCCGCGCATCGAGGCGCCTGCGAAACCCTTGGCTGCAAACGCATGACGCGCGGCCGCAATGATCTGGCCGCGGGTGTCCTGGTTGCCAGGACGCCGGCCAACCTTCGGCTCTCGCGGCGCGGCCACAGTTCCTCCTTGACTCAAGCCGTCGGACGACATCGCTGCGGATTCAAGTCTGACAGGTCACCTGGTGCGCTCCGGTAGCGTTGGGCGGCGTGCGGAGTAATCGAGTCGCTCGATGATCGATGCGCTGGCATATTCCGTCGTTGCACTCGCGGGCGTGGCCGTCATCTGGGGCATCCTGACCGCAATCGTCAACAAGCCGCCGGGCAAGGCACAGCTGCTTTACGCCGCGGGCCTTGAGGCCGTCACCGTCGTCCAGTCGATCATCGCCGCCGCCAAGATCATTGGCGGCTTCCGACCGGTCGAGCTGGCGACCACGATTGGCTACCTGATCGGCATTGTGATCTTGATACCGATCGCGTGGTTTTGGGCAAATGTGGAGCGCAACCGCTTCTCAGGAGTCGTGCTTGCCGTGGCAGCCCTTGCCGTCTTCGCAATGACCCTTCGACTGCTCATGTTGTGGACACCAGCCGGATGACTGACGTGCACGCACAGCCCACAGGCTCCACCGGCCCCAGCTCCACTGGCCCTAGCACCAACAGCGGCGCGGGCCGCGTGCTCGTTGCCGTCTATGGGATCTTCGCTCTCGCGGCGACCGCACGCGCGAGCGTCCAACTGCTCACAAGGTTCGATGAGGCGCCACTGGCCTACCTGCTATCCGCAGTTGCGGGTCTCGTCTACATCATCGCTACGATCACGCTCGCACGCGGCACCCGTGCTTCGCGGCGTCTGGCGCTGGTCGCAATCATCATCGAGCTGGTGGGAGTGGTTACCGTCGGCACTCTGAGCGTCCTCGATCCCGAGGCTTTTCCGCGAGCCACGGTGTGGTCGATCTACGGGATTGGCTACGGCTTCGTTCCGCTAGTGCTACCGATCTTGGGCCTCGCTTGGCTCTGGCACACAAGACCCGTCAACGACTGACGAGAAGATCATCCGGCGTAAAGACGCGCAGCTCAACGTCGTTCGCGAAATGCACCGGCCTCATGGACACACCCAGCTGCTCAGTTGCCGAAGTGAGGCCGCGCGCCCAAGTGCGATCCGCATTGTTCATCGGGTTGCGGCCAGGTCGGGTCAGCAGGAAGGCGACGGATCCGCCAGCGCCACAGCGTCCAACGATGTCCTCGCATATTTCCAGGAGCGGCTCACACATGTTGGCAGTCGGATCTCGGTCATGCGACAACGCTGCTGCGAGCTTGGCCGCACATGCGTCAGATGCGCTGCGCTGTCCCCAGAATCTGTGATAGCTAGCTAGCCGGCGGGGCTCACGAGATCGGAATACTCAGGATGCCGTTCCATCCAGCCTCTGATAAAGGGACACAGCGCACGTACGCGCAAGCCACGAGCCCGGGCGTCGTCGAGGGCATACCTCGCAATGGCGCCGCCGACTCCCTGCCCCTCATACTTCTGAGCTACCACGGTGTGCAGGAAGACGATGGTGTCGTCTGCTAAGTCGTACTCAGAGACGCCTGCCAGCGCACCGTTGATTCGCGCTTGGTATCGGCTTACCAGCGGATCGTCCTCGACAGTCACACTCATGATTGCCAACTCTGCCAGACAGCGACTGACACGCGTTGTCGGCAAGCTATCTGGCCCGCGTTCACCGGCCACGGATATGCTGCCGATCAAGGCGGGCAGTCCAAAATTTTGGGCAATGCTCGCGCAAAGACACTCGCAGTCCGAATAAGCTCGCGGTCGGAGAGATGTGAAATACAACGAGGGAGCCCAACTCGATCCGTCACAGATGGGTGGCGGTCGGGGTAGCGGCGGGAAGATCGCTATCGGCGGCGGCGCGGGCCTGATCGTGCTACTGCTTGCGTTGTTCTTTGGCATAAACCCCGGCGACGTTCTCGGCGACGCTTCACAGGCCCAACCCGAGCAGTCTGATGCGGCGACTCCCTTCGCGCAATGCACGCGCGGCTCAGATATCAACGCCGACCGCGACTGCCGGTTCGTGGCGTATACAAACTCGATCCAGGACTACTGGAACGACACCGTGCAGGACTACCAGGTCATCAAGGTCGAGACCTTCAGCGGCAGTATCAATACCGCCTGTGGACATGCGACCTCAGCGGTCGGGCCGTTCTATTGTCCCGCCGACACGACGGTGTACCTCGATCTCGGATTCTTCGATCAGCTGACCGGCCAGCTTGGCGCCCAAGGCGGCGACGCCGCCGAGGCATATGTGCTGGCGCACGAGTTCGGCCATCACATTCAAAACCTGACGGGCACCATGCAGCGCGTACAAAGCAGCAGACAGGGAACTGGACCTACGTCGCCAGGCGTGCGGCTTGAGCTGCAGGCCGATTGCTATGCCGGAGTGTGGTTCAGGCATGCGACGGAGGATCCGCAGAGCCCCATCACCGAAGTCACCCAGGAGGATCTCGACCGCGCGGTGGATGCCGCGCAGGCTGTTGGCGACGACCGGATCCAGCAGAAGATGCAGGGTCAGGTTTCACCGGAAACCTGGACCCACGGCTCGGCTGCGATGCGCCGCCAATGGCTTGCCCAGGGCTTCAACACCGGCGACCCGAACAAGTGCGACACCTTCGCCAAAAACGCCCTCAGCTAAGCCGTGCCGAAAGGTTCTGTAGTCGTCACAGGGGCGTCAACCGGCATTGGCCGTGCGACAGTACACGAGTTGGTCAGTGCTGGATTCCATGTGTTCGGCAGCGTACGCCGAGAGGCTGATGCGGAGAATCTGCGGCAACAGTTCCCGGAAACTGTCACGCCGTTGCTCATGGACCTGCTCGACGAGGATTCGGCACGCGCTGCCGGTGAGGTGGTCAAGGCTGCTGGGCCGCTGTTCGGCCTTGTCAATAACGCAGGCGCGGCATTTCCCGGCCCGCTCGAGACCATCCCGATTGAGGTGTTCCGACGCCAGATCGAGATCAATCTGACGGCACAGCTGCTAGTCACCCAGGTGATGTTGCCAGCGCTGCATCGCTCCGCTGACGAGATTGCTGATGCGCGGATCATCATGATCGGCTCTATTGGCGGCCGACTCTCCGGACCGATGCTCGGCGGGTACGGCGCCGCCAAGCATGGTCTCGCCGGGTTGAGCAGCTCGTTGCGCGCTGAACTTGCACCGTTCAAGATCAAAGTCTTGCTGATCGAGCCCGGCGCGATCGCCACACCGATCTGGGATCGCGGCCGGGTTGCCGGGGAAGAGCTGCAGGTAGGCGATGCCGAGACGCACGCACGCTATGCCGATCAAATCGAGGTGACAACCGAGATGGCTAGGCGGCTCGCTCGTTCCGGGCTTGATCCCTCAGTGCCGGCCAAGGTCATTCTCAAGGCGCTGCAAAGCGACAATCCACCACCACGACAAGTGCTCGGCCGAGAGGCCAAAGTGTTAGCCGCGATGGTCCGGCTGCTGCCATATCGGGCGCTCTACGGCATTACCAGGGCAAGAAGACGGGTGCGAGCCTGACTGACCGAGCTCAGTTGCAGGTCACCCCGGTCGCATGCACCGGGCAGTAGCCAAACGGATTCTTGTCCAGGTACTGCTGGTGGTAGTCCTCGGCATAGTAGAAATCGCCGGCAGGCGCGATCTCGGTAGTGATCCGCCCGTAACCCGCCCGGCTGAACTCGGTCTGGAACTGATCGCGAACTCGCTCGGCAGCCGCTAGCTGTTCTGGTGAGGTGACATAGATCGCCGACCGGTACTGGGTCCCGACATCATTGCCCTGCCGCATCCCCTGCGTGGGATCGTGATCCTCGAAGAAAATCTTGAGCAGCTTCTCGTAGCTGATCTTGGCCGGGTCGTAACACACCTTCACGGCCTCGGTGTGACCGGTGCGGGCGCTGCAAACCTCCTCGTAGCTGGGGTTCGGAGTAAAACCACCCGCATAGCCGACCGCCGTGTTCGTGACTCCTGGCGTATTCCAGAACACCTTCTCAGCACCCCAGAAGCAACCGAGGGCGAAGTAGGCGACCTCTGAGCCCTCCGGCACTTGCTGAACCGGGATGCCAAAGATCTCGTGGAAAGTGGGGTTCACAAGGACCGATGTGCTGCGGCCTCGGAGTGCCTGATCGGGTTCAACAAGCGTCGTCTTCGTGCGCGAGAACAACATGTGATTCAGTCTGCCTTTCTATACCGCGTTTCGGAACAGCGGTTGCACTTACGCAACGCTGACCCAGCCTCGGGATGTTCCGCCTGACCGAGCGTCCTGCGCGACGGGCGTACGCTGGCCTCTTGTGACTATCACCCAGGGCTTCTCGACTCGGGCGATCCATTCCGGACAGGATCCGGATTCTGCGGTCGGCTCAGTCGTGCCACCGATTTACGCCACCTCCACATTCATCCAGGACAAGGTGGGGGAGGCGCGCGGTGGTTATGAGTACTCTCGCTCCTCCAACCCGACGCGTACGGCCCTGGAAGAGTGCATTGCGGCGCTCGAGGGCGGCACGCACGGGTTGGCTTTTGCGAGCGGTCTCGCGGCCGAGGACACCCTGCTGCGAACGATCGCCTCGCCAGGAAGCCATTTCGTGGTACCAGATGACGCCTACGGCGGCACGTTTCGGCTCTTCGCGCGGGTCCATCAGCGTTGGGGGATAGCTGCTGATCCGGCGCATCTCACCCATCTCGACTCGGTTGCCGCGGCCATTACCCCGGGAGAGACGAAGGCGGTCTGGATCGAAACGCCCACCAATCCGTTGCTGAACATCGCCGACATAGCCGCGATCGCCGACTTGGCGCACGCAGCGGATGCGCTTGTCATTGTCGACAACACTTTTGCCACGCCCTATCTGCAGCAGCCGCTTGAGCTGAGCGCAGATGTGGTGGTCCATTCGACGACGAAGTACTGCGGCGGGCACTCCGACATCATTGGCGGCGCACTGGTAGTGAACGACGACGAGCTGGCCGAGCAGCTGAGGTTCCATCAGAACGCGATTGGCGGCGTGGCCAGCCCATTCGACTGCTGGTTGGTGTTGCGCGGCCTGCGGACGTTAGCGGTGCGAATGGACCGACACTGCGAGAACGCTGAGCAGGTAGCGGCCTTCCTCGATGATCATGCACGGGTAGCCGAGGTCTACTTTCCAGGGCTCGACGCACATCCCGGACACGACCTGGCTAAACGCCAGATGCGCCGGTACGGCGGGATGGTGAGCTTCCGCGTGGTTGGTGGCGAACAAGCGGCGCTGCGAGTTTGTGAAGGCACCTCGGTGATCATCCTGGGGGAGTCCCTCGGCGGCGTAGAGTCCTTGATTGAGCATCCTGCAAAGATGACTCACGCGTCCGTTGCTGGCACCCAGTTGGAAGTGCCCGGAGATCTGATCCGGCTTAGCGTGGGCATTGAGGACATCGAGGACTTGATCACCGACTTGGACAAGGCACTCGGCTGAGCCGGCATCGCCATCGCTTCCGGAGAGACTCACATCGATCGGTTCGCAATCGCTCCTGTTGCAAAATCAGGGGTTGGCTCTAGCGCCCAGTTGACCGGCTCACTGCCGGCTCGAACCAGGAAATCGTTGGCGCGGCTGAATGGACGCGATCCGAAGAACCCCGCAGTCGCGGACAACGGCGAGGGGTGGGCGCTCGCTACGTAAGGCACTGAGCCAAGCATGGGGATGAGTGACTGTGCATCACGTCCCCACAAGATGGCAACCAGCGGGCCACGACGAGCGACCAACGCCTCAATGGCTCGCTGTGTCACTTGCTCCCAGCCCTTGCCGCGATGCGATCCGGAGCGACCGGGCTGCACGGTCAGCACCCGATTGAGCAGTAGCACTCCCTGCTGAAACCAGGGCGTGAGATCGCCGCTGGCCGCTGGACGGATGCCGAGATCTGCCTGGAGTTCGGCATAGATGTTTTGCAGCGACCGTGGAATCGGGCGGACGTGGAATGCCACCGAGAACGACAGACCCACCGGATGCCCTGGAGTTGGATAGGGGTCTTGCCCGACGATAAGAATCTTCACCTGGCTCAGCGGCCGGCTGAAGGCACGCAGCACATGCTCACCGGCCGGCAGGTATTGCCGTCCGGCGGCCAGCTCGGCACGTAAGAAAGCACCCATCGCCGCGATCGTTGCCTCAACCGGCTGCAGCGCCTCAGCCCAATCAGGGCTGACCAGCTCACTCAATGGACGTGGACTCATGCATATCCCCCTTCGGCGGGCCTCGCCTAGACGTCTCACCCCCGGACCACACAGCGTGATCTCGAGGCATCCGCCGCGACAGCGCAGCC
>Ga0307414_10001632_pt1 | contig 11681 bp, 10 predicted proteins | sample DK1Ometagenome_FD_203804 | JGI IMG/M metagenome (GOLD analysis project Ga0307414, IMG submission 203804) | Maize rhizosphere microbial communities from greenhouse at UC Davis, California, United States - DK15-O-3 | ecosystem: Host-associated > Plants > Roots > Rhizosphere > Soil | place: USA...
TTCCGGGTTGCAGTTCACTATTATTTACCGCAAATTTTTTCAAACCATTTTAAATATTGATTTTGGAGAAATAGATGCGGCAGATTATATCTCTGCAATGAGTAAAAATAAGCTTGTCATGTATCCATTCATTTCTGTGCAAAAGGAGTTTGGGTATTCAGATGTTACCGCAAAAAATAATAAGAGTGGTTATGTAACTCAGCTATTTTCGGATTCGTCAGAAAAACTTGACCATTTAAAAAGGGTGTCCGAGTTTTATAACATAATAAACCATTAAGAAAATGAATCAACCAGATGAATATGAAGATGTAGTATTGCCTGTTTATGTCATAAACCTTGAAAATCGGACTGATCGTTTACTGCACATCCAAGATCAGTTCAAAGACAGATTTGAATTTGAAATAAATATTGTAAAGGCTTGCGAAAATGAAAATGGAGCATTAGGCTTATGGCAAACTATTGTTAAAGTTGCTAAAATAGCACAGCAAAAGGATGAAGATGTGATTATTATTTGTGAAGACGATCATAAGTTTACAGGAAATTACTCGAAAAAAATTCTTATAGATAGTATAATGAAGGCTAATGAACACGGCGTAAATGTTCTTATAGGAGGAGTTGGTGGTTTCAAAAATGTGGTTCCAATAACAAATAATTTATGTTGGGTAGACAACTTCTGGAGCACGCAGTTTTTGGTTATTTACAAGCAGTTTTTTGATAGTATATTAGCGGAGCCTTTTACTAATGTAACCGATACTGCTGATAGAAAATTTTCTGAAATGACAAGTAACAAAATGGTTATTTTCCCATTCATATCCATTCAAAAAGACTTTGGCTATTCTGATATATCAGAGGTGGCGAGAAACCACATGGGCTTTTCTACCGAAGAGTTGTTTAAACATGCAGATTTAAAATTGAAAAAAATTTATGCCGCATGGGATTTTTACATGAGGTTTGAGAACTCAGTATCAAAGTATAGGTCTGAATAATTGAGGTTGAATATTCGTAGAGCACGGGGCTCCTTAAATAAGGTAGTATGTTTAAATCGGTCTGTTAGGTCTCTTGATATTTCAACCGACCGCTTTTCCTTGGTGTCAAAACCAAGCAGGATAAATTTGATTGCCATTCGTACTTTTTTGAGAGAAGGAAATCTTCTAAATATTTATTGCTTACCGGGTGGCATTAGCTCCTTTAATTTGTTGATAAGCTGTATGTCACGAAGATTTGCGGCTACAATTTTCCCTGGTAGTTGGTTAAATGCTATTCTTTTTAATATAATTTTAATTAAAAATATTATCAAATTAAGCGGGTAATTGACATCTTAAATCAATCCTAAGGTACAAAACTATCTGCAGCCTGCAGACTTTTTTTATTCAAATGTTGATTGTAAGGTAAAGCGAGTTTGATCATGTTTTGAACTGCTGAATATACAGGTATTATAATTCTTGTTGCAAAATAATATCAATTTTAATAAGTGAAATTGAGTGAGTGCTAATGAATGAAAAGTTGCGATGACTTTGCATGTTTTTTGATACTTGTATATAGCTAACTTCAACTTCATCTTTAGCTAAATATTTTTTAGTGTTTTACAGTTTGTTTTTGTAAAAAAAAAACTAAATTAGAATAACTTAAGATAAGTAATACAGTGAAATAATTAATCCCATCTTTATGCTCTCAATACTTCAGCCTAGAAAGAAAAATTCTGTTGCTGTCCATACAATACTTGTAGAAAAGACAACAGTTCCTGTTAGTTTACAGACAATTAAAAATAGCTTATTAAATCACTTTGATTACTGGAGGTTACTAGTATTAGGTAATTACCTTACATTTTTGAAAGTTCCCAGCAAAGTATTTACTAGTTAATTTTGCACAAAAAGAGGTTGTTGATCGTAATATAATGGCTCTGATAACAAGCATGACGTTATAAAATCATGTTGCTAGAGTAACCAAGCATGGTATGGCTACAAAATTTTAATCACAAAATTTTAAACAAAGTATGAAAAAATTAAGTCTAACAGCTTCAGCCTTCCAAAAGGGAGAAGTATTGAGCAGGGCTCAATTGAAAAAGGTATTAGGTGGAGACGGTTCAGGTGATGGTGGAGAATTTGGTACTTGTACAGTGACTGTTCACTGTGGTACTGCACCTAGTTCATCAACTATTTCCTGTACCGGTCAAGCTGGGAAATGTAAACATGAAGAACCTGGTTTAGGCCTAAAAGGATATGTACAATGTGATAACGATCCTAAAGTAACTTGTTAACTTATCAAATGATAGATAAGTAATGTGTTAGTAACATATTACTTATTTATCTATAATTTTGAAATCCGATGGATGTATTAATTAATAAAAAAAGGTGCTGGATTATGTTTTCTAAATGGGGAGTAGGAGATTATCTAATCGTATTCATAGCGGTAATTTGTTTTATTCCATTGAGATCTCTTTCGCAATTAAGCTTGAACTCAAAAGCTCCGAAAATCAATACGGCAAATTGGATAAATAAGACTAGTACACCAGTAGAGATAAAAAAGAAGTTTATCGTTTTAGAATTTTGGGCTACGTGGTGTGCACCCTGTTTAGGTGCTTTGCCCCACCTAAACAGAATTCAAAATGAATTTAAAAAACATAAGGAATTAGTATTTTTATCAGTAACTGACGAAAATATTGAAAAAGTTAAAGGAATTTTACCACGTTTTAATTTTGAATCAACAATTGTATCGGATACAACTGGTAGTACTCATAAAGCATTCAAAATTGAAAGTTTGCCAATAACTTTTTTAATTGATGATAATGGTTTAATTAAATGGATTGGTGACCCAATGAGTTTGACAGCTAGTCAAATAAACAAATTTCTACAAGGTGAAAAGCCAGTCGATTCTCAAATTGATAATGAGATATTTCAATCCCGAACAGATAATTATTTAGATTCTCTATTTAAACAGTATAGAAAAGTCTTTGATGATTCAAAAATTAATGAGTACATTACAGTAACTAAACCAGATACTTCATTTTCAGGCAAGGTCATTAGTAGAATAGGACAAAAAACTTATAATGTTTGTCAAATTGGTGTGAGAATTTCTACTTTATTTTCCAATTTGCTTCACTGTAATGAAAGACAATTGCAGTTACCTGTAGAACTGAAAGACAAGGCAATTAGTTACTGCTTTAAAAATGACAGAATTAACAGTAAAACGGAGGGTGAAAATCTCTTGCTAAAAAAACTCATTCAAGAACTAAATATTAATCTAAGTGTTTCAGATATGGACATGGATGTCATAGTTTTAGAAGTTTCAGATTCATTAAAATTAAATAAGGCTAAAGTAATGAGTTATGGGCCTTCTGTAAGAGAAGGAGTGAGTGTGTCTAATGACTTAAAAATTATCTCCATTTATAACAATACACTAAATTCTTTAGAAATTGAATTAAATAAGATATTAGATTTACAAATAAAAGGAGAAGATTTAAAGCATTTCTCAGGTAATTATGATATTACAATTAATAATAGTTCACTTGACGATCTTCAAAAATCGATTCAAGCTTATGGCTTTAGTATGAGAATGGAAAGGAAGAAACTCAAAATGTATAGGTTTGATAGTGAGAAATGATTGAAAGTATTATGCATTTAATATTTCAAGCGTTGCATTCAGATATTAAATGAGATTAACTTAGATGTCCGTAAGGTGGGTGTCACTAGAGGTAGCTACTTTGAGGCATATAGAGTAGTTTATCAGACTATAATATTTACATTCTCAGTTGTCCTTTAGATTTGTTTTAGAGAATTTTATTATGTCTGTTTTTGCCTATTTCTATATTTATAAATATTGCCAATTGCACTTAAAGCAATTAAAAGCCAGTCTAGATTGACAATAATATTGGGGAGTCTTTTAAATAACACGCATTGATTGGAAGGCCAACTGCACCTAGGACATTCAAAAAATGGTAGCTAGAAGATGATGACGGAATAACTTCAATTGGTAAAAGAAGATTTCAATGGACATTCCAGAGTATAACAATAAAATTTTCGTGCCCTTAAAACGATTTTCGAGTACTTTCGAATGCCGGTAAATCCGCAAACTTTCTTGTGTAATAACTGTGAGCTTTTGATGAGGATTCCTCGCAATTTGGACAAAGTGACTTTTTATTCTTGCTTATAATATAGATGAGGAAGCTGTCTGTTTCGTTATCTACTGATAACAACCTTACATTGATTGGTATTATTGAAGATTACTTTGCTGGCATTAATTAAGTCACTAACGGTAGAATGCCAGTTTATTTCAAGAATTTACCACCAAGAATGGGGAAGAACCACTATCTGCGAAATATACACTCGGGTGATTCAATTGTTTGATTTGTAGTTGTTTATTTGAGTGCTGTCTCGTTCGTAAGTCAAAACTCAGTCGCTGAATTTGTCAAGAAAAATTAGTAGGGACCAAACAACATTAGTTTGGTATTCGTAATTGAAGATTCCAATATACTGTCTTGATGAAAAGCAAAATCAAGACAAGGAGGGGCTTTAAGCGTATAATTTAATAAGAGATAACTTCCGGGGATTTATTACATTTGAGAAACGAGTAAAATTAGTGTTTTGGGGGTAATACAAATTTCTTTAGGTGAAGACCGAATATATACAGATGTAACTGGCGTAAGACAGATCTTAAAATTCTATAGTGAATGTAAAAAATACACCAATCGCATTATTTACATCACATTAGATAATATGACATGGCTTGATGGGAATTTATGTGCTTTTCTGGGGGCGTTGTTATATCGGCTTAACATGGACAATAAACTTACGTTTCAAATGAATGCAGGACAGGTTTCTGATAAATTCAAGATTTTGTTCGCAAACAGTTTCCTAGCCATTGACCAGAATATGCAGCAATATAAATCAGAAAGTTGTATGCCGTTTAAAGGGTTTCTGCCTAAACAAAAAGATGAATTTTTCGATTATCTGGATAATGAAGTATTTAGTCATCCGGCGATGCCAAAGCTATCACCAGAAATAAAAGAACAGTTAATTGGTGATTTAGGTGAAATTTATGCAAATATTGATAAACATGCCGAGACTGACGAACCTTTTTTCGTATGTGGGCAGTATTATCCGGCAAAACATTCCCTTCTTTTTACAATCAGTGACTTAGGCGTTGGTTTTTTTAAGAAGATTCATGAGAAGCAGCCAGACAAGATAGATACCTGTGGTAGTGCGATATTGTGGGCAATTGCAGGAAACAGTACAAAACCTGATGCCCCAGGAGGTAGTGGATTGAAGAATTTACGCACTTACCTTGATGATAACGGCGGAGGTATGCAGGTTTATACTGGCGATGCCTGCTGGTGCAGTAAAACAGTAAAGAGTGTGCTTTATCCGGATGGAATAAATGATTTGAGAAATACATACATCGGCGCAACAATTAATTTGGAATTTAACACTAAAAGCCTTAGTTTCAGAAAAGTTTAATATGAGGGTAAATATTTATATCTTTGCACTCCTTTAAAACAAAACTGATTTATTAATCGTTATAGAATTGATATATAAACAATTAGACATGAAAATCAGCGTATTTGATATACTTAAAAGTAGTAATGCCGCATTACATGATGATGGCGTTCAAGTATATGAAAAAATTAAAAGCTATTTTGACACCCACAAGGAAGAGCAGATAGAAGTTGATTTCAGTAATATCAGGCGTTGTTCTACACTTTTTCTTAATGCTTCGTTCGGAAAATTACTTGCTGACTATGGCGAGGAAACTGTAACGAAATTCATACTACCTGCTAGCTATTCTGAGATACTTAATTTTACGTATAAGTTTCAGGATATGTGGGATAATTTCATAAACAAAGACAATTATCAAGCTTACCGAGAAGAGGCGCTAGCCTAGCTTAGTATGGGGGTAGTTAATCTGCACGGTGACCCTTCGCCGAAACCAGGATATTATATTCTTGATAGCAATATCTGGCTTCCGATTTTAGGATTGGAAGAAGGTGGTGGAGTTCATTACAAGATTTTTTTTGATAAGTTATTTAAGACGGATAATTGCAAAATCTTGCTTTGTCCGATACAACTCAGTGAAATTTTAAACAAGTTATTGAGATTTCATGCCCGTAAGCTTTATGATCAAAAATATAAAGATAAGACAGGCGCAAAACCAAAATTTGTAGACTTTTACAAGCAGGATTACCGGGGTGGTGAAGATTTCAAGAAAAAGTATGAAATCATAATTGATGATCTGGCAGGCTACGAATCTCACATAGCTATGGTAGATGTAAAAGGAATTGACTACGCTACCCTAACGACATTTAGCATAGGGAATGTTGATTTTAACGATCACTACTTGTGCTTACTGGCAAAAGAAACCGGCGCCACTATTGTAACACACGATGGTGATTTCTTTAATACTGATGTGAATGTTGCTACTTTTAATCTTAAACTTTATAACCAAAGTAAAGATAATATTAAACCTATTTTGGGTGCAAAACTCGTAACAGTGGCAACTGAAAAACCCGAGTAGGGTTAGCTGGACTGCTTAAGTGCCCGTTCTGAATTTACTTGTCATTGCATTAAGGCAATACTTCATGGGGATTCCAGAAATCTTTTTTACCTCCTACTTATTGGATAATATCTATCTTCATCGCTATCATCTTTTCTATGGTTGCCATTCCAACTCCATCTTCGTTAACAAGATTTTGAATGCTTGAGGAGCCAATTGTAAAAGGTGTTTGGATTTAAGGGGACATGCTTTAGCCAGATATTCGCGGTTAAAAAGTTGACTAATTTCTATAAAAAAACGATTGGAAAACTCAGCCAAAACTCTGCCAGAATCCAGCCAAAAACTCAACCAAAAGAGCTAGTGAATTTTCTTAATAAATTAGTGGAGATTTCAATATTCACTTAAAAAATCGAGTGAGAAGTCACATAATTTACATCAAAATAACAGATAAATAGCGAATTTTGTGCTATTTAAATTTAGTGTAAATGCTTAAATTGTGACTTTAAGTTGTGTTTGATGTTGTTTTTTTGTATTTTTATTTGTTAAACTCAGCCAAAACTCAGCCAAAAACATGAAAAATGCAGAAAACGAACCTCCTTTAAAGCATGATAAACAGCGTTTGGAGGTCGCAATCGAGGCGATTTCAACTCCGCTATTCTCCACCCTTAGAAAGCCTTTCAGTTAATTCTGAGAGGCTTTTTTAATTTAAAGCGAAACCCGTATCAGACCAACTGTAAAGTTATAGACGGATAAGACCTAATGACAAGCTATAGCAGGACGAACATGTTAAGGATTTTTTATGTGAGTAAGTCCAACCATAAATCCAGTCAAGCTGTATCACCTACTTTTCTGGTACTTTTATTACTTTTTTTCTACTCAGGGCTGGCGCTCTGACTGAAAAGCCTGAAACGCGGTACTGTAGTCTTTATGTAGTTTTAACAAACCGGCAACTACAACCGTGTCTTCCAATGCTAACGATGCTCACTGCCCAATATGCTGAGAAATGCCATGTGCAGCATCTCCTAAAACCCTGCCTTTATACCAATGGGAAAGTCTGGGCACGTCATAAATAGGGAAGGCAATAATCTCGTGACTGAACTTTTTTTACAAAACAGAATTTTGAGGTTTATTACTTGTTGCAGTCCTTTGCTACAATCTTTTATGAAAAATGTCTAATTTGCTTGGAGTGGTGTCCCGTGATCAGGTGGGAGAAAAACATAAAGATTGAAGAAATGTCATAGCACAATGCAAACATTTATAGCCTTAAATTCAACAAATGAGGCCACGTTCTTTTTTTTATTGAGCTAGTTTTGGCTTATTAATTTATCATATATGCAAAAAAAATACATTATCCTCTCTTATTTAATCGTACTGATAACATTGTTTTCGGATGCCAGGGCACAAATGACTTTAGAAAATCCAATTCTTCCAGGATTTTATCCAGATCCGGCAATATGTAAAGTCGGAACGGATTATTATATGGTCACCTCGACTTTTGTTTATTTTCCAGGGATTCCGGTATTTCATAGTAAGGATCTTAAAAGCTGGAAGCAAATTACCAGCGCAATTGATCGGCCGTCACAAATGGATTTTATGGGTCAGCAGGTTTCCAGAGGTTTGTTTGCACCAGCAATAAATTATTATAAAGGGATCTTTTATATTACCTGTACCAATATTGATAAGGGAGGCAATTTTATAATCACAGCTAAAAACCCCGCGGGGCCCTGGAGTGACCCAATTTACCTTAAAGAGGTGAGGGGGATTGACCCTTCTTTATATTTTGAAGATGACAAGGTCTTTATCATATACAACAGCGATCCCCCTGAATATAAGTCATTGTACAGCGGGCACAGAACGGTGAAGATCTACGAACTGGATCTTGCTACTTTGAAACCCATGGGAACTGAAAGAATCTTGGTAAATGGTGGCGTTGACATCAGTAAAAAACCAGTTTGGATCGAAGCCCCCCACATCTACAAAAGAAACGGATACTATTATTTAATGGCTGCGGAAGGCGGAACCAGTGTGAACCATTCAGAGGTAATTTTCAGGAGTAAAGATGTCCGGGGTCCTTTCATACCCTATGAAAAGAATCCTATTTTGACTCAAAGGCATCTGGATCCTAAGCGGAAAAATCCTATATCATCAGTTGGTCATGCAGATTTGGTAGAAGGACCAGATGGGAATACCTACGCTGTTTTTTTAGGCGTGCGTCCCTATGAAGGAGACTTTTATAATACTGGCCGGGAAACGTTTATAGCCCCTGTAAAATGGATAGCCGATTGGCCAATTATCAATCCAGACCATGAAGAAGTGCAATATGAATATAAAGTGAACTGGAAAGAAGATAAGCAAAACAATCAATTGCCAGTTACCGGAAACTTTAACTTTAGAGTTCCATTTAAAGATACCCTTAATACCGAGTTTTTATTTTTACGAACACACAATCCCTCATGGTATAATTTTAAAGAAAATAAAAATGCACTTACGATTAAGCTGCTTCCTCAGACAATTTTAGAAAAAGGAAATCCTGCTTTTATTGGAAGAAGACAGCAACACTTGTCAAGTTCGGCCTCAACCGAAATGAATTTTTCCACTAAACTGGCCAATGAAAAAGCTGGAATAGTGATTTTTCAAAATGAAAACCACTTCTACTTTATGTGCAAATCCCACGATAATGGTAAAGATGTAATTCAATTGTTCAAAGGTAATCCCACCACTGATAAAATGGATTTGTTAAAGCAGGTTGCCCTACCGTCTTTTCAAAAGACTGCATATTTTAAAGTGAACTCCGAACGCGATGTTTACTCGTTTTGGTATGCTTTGAAAGAAAATGAATGGAAACCCTTAGCCGATAAAATTGACGGTAAGTATTTAAGTACGGCCGTTGCAAAGGGCTTTGTTGGTGTATTATATGGTATGTATGCTACAGCTGATGGGCAAATCACCGACAATAAGGCCATCTATAAGTGGTTTGACTATAGCGGGAATGACAGTACCTTTAAAAAGTAGCTAATTGATTAGGAACCTTAAATATGGATTTATAAAAACAACTATGGCTTTATTTAAGCATCCATCGACAGAAAATGATTAGCCGTTTTCTGGTAGACTACAAAAACTCGCAGAGAGACCTCAATAGCCATTGGCACCTATTTTAAATCACATGAAAATATATAAATTAAAGACAGAGACACTGGCATTGGTCCTCTTTATTCTGGGAGTCTCGATAAGTTGCGGGACATTTGGTCAAAAGCCTTTGACTATTAAAGGACTTAGGGATTACTACAAAGATTACTTTCCTATCGGTGTTGCTGTGAGCCGCAAAACTCTATCGGGCGATGAAGCGAAACTTCTTTTACAAGAATTTAACAGCATCACCCCAGAGAATGCGATGAAAATGGAAGCCATACATCCTCATGAGGATTTTTATTTCTGGCGTGATGCAGATTCCATAGTCAACTTTGCTCAAAATCACGGGCTAAAGATTCGCGGACATAATTTATGCTGGCATGAGCAAGTTGCCGATTGGATGTTTAAGGACAAAGAGGGTCATCTTGTTACAAAGGATGTGCTCCTTAAGCGCCTTAAAGAGCACATCACTACAGTGGTGAAAAGATATAAGGGAAAGATTTACGCATGGGATGTTGTCAATGAAGCAATAGGCGATGCTGATGACGAGTTTATCAGAAATTCCCTGTGGTATAAGATATGTGGTGAAGAATATATAACAAAGGCATTTGAATATGCTCATGCTGCTGATCCGGATGCTTTACTTTTTTACAATGACTACAATACAGAGCGACCGGTTAAACGCGATAAAATTTATCGGCTGCTCAAAAAGCTGATTGCGCAAAAAGTTCCTATTCATGGGGTAGGGTTGCAAGCCCACTGGTCAATTTTTGAGCCATCTGAAAAAGAATTGCGTGAGGCAATTGAATTGTATTCATCTTTAGGTTTACAAATCCATTTTACAGAACTCGACATGTCAATTTATCCATGGGAAAAACATAAAAGACAAAAAAGGGAGGGAGAAACTGAGTATTTGACCCCAGAGCTGGAACAAAAACAAGCTGATCAGTACGCCAAAATTTTCCGAATCTTTAGGGAATACAAGAAGCACATTACCAGCGTGACGTTCTGGAATGTTTCAGACCGGTACAGTTGGCTTGACTATTATCCGGTACAGGGTAGGAAGAACTATCCCTTATTATTTGATCAGAAACTTCAACGAAAAAAAGCCTACGCTGAAGTTATAAACTTTAAATGATTCAATTTCCAGCGCACTATTTTAAACTTTTGTAGCCAAAAAAAAGACATTTGTTGCCATTGGATGTCTATATTGTTGTTACTTTCGTTAACGAAACCAAATATACCACTTGTAACCATTTCCGCTGAAGGATAAATATCAATCGGAATTATAGCGCTTAACAGTTATTTAATTTGGAGCGGATCCAAATTTATGCTGTCTGGTATACTTATTTAAATAAATTTAGGTAACCAAAGACCATGTTGAACCAGGCTATTTTTAAGAAATTTTGTTTTTGTTTCTTCTTTTTGCTTTTGACATTCTCAGCAGGATATGCACAACGGCAAAAAGTGAACTTTACTGCATTGAAAACAAAAGATGGACTCTCATCCAATATGGTCAATGCAATTTTAAAAGACCGATACGGATTGATGTGGTTTGCGACCGAGGACGGATTGAATAAATTTGATGGGACCAACTTCATTGTTTACAAATATAAGTCTGATGATTCCTCTGGAATACAAGCAAATGATGTCCGGGCATTGCATGAAGACAAATCAGGAAACCTATGGATCGGAAGTTCCGGAGGTTCCCTGAGTTTATATGACAGGAAGAAAAATTCCTTTATCACTTTTCCAGCAAATACACCTGAAGGCCTGAGTCACGACAATGTACGTGCAATTTATAGCGATTATAAGGGGAAAGTATGGGTCGCTAGTTATGGTGGTTTAGATGTTCTTGATCCAAAGACTAAAAAAGTTACGAAGTTAGCGATCAACCCCCGCCTCCGGCAACCAGTTCCTTCTATCGTGCTCAACTGTCTTTATGAAGACAGTAAACACAGAATGTGGATCGGATCTGACAATGGACTTTATTTATACGAAAGACAAAGTAACTCATTTAAATATTTTAAAAACGACACTTCGGATTCTTCAAGTCTAAGTGACAA
>Ga0307414_10001633_pt1 | contig 11675 bp, 8 predicted proteins | sample DK1Ometagenome_FD_203804 | JGI IMG/M metagenome (GOLD analysis project Ga0307414, IMG submission 203804) | Maize rhizosphere microbial communities from greenhouse at UC Davis, California, United States - DK15-O-3 | ecosystem: Host-associated > Plants > Roots > Rhizosphere > Soil | place: USA...
CGACGGCCCGATGAAGACAATTCCCTCGGCTAGGCATCGCTTTGCAAACTCGCTGTTCTCCGCCAAGAAGCCGTAGCCCGGATGCATTGCCTCCGCATGGCTTCTTTTTGCCACCTCAATGATGCGGTCGATATTCAAATAGCTCTGCACTGAAGGCGGCGGGCCGATAGGATACGCATAGTCGGCGTACTTTACGTGCAAGGCCTCGCGATCAGCCTCCGAATAAACCGCAACGGTTTCGATATCGAGTTCACGGCAGGCTCGGGCAATTCGCACCGCGATTTCACCGCGATTGGCTATCAAGATGCGTTTAAACACGTGTGACTTGAGTTAGCAGGCAATGGTAGCTGGCGTAACAATCTAGAGAGGAATATTCCCATGCTTTTTGGGCGGGTTGTAGTCTTGTTTATTTTTTAACATCTCGAGCGAGCGAATTAGCGTAGGCCGGGTATCCTCGGGATATATAATTGAATCGATATAGCCGAACTCTGCAGCCTTAAACGGATTGGCAAACGTGTTGCGATACTCCTGAGTCATCTCATCCCGCACTTTGCCTGAATCTTCAGCCTGTTGAAGCGCTTCCCTGAAAACAATGTTGATTGCGCCTTCCGGCCCCATGACTGCGATTTCAGCAGTCGGATAAGCTAAATTGATGTCGCCAGCGAGGTGCTTGCTGGACATGACGATGTAACCGCCGCCGTATGCCTTGCGCGTGACAATGGTAATCTTGGGAACGGTAGCTTCAGCATAGGCGTAGAGCAGTTTCGCGCCGTGGCGGATGATGCCGTCAAATTCTTGCGAAGTGCCCGGCAAAAAGCCCGGCACGTCAACGAAAGTTATAACGGGGATATTGAAGCAGTCGCAAAATCGGATGAATCGCGCGCCTTTGACCGAAGCGTTGATATCCAGGCATCCGGCCAGTGCCGCCGGCTGATTGGCGACGAGACCAACAGGACGACCGCCTAGACGAGCAAACCCGATGAGCAGATTCGGCGCGAAATCCCGCTGCACTTCGTAAAAATAACCCTCGTCGATTACGGCGCCGATCAAATCTTTCATGTCATAAGGACGATTGGGATTGTCTGGAACCAAATCGCGCAGCTTTTTGTCGCGACGCAATGGATCATCATTCGTCGAATGAAAGGGAGGATCTTCTTGATTGTTGCTGGGCAGGAAGGATATCAACTCACGGATCATCAGTAAGCATTCTTTTTCGTCGTTGACGGTAAAGTGAGCTACGCCACTTTTTGCGCTGTGAGTTTCAGCGCCGCCGAGTTCATCTTTGGTGACTTCTTCATGAGTGACCGTCTTGATAACATCAGGCCCCGTGATGAACATGTAGCTGTTGGTCTTCACCATATATACAAAATCGGTAATCGCCGGAGAATAAACCGCTCCACCGGCGCAAGGCCCCATTATCGCTGAGATCTGCGGGATCACCCCCGATGCCTTGACGTTGCGCAAAAAAATTTCACCGTAACCCGCAAGGCTAAGCACGCCTTCCTGGATACGGGCGCCGCCGGAATCGTTGATACCGATAATGGGCGCGCCATTTTTCATCGCCAGGTCCATAATCTTGCAAATTTTTTCCGCGACGACACCGCTGAGACTGCCGCCAAAAACGGTAAAGTCCTGTGAGTAGACGTAAACCAGGCGCCCATCGATGGCGCCGTAACCGGTGACTACGGCATCACCGAGAAACTTCTGTTGCTGCATTTGAAAATCAGTGCAGCCATGGGTGCGCAAACGATCTAATTCGACAAAACTACCGGCGTCGAGAAGAATGTTGAGGCGCTCGCGCGCAAGAAGTTTTCCTTGTTCATGTTGGCGCCGGGCTCGTAGCTCTCCTCCGCCAGCCTCGGCCTTTTGATTCAACTCACGAAGTCTCTCGAAATTGTTGTTGATGGTCATGAAGAAACGTTCCTTAGCCGCGCAAAGTCAGCGGGTGGCGGGGTTCACGAGTTGCAGCATAATAACAAAAGCCCCTAGTGTGTCAACCAAATTTGGCATCAAGGCATTATCTTTATTGAAGTTACATCGCGAACTTGTTAGCCTACGAGTCTTCCAAATGAATTTCGCCCACACTGGAGAAAATGCTTCGAATTAAATCCAACCGTCAGATTGCCGCATCCTCAAATACTGCCAATCGATCTTTGAAAGCAGATGAGGCATTGCTTCTGGTTGCCGCCAGCGAAGGCGACTCTAACATGCTCTATGCTGTTGGGTTCTTTGTTCCTGATCCATTTATTTTTTTTCAGCACAAGAAAAAGAAGTACGTGGTGATGAGCGATCTCGAGTTGGATCGCGCAAAGCGACAGGCCACGGTAGACCAGGTGCTTTCGCTTTCTGATTGTCAACGAAAGCTGAGAAAGGCGGGCGGCACTCCAACAATGATTGGGATTCTCCAACTGCTGTTCCGCGAGCGCGGCATACGATCCCTCAGGGTGCCGGCGAACTTTTCAGCGCTTCTGGCGGATCAGCTGCGAGACAAAGGCTTCAACCTCAAGATCACGCCTGACCCATTTTTTCCTGAGCGTGAAATCAAACGCAATCAGGAAGTGCGGGACATAACCGAGTCGCTGCACGTGGCGAAATTGGGCCTCGATGCCGGCATTAGGATGCTCAAAAAGACCAAAATCGGACACGACGGCTACATATATCTGAACGGCTCGAAGCTCACATCCGAAATGCTGAAAACCGCGGTGAACACCACGATCATGGCGCAAGGATGGCTGCCTAGCCATACGATCATCTCGTCCGGTAATCAGTGCGTCGATCCTCATCACGAGGGCACCGGCCCGATCAAAGCGAACACCTCGATTATCTTCGATATCTTCCCCCGCTCGCAAAAAACCGGTTACTTCGGAGATCTCAGCCGGACGGTGGTGCGCGGCCGGGCATCGGGCAAGCTCAAGAAGATCTACGCGACTGTGCAAGCCGGACAAAAAATCGGCTTTGACCTGATTCGCGATGGCCTCAATGGCAAAGAGGTCCATCAAAAGATACTCGATCTTTTTGCCGGGGAAGGTTTTCCTACCGGACAAATCAAAGGTCGCATGCAGGGATTCTTTCATGGTACAGGTCACGGACTTGGTCTGGATATTCACGAGGCGCCGAGAATCGCGCCGGTCGATGCCACGCTCAAGAGCGGACATGTCGTGACGGTAGAACCCGGACTCTATTACCTCGGGATTGGCGGCGTACGATTGGAAGATGTAGTGCTGGTGACCGATAAGGGCAATAAGAATCTCACCGACTGTCCTCAGTTTCTGGAAATCTAATTCGGTCTCTTGCGGGCCACCAGATTCTGCCAACTGCCCAATCTATAATCAGGATTGATGATGGAAGAAGCAAAGCAGATTGCCAAATGGCTTGACGCGCTGGACCGGCCGAACAAGCAGATGCTCCGCGCCGCAGTGGAAGGCTTGATCGCCGCTTTGCCGAACTCACCTGAAACGTCCAAGAATTTACAGGACCTGCTGCGCGATTCGCAGCGAAAAATTCGCTGGCCTATCGCTTATATTCTCGCCCACTTGCCTCAGCCGCCTGACGACTCATTGAAGATCCTGATCGATACATTGGACCTTCCTGACCCCGACGTGCGCTGGGCCGTTATCTTACTCTTGGCGCGGTTGACGAAGGCACAAGAGTCGATAGTGCAACTTACGACCTCCATGATTGCCACCGGTACGGCGACCCAACGGCGCATGGTGATTTATTACTTGAAAGAGTTGAAACGGCGGAACGAAGCTGTTCGACAGGCGCTGTTAGCCGCGCTGAACGATCCTGATCCTATGGTTAGAGTTGCTGCAGTGATCAGCTTGAAAGATCAGGATGTAGATTCAACCGGTAAAACAAGTCTGCTAAATTTGCTGATGCGCGATCCTGATTTTCGGGTACAGCACGCCGCAGCGATCACGCTGGCAAGCTTGGGATCACCGTCCGAGGAGTTTCTATCGGCTCTGAATCACGCCGCGAAATCCGCCCAGGAGCCGTTGAAGAAGGCTGCTCTAGCGGCTCAGCGAATCCTTCAAGAAAAAAAAGAGGTCCGTCCCATCCGGCAACTAACGTCACCAGTGGGACGGACCTCGAGTTAACTTCGGTAGACTGAGGGGGATTGCTAGGCTTCAAGCTAGAATCCCCGTCAAAGATCCACTTGAAGCCTAAGTCTCAGTCACCTCGCAGACAAAACAATTATCATCAATCATGTCTGGACCACCTCCTTTCCCTGCTGACTTTTAGTTTAAGGAGCGAGGTGTCGGCTGTCAACAGGGATCTATCGCCGCTACGAATTTTTTTAGATGTGAATGAATTTTTGAACCGAGATTTCGACATGAGATTTATTCAGATCGCCAGCCGATGAAACTGATCTGACGGCCGGTTTCTTTTTTTTCTCGTCGATACGAGAAAAATTCAGCCTTGGCGCAGCTGGTACACGGACCCACTCGATAAATTTGACTTTGCGGGATACCGGCGCGGTGCAGAATGGCGCGATTGAGGTTACGCAAATCAAGATAGCTCTTGTCATCTCTGTTCTCGATAGAAGAAGTTGCCAGCTCAGCCCAATGTTCGATCAGCGGCTGCGCTACGTCCCGACCGATCTCATAACAACACGCGTCAATTGATGGGCCAAGGGCAACTTCGAGCTCGGAAGGCAACACACTATAACTTTCCAGGAACAACTTAACTGTCTTGCCGGCAATACCTTTCAGGGTTCCGCGCCAGCCGGCGTGAACGACCGCGACAATCTTCTGTTGCCGAGCCAGGAAAAGGATAGGCACGCAATCTGCCGTTAGCACCCCAAGAAAGGTATTCCGCGCGTCGGTCACCATGCCATCGGCCTCACCGGCTTCCTTGACGTTGGTGTCTTTCACCTCGATCAGGTGATCGCCATGGACCTGCTTCATAGTAACGATGCGGCCATCATGAATGCCGACGGCGAGCTTCAGATCACAGACGTTCTGGCTGACCGTTTTAGGATCGTCGCCGACGCGGTACGAAACATTAAGCCCGGCATAAGCTCCGACGCTTTGCCCACCCTGCCGCCCCATAAAACCGTGCAGTAAATCCGCGTCATTTTCCCATTCCGGGACTTTCAACCAGTTGATTTTCATACCGGGTATTATGTTTGGATCACTGGCGGACCGCAAGTCAGTCGAGAAACTCCGGTCGGCTCATTACGCTTGCATTGTTGCCGAATTTCGCCGAAAAATACCCGATAACCCTCGGCAGTCCTCCATGACAAACGGAAGATACATCGGCACACTCAAACAAGTTGGTTTCTTCGCTTTTTTTTGCACTCAATTTCTCGGCGCCTTCAATGACAACTTCTATAAGATTGTCGTGTCTCTGGTTGCGCTCAACGCCGCAACTCCCCAAAGCGGTAGCTTATACGTTGACCTGATTGCGTTCCTATTTATCCTACCGTCCGCGCTTTTCTCCGGATACGCCGGCCATTTAGCGGATGTGTACAGCAAGCGCTCGATTCTTGTCGCGGTGAAGTGCTTTGAAATCGTCATCATGGGGATGGGGTTTGCCGCTTTTTTGTCCGGCTATGTCGAGCCCATGCTGGTCATCGTTTTTCTCATGGGACTTCATTCGGCGTTCTTCAGCCCGGCAAAGTACGGAATTCTCCCGGAGATGCTGCCGGAGACTGAACTCTCGCGCGGTAATGGCTTGTTGGAAATGAGCACCTTTATGGCGATCATCCTGGGGGTTTCTCTTGGCGGAGCAATTTACTCGATTTGGAAGGACCAGCTTCCATTGGTCGGTCTTTTCATGATCGTGATCGCCGTGCTCGGAACACTAACCAGTTTCAAGATATCTACCGTGCCCGCTTCAGGCTCGACCAGGCGTTTCAATCTGAATCCGTTCGGTGAAATCTGGCATGGCATCAAGCGGCTTTATCCCGATAGGCCGCTTCGCCTGACTGTGATTGGGATTTCCTATTTTTGGTTTTTGGGAGCTTTGGTCCAGCTCGCTATGTTGTTTTTTGGCAAAGAGTTGCTCGGACTCGATGAACTCCACATCAGCCTGCTGGGGACCTTTCTGGCCATTGGCATCGGCGTCGGCAGTTTGGCAGCCGGAAAGCTATCGGGCGATAAGATTGAGCTCGGACTGGTGCCGCTGGGATCGATTTCGATGGGATTTTGTTTATTGCTGGTATCGTATTCCGCATCAGCCTATTTCTATACTTCGGCCTCTCTCGTTCTGTTGGGCTTTTCCGGCGGGCTCTTCGCAGTGCCGCTCAACGCGCTACTGCAACATCGAAGCGGTCGCGAGGAAAAAGGCCAACTGATCGCGACCAACAACTTTTTCAATACCATTGGCATTATCCTGGCCGCGGCCATTCACTGGGTGTTAAATAGCGCTCTTCAACTCTCATCCGACTGGATCGTCTTCATCATTGGAGTACTGACGCTCATTGCCACGGCCGTTGTTTTAGTGGTTCTGCCGGACTATTTCGTGCGACTCGTCGCCTGGTTATTGACGCACACGCTCTATCGAATACGGATCGCGGGCAAAGAAAACGCCCCCGTACACACTCCGGCGCTGCTTGTCTCAAATCATGTATCGTTTGCCGATGCCCTACTGATCGGCGCGTGCCTGCCTGGTTTCGTTCGTTTCATGCTGCATCGCGACTATTATGAAAACAAATGGCTCAACTGGTTTTTCCGCTTAATGAAGTCGATTCCGATCAGGGCAACCCATCGCCGCGATGTCGTCAATTCGCTTAAACGAGCTCGCCAGGAACTCGAGGCTGGACACGTGGTTTGCATTTTTGCCGAAGGCGCCATCACCCGCACCGGCCACATTCTTCCGTTCAAGCGCGGCTTCGAAAAAGTTGTTGAGGGCACGAGTGTGCCGATCATCCCGGTTCACTTGGACCAGGTCTGGGGCAGTGTTTTTAGTTTTCATGGTGGGCGCTTCTTCTGGAAATGGCCCAAGCTCTTTCCCTATCCGGTCACTGTTTCATTCGGCAGACCGCTGCCGGCCAATTCTACGGCAAGCGAGGTCCGTCAGGCAGTCCTGGAACTCGCCAGCGAAGCGGCGCGGTATCGCCGCAAACCGACCGATCTGTTGCCCGCTAAATTCGTCCGGATGGCTAAGCGCCGGTGGTGGTCTTTCTGTATGGCCGACACCACTGGAGCCCAGCTTACCTTCGGCAAGGCGTTGATCGGCAGCATGTTACTCTCCGGTTGGGCCAGCCAACATTGCCGGCAAGAGAGAATGGTGGCGGTCATGCTCCCAGCGTCGGTCGCCGGCGCGCTGGCAAACCTGGCGATCATGCTGGCGGGAAAAGTGCCGGTCAATATAAATTTCACTGCCGGACAAGATGCGACGTTATCAGCCATCAAACAGTGTGGCATCAAAACAATCCTCACCTCGAGATTATTTCTGACCAAGGCAGGCCTGGAAGAGTTGCCTGGAATGGTTTTTCTGGAAGAAGTTAGAAAGACATTCACTCCCGCACTAAAAATAGTAACCGCCGCCAAAGCAGCGTTGTTGCCCGCGGGTTACTTGAATCGGAACGTGACGAACAGCGCTGCCCCTGATGATCTCGCTACCGTGATATTTTCCAGCGGCAGCACCGGGATGCCTAAGGGAGTGATGCTCTCCCATTCGAATATCATCTCCAACATTGAAGGCATTTGCCAGGTGATTCAATTTACGAAAAAAGACCGCATCATGGGCATACTGCCGTTATTTCATTCGTTTGGTTTCACTGCGACAATTTGGCTGCCGCTCCTGGCAGGCTTCGGCGTGGTTTATCACCCCAACCCGATGGACGCCAAGACCATAGGAGAAACCGTGCAGAAGCACCAAGCGACCTTGCTGATCAGCACCCCGACCTTCTATGCGGGTTACTTAAGGCGCTGCAGCCCCGAGGAATTTGCCAGCCTGCGCTATGTTATTGCCGGCGCGGAAAAACTGCGCGAGCAGATTGCCCGAGCCTATAAAGAGAAGTATGGAATTGATCTGCTCGAAGGCTACGGCTGCACGGAACTCGCGCCGGTGGTATCAGTGAACGTTCCAAATGTGATCGACGGCGCGGGAAAACAAATCGGCCATAAGCCGGGCAGTGTCGGTCATCCCATTCCGGGGGTCGCGATCAAGGTGATCGATCCCGAAACGGAGCTGCCGGTAGACTGCGGCCAAGAAGGTTTGCTTCTCGTTAAAGGCCCAAACTGTATGCTCGGCTACCTCGGGGACCCTGAGCACACGGCTCAGGTCTTCCGGGATGAATGGTATGTAACCGGCGACATAGCGACCATCGACGAGGACGGGTTCATACGAATCACCGATCGCATGAGTCGTTTCAGCAAGATCGGCGGTGAAATGGTCCCGCACATGAGGATCGAAGAAGTTATCAATGAGATTCTTGGTAGTGCCGCAGCTGTGGTCACAGCGCTGCCGGATGAGCAGCGCGGTGAGAAACTGATCGCATTTTACACCCACAACGGCATCAGCAGAGACGAACTCTGGAACCGACTCAACCAATCGACACTGCCGAAACTCTGGATACCCAAAAGAGAGAATCTCTTCTCGCTTGAATCCATACCATTGCTCGGCTCCGGGAAAATCGATCTAAAACAAATCAAAGCGCTGGCTCATCAGCAAGCTGCCAAAGCCGATTAAAGCCTGGCTTGGCAGTCATCACACCCGATCAAGCCAGCACAACCGATAGAATATCCTTTAGATCGAGGTTTTGATTGCTTGAGAAGACCGAGATTTGCAAGGATTTTAGACGCATGCTAGAGATTGCCACACTGGAGGAATAATGGATTTTGGCAAACTCGCTGACAAATCGCTTCAAGGAGAGCTCTTGGAACGGGATGAAATGAAGGCAGTGCTCACTGCATCCGATGAACAGATCCCGGAGCTGGTCAGCGCCGCCTTCAAGGTGCGTCATCATTACTTCGGCAAGCGGGTGCAGATCCACATGCTGCAAAATGCCAAAAGCGGTTTATGCCCGGAGGACTGCCACTACTGTTCTCAGTCGTCGGTTTCCGAGGCTCCCATCGAGCGCTACCCGTTTCTTTCCAAAGAACAGCTGGTAGAAGGCGCCAAGCGGGCCAAAGAAGCCGGCGCAGTGCGCTACTGTATTGTTAACAGCGGCCGCGGTCCAACCCTTAAAGAGATCGAACAGATCGCCGAAGCGGTAAAAGAGATCCGCGCAAAGGTCGGCATCAACATCTGCTGCTCGCTGGGTTTGATGAGCGAGGACAAGATTCGCAGCCTTAAAGAGGCCGGCGTCGGGCGAATCAATCACAACCTTAACACCAGCCGCGAACATCATCCGGAAATAGTGACAACCCACACCTATGACGATCGCGTCGCGACTGTGGAAAACGTCAAGTCCGCAGGGGTCGGAACGTGTTCCGGCGGCATCATCGGCATGGGTGAAAGCGATGAGGACATCATCAATCTGGCGATTACCCTTCGGGCTATGGATATCGAATCGATCCCGGTAAACTTTCTGCATTCCATTCCCAAGACTCCATTTGAAGCCAAGAGACAGCTGACTCCGCAAAAATGTTTGAAGACGCTTTGCCTGTTCCGGTTCGTGAATCCAGATAAAGAAATTCGCGTGGCGGGAGGACGAGAGGTCAATCTGCGCTCGCTTCAGCCGCTGAGCCTCTACCCGGCCAATTCGATCTTCGTCAATGGGTATCTGACAACCCCGGGTCAACAAGCGTCCGATGCGCACCGCATGATCGAAGATCTCGGCTTCGAGCTCGACCAACCCGCGGCAATCTAAGGACAAACCGACTCGCTTACTTACTGGTGATCCTAGGCGCGATCGAGACGCCCTGAACACCAGCTTTCTCGAGCGCTCGGGCAACCAGGCCAGAAGCCTTTACATCCTCGATGAATTCACGGAGGTAGCTTAAGCCCGCCTCGCGCCCTTTTGGAATGCCGAGCGCCTGCTGAATCGCCATGAAGCGGCCGTCGAACACACGGGATCCGGGAAGCTTCGCGGTGTTTGCCACGAGGTGCTGTCGGACCCCTCCGAGCACGTCCACCTTGCCCGCGATGATCAACTCGAATGCAGCCTCGGGGCTGGACGCCCGCACCAATTGAGCCTGTTTTAAATTCCGGCTCAAAAACAAATCGTAGGCGCTCTTACTCGAGACACCGACGCGAACATTTTCACGGTCGACATCTGCGATGGCGACAAGCGCCGAGCCCGGCGGCACAAGGTAGGTGCCTTCGATTTCTATGTAAGGGGCGGTGAAACTGATTTCCTGTTCACGCCCTGGGTCTACTGCCAGGAACGCGACGTCCCAGGCAGCGGCTTGTAATCCTTCGACCATTTTTCCGGCCGATTCAAAGCCAACCAGCCCGACCGGCAAATCCGTCCGTCTGCCAAGTTCGCGCGCCAGATCGACAGCAACGCCGCCCAGCTGCCCACTGATCGGATCTTTCGTCGCCAGCACCGGATTTCCATAGTTGATGCCGACGCGCAGTTTCCCTGTCGGTGCGAGATCAAGATGGAGAGAGGATAAGTTCATAGAATTGGCCGCCTTTATCTCAGTGGATTTGCTGGACGAAGTTACTGATTAGGGGAAACGCGGTCAAGCTCGATAGTGTCACCTGATGAATCGTCCCATGTAATCAAAAATTGAAAATGTCCGCTAAATGAGCAAGAGCATTTTTACGTTGCAGTCGCAGCTATGATCTAGCCGTCGAGCCTTCGGTGCTGATACTGAAGCTGAACCCGAAACATTGAGTTCAATCACTTCAACTTATATGCTGGGCCGTAGTTGATTGAGGTAGCGGAATGCAGCTGGAACAATTTTCCGCGCGAATGCGGAGCCACCGCAATACTGTATTTTTCACTGGCGCGGGGATCAGCACCGAGTCCGGCGTTCCCGATTTTCGCAGCCCGGGCGGTGTCTGGACTAGATATCAACCGGTTTATTTTCAAGATTTTCTAAGCAGCGAAGCCGCGCGCATTCAGCATTGGCGCTTGAAGAAAGCGACTTACGAGCTCTTCAAAACCGTCAAGCCGAACATCGCTCATTATGCGATCCGCGATTTCGAGCAGCGCGGGCAACTGCTTGGCCTCATCACACAAAACATCGACGGCCTGCACAAGCTCGCCGGAGTCAGCGACGAGAGGCTGGTTGAACTCCACGGGACCGATCGCCTGGTCACCTGCCTCAAGTGCGACAAGCGCTTTGCTCCCGCCGACGTTTATGAAAGTTTGGCTGAAGAGTTCTCGCCGCCTACCTGCGACGCCTGCGACGGATTTCTCAAATCAGCGAACATTTCCTTCGGTCAACAGATGCCGGCCGAACCCATGCACCGCGCGCAAATTTGGACCGAAGCCGCGGACGTTTTCATCGTCGTTGGTTCCTCGCTCCAAGTTCAACCCGCCGCTTCTTTTCCGGTTATCGCCAAACGCAACGGCGCCCTACTGGCGATCGTCAATCGCGATGAGACGCCTCTGGATGATCTTGCCGACTACGTCTATCGCGGCGGCATCGGCGAATGGTTCGAACAACTTAACCCGTTGCTAACCGACGCCTGAAGCCGATATATTCGTTCTAATTTATGCGAGCGGTACTTCTTCTTGCCCTCACCTTGATCTTGGGCGGTTGCGCAACCGAGCGAACTGTTCTGGTGAACAGTCAAGGCGACCTGCTTACCTGCGAAACCAGCGGTTC
>Ga0307414_10001634_pt1 | contig 11673 bp, 10 predicted proteins | sample DK1Ometagenome_FD_203804 | JGI IMG/M metagenome (GOLD analysis project Ga0307414, IMG submission 203804) | Maize rhizosphere microbial communities from greenhouse at UC Davis, California, United States - DK15-O-3 | ecosystem: Host-associated > Plants > Roots > Rhizosphere > Soil | place: USA...
TATATAAAATTTTTTAAAAAAATAAAAAAAAGAGGGGACGAGTAGGGGATATTTTATATATATTTATATATATATAAAATTTCGATATGGGGCGTCCAACTTTGCCTTAGCAAAGTAGCCCGCATTAGAAAAAAAAAAAAAAACAAGGACAAAAGGAAAAGGATAGCCAAATAGGTGCTCCCTTCCTAAAATTCGAAAAGGATAGCTAGGCATGTATATAAATTATATAAATAGGTGATTTATAAATTATGTGCGCATGCTCCGCGTCCCCCAAAGGGGTAGCAGGCTACAAAACAAAACAAAGGATCCAAACCGCTTACAAATAGCCATTAGGGTCTTTAATTCTTATTGTTTTTACTGTTTCTCTTTGTTGTGCTGTTTTTATAAATGCACAACCCAAACATGGAATAAATATTATGGGTTGCTGGCATTTTTATAAAAGTTTTTTTTTTGATTTTTTCTTAGAAAAAAAAAACAACCTAAATTCCTTGAGGCTTTATTAGCTACTAGTTGTTTAATCCTTCTATAGTTATGTTCTCCCCCCCCCTTCGTGTGCGGAGCAATAGGCAACATGCCCTTCGGCTACCCTTGCCTTGCCCTTATGGCCAAGGGCAACCCCCCTTGGCCATACCCGGTACCCCCTATGGGTGCGGAGCCCTACCGTGCTACTCTCCTAGTCTTCCTGCCCCTATATATATATAGGGGCTCCGAAGAGCCACCCTGCGGAGCATGGTTGGCAATCATTGCCGCTCGCTAACCTCACTGCCCTCCATTGGAGGGCAAGTCCCCCCCCCCCCTTGCCCTCTGGGCATACCCCCATAGCCCCATAGGGCGCGCCCACTAGGTGGCGCAACCGTGCAACCTGTCCTAGTCTATGCACAAGAAAGGCTAGCGGTCCCCTCCAATGGAGGCTACACCACTTTTATATCCCCTTTGTTTATTTAATTTAAATTAAATAAAAAGAGGGATGCGGAGCAAGAGTAAGGGCATAAATACAAAAATAAAAAACAGTTAGTAATCCAGTACATAAATAAATTAAACTTAGCCTTTCTAATATTATCACTACTTATAAAATAACGACCCCTTTTTATTTACTCCTTCCTTGCCCTGAGGGCTATGGGGACAAGATCTACAGGACTCGAACCTGCAACATAAAGATTAAAAGTCATATGCTCTACCAATTGAGCTAAGATCTCTTTAAGAATTAGAGGATTTGAACCTCTGACAGCTCGTATGTAAGACGAGTGCTCTACCACTGAGCTAAATTCTTTTAAGCCAGGACTCGAACCTGCAACATAAAGATTAAAAGTCATATGCTCTACCCATTGAGCTAAGATCTCTTTAAGAATTAGAGGATTTGAACCTCTGACAGCTCGTATGTAAGACGAGTGCTCTACCACTGAGCTAAATTCTTTTAAGCCAGGAGAGAAAATCGAATTCTCATCCTTAATGCATGAAATTAATGTTTTAACCAATTAAACTACCCTGGCCCTCACTCACACACACACACACACACACACACACACACACACACACACACACACACACACACACACACACACACACACACACTGCGGTACCCTAAATATTAGCAAAGGATGCAAAAAAAAAAAAAATTTTTTTTTTTATCCTTTTACGAGATTTATAAGCAATTTGCTTCCGTGGATCCAAAGCCAAACATGCCACTAGGTTAGAATAGCAAGGGCTAGTCGTAAATTTATTTAATTTTTAATATTATTGTTATTATAATCATGAAATAAATTTATCTATTGATACTGATTATATTACTATAGGCATACTTGAGTCTTCCACAAATTTTCGCTCTACCTATAAAAATCCACCATAATGACCCTCCCGCCGCTCCAGACAGGTAGCCAGCCAATGATCAATCTTGATTTTACCTTACCCCCGAGTCATTACCTGCGGCCCCATACCGTGTAACCCACCTCCCAAGCTTGGGATGGTTGGTTAAAATTGCTTTATCCGTCAATTTGATGGTTTATAACTGAAGGTTCACTCCAATTTGCCCTATAAAGTTCCTTCTCTGTTTATTAAGACTGAAACTTGATTTAGTCTTCCGCAAAGGCCGTGCGCGCTGCGCTACCCCCTTGGAGCATCACATTTTATAGCTAATGCTGGTGACGCTCCAAGCCCCCTAATCCCCCCCTATCAAAGATGGGGGGAGATGGTGGAAATTACTGACCGGATTTTATAAATATGTAACCTTTATAATATTTACTCCTTTTGACTTTTTAATAATAAGTTGCAGCATAAATACTAGTAATATTAACTCCACCTGATTCCTCCTGTTCTAATCACATTTATAGACCCACTTTATCGTCCTCTAGACTTTTATTTATTTTTTTTTTAGTATTATTCCAAATAAAGAGAAGCTTGGGCATGCTTCAGTAGAAACTCGCTCGTTCTTTTGTTTTACATTAATCCGTGTTACTCTATTCTAGATAAATCATATTTTATAACATTATCTACAGGATCATATCTAAAATAAAATGTTCTAAATAAAGAGATTCAGTTTAATACAACGAACACATGTTTCATGATGAATACCTAAGTCAAGTCTAAAATTATTTAGTGATTTTATTAATCCTAGCTACGATCTTTAGAGATCTTCCTTTGAGACCCTCCTCCTCTACATCCCCTTTATTTTTTTTTATAAAAAAAAAAAAAAGGAAGGAGAGAACGCGCCAGGAGGGGGAGGGAACAGATAATAAAAGACTGACGTACAGGAAAGGGCTACCACTACCATCATTAATATATCAATGATAATTTATATCAAAATATTGATTTTATCGTCTAGATAAAATTATTACCCTCCTCCCCACATGCGTGGGTTGGATCATATTTGTTTTTCCTTGCTCCGCATAGGATGCCCCCCAGTTGACTTATGAGTAAAATATAAATACAACTCTCCTTGCCACCCCATGCAAGGCAGGCGGAGGCATAGGAGCCTCTAGCATTAGGTCTTCCTACTAATCCAAAATAAGCAGGTAATGTTTCATTAGTCAAAGGTAAGTCAAACTTTACACCAGGTATAGCTAAATATTATGTTAGTCCTCCTGACTAATAGAAACTTGGCCATTAAATAATAAATTATTTATAACATCACTTGTTGTGACCCTATTGATATGTTATAGGGCTAAACTCAGGCGAGATTTAGCTTTAATTAGAGCTGTCTTATATAATTTTTTTTATAAAGGTTTATGTATATTCTTCCTAAATCTTACTGCTGTTGAGCTAACCATGCTATGAACTTTTCTAAAGAAACTGATTGAATAACAATAGGCATAGAACTATGTAAGATACCACAAATCTCACTACACAGCGCAGCATTTTTTAAATATATTTAAAATAAAAACCTTTATACTCCTTACCATCTCTAAGCCTAATATATAAAGTTTTACGATCTAACTTTATACCTAAAGTTTCATAGTATCTTATTGTATCCATAATACTCAAAAAAGTTCTTTCTGTATTATCATGGCATGATGTTATTAATAGCCATTTATTTTTTAAATTAGCAGGTTTAATTGAGGAATCTCTTTTATTTTTTTTGTATTCCTCTATTGATAAGCTCATCTTTTCAAAATCAGCAGGTAGACACTTCTCTTGGTATTTACATAAAAAATTATGAAATACTTTTCCTATTTTTATATATTTAGTTAAAGTATCCCTTTTAATTATCATACCTAAAGATTTTAAATATTCTACACAAGATGTTAAGGAATTAAATTCTAATTTATTCCCAGTGGTTAGAGTAGAAGGATCTACTAGTGTATTACCCTCCTTAATTTCTAATACTATTGGAATATTTCTACGGGTACCTTCTTTATATGAAACTTGTCTTTCTTTTTGCATAATATCTAATATCTCTTTAACTGATTTATTACTAGGTACAGCAGTAGGTATTGGACAACTTAATAATAAAAAATGAGTAAGATATGGATTCATAGTATCTATATACTTACAACAAGTCTCATGATGAATACCTAAAACCCTTTTCAAGTTTATTTGAGATTCAGAATGGTGATAAAGAATTGAACAAGTTAAGTCATATATATATACACTTTTACCTTTACCGGGTCCAAAATTTACAACCCTTAATGTATTTAAAACACAATCTTTACTTAATAAAAAATACTGTTCTAAAAATAAAGCATCTTGGGCCGTAAATAAATCCCCATCTAATTTATATATTACTAATTTAAAAGCTTCTTTCCCTTCCTTACGTAATAAAGAAACAAACTTACCTGTATTAGGTCCCTCATTATTAAAATAATACTCCATTCTACGTCTTAATAGATTAGATGAACCAACATATGTTTGATTAGTAACCTTGTGTATAAACATATATACTCCTGGAAATCCTTTATATGTTGATCCCCCTACTAACTTTTGAAAAGTTTCAGTGTCGTTTAATGGCAAGTCAAATTCAACACCTTTAATTTTTTTTAAATCTCTTAGTTTATTTGCGGTGAGCCATATTTTTTGACCTGCGAGTATTTTATTTATAATTAGGTAAGTTGTCTCACTCCCACTATTAATATGATCTAAAGCTAACTTTTCAGGATTAATCTTTAAACTACCTCTTTTAGTACTATAATTTCTTAATCCTTTTACAGTATTAGAAGAGACAATTTTACCACTAAACCTTACTGAGCGTGCATTCAAGATATGAATTTTTCTAGTGACACTGATTGAATTACGATTGGCATTGAGCTATGAAGTATTCCACAAATTTCACTACATTGCAAATTACTCTACTACTACTTAGTTTATCAAACTATCATAGAGTTTTCTCCTTAAATATAGATATGTTTTATATATCTATATCCATTTACAGAGAACTTAAAGCATAAAATACTTAAGAGGTTCTCCTGCACCCTTTGGGGTGAGGCTTGACTATATCTTAAGCTATTTTTTTTTTATTAAAAAAAGCCAACCTACATTTAGTCGATTAACTGCACACCTTATTTGGTGCTTGGCTGCGGATTTCCTATTGAATAATCAATCTTGATTTTACCATACCTCGAGTCATTACCTGAGCCATAAACTATGTTGCCATGTTTACTTGGTTAAGATTGCTTTAAGGGGTCCCCGCAATTTGAAGGTTTATAGCCATAGGTTCACTATAACTATGGCCTCGTTATTCCAATAAAAAGTTTTTTTTTATTTTTTTTTCGTGGGGCCGCTACGCGCCCCCATTTCTCAATCCGCATCTTATGATGCTAGGATTGAGAAATTTAGAAAAAAAAAAAAAAAAAAAAAAAACAAGGTAGGGGAAGACCATAAAATACTCCTTCTCTGTTAATTAAAACAGAAACTTGATTTAAACGTCCAGGATAAGCATCACACTTAATTCCAAGACTAGGTGATGCAAAGGCGTGGATTACATCAGCAGAAGTTATTACAAATCTAACATGAGTTAACTCGGGTATTACTAATCTATTATCAACCTCCAGCATTCTTAATGATCCTTCCTCTAAATCATCCTCTCCTATCATATAAGAATCAAATTCTATATTTTCATTATCATCATTTAAAAAATCTGAATACTGATATGTTCAATATCATTGGTGACCCTCTACTAATACTGACATTGCAGGATCATTTACTTCATCCATTAAATATAATAACTTAAATGAAGGAAAGGCTATTAATATTAATATTATAGCTGGAGTTATGGTTCAAATTAATTCTATTAATGTCGCTTCTCGATGGATTATATCATACTGTTGAATAACAGCTTTCACGTGTAATCTCTTAGGATCCTACTCATTAATTACGTACTTAGTAATTACTTTGGTTTCCTGCTGATTATTCATTGTTATATCCCATCCCCCCCAAAGGGGTGTCTTTACTTATAGGCTTAAAGCCAAATAAAGATTAGAATTTTCACTAATAATATAGAAATATATTATAGTATCTAAGGCATTAGAAGTTCCCAGCATATGGTGAAATTTATTCAAAGTTTTTCTAAGTATTCTAGAACTTTATTTAGATGAGAATTTATATCTATCTTTAAATATCTGTCCTGATTTCATATATCTCATTACAGTACTACCACTTCTTCCTAATAATTTAGCAGCTCTTCTAGCTGAAACAAAACTCCCTATTAGTTTAAATTCTAAAGAAAATTTTTCATAGATGAAAACAGGATTTCCATGTCTTGCACTTATTTTGTTTTTAGTTTCATCTGAGTGTTTTCTACCTAAAGCTTTTTGTTTCATTAACTCTTTAGTTTCTTCACTATGAATTTTACCGTATAAAGGATTATTTTCTCCTGATTTTTTTTTTTTTACTCATTTTTTTTGTTTGCTTTCTTCTCTGTGAATTTTACCAAACAAAGCAGACTTATTACCTATGTACTTTCCTTTTAAAGCTTTACTAATTTTGAATTTAGTTTCTTCTGAATGTTTGAAATTTTTAGAACTTCCTGCTATTTTTAATATATTATATTGAGGATTTAACTTATCTAAGTAAAATTGCTCTCTTTTAAGTAAATCATATTTATTGCAATATTCTAATACCGGACCCTACGGTTACTCCCCTGAGGGGAGTGAACCTAGGGCCCAAGTTAGAGAAAAATTACTATAACCATATTTCAGTAATGCTCTACTTATTATGAATCCATTTTTACTTTTTATATAGCTAATAGTAAAATAATTTTTAAGTCTGTTTGATATATTACCCGAACTTCCTATATATATCACCTGTGAGTTTATTAGTTCACATATATATTCCAGATTTATCTTTATTATCTTTTATAATAACATTTTTCATAGAATAAGCATCTTCATATATATACACAGGAGTAAAATTTTTATCACTATTATTTTCTAATACAGGTAAAGTAGAATAAGCTCTTTTAGTAGTATGTCTATTATAATTTAAAAATTTATTTAACTTAGAACACTTTTGAACGGGCACATTTTATAAAGATGCTTTAATAGAAAACCTGTATCTTTCTTTAAAGATTTTTCCAGATTGACGATAACTTATTACATCACCCCCACTTATCCCTAAAAGTTTACCTGCCCTTTTTGCAGATGTAAATCAACCTATTAGTTGAAAACCTTCTGATGTACATTTTTCATAAATATAAACAGGACTTTGCGAGAATTTTACCTTTATAGGTCTTAGGTGAGGGGCTCTAAAACAATCTGAATTATTTGGAGACGAAGCACACATTAAAAGATCGGATTTTTTATGATCTAAAGAAAATTTAGAATTTATTTTTATTTTTTTAGTATAACAACTAGATTGATCCTCTGATAAATCAGAGGGGGGTGAATCGCTGTCATCATTATATTTATAAGTATTATATATCTCTTTATTGGTGATCTGTGTTACTTGTTTATCTTCATAATTCAAATTTTTTACATAAGTTAAGTCTAATATACTATAGACATAGTTTAATAAAACTGTACAGAGATTTAGTATAATAGACAATATGGAAAAATATTTTCAATCTCCTAAAACTATTTTGAACAGTAAGTTCCAATTTTTACCATGGTTTAAATATTTGTGTGAAATAGGTGATTTACTACTAGCATAATTTACTATTACACTAGTTAATATTCAACCTACTCCAAATAAGATTAATACTAAATAAAACATTATGGAGTCATGTAATTCAACTAATCCTTCCATTTGAGGTGCAGCACTATCTTGGAAATATATTCCTCAAGGTCTAGGTGCATCACACTGTATTAAATTAAATAGTAATTGTAGCATATCTTTATTTTTTTTTTTTAATATTAATACTTGATTATATCTATTTATATAACCATTCTTAGTTAATATCTGTTATATATTATCTTGTCTTAGCTACCTATTTTATTAAAAAGTGTATTTGGCTTTAACGATCATATAAATATGGCTCGGCTTCTCCGTCACTTGTAGATTAGATCTACGATATAGAACCATTAACCTTTACGTATTTAAAAGCAGCTTAGGGTTAATGTTCCATGTTTTTCCTAGAAAGTAGTAGCGCTCCTATCCCTCGCGCTACTATATGAAGTTCCTCCCTCCCATGCTTCGCAACCCTTGCCAAGGGCATACGGATGGGGACTGGGTTAAATAACTCCCCACCCCCTTTGGGTGCGAAGCATGCGGTGGAAATTATACTTCCATAGATGATCTTGCTAGCTTATCAAAAATTAGGCTCGATTTGCAATTAAAAATAAAAAATTTATACTTTACGACCTCCCTAATGTGGGAGGAGCCAAACCTTTTTAATCTTACTAGCATATATTTATATCAATTATTTAGCCCTTCCCTCTCAAATCTCACCTAACAATTAATTACTAAAACCAATTTATTAATCGTACTATGATTACTAGTCTATTTAGCGGGTGGCTCTTCATCCTCATATAAATCATCATAACCCTCCACCTCATCAGGATTATGTTCGTAAAATTCAGTAACATCCCCATCAAATATTTCGATATATCTGTGTCTTGAATGGTCTAATCCCCATCTTTCTATAGGTGATACATTGATTACCAGTAACCTATAATCAAATCTATCACCAATATCCAGGGAGAAATCGGGAAAACTCAAAGGATTCATGATTATAACTGTACTATTTATATAAGCGAAAAGTATTGGTTGATTAATATACCGAGCGCTAATAGTTAATTCTTCCACTAGATCCCGGAATCTATAGAACATTTCGCCTAATATTCCCCCTATATTCATATTAGTATTGAAGAATGGGCTTAAGATATCCATTATTCTAAAATTGGCTATCTGAAAACATAGACCTCCTAATAGAGTGTACTCTATTCAGAATTCGTCCGAACTTATCAGTTCTCATGCTCTACCATTTACTAATCACGTCATACTATTAGTAAAAACTTGACGCGAAACTTCTAACACACCTCGGAATCCTTCACTAATACTACTGACTATAGCTATATATAAGTTAATAATATTTTCATAAGCAGCCCCTTCCTGAAAACCAAAACGACTCGCCCCAGACTGGCTTCTTAACACCTGCTCCACTGCCTGTCTATTATCACTATTTAGATTTACAATTCTTTCTATATTCCCTCCTTCTATGCCCCTTAGACTATCTATACTTAACCCCCATATTAATCAGATTGTCGCTCCCCCTATTAATCCTGCTGTACATAATAATGATGGTGGTGTGTTTAATGATGAAGCTTCAGTAGCCATTATTAATGTTCCAGAATCCTTTACTGGATCCATTAAATATTCTAAGCCAAATGAAGGAAAGGCTATTAATATTAATATTATAGCTGGAGTTATGGTTCAAATTAATTCTATTAATGTAATTCAAAAATATTCGATTTTTGATTGGTTTAAATATTTGTGTGAAATCTAATAATATCAAATTTTATCATACAAATAAACAAGAATATTTTATTTATAAACTAATATCACTATTATACAAAATAAATAGATTTATAATCTTTTTAAGTTCATACTAGATTTTATTTTACGGATTAATTTTACCTCGTCGGCGTAGCTCATAAGCAGTTAAATGTAAATTATTTTTCATTAATTCTCCTACTTTAACAAAATCTAAATAATTTAAGTATTTTACACCCTGTATAGGATGTTTTTCAAATAAAGGAATAAGTTTATCCGTTATATCACTAAATTTAGTGATAATAAAATCTACTGATCTTTCATTAACATAAATTTTACCACAGCCTAAGTAATCAACTAGACTTCTAAAAAGTTGTTCATCTCTAGGATGTTGAGTAATTTTAAATTGTAAAAGTACTTGAGTATTATTATTTGGTCTATCCATAACTCTTACCAAAAAAAACAACCTTCGGCTGTAGTAAAGCCTGCTAACCAGTTAGAATCTATAACTTTAGAATCTAAAACACTAGGTCTTACTGATGGAGTAATATTTGTAAAAGCTTCTTTTAAAGCTGGAGGTAATCCTTTATTCATTGAAGCTCTTAGAGCTAATATTTTATGAAAACCTTCTTGCGTTAAATGTTCTTTAGTTTTTATAATATACCTTTTTTTTGTCTTTGGGGTCCCCGTACGGTTCACTCCCCTCAGGGGAGTAACCGTAGGGTACTCTTAGAAAAAAAAAAAGGGCGAATGCCGATTTAAATAATAAATAGTCGGCCTGTTTTGAGTTAAAAGAGGATATTATCAAAATGATCTATAATTATACTTAATTCCTTAAAAGATCTTACACTATAAACACAAGTTCCATTAGATTTTTGATTAATTTTTCCTACACCCAAATAAGATTTTATCTCTTTCAAAATAGATAAATCTTTACTATTTATATTTATTTCAAAAGCAACTCAAGTAGCTCATCCTATCTTAGTATTATTAGTTTTTTGTATATAAACATGAAAACAAGCTTCTACATCAGAAAATCCTGTTAAAATCAAGGATTCATTTTAAACTTAAATTCAACATGATGATATATTTTTTTTGTACTAGTCGAAGTAAAATGTCTCTTGTGTATTTGCTTAGACTGGTTATTGATACTAAAGTTTCTTTCAAAACCTGACAGAATATACCTTAAACAAGTATTAAATTTTACTTGCCCATTACCTTCTATTCGTTGTTCTTTTACATTTGCAGGCAAGAAGCCTACAACTGACTTAGATTCGCGATTGTCCATTTTGTTTTCACAAATCTCTTGACTTATTACCGTACCTGAGTAATTACTTCAGCCACTCATATATTTTCATATATTGCTTGGTATCAAAAGCTTTAGGAGTTCCCCGAAATTTGATAATGTATTTACCCATAATGATGATTTTACCCTATCACCTCACAATAGGTAATTTACTACTAGCATAATTTACTATTACACTAGTTAATATTCAACCTACTCCAAATAAGATTAATACTAAATAAAACATTATATTGTCATGTAATTCAACTAATCCTTCCATTTGAGGTGCAGCACTATCTTGAGAATATATTCCTAAAGGTCTAGGCGCATCACATTGTATTAAATTAAATAGTAATTGTAGCATATCTTTATTTTTTTTTTTATATTAATACTTGATTATATCTATTTATATAACCATTCTTAGTTAATATCTGTTATATATTATCTTGTCTTAGATACCTATTTTATTAAAAAGTGTATTTGGGCTTTAACGATCATATAAATATGGCTCGGCTTCTCCGTCACTTGTAGATTAGATCTACGATATAGAACCATTAACCTTTACGTATTTAAAAGCAGCTTAGGGTTAATGTTCCATGTTTTTCCTAGAAAGTAGTAGCGCTCCTATCCCTCGCGCTACTATATGAAGTTCCTCCCTCCCATGCGTCGCAACCCTTGCCAAGGGCATACGGGTGGGGACTGGGTTAAATAACTCCCCCAAGACCAGCGGTGGCGAGGAAAATTATCCTTCCCCCTAAGGCCCCCCCCCATTCAAAGAATGGGGGTGGAGAGAGCTGGATAATTTTACTCCCAGGGCGAAGCACCCGAAGGTGAGCAGCCAACGCCTAAACTAGGATCTTTTAGACATTCAAGTTTCCTTGAGAATACCTAAAAACCTACACGTTCGACCATTCTTAAAAGTAAATTTATCCATAGATGATCTTGCTAGCTTATCAAAAATTGCGTGCGAAGCATGCGAAGCAAGACCTTTTATGACGCTTCTTACAATAAAAGTTTTTTTTTTATTTTTG
>Ga0307414_10001635_pt1 | contig 11671 bp, 15 predicted proteins | sample DK1Ometagenome_FD_203804 | JGI IMG/M metagenome (GOLD analysis project Ga0307414, IMG submission 203804) | Maize rhizosphere microbial communities from greenhouse at UC Davis, California, United States - DK15-O-3 | ecosystem: Host-associated > Plants > Roots > Rhizosphere > Soil | place: USA...
GCATTCATCTTTAAACTATTTGAATCCAGTGGCCTTTGAAACCGAATACTATCGGCTAACAGGATAAAAATTGAAGTTTTAATATTTACTAACCCGCAAAAGTGTAAACCAAAACGGAACCACGTCAGAAAAACAATCAAAGTGCCGTTATCGAAACCAGTTCAATCTCTACTTCTCAAATTATTGCTCTCGCAGCCATGACTTGTCCCGGCAACAGCTTAACTATCAAATCGGCCTATACCATTACGCAAGAACATTTAACTCAAATCATTGATGTAGCGGCTCCGGGAAGTGTTATCTTTGATTTTACCCGATAACACATGCCTATGCTGTATGATGTGCAACCCAAGATTAACCCCAGGGAATTAAAGGATTTTCTAAGTATGATGCTGCCGGAAGTAGACGACAACCGGATCAATATAATAGCGAAGACTTTCTTTTCAAGGTTTGCTCCTCCGGATCATCTGTCTACCCCTTTTCGGCGCGACCTATTTCTAGAAGCCGGGATAAATCTTACCCGTTATGAGCCTGAAGGGAAAGGGGAAAAGGTTGTATACCATTTTGAGTTTTACGATCTGGATGACCCAAATCAGCGAGGCGCTTTTTCGATATCAGCTGTATCAGACAAGCAAATTTTATCCTCGAAGAAACAGTTTGTCGAGTTCCTCATTGCGAAGAAAACGGAACTGGCTTCCAAAAGAGCTTGAAACACTGGTTGCCAATAAGACCGAAAAAGGGCTTGAGCAGCGCCCAAATATAATCGTGTGCTAAATGGGTCACTGTACTGCATAGTTCAATAACTATTTTTCAGCAACTAACACGTACAATAACCATTTTTCGCAGAAAGTATGTATTTTTCGGAATTATGGAAAATTATAAGTCTTTTTCACAAAAAGTAACTGTTTTTCACGACAGGAGACTCCCTGAACCTGGTTTGCTTGCCGGGTATGCAGCATTGATACGGATGTACGAGCTTACCGTGCCGCTGCCGGACGTTCTTTCATTTGTACGTGAAAAACACAAAAATTACAGTACCGATGACTGGAAGGTTTTCGGGCCCAGATATCTTCCGGAAGATACATTACTGGGACATATTACATTTGCTTTCAAGTATGAAGGGGTAGAGTTACTCGTACTAAACCGCCTGTTTCACAAACTCCATGAAAGTGAAGTCCATCGGGCTATCGATTCTGAACCAAACGGCCAATACAGCAGACGCTTGTGGTTTTTATTTGAATGGCTTACCGGCCGTAAACTGCAAATACCAGACCTTCAATTTGGTAATTACGTAGACCTAGTCGATGAAGCACTTCAATACAGCAGTCACAACTCCGTCGAAAACTCACAAAGACATAGAATAAGAAATAATCTTCCGGGGGTACAAGCTTTTTGCCCAATGATTCGTAAAACCCCGCTGCTAGAAGAATACCGAACTATGGAGCTATCTGAACGCATCGAGGGAATCATAGAAAAAATTCATCCAGATGTCGTAGCCCGTGCGGCAGCGTTCCTATTGTTGAAGGATTCAAAAGCATCGTATGCAATCGAAGGCGAACAGCCAGCTTACACTCGTCTTGTACGTTGGGGGCGCGCTGTTCAAAGAGCAGGAAAATTCCCAATTAGTAAAGAAGAGCTGAGTGCGTTGCAATCCATTGTGATCGACAATAGTAAGTTTACAAAAATGGGCTATCGCCAACAGGAAGGATTTATTGGAGAGCACGACCGAAGGACCGGAACACCAATTCCAGAACATGTATCTGCCCGCTGGAAAGATGTCGAATCGCTTATGGCCGGCTTACTAGCGACAACTGAAAAATTAGAAAATGATACGGAATTTGACGCAGTGCTGGCCACAACAATGATTGCCTTCGGCTTCGTATTCATTCATCCGTTCGTAGATGGCAACGGAAGGGTACACCGTTACTTGTTCCACCATGTACTTGCTCGGAAAAATTACGTCCCTGCCGGAGTTATTTTTCCGATATCCGCAATTATCCTCGAACGACTCGACCACTATCGTATCGTCTTGGAGGCATTCTCAGGTCCCCGCCTCGAACTAATCGAATGGAGCCCGGCTATTGACAATAACATCCAAATTGAAAATGAGACTGTGGATCTGTATCGCTATTTTGATGCCACCAAACAAGCAGAATTCCTTTACTCATGCGTCCGTCAGACGCTAGAAGTCACGATCCCAGAAGAAGTAGATTACTTACAGAAATTTGACCGGTTTAAGCGGTACATCGACGATTATATTCCAATGCCGGATCAGACACTGTCGTTACTGATAAGGTTTCTCGAACAAGGAAACGGAAAATTATCAAGCAGGGCACTAAAAAAGGAATTTGCTCTATTGACACCCAAAGAAACCGAAGCAATTCAGAAGAAATACAGCGAAATTTTCCGGCCGGAAATAAAAACAGAACAACATGAGTAGCGTAGGCTCTACGCTAAATATATCTACATTTCAACGCATAATCTTCTTAATCAATCCTGCTTACCAACTTTAAGACGCCCTCCAAAAAGGAATAAAAACTGTTCAAAATTCTCGGTGTTCGTCGCAAATCTCTCACTGATCTCAGACATTATCCGCAGATATTGGATGTAGTGCTCAATGCCTTTACGGTAGCGAATGTGCCGAAGCGATTGCAATTCAGCAAACGTACCTTCTTGCAGTACGCTGATAATCCGTGAATCTAGAATTAGGCAAGGGTACCCTTCGAAAGTAACGCGATTGAAATAAAGCAATTTGGTGAGTGTAGCTAAACCTAATCCATTCGTCCGATCAAACATAGCCAGCAGATGGTTTAAATTGGAAGTGACAACTGACTGTCGGTGATCCCCGTTCCGAGTCGATTCTAATTCAACCTCAATGGCCTCAATGGCATAAAAAATATTCATCGCATGATTTCCTCTCATGCCCCTGGATACCCCCAATAAATGGTTCTAACGATCAGCTCCCTGATATCACCGGTGGCAAATATATCTTGTCGGCTTATGGTGACAGCATCCTGTTTGTTAAAGATTTTATCGTTCAGCACGGCCAGCCAAGGAATTTTCCTTTCGGCCTTTTTCCAGGTACTGTGTTTGGTCCGAAAGCATTGCTGCATAACAGGAAGGTTTCGGATTAATGTTAAATAATCTTCAATTTTCATAGATTCTACCTTTGGTTATGTTAAGCGGGGTAGGGCGGGTGAAGGTGGTTACAGATATCTATCGCCATTGCTAAGGACGATGATACGAAGATTTCAAGACTGTATCTGAAAAGCATTCTGAAACTGTCAGCCTTGAAAAGAAGAATTTTGTTTAAATATTTCAGCCCAAATGATGATTGATGATCGGCTGGCAACTCCGTAACTACTAGATTTTTGGCAATAAACTAGCTACGAGCAGAACAGCGATGGAACGTGCCGATATGATTGTGGTAGAGCGGGGCCAGGCTATAGAGCAGAACAAAGGGGAAAAGAAAGAGCTGACGCAGCAGCCGGAAATCAAGCCCCGGCAAGAGCAACGGAAAGCGAAAGGTTTTGGATTAGGTTAGAACTGTCTATTCGGTCAGCCAAGCTAATAGGGTTTGGTGCGCGCCTTAACCCAGAAAGCTATGCACGAACCGTCCGCTCAGTTTTGGGGGAATTGTCGGCCGATATCGAGAAAGCTAACCAGGTTGTAGACTAGGCCAGCTATCCGCTGGTGCAAAAAGGGACCGACCGGCAGAGCCAGCTGATTAACATCGAGGTCGAGCGGTACAGCGCTGGCGGACTTTCAGAGCGGATGATGGCCGGCCAACTTCAAAGGTAGCACCCCGCAGGTGTCCTTTTACCTGAAAAGCCTGGGGGAAGATGATATCGGGCTGACCTGCCGGGACCGTTGCCATGGGGCTGGCAGGGTACGGCAACAACTGCATAGTCAGGGGCTGGATATGGGAAGGGAGGGGGAATGACTCCGGTGATGTAGAACACAATCGTCTGTGTACTAATGCACAGCGATTGTTGGTAAGTATCTGTGGCACCGTTAATGGAGTACCCAACGTTCATACGAAATTTACTCTCAAATATAAAAGAGGCAATTTGCCTCTTTTATATTTGAGAGTAAAAGCCAACTATTCGGTTAGAATTCTAATAAGAGAATCAAGTTTTTCAGTTTTATAAAGTGACACGCATTTAAAAAGAACAGGTTTTTGATTAGCATAGTCGCCTATTCGACTATTTGGTATTCTACTTGCATATTCTTCAACAAATTTGTCAACTTCGTTATATACTTCAGGAGGAAACTGAGTTATATCTGCCAAAACTGAAAATGAATTATCTTTCTTAAAGACGGTATCCTTCTTATTACCAAAATAAATACAACTACATACAGCGTAATCTTTTAAAAGTCCTTGTCTAGTCTCAATTTTACTAAAGTCTTGTGGAGACATTTTTGCATAATCTTGCGACTTTCCACGGTATTTAACTTCTCTACTGCACCCAATAAAGACAACTAAGAACCCAACTATTAAAAGAATTGATGTTATTTTCATGGTAGTTCCCAAAGGTAAATTCTCCATATTCCACCGCCTGCGTCAAAGTGTTTTGCATCACTCCCGTTAGAATGCCTGATTGCATCATTTCCATCAAATAATGTAGCATGGCCCTCAGCATCGAATTCCGACGGATTTGCTGCTCTCATAATATAAATCCCTTTTTTGCCTTTTAAATAATTTATATAATCTACATTTCCGTTTGTAGATGTCGGCTTAATAATTACTGTCGGCTTGCCAAAGGTATCAAGGCAGAATTTATACAATTTTGCTGCAGAAAGAAAATAATATTTTCCGTCTTTCCCTTTGTACGTTCGATTAAGTTTAGAAGGTATAGTTATCCCTGACTTATTAAGTGCGATAGAAACCCTTAATGCGCAGGCATTTGCATATTTTGCCGGTTCCGCAAGTGCCATATTAAGAATGTCTCCACCTGCCTGAGTATATACATCGTTGTTGGTTTTGTCCCAAGTTGGATGTCCTGTGAAAAGTTGTCTTGGGTATCCATTTATACCATACATAGAGCTCCATGCCGGCTTATTTTGTCTTGGGTAGAGCACCTCTGTATTGTCCCAATCCCCAGCTTGTTGATTCGAAATTCCTTCTTCCTTCTCGAATGCAGATCTGTAAAGAACAAAACTATTTGGATCAAAGATTGGGGTTGCGGCCCACATCCAGCAACCTGGCAGTGCATTGTTACTTGGATAGGTTCCAGCTGGTACGTTTGGATTACACTCCGGAACGTAATCTCCACCCCCACCGGAGCTACCGCTCCCACCGCCCGGCCCACCGCCGTTGTTATTACTCCCTGTTCCGCCGGAGCCACCGGTACCTCCAACTGGTGTTGGATTCTCGGTATCCACAAAAATTGTCCTACAAACGTCGATAATACATCTGTCAGGATCCTCATTTCCTGTCGGTGGAGTTGTAACCTGAGCAGGGCAATTCGGATTATTCATCGCAATGCAAACGTCATAAACATATTGAACATTGGTTCTACCGTTTGCAGTATTTTCAACAACATTTAGTGCTTCGGTTTGTTTCCCGTCGACGTACTTATAGATTTTAAGAAAATCACCTTCCCAATTCCTGACTAGGATCGTTCCTGTATAAGTGCTCTTTGTGCCTGAGAACCAGGTACTATCTGGCTCTAATGTTACCCACTCTGTATGTAATTCTTTTGCAGAGTCTTTGTACATGTAGGCATAGTTTAGATAATTATATGGCAAATAGGTCGGTGCTTCTTTGTTTTTGAATTTAAACAATATTTTTCCAAAATCAATCGGAGCTAGGACGCTCTCACCATGTGATAGTTTTCTGTTGTACGCCTTTTCCCATTTTATTTTCCTATTATCCAGGCTCTCATCGTAAGGTGTCTTTTTTTGCTTTTTAAAACTATCTCTTTGCTTCACATTCGTATACTTACTATCAAACAGCCTCTTTGCTTCATTAATAGAGAGTCCCTGTTCATCAATTTCTTTATAAACTTCCTTGTCTTGATTTTGACAAGCAATTATTATTATTAGAGATGTAAAAATGAATAATGAATAACGTGTTATCCTTTTGATATTTTTTTTCATAGATAATGAATTATTGATGTTGATGATTAAGTTTTACAATTACTCTCTTTGAAGTTTATTCATATGTTTGATAGTTATATGGTTTGTGTAAAAAATGAAAGCGGCTACACTTAGGGTTCAATTCTAGTGATTCTGTATTGATCTTAAAAGGGTTGGACTATCTATTGGCAAGTATTTTCGACCGGGCAGGTACACTTTATTGACGAATGGTTACATATTCATCGACGAATGTGCCCAATATTGATTAATCGGCATTGGTCGAAGGAAAATCGGAAAAATCCAACTCCCTTCTTTTCACCGGCAGAAGCTGAAAAGAGGACAGAAGCCAGAAAACGCTGGTGCGGTTCGGATAACTCATTTTATGTTAAACAACAAAACACAGAACAAGGGGGGAAAGGCCGATTGGTCAAAGTTCTTTAAATAGTGCAAGAAGATGGGACTTTTTGGTAATTTTGGTTTGAGGGGTGCGCAGCAGCTTCCAACCTTGGTGGGTTATTCGACGACTGCGTTACCCCTCTATTTTTTGATATAACTAGCTTGTATAGAAGTTTTACAACCATTTAAGTCAAATATGGTCTTCGCTTTACAAACCGTTGGCAATATGAAAAAGACCATTCTGATTTATGTGAGCATTCTGATAGCAGCAGGGAGCTTATCAGGCTGCTCGGACGTGGAGCCTGAAAGAGCTGCTGTTATTATACAAAGGGATTATACAATGTGCGGTGCATGTGGTGGCTGGTTCGTTCAAATTGATTCGGTCCGGTACCGAGCCGATGTTGCTGCACCTTATAACAAGGAATCTACGCCCGTTTGGATTCGCTTCAAGAAAGACGAAAGTGATGGGCTTAAAGTGTGGGGCCGGTGGATTGACATTACTTCGATCCGCAGCCGAAAATAAAGCTTACTCAAAACGCCGGTTTGATGCGACACTACGCGCGGGTCGTTAGGTCGGCTAAATCTACCCAGGTTTGAATGATGCATGACTCAGGAAAACGCAAAAAGAGCCCTTACAGCCTTTCTTTTGAGAAGAAGGTCAAAGCGGCCAGATCCAGTAAGGCAAAAGGGGAGCTGATCCTGGTCAATCCGGAGAATGTATGGGGAAGTATCGAAGCCGGATCCGGGCAGGATAGGATGCAGATTAGCATAAAAGCTATTTGGTTTCAAGACGATCGCATCTTTATCCGGACGGCATCAGGTGAGGAGCAGAGTATGCCGCTGGAGTGGTTTCCCAGACTTTTCAACGCTTCCCAGGCAGATCGCGAGCAGTTCGAGCTTTCTGCTTTTGGGATCCACTGGCCGGAACTGGACGAAGATTTGGGTTTTGAAGGTTTTTATACTTATTCGAAGATATAAGCCCGATTGTTTGCGGTCACCTAAGTAGTTTCTGCTGAATAATTCCAACTAACCCTTCCCTAAGAGCGTCTTGCTGAAAATCCGATTAAAAGCATTTGATGAATTTTACAAGTACAATTATGTCGCGCTATCAGTTATTTATCGTGTTCGTGCTGGCGGCTCTTGGGAGTTGCAAAAAGGACGACAGGGAGCCTATGGTGTGTTGCTCGATGATCGCAACTAACGTGGACATTCGTATTTTCGACAAGAGTGGAAATGATTTGATGTCACCCGATAATATCAATCAAGTTTGGCCATTCAAAATAATTTATCCAAGAATAAATAGCAGCGGTGGTTTTAGAATTAAAAAACATCCTCTAGATGGGTATACCTATCTAGAGGTTATTATGGATTCGAAAATTGGGATTCAAAAAACAATGACATTAGTTCGACTGGGAAATAAAGCAATAGCGCACACCATTGAGACTCAATGGCAGAACAGTCCATCAAATCTTACTCCTGAGAAGATTTGGCATAATGGAAATCTCATATGGCAGGGTACTAGCGAAAGGAAATTTGATATTACGTTACAATAAAATGGAGTCTCTCCAAACGTCCAAAATCTGACTCGTTAGGAGTGCCAGCATGAAAAAACGACTGGTGTCACAATGGACGGTTTGATGAGAATGCGATTTTGCATAGTTTGCTAAAACTATCAGATAGGCAATAAGTAAAATGACTCCAAAAGCTCTGTTTGACCAAAGGCGTCAAGAAATAATAGGCGACGTTAAAAATCAATTATTGTTCCCACTCGATGATACCACTTATAGAAGCTATCAGCAGCTTTTATATATGCTGTCATCACTTAATTTCAGCAATAAGTCTCACTTCAAAGGAGAGATTTCTCATTTTATCATAGACAGTTACACTGGTGACACTAACTTAGGTGAACGATTGATTGAATTTGGTCACACTCTTTAATCGTCTCTCCAAACGTCCGAAATTTGAAGCGAATCTAGGCAGGTAGGCGAAAGAGAATAGTCTCAAATAGCTACACATAAAGTGATCAGAATCCCCAAGGGGTTCCTCATTTGCGCCGTGCTTTTTTCCTTGAGAAAACAATCGGAGAATTAAGCGTTGCACTATAACGGGCTTCGGTAATGGGTATTAGCGCTGGCTCGATATAGGCAAAAGTGTCGTAATAGTATTTAATGTACCCATCCTTTACGACGACTTGATAGGGCTCTCCTTTGTACATGCGATAAAGACGTCCCTTCTTGCTTCGAAATCCCCAAACCGAGTCTTTTGCAATTTTTGCCTTATCGCCGTTTGCGTATTTGATTCGTATATATTTACCAAACTTCTGAGGCCAAACATCGCGAATCAAGCTGTCGGTCCGGGCATTTTCAATGTCTGCGCTTCGAAAAAATAATGCTGCAGATTGTCCAAAGGTATTTTCTGCTAGGGACAGCAAAAATATAAAGACTAATTGATAACGCTTCATGTGGCAGTCTTTGATCCACATGAAGTTAATGTACTTTCAAGAAATTGTCAACAGATCTTGTCACAAAAAACAAGCCAGTGATCCGGCTTATCATTGCCTCATGTGTGGGCCATATCCCACCTACAAATACCGGGTAGCGCAAGAAGTAGATTATAGATGATATGTAATTTTATTATATATTCAATACATAGACATTTAACGCGCAAGTATCAACATGAGATCCAACCCAATGAAATCCACATTCGTCGCGCTGGCAATTTTGACTGGGGCGAGTAGCCAGACATTTGGCCAGGCTACCCAACAAAAAACGGAACAGGGCCCTGCTCAGTCAAATGAGCCAGTTTTTATGGTTGTCGAGAAGCAGCCGGAATTTCCTGGGGGCGAGTTTGAAAGAAGTAAGTTTTTCGCGCAAAACCTCAACAAACCGAAGGTAGCTAGGAAAAGCAGAAGGGTTATTGTATCCTTCATAGTAAACACTGACGGTACTTTGCAAGATGTCGTAATTAAAAAAGGTTTGAGTCCGGAATACGATCAGGAGGTGTTACGGGTAGCGCAATCAATGCCTAATTGGATTCCTGGCAGTCAATCCGGTAAGTTAATCCGAGTGAAGTATATTCTACCTGTCGAATTTTAAAAACACAATCTCAACATAGCAGCACTGAGTCGCTCCAGACAAACAAAAAGAAGGTTTACCTCGTTTTTGGACATCTAATTGCCTTGCGTTGAGTTACTCTTTCTCAATTGTAACCAAGCTTGATAAGTGATATAGGGGTCAACTTGCGTTGTCAATTCAACTGTCGTTGGTCGTCCGTCCCGAGCTGAAACCACGTTAAGCGGTACTTGCTGCCAATGCAAATTCTGAAACAACCAATTGCGAACTCCACTATTTTGATTTTTTTTACCAGCATAATATTGATCTAAAATCAAACCTAACATATTTAACATAGGATCGCCATGCGTTTCGTAAATGTAAGCATCCCGATCGTACTGTTGGCGCTCGAAATCGCTGATAGTAAAAGACAGTACCTTCGTTCCAAAATTTGCAGTCGGTACAGGATCGCGTAAGTCTTTGTATTTCCGATCAAAGATGGCATACCCTTTTTGTCTGACCGGTCGACGGGAAAAATCCATTGGTGTCAAGTCGATTACGATAGCATTATTGAGCATCTGCTCAACGGAATAGACAAAGATCTGTCCATTGCAGGAAGTATTTTTTGATACGGCAAACGCTGCTGCGGTCTCGATACATGATGTTGCATCTATAATTTCCGTCGGAAAACCATAATGCTGTAAAATTCCTGCTGCCCACATAGGTCCAAGGTGTGGGTTTTCACTTCGCAAAAAACTTTCAATATGCTCGGCTAGCTGCTGAATCTCATCCTTCGTTTCCTGAGACAGGTTGGCATTCCTTAGCAATCGCTGGCGGGATGAGAGCAACTCGGTGTTGAGCTCACTTTCACCACGAAATACGTATGCTGGCGCCGGATGCGATATTTTCTCTCCCGAGTCGATATCGATTGCTGTGATAGAAATATCACCAGAAAACTGTTGATGTAACAGCGCGATAGCCTGAGTAAGAGATAGCATTGGGTTTCGTTTTAGGTGGCATATGAAGTTACTGATCTCTTGTAAAACCAACATGAAATCGGCCCTATTTTATTAACTTGTTGTTATTCAACGGTATTTCCACTGACGGTTGTTCCATATCTGTTTTCTAATGCTTTTAAGAGGAGTCATATTTGATTTTAGTCTCATAAAAACGCCCAATATTCGAAACGTTTCGGATCTGAGTGACAAAGATGAACGCAATCGCGCCGGTAGTTTCTTGGAGAACAAAGTAAAACTTCTCTTATTAAGTGAATATGAAATGAATTTAATCTCCCCGTAAGGTATCGTCAATTGTAACCGTTTGTTATATTTCGTGCAAACTATTACGCGCATGAAAAACTTTACATTGTCCTTATTCATCTTGCTGAAGTTGCCTACTGGTGTATTCGCACAGAAGCAAATTACCGCACCCAGTATTGATGTGCATGTAATGCCCATGGCGCTTGCCTTTCCGGATCCTTCACTGCGGATTGGTGTAGAATATATGACGGCCGGGCGATGGAGCTACGGGCTTACTCTTGGCGGTGGTTTAAATGTGCTTGGCCTGCACCCCGCTCCCTGGAACTCGCTCAGATCGCGCAAATATAATATGATGGAAATCCGGCCGGAAGTGAAGTTGTATTGGCTCCGTCGCAAGAATACCGGCTGGTATGTGGCTACCGAAGGTGTCATTTCACGTGTGCATAGGGCTCTTGGGAAAGATAATCATTACCTGTCAGATTCAACCCAACTTAGTTTCGACGGTTCAACGTTTCACAAAAACAAAGCCGGATTTGTAGTGAAGGTGGGAGCTAAATTTATCGTTCCAAAGAAATTAACAATTGACCTGTATACAGGACTGGGCCTTGCAAAAACGAATGTGCGTTACACCCGCATCGAAAACCCGCAGGAGGTGAGGTACGATCCTTTCTTTGAGGGTGAAAACTTCTTCCCGGGCAGAAAATGGACACCGTTGGTTTCGTTCGGAGCGAAGTTTGGTTTACTGGTTTGGCAGAAACTGGAATAGAGGCAGCTCGGTCTGCGAAATGTGCAGCGTCTGTTGGATCTGGTCTGCGGTGGCAATCTCCGCCCGGAATGTTTCAACAACCTTTCGTTTGAAAAGGAGCGATTTTCTACTTTTTTTATTTA
>Ga0307414_10001636_pt1 | contig 11669 bp, 9 predicted proteins | sample DK1Ometagenome_FD_203804 | JGI IMG/M metagenome (GOLD analysis project Ga0307414, IMG submission 203804) | Maize rhizosphere microbial communities from greenhouse at UC Davis, California, United States - DK15-O-3 | ecosystem: Host-associated > Plants > Roots > Rhizosphere > Soil | place: USA...
AATCCTGACGGATTTATTAATAATGCTTTTTGAAGATCTCCACTTATTAAAGCAATCACTGATCTGGTTGATCCGCAGGATGGGCAAGGTAAGGTTGTTACCCTTTTAAATGGACAGATTTCTATACCCGAATTTGTATTTGAAACTGCGTTTATATTGTAAAAAAGCCAAATATAGCCCGCAAAGCAGGCTATAAGTAAGAAAAAATAAAACTTGTTTTTTTTAATATGCATTCATGAAAACTTGCTGAAGTTTTTCCATGTTTTTTTCTCTAGTAGCACCCATAATCAAAAATAAATCAATTATAGACCAAATGCCTAAACCACCACAAGTTAAAAGTTTACCAACACCAAGACCTGTATCGCCAATCATGAATCGGTCAATACCAAAACCACCTGCAAGTATAGAAACTATTAAACTGGTTGTTGGATCTTTAAATTGTTGCATTTGAACCATTGTCCATTTAGAATCATCTAATTTTAAAAGCTCTTCTCTAATATATCCCATTTGATGACTTTCAAAGAATTTTCCGTTAGTCATTAAGAACATATCAACTTTTTGTGTATCCATTATTATGTTTTTTTCAGTATCCTACTCATATAGCTTTTCGGCAGCGCTCCGTTTTAATGGTTTCTGGTCTCCAACAATCAATTGCAAAAATAAAAAATATGTTAAAAAAACAAAAGCGTGTTATTTGTCAAGGAAATAGGATATCGCCAGTTTATACGATTGTAAACCGAAACCGCCGATAGTTCCTTTTGCAACGGGGGAAATGTAAGAATGATGTCTGAAGTTTTCTCTTTTAAACACATTACTTATATGTACTTCAATAACCGGAGTTTTAACTGCACTAACAGCATCTGCAATGGCAATAGAAGTATGAGTGTAACCTCCAGCATTTAGAACAATTCCGTCAAAATCAAATCCCAGTTCGTGAATTTTATCAATAAGGTCACCTTCATGATTGCTTTGAAAGTAAATTATATCGATCGTTTTAAATTCCTTTTGTAATAATTCAAAATACGCTTCAAAAGTTTCGTTACCATACACTTCAGGCTCTCTTTTTCCTAATAAATTTAGGTTTGGTCCGTTTATAATTGCTATTTTCATTAGCAGCTAGTGTTAAATTTTAACGTAAAAGTATCAAAAAATAATCAACAGCTATAAATGTTTGTTTGGTTTTAATTTGTTGTGCTATAAAGGTCTGAGCTTTAATTAATTGCAATTATCAATAATTAAATTCTTTAAGAAATTAACATCATTGTTTTAAATAATTGTTAAAATAATAGGTCTGTAAATTATTGATTTCGTAAATTTGATCTGTAAAAAAATAAAAAGAAAATGAAAAAGATTTTATTATCATTAGCTGTGTTGGCAACGGGAGCTGCTGCACAAGCACAAGAGCAAACATTTGGTTTTAACCAAGGAGACATTTTGTTAGAAGGTAGTTTACAAGCGAACACACAAGACGCTAAAGGTATGTCAATTAAAAATTCAACCTTTAACTTTACACCTAAAGCAGGTTATTTTGTAACAGACAAATTTGCTGTTGGTTTGGGTTTGAATATTGGTTCAGCTAAAGAAGAAAACTATTCAGACGTTACAGAGAACACATTCATTGAAAAAGAAAACACTGTAGGTTTCGAAGTATTTGGACGTTACTATATTGCCGATTTAAAAAGATTTCAACCTTATGCGGAGTTAGGTATTGGATATGATTCATCAAAATCAGAAAGAAGTAGCTATAATGCAGCAGAAGGTAGAACAGTAACTATCGAAAACCCTAAATATAACCAATTTGGTGTAAATGCTACTTTAGGTTTCAATTACTTTGTAACGCCTAAAATTGCTATTAATTTTGCTTTAAGTGATTTAATCGGATTCAATTCTGGTAAAAGAGATGTTTCTAACGCAAAAGCAACAACAGATTTTCATGCTAATATCAACAACTTTAATAACTTTTTTGATACTGCAACATTCGGTTTAACATTTAAATTGTAAGAAATTTAAAATAATTTTAATAAAATTTTAAGAGCCTTTCATTTTTGAAAGGCTTTTTTTATATCTTTAAGGCTTAAAATATTTTTAAAGCTAAACTAATGAAGAAAATATTACTGTCAATCGCTTTTTTAGGACTGTTAACAACAAATAGTTTCGCACAACGCAATCACAGAAATTTAATTGAAACCGGTATAAAGGTTGGTGGAAACATGTCTAAACTTACAGGCGGTAACACCCAAGATTTTAAACCAGGGTTGCAGATTGGTGGAACAATAGAGATTCCTTTATCATTCTATAAAAAGTTTGCTCTTCAGGCAGAACTACAATATTCCGTACAAGGATATAAAGGTGCAGAGTACGATCAAATAGATATGCTTACAGATAAAGTAATTGAAACTAAGAAATTAGAAGACGTTACCATGCACTATATGTACTTACCACTTACATTTAAATATTACCCAAGTAAGAATTTTTCTCTTGAATTTGGTGGGCAGATTGGTTATATGTTAGATGCTACAGGGCAGTTCGATGCAAACAAATATAACACCGCACGTGAGTATCTGTATCTTACAGATCCACGATATGTAGCATCATATTCACAATTAGATAAAGCAGTTTTTGAAGCAGGTTACCGCAGCAAAGATCCAGATGATTTTTATGAAAAAATGGATTATGGTATTACAGGTGGTTTTTCATATTATATGGAAAGCGGGATGTTTATTAACTTCCGTTACTACATGGGCTTACAAGATATTTACAAAAAAGACAACGACTACCAAAAGTTCACTATTCCTGATGCAGGTCCAGAATTGCAGCGAGAACTTGATTATATGAATAACAATTTAAAGTTTGCACCAATGACTAATACATCGGTTCAACTTTCGTTAGGATATAAATTTTAATTTGGCACACTTTTGGTATGAGACTTTTAAAAATAGAAAGTATTATGAAAAAAGTAATTTTAGCAGCATTTGTATTGGGTACATGCACAGCTGCATTCGCACAACAACAGCTTAAGTTTGGTCCAAAGGCAGGGGTAAACTTTGCTAATTTATCGGGACTAGATAATACCGAAATGAAAACAGGTTTTCACGTAGGTGCAGTTGCCGAAATTAAGTTCAACGAAAAGTTCTCTATTCAGCCCGAAGTTGTTTATTCGGCACAAGGAGCAAAAAATACGACCACAGTACCTGTCTTAGGTGAGGTGAAGACAACTTGGAATAACGATTATATCAATATTCCTATTTTGGCGAAGTATTATATTGTTGACGGTTTTTCTGTTGAAGCAGGTCCACAAATTGGATTTTTAGTGAAATCTGAAGCAAAAGTTGAAAGCGGAAACAGTTCAGTTAAAGATGATACCAAAGATGACTTTAAATCTACCGATTTTGGTTTAGGATTTGGTTTAGCTTACGATTTGCCTGTTGGTATGTTTGTAAATGCACGCTACAATCTGGGGTTATCTGACATCAGAAACAACACTAGTTCGGGCGATGCCATTAAAAATAACGTGATACAAGTAGGTATCGGTTATAAATTTGATTAGTAATTTAGAATATAGTATTTTTAAACCACCATTTAATGGTGGTTTTTTTATGGACAATTATATTAAACAGTTTACCTATTATTTAAAGTTAGAACGCGGTGTAGCAGAAAATACGCTTGTAAATTATCTGTACGATCTGGAAAAACTGCAACAATTTCTCGGATCAGATGTGGATATGCTGCATGTTGAAGAAAGCGATATTAGAAATTTTATCTATTTCATTGCCGATTTTCTGGCACCTTCAACTCAAGCACGCATACTTTCAAGCTTAAACCATTTTTACAATTTTCTTATTTTACAGAATACAATACACAACAATCCGGTTACATTTATAGAATTACCCCGACAAACCCGGAAATTACCCGTTGTTCTTTCGGTTGAAGAAATTGATTTACTGCAAAGTTTAATCGATTTTACTAAAGATGAAGGTGTAAGGAACGATGCAATTATCGAAACAATGTATTCGTGTGGTTTGCGTGTGTCTGAAGTGATCGGCTTAAAACTGTCTGATCTGTATTTTGATGAAGGTTTTTTAAAAGTCCTTGGTAAAGGTTCCAAACAGCGTTTTGTTCCAATTGCATCTTCTGCTGTGAAAAAAATCAACAGTTATATAGCTGAAAATCGTTCGAATTTAAAAATTAAACCAGAAGCCGAAGATATTTTGTTTTTAAATCGTAGAGGGGCACAATTAACCCGGGCAATGATTTTTACCATATTAAAGGATCTTTCCAAAATTGCCGGACTCACTAAAAATGTAAGTCCGCACACTTTGCGTCATTCTTTTGCCACACATTTACTTGAAAACGGAGCCGATTTGCGTTCTATCCAATTAATGTTAGGGCATGAATCAATTACAACTACCGAAGTTTATCTGCACTTGGATAAACAGAAACTAAAACAAGAAGTAGAAAAATTCCACCCTTGGAACAACAAGTAGTATTATTTACTACAAAACACTGTAGGTTTTCGTGTTTTTAACCTCTTTAATTACAAACATACTGTGTGTGCTTTGAACTTCTTCCATTGTGGTAAGTTTTGATAGCATAAACTCGCGATAAGCTTCCATATCCTGTACACCGATCTTTAAAATATAATCGTATTCACCACTCACGTGAAAACATTCTAAAACTTCAGGAATCTGATCCACCTTTTTTTCGAACCTTAAAATGGCGTCTTTAGAATGCGATTTTATCTTTATGTGCGCAATCGCCATAAAACTCCGGTTTATTTTATCCTTATTAACAATGGCAACGTAATCGGTTATGATATTTTGTTTCTCTAATTTTTTTATGCGTTCGTAAACCGCTGTTGTTGATAGACCTAACTGGTCTGCCATTTCTTTTGTTGTCTGCTTACAATTCTGTTGCAACAACTCAATGATCTTATAGTCTGTAGGATCTAATTTCATGTTTCATTTTTTAGTCGATATTTAAAAATATCAGTTAAATAATAATCAAATATAATTATTTTATAGATTTATTATCTAATATATTATATTTTTTTTGACGATATGAAAGGCATAATGTATTTTTAATTATTAATCAATTATGCTATAAAAACATGTTTAAACCAGCCGATAAAATTCAGGACTTACAGTTTTTCGGAGAATTTGGTGGAGTAAATCCATCCATTTCAGATTCTTCTACCTATACCTTTCTTTCTGCCAAAAGTATGTTCGATACCTTTGAAGGAAATACCGATGGATGCTATTTGTACAGCCGTCACAGTTCACCGTCAAACCTATATTTAAGTGCCGCATTGGCTCAATTGGAAAATACCGAATCGGCAAACGTAACGGCATCGGGTATGGGGGCAATCACCGCAACGTTGATGCAGTTGTGTAAACAGAACGACCATATCATTGCAAGCCGAACTATTTATGGAGGAACATATGCGTTTTTAAAGAATTTTTTACCGCAGTTTGGTGTTCAGATCGATTTTGTCGATATTACCGATTTAAACAAAATTCAGGCACTTATAAAGCCAAATACCAAAGTTATTTATCTGGAAACGGTAAGTAATCCGCTATTGGAAGTAGCAGATATTCCTGCGATTTCTAAAATTGGGAAAACGAAAGATATTAAGGTGGTAGTAGATAATACCTTCTCGCCTTTAAGCGTTACACCGGCAAATCTGGGTGCTGATGTAGTAATTCACAGCTTAACCAAATACATCAACGGCAGCAGCGATACGGTGGGCGGTGTTGTTTGTGCTAGCAGCGAGTTCATCAACGATCTTAAAAATGTAAATAACGGAGCTTGCATGTTATTGGGTTCTACAATGGATAGTTTTAGATCTGCAAGTATTCTTAAGAATATGAGAACACTTCATTTACGAATGAAACAACACAGTGAAAACGCGCTGTATCTTGCAGAAGGATTTAATGAAATCGGAATTAAAACGGTTTATCCGGGTTTAAAAAATCATCCATCACACGAGGTTTTTAAATCAATGTACAACAGCGAATTTGGTTTTGGCGGAATGTTGACGATTGACGTTGGATCATTAGAAAAAGCCAACGCCGTAATGGAATTAATGCAGGAACGTAACATTGGTTATTTGGCAGTTAGTCTTGGTTTTTACAAAACATTGTTCAGCGCACCGGGAACTTCAACATCATCTGAAATACCTGCCGACGAACAAAAAGAAATGGGATTGTCAGACGGATTGATCCGTTTCTCTATAGGTTTAGATAACGATATCAAACGAACGTTTGAACAAATGAAAGACTGTTTAAAAGAACTAGATGTAATCTAATAGTAATTATTAAAATGTTAAAAGAGGATAAGAGATCCGTCTGTTCGAGCTTTTCGAGAACTTATAGATAAGAATTCTCAATCAATTTTAATTTAAGCATGCAAACCGTTTCTAAACAGAAACGGTTTTTGTTTTGTAATATCAATATTTAACAAATAATCTTCTGCTTAATATTAAATAATTCGTTATTTTATAGGTAAGTACGAATAATAAACTTACAAAATACTTTCTTTTACAATTAATTATAAATATTTTTGTTAGGAAAAGAAAAAAAAATTGAGTTTGAAAAAGAAGATTTGGAAAGTAGTTAAATATATTTTAATTACTATAGCCTCTTTATTGGTAATCATTCTGGCAGCAATATATTCGCTGCAGTTTCCTGCTGTACAAAATTTTGTGAAAGACAAGCTGGTTACCTATCTCGAAGACAAGATCAAGACTAAAGTCGCTCTAGACCGAATATATGTGCATTTTCCCAATAAAATCGAAATAGAAAACCTTTTTCTGCAAGGTCAGGATGTAGATACGCTTTTGTATGTGCACCACCTGAACATCGGCTTGAATCTTCCTAAACTATTAGATAATACTGCGGAATTTACTTCGGTAGAGCTAGACGGACTGAATGCGAACGTGATTAAGCGTGCCGACAGTACCTTTAACTTCAATTATATTATTGATGCTTTTGCTACCAAAGAAGAAGATACCGAGAGCAAACCTTTTTTGATTGATCTTGATAAAATAAGCCTGCAAAATCTGAATATTTCTTATAAAGATGTAAACAGTAAAAACGATATCGCCTTAAAGCTGACCGATTTAAAAACCATCGTGAAGACTTTTGATATGGAAACGAATAATTATGCAGTTGATTACATCGATGCCAAAGGGTTAAAACTGACTTTTAACCAGGGAATGTTGCAGGAAGTGGCAGAAAATGTGGAAGAAACGGTAGATTCGCTTTCGCAGAGCAATCCTTTGAAAATTGGCATCAACAGTTTAAAACTTCAGGATTTTGACGTGCTGTACGATGATGAAAATTCGGCAACCCGGGCTAAAATTGTTTTTAAGGAATTGAGTTCTAAAATTGGTAAGGTCGATCTTCCAAATTCCGACTTCAACATAAAATCATTAAAATTTAAAGATGCTTTTGTCGATGTGCTGTTAACACCCGATTCAAAAGCTTCGCAGGCAGTAAATGCCGAAACGGTTAAAGCTTCGGTTGCTCCGGCTTCAAATCCTTTAAAAATGCTGTTACATTCGGCAGATTTAGACAATGTAAATGTTGTGTATAACAACGGTAAAGGCGAAAATAAAACCAAAAGTTTTAATGCAAACCACCTTAATATTCAGAAACTGAATGGTAAACTTTCAAACGTGCAACTGGTTGGAACCAATGTTTCTGGTGAGCTGAAAGATGTTGCCTTTAACGAAAACAGTGGTTTTGTGCTGGAAGAATTATCAACAAAATTCAAATATGCCGAAACCGAAACCTTTCTGGAGGATCTAACTCTGAAAACGCCACAGACTTTTTTACAGCGCAGTTTAAAACTGCAATACAATTCTATCGATGATTTATCAAACAATCTGGGAAATGTAGCAATTGAAGCCAATCTGCCAGACAATAAAATTGGTTTTAAAGACATATTGTGGCTGGCGCCAAACTTAAAAAATACTGTTCCGTTCAACAAATATCCTAACGCAGTGCTTAATCTTTCTGCAAATGTAAAGGGTATTGTTAACGATCTTTTGGTGCAGGAATTCAAGTTGAGCGGTTTGGGTAATTTAAACGTGAATGCAGCCGGAACCATTAAAAATGCGTTGGATACCGATAATTTGTGGATGAACCTTAAAATAAACGATCTTACGGCAAACAAACAGTTGATTACGGCATTAGCTCCCAAAAACAGCATTCCAAATACTATTGAAATTCCGCAAAACCTATCGCTTTCAGGGAAATTAAAAGGAAGTTTGAACGATATTTATGCCGATATGGGCATACAGACTTCTTTTGGTAATGCTAAAGTTACAGGTACATTCAACCAGAAAGTTAAAAATGCCGAACGTTATGATTTGAATGCATCATTGGCTGCTTTCAATGTCGGCAAATTGATCAAAAATAAAGAGCTGGGCGTGGTTACTGCCAATGCAAAAGTGAAAGGTACGGGCTTTAATTTCGAAAAGAACAATGCCGAAGTAGACGCTTTTGTAACGCAGGCTGATTTCAAAGGATATTCTTACCGTGGCATTGCCTTAAAAGGCGGTTTGAACAACGGAAACTATAATGTTACGTTGAATTCCGATGATGAAAATGCAAAGCTGAATATTGTTGCAAGCGGAGTTTACAATGCCGAAGCTCCTACCGTAAAGACAGAAGGAACGGTTTATAAAGTCGATTTAAACAAATTGGGCTTCTATGCTACGCCAATGGCATTGGCGGGAAGGCTGAATGCCGATTTTTCTTCCTTGAATCCCGATGTTTTGAACGGCGAACTGCTTTTACAGGATTTTGTTTTGTCAGACGGGGAAGAAATTTACCCGATCAGCGAAATCAGCATGAAGGCGGTTAGTAACGATACTATTAACAGTATCGATTTAACTTCGCAGATTGTAGATGCATCCATCACAGGAAAATATAAGTTAACCGAAATAAGTTCATCGCTGTTAAGTACCGTAAACCAGTATTACCATTTTCAAAAGCAGTCGGCACAACAGGTTGCAATCAGTCCGTCGCAGTTTTTCGATTTCCGTGGAAAGATTAAAAACGATGACCTGATCCGTAAATTCGTTCCGGAACTGAAATCGTTCCAAACCATCAATCTGTATGGAGCTTACAATGCCGATACGCGTAAAATTACCATGTACGGTAGTTTGCCACAGTTGGAATACGGAGCTTATAAGCTCAACGACATTAAACTTTCGGCAGGTAACGATGAAGAAAGTCTGAACTATGCTTTAACGCTGAATCAGCTGGATAGCGAACAGTTCCGCCTGGCAAATATTGTACTCGATGGTTTTGTGAAAAACGATGTGATCGATTACAACCTGTTGGTTAAAAACGAAGAAGACGAAGTGCAGTATAAGATTGCCGGAAATGTGGCTACTGCAAATGATTTGATCGATTTAAGCTTGAAACAAGACGGTTTGGTATTAAATTACGATCCTTGGACGGTATCAGCAGGCAACAAGCTAACAGTGCATCCTACGGGAATTGTAGCGCAAAACCTACAGTTAAGCAACAGCGGAAGTTCTATTTTGGTGAATTCAGAAGGCGATACACCAACCGCACCACTTAATATAAAATTTCAGGATTTTAAGATAGAAACGCTTACTGAAATCGTTCGTAAAGATTCGCTTCCTGCCGAAGGAACAATCAATGGCGAAGCACAGATACGTGATTTAATGACCGATTTACGACTGACCGCCGATTTAAACGTGAAAGATTTAAAGGTTTTTGGTAACGCTATCGGAACTATTGATGCGCAGGTTGCCAACGAATCGGCAAGTTTGTACAATGCCGATGTTAAGTTAAGCGGTTTTGATAACAATCTCGCACTTAAAGGAAGTTACGATACTGCTGCCGGAAGTTTTAATGCCGATGTGGATATTAAGGCACTGCAAATGACCAGCATTCAGGGCTTTTCTATGAACCAGTTGCGCGATGCCAAAGGATTTATTTCGGGTAATTTAAGGGTATCGGGTACAACAACAAATCCAAGTATTTTGGGAGCATTGAAGTTTAACGATGCCGGTTTTGGCGTTACCCAGCTTAATACAACCTTTCAAAATATGAACGATGAAATTGCGTTTACACAGCGCGGTATCGAATTCAATTCCTTTAAAATTAATGATACAGACGGGAATGCACTTACAATTAACGGAAACGTTCTAACAAAAACGTACCGCGATTTCGCTTTCGGACTGAATATTTCGGCGCGCGACTTTAAAGTGGTAAATTCAACAAAAACCGATAATCAAATTCTGTATGGCGTTATGGCAATCAATGCCAATATTGGTGTGAAAGGCGATATGAACCTGCCAAAGATCGATGGAACAATTACAGTAACCGATAAAACCGATTTTACGTTTGTATTACCGCAATCAAGTCCAGCGTTGCAAGAGCGTGAAGGAATTATCGAGTTCGTAGATCAGGATCAGCTGGCGTTAGACGATACCTTGAAAGATCCGCAGGATGAATTAGATGAAACACTGAAAGGTTTGGATGTTAATTTGAACATCGAATTAAAGAAAGATGCCAAACTTTCGATCATTATCGATAAAACCAATGGCGATTTCATAAAACTTCAGGGTGAAGCACAGTTAACAGGCGGAATCGATCCGTCAGGTAAAACCACCCTTGTGGGTAGATATGAGGTGAATGAAGGAGCTTATGAAATGTCGGTAAGTCTTTTAAAACGTCGTTTCGAAATTCAAGAAGGCAGTTCTATAACATGGACAGGCGAACCAACCAAAGCAAATGTAGACCTTACGGCAATTTATAAAACCAAGGCAGCACCGCTTGATTTGGTGCAGCAGCAGCTTCAGGGTGACGAGCAGGCAAATCTGTTCAAACAACGCGTTCCGTTTAACACCTTTTTAAAGATGTCGGGCGAACTGCTGAAGCCGGTTCTTACGTTTGATATTGAGATCGATGGAAACAATCCGGGTATTTCAACAGAGGTAACCACTTTGGTAGAGTCGAAATTAGATCAGTTGCGAACCGAACAATCCGAAATGAACAAGCAGGTTTTTGCATTATTGTTATTGAATCGTTTCATTGGCGAAAATCCGTTTGCAAGCAGTACAGGAATGTCTGCCGAAAGTGTTGCACGTCAAAGTGTAAGCCGCATGTTATCGGAACAATTGAATAATCTTGCTGCTGATTTGGTAGAAGGTGTCGAGTTGAATTTCGATCTGGAATCTTCAGACGATTACAGTACGGGAAGCCGTGAAAACAGAACCGATTTAAACGTAGGAGTTTCTAAAACACTGTTGAACGATCGTTTAAAAGTAAGTGTGGGCAGTAATTTCGGATTGGAAGGAACCGAGCGTCAGAACGAGGAAATGACGAATATTGCCGGTGATATCCAGGTTGAATATTTGTTGTCTAAAGACGGCAGATACATGTTGAAAGCTTATCGTAAAAACGAGTATCAGGTAGCTTTACAGGGACAGATTATAGAAACAGGCGTTGGTTTTGTAATTACGCTTGATTATACCGAATTTAAAGATTTAATGCGCCGCCGCAAACGTAACAGAGAATTTAGAAAAACACAAAGAACTATACAGAATGAGCAGACTACCACAACAACTAAATAAAGCATTTTTTGCTGCAACAGCACTGTTTTTGGTAGGTTGCAGCAATACAAAA
>Ga0307414_10001637_pt1 | contig 11665 bp, 7 predicted proteins | sample DK1Ometagenome_FD_203804 | JGI IMG/M metagenome (GOLD analysis project Ga0307414, IMG submission 203804) | Maize rhizosphere microbial communities from greenhouse at UC Davis, California, United States - DK15-O-3 | ecosystem: Host-associated > Plants > Roots > Rhizosphere > Soil | place: USA...
AGCTCGCGCCAAGCTGCCAGCAGCGGCTGGTTCCAGTCCGCGCTCTTCACCGCATGGAAAGCGCGGCATTTGTTCTTTTGCAGGGAGGTGATGGCTCCTGCGCCTTCCGCCAGCTCCTTTTCAAAACGCGCTGCTCCGGCGGTATTCGCCATCGCAACGACGAGCATGCCGCCGGTTTCCAGGAGGTCGTAGGCGCGGGCAAAGGCCGCCAGCGTCTCGTCCCTCGATTTACCCGGCAGCAGCAACACCAGCGGCCAGCTTCCGGCAGGTGCTTCGTCAAGCGGGTGTCCCGCCTTTTTCCACGCCTCTGCCTGCGGGAAGGACGGCTGCCAGCCCGTGACCTCCGGCCATTCCTGGAAATCCGGATGCGGCTCCGCACCGAGAAAAAGCGCGCGCCGCGGGACAGGAATCTCCCCGCGCGAGAAGGGCAGCAGCAGCGTTTCGAGAGCGGGGTTCACGCGGCGGAAGATGTACGGGCTGACCTCTTCATGCGAAGCAGTAAAAGCGGTAGCCTTTCCCACACGCGCACGATCCTGGATGCCTGTTCCAACGCCGGCGCCATTTTCCAGCGGACGGCGAGGCGAAATTCAGCATACGATCCCGGACGTAGCCGGATCTTGCCATGAAACCCATTGCCTTGGCCCCACCTGTCGCCGCGCTGGCCTTATGCGCCCTCTGGCTGGGCTCCCAGCGCGTTTCCTTGTCCAGATTAAAGGACGAGACCACGATCCTGCGCGCGCATATCGAGCAAACCCGGCAGGAGGTGGCGGCTGGCAACCCCACGCGCGCGGATGTCTCCCCCGGCAAAGGTCCGGGTGAGGAGAAGACCATCGATTGGAGGAAGGTTTCAAAGATCGTCCAAGCGTCCAACCAGGAGAGCTTCCCCGACATGAAGGCGTTGATCGCGCTTCAGAGGCGCCTCGCGGAGATGCCGCCGGAGGAGCTGAAGGCCGCTCTGGAGGAGATCGCCGCCCTGGATCTTCCCGCCGACGCCGCGCGGGATCTTGAATCGATGTTGATCGATTTGCTGGCCCAGAAGGATCCGGAGATCGTGTTGCAGCGTTTCGCCGACCGGCTGGGTGACGAGCAGTTGGGGTGGCAGCTTTCCCGCGCCTTTCGGCTCTGGACGAAGAAGGACGCCGCCGCAGCGGCACGCTGGATGGACGAGCAGGTGGCGAAGAACACCTTTGAAAGCAAGACCCTCGATGGCAAGAACCCGGTCAAGCTCCGGTTCGAGGCCGGACTGATCGCGGCCTTCCTGGAGTCGGACCCCGTCGCGGCGTCTTCCCGGCTCGCGGCCGTCCCGGAGGATCAAAGGGCCGATCTCCTCCGGCAGGGGCCGGACATGATCAAACCCGGTACGGAGAAGGCGTTCGCGGAGCTGGTCCGCAGCCAAGTGCCGGCGGAGGCGCAAGCGTCCACGCTGGCGAGTTCCGCCAGCGGCCTGGTGCGACAGGGCGGCTACGAGCGGGTGACGGAGTTCCTCGTCGCAAGCGGTGCATCCCGGGAAGAACGCGCTGCGGTGGTTGCCGACTCCCTGCGCAAGCGGATCAGCAATGGCAACGAGCTGGACACAACGGTCGAGGAAAGCCGCGAATGGATCCTGCGGGAGGCTCCGGAGGACGCAGAACGCCTCAGCGGACAGGCCCTCGCACATATGAGCGAGTGGCGGGAATTCCCGGAGTTGGCGCAGCTCGCCGTCGGATATCAGGCGGAGAGTGGAAAAGATGATGCGCTGGTGGCCTTCCTGACGAGCGAGGCCTCGCGCGGCCGCCGCGACGAAGCGCTGCCGTTTGTGGACAAGATCATCGACCCGGGAAAGCGGGAGGAGGTCCTGAAACATCTGGAAAAAGCCGGCGGCGTCCGTACCCGCGCAACCGTCCTCCCGCCGAAGTAGCCCGCGGGTTTCCCCCTATGAAGACATCGCTCCTCATTACTTTCCTCATCCTGGTGGTTGCCGGTGCCCTCGGCCGGCGGAATCAGGCAAGTCTCGCGGTAGCGCGCGAGACGCATGCGCGCGTGGTCGAGGACGCCAGGGCCATGGGGCTTTCTCCCGGGGAGATCAAAGGAAAGCGGGCGATTCCAAAGGACACCAAAACGCGGCGGGAAAACCCGGGCGACAGGGAGGCCGAAGCAAAGGCCTTCGCCACCAAGCTCGCGGCCTTCGCCCGCGAGATGAAGGAAATGGAAAGCCGGGGGGAGCAGCCCGGCGAGGAGGTCCAGAAGCGCATCTTCGCGATTCTGGAAGAGATGATGGAACTGGACGTCTTCCAGCTCAAGGTCCTCGTCGCGGAACTGAAGATCGCGCCGGGGCTGGATAACCATATGCGCCGCGGGATCCTGGGTCTGGCGATCATGTCGCTCGCGAACGATCATCCGCGGGAGGCGCTGGAGCTCTTCGCGGAGTCTTCGGATCTCCTCGGGGAACGGGGACATGGCGAGCACGTCATTTCCTCCGCCCTCTCCAGGTGGGCACATGACGATCCGGTGGCCGCCTTGGAATGGATCCATTCCAACGGTGCGGAGCACCCCGAGCTGGTGAATGACAATGCCAAGCGGGCGGTGGTGGCCGGTGCCGCCCATCAGGATCCCCGCCTCGCCTTTCAACTTATCGGCGAACTGCGCCTGGAGGAACCCTCGACCGCGGCGGAAAGCATTGCCGGAGCCGCGCGCACGCCCGCGGAGCGCAGCGCGGTGCTCGCAGCCCTGCGGGACCATCTCAAGGGGGGCTCCGACCCCGGGGCCCGGAAAGAAATGCTGAATGCCGCGGTGGGAAAATTCGGGAGCATGGCGATGGAAGAAGGCTTCAACAGCGCCTCGGCCTGGTTGAAAGAAACCACCTTCAGCGACGAGGAGAATGCCGCCTTTGTCCGAGGATTCCCCTCATGGCGCGCCAAGAATGACACGGGGCAGTGGATCGACTGGATGGCGGAGAAAGTCCCCGAGGACTTGTTCAGGCAAAAGACGGGGGAGCTGGTGAAAACATGGACAAGGCAGGACTACAAGGCCGCCGGGGAATGGATCAACTCCACCGGGGATGGTCCTGCCCGGCAGGCTGCCGTGAGCGCCTACGCCGTGACCGTGGCTCCCTACGAACCCGAATCCGCCGCCCAATGGGCGGAGACGCTACCGGCCGGCAAAGACCGGGACGAGGCGCTCGAGGCCATTCATTCCGAATGGCAAAAGAAGGATTCGGCGGCGGCGCAAGAATTCGCCCGGAAACACGGCATTGCGCCGTGACGGATTTCCCTGTCGATTTCAGGGAGATTCCCTGATAACAGGCTCAGGGAACCCCGGATGTCCACGTATCCTGAAACCCGCGATCTGCTGCTCGTCGATGATCATCCGATCATCCTCGTGGCGGTGAAGGCTTTGGTCGAATCGAAGATGCCCGGCTACCGGTTGCACTGCGCTCAGACCCAGGCAGCCGCGATCGAGATCGCCGCCCGGGTGAAACCGACGCTGGCCGTGGTGGACCTGGCCCTGCCGGATGGGGACGGGCTGGATCTGATCCGCAAGCTCAAGGAGCTCGCGGCGGATTGCAAGGTACTGGTATTCAGCATGCAATCGGAACTCCGCTACGGCCCCCGCGCGCTAAAGGCGGGAGCGTCGGGGTATTTGATGAAGGGCAACCGCGTGGCGGCCTTGTTCGAGGCGCTCCAGATGATCGAGGCGGGCAGGGTTTATTGCTCGCCGGCGCTGACGGACGAGATGATGCGGAGTTGGTCGAAAAGTTCTGCCGCGGGAATCGAAACGCTCAGCGATCGCGAATTCCAGGTCTTCCGCCTGATGGGCGAGGGTCGCTCGACGAAGGAGATTTCAAAGCTGCTGGAAATCAGCAGCAAGACCGTGGATAGCCATCGCGAGAACATGAAAGCGAAGTTGGGCTGCTCGAATAGCACCGAGCTGCTTCTACAAGCCCGGGACTGGCTGGGTATGGCCAAAGGCAATAGCCGGGATACCTGAAGAGGTGGCTCCGGGATAGGAATCTCTCCGATAGCAGGCGGCAGTAGCTTTTGTTAGTTTCTCATTTTCAGTCCCGGAACATTATCCGTGTCCGATTTCCCCCCTCCGATTCATGATCCCCTACACCGAGCGTGATACCGATCTCAATTTCCGCCCTCCTTTCCGTATCACGGGGGTGGAATCGCTGTCGGTCGTTCGGAAAATCAACGGCGACGAAGCCCAGAAATGGGTCGATGAAACGCTGAACTGGCGCCCTCCCGGCGTCGAGGCGGAGGTGAAGTTTACCGCCCTGCCCGTGGCCTTTGTCATCTTCATGCGGATGGCGGAGATGCGTTCCCTGCACCCGCTCCACGACGACTGGGGTGCGGTCTCCGAGTCGGAGATGGTGGTGACCTTGCCCTTGATCGCTTGGAACGGCGGGATGCCGTCGATCAAGTTCTACCCGATCGTGCTGTGCCTCGATTCGTCCCCCGCCCTGATCAGCGGCCGGGAAGCATTCGGTTTTCCGAAGATCATGGGCCAGGTGGACATCGGGCCGGATGGCGGCGAAGCGCGCTGCGAGGTAGCCGCCCGCCCGGGACAAGCGGCCACTTTGAAGAACTGCCGTCTGCTTGCCCTCCTGCGGACTTCCTCCGGTGACGAAGCTCCGGTCGAGCAAGCCGGCTCCTTCGCCAGCAGCCTGGCGGAAACGGTGAAGGACGAGCTTTTCGGCGAAGCGGAGCCCGGCTTCCTCGACCTGCTATGGAAGACGGACTGGGGCGATGCCGCGATTGACTTCATCTTCTCCCGGCTCGTGGGCATGTTTTCGGAACTCGAGACCGCCCAGGAGTTCGTCTTCCTCAAGCAATTCCGCGACGTGAGCGTCCCCGGCGCGGCCTGCCACCGCTCGGTGGCGACGAGCGAAATGAAGTTCTCCAACCTCACGCACCTGAGCCGTGAGTCCGGCGATTGGGAACTTGTGGTGCCGGCATTCCGGAGCAGCGCGCTGCTCCACCGCATCGGGCTCGTTTCGGGGCCGGTGGGTGCTCCCTTGCGGGCGAAGTTCGATTTCGATCTCTCCCTCGGCAGGAAAATCTGGTCCACCTGAGGTGCTCATGACGGGCGAAGATCAAAGGATGGCCGCAGAGGCCGCGATCTCCGGGCAAGGCTGCGTGGCATGGTGCCTGTGGCAGCGGATGGAGCAGGGCGGCAGCCGGAGGCTTCCCGCCGACGCGGGGGAAGCGACGGACGGATCGGACCTGCTCAAGGTACTGCTCGCCCGCGCGGCAAGGATTTTGGCCGGGAAGCCCTCGGCTCTTCTCGTGCTCGTCCCCGGTCCTGCCGGGGCGGACGGCACCGCGGAGCGGCTCCTGGAAGGGCTCGCGGCGATGGAGATGGACGGGCTCGTCATGGATGAAAGGACGGCGGGGAAACTGCCGCCACCCTACCGCTCGGAGCGCATCGGCTTTCTTCCCGGCCTTTTGTCGGAACCCTTCTGTGCCCACCGCCTCGAAGTCAGCAAGACGGCGGCGGGGAAAGTGACACCTCCCGCCCGGTCGGAGCTCTGGGATTGGGTCCGCGACCACATCGGCAAGCAGGACGGTTCCGCGGCGGTCCGGCAGATCAGCATCGCCGGGCCTGCCGGTGCCGGAAAATCCCATCTGATCGGCGCCTTGGCTTCCTGGCTGGTCTCGGCACGGGAGATGCGCGTCGCGCGCGTCTCGTGTCTGCCTTCGGATGTCCCCGGCACCTTTTCCGCGTGGCGGGTAATCCTTTCACAAATCGGCGCGGAGAGGGTTCCCGCGACGGTGCAGAGACTCGGAGCGGAGCTCACGCTCGACGAGACCCTGGTGAAAAACCTGGTCCGTTTCCTCTCCGAACCCGTGCAGGCGGATGCGGCGGTGGATGGCGGTCTAAGCCCCCTCCAGTACAAGGACGTGCTCCCCGACTTCACGGCGAACGTGCTGGTCCGGCTGGTAGCGGAACAGCCCTCGGCAGTCATCGTGGACGATATCCAGTGGATGGATGAGGGCAGCCTCGGCGTGATCGCCGCGCTATCGCGCCTGCAGGCACCCCTGCTCCTCATCCTCGGCCGCCGCGGACATCCCGCGCCGGAAGACATCGCGCTGGGCCCGCTCTCGCTGGAAGAGCACCGGCACCTGCTCGCGGAGCTTTCCGGCTTCGAGCGGATCACCGATGAACTGAATCAGGAGATCCACCGGATCTCGGGCGGCCTGCCGCTTGTCTCGCGGGAGGCGGTGGCCGTGATGGGCAGGCGGCGGCGTCTCCTAAGCATGGGCGGCACCTTGGACCTCGCCGCGGAAAGCGAGGGCGCCACCGCCGGGAACCGGGGGGAAATGCCGCTGACGGAGCGCTTCCGCGATCTGTCCCCGCGCTTGCGCGCCCTGCTCGGTGCCTGCGCCGTATGGCGCGAGCCGTTTTCCCGGGAACAAGCGGAGCTCACCGCACTGGCTTGTTCGCCCGGGATCGATTTCAAGGCGTGCTGGGAGTCGCACTTGCTCGGGGAATTCATCGTGGCAGTCCCGGGCGCCCGCGGCTTGTTCTCGTTTTATCACGACCTCCTGCGCGAGGCGGCGCTGTCCCTGCTGTCGGACCGGGATCGGGTCGCGGGACACGGAGCTGCGTTGGAGTGGATGACGTCGAAGGCACCGCGGGATTTCTCCCCTGCGGAAGCCGCTTTCCATGCGCGGGAGTCGGGACGCGACGAGGAAGCCATCGATCTCTACGACCGCGCCGCCCGTGCCGCACTGGCCCGTTTCGCCCTGCGCGAAGCACGCGAGGCGGCCCGAGCCGCCCTGGAGCTGGACCGGCCGCACGAAGCCGGCGGCGGTCCGGTGGCCATCGCCCGGCGGGCCCGGCTCTTGCAAATCGAAGGGGAAGCCGCTTTCCACTGGGGCATGGTGGAGGATGCCGTGGCCCTTCTGGAAAGGGCTCTGGTTCTTTACGGCGTGAGTCCGCGCCAAGGGGAATTCCCCATCGGTGCCGGGATCTTGTGGCGGCACTTCTGGTTGTTCGCGACCGGACGGCCGAAGGCGGCATCCACCGCCTCGCCGGTGCTCGAAGGCGCCGCCCGGGCCGCCCTGATGCTCGCGGAGATCGCTTACTTCCAGAATGACCAGAAGCGCTCCGCCGAGTGCTGCATGACCGCGCTCGATCTCGCCTCGAAAAATGGCGAGAGCGCGGTGCTCGCCTCGCTGTGTGCCGCCATCGCCTGCCCCATGTCGGGCAAGCGCCCGCGCTGGCTGGCGGAGCGATACCGGAACATCGCGCGCGGGATGATCGGCCGCGTGGGCGACCACACCGAGAAGACCTACATCGAACATGTCGGCTGTCTGGTCGATTTGGACAAAGCGCGCTGGCAGGAGGCGGACATCCGCGCTTCGGGGAATGTGGACTACTGGCGGTCCCACGGCCACGGCCGCCGGGTCGAGGAAGCCGCCACCCATGCTTTTTTCGTCGCTTACTTCCAAGGCGACCTGAAACAAGCGGCGGAATGGGCGGCGGTTCTCACGGATTCCGCCATCAAGCGTACCGACCGCCAATCCCGCACCTGGGCGGCCATGATGGGAAGCCTGCATGACCTGGCCTGCCGCGGTCCGAAGGAAGCGGAAGCCCGCTGCCGCCAGATCGCCAACCACGGCGGCGACGCGATCACCCAGTCTTCCATCCACGTCATGCGCGCGATCTGCGCCTGGCGTGCGGGGAATCCCTGGCAAGCGATGGAGCGGCTGCGCGACGCCGAGGAGCTGGCCGGTAGCCATGCGCCGGTGTCTTCAACCCAGTTCCTGCTCGCGGATGCCGCCGTCCTGCTGGGAGAGATGCGCACCTGGGGACCGCCCGAACTTTCGGAGGACCGGCAGTTCGGCGAGCTGACCTTTCGTTTCATGAAGCGGTCCGTGCAGTTCGCGAAGAGCTTCGCGATCGGCGTGCCGATCCTCCACTGCGCGAAAGGCCTTCACGGGCCCGGCGGCACGAAGCATTTCGCGAAGGCGGAAATTGCCGCCCGGCGTCTCGGCGCGAAGTTTTTCCAAGCGCGGGCCCGTTGCTTCCAAGGCGTAAGAACCGGTGGATCGCAGCATTTTGAAAGCGGGCTGGCCTTGCTGGCGGAATGCGGCGCGGAGGCGGAGACCCTGAAGTTCAAGCAGCTGTATTCGAGATATGAGCGATCCGCGTGAGCATGTCGTCATCCTGGGTGGCGGCGTGGGCGGCTGCATCGCGGCGTATTGGCTGAGCGCCACCCCGGAACTGCGTGCGAAATATCGCGTGACCCTCTATCAGACGGGCTGGCGCCTCGGAGGAAAAGGAGCAAGCAGCCGCGGCGGTGGCGAAACCCACCGGAGCGAGGAGCACGGCCCCCATGTCTGGTTCGGGTTCTACGAAAACGCCTTCAAGACGCTCCGCCAGTGCATGGAGCGGCACAAGGAGCTCGGCTTCACCGTCGGGGATTGCACCGATTGGGACGAGCTCTTCGAGAAATCGAGGGAGGGGGTTTTCTACCACGAGGGGAAGGACGGCAAGTGGCACCCGTGGAAGATGGATCTCGAAATTTATCCCGGGACGCCGGGCGACGGCGCGCCCTGCCCCGACATCCGTAGTACTTTGTGGCGGATGGCCGACCACATGGCTTCGAATGTCCGCGCCACGGGAATCCTAGGGTCGGTGATGGTCAGGATGCTGCACCTGGCGAGCAAATGGCTGGAGCGCTCTATCAAGCCCCTTCCTCCCGGCACCTGTCCTGCAGGCGTCAATCCCGGCGACCCCACCGGTCATGTCAGCGCGCAGACGCTTGCGTTTGTAAATTTGGCAGGCAGCGAGCAGCAATGGTACGGCGAACTCGTCGTGGGCCGGCTTCTCAAGTGGGCCCTCGACTATGCCGGCTGGCGTCTCCGCCGCTTGTCGAAGAGGAAGGACCTTTCGGAGGAGGACTTGCGCGAGCTCTGCTTGGCAGATCTCTACCGGACCTGTCTGCGCGGCACCCTGGTGGACGTGCTGGTGAGGGACAAGGAGTTCAAGGATCTCGACAAGCAGGAGTTCCTCCAATGGCTGAAGGAACACGGGGCGATCTACCACGACTTGAAGGAGTCTCCCTACCTCCGCGGCTACTACGATACGCCTTTCGCCTTTTCGGGAGGCAAGGCGCACGACACCGCGAATGCCAACTTCGCCGCGGGCGCCGCCTTGCGCGGCTTCTTCCGGATCTTCTTCGGATATAAGGGCGCGTACGTGTATCGCATGACCTTGGGCATGGGCGAGTGCGTCTTCGTGCCGCTCTACCGGGTGCTGAAGGACCGCGGCGTGAAATTCGAGTTCTTCCATCGCGTGGAAAAGCTCCTGCCGGATGAGGACGGCAATCGCGTGGCAAGCATCGTGTTCAACCGGCAGGCACGCCTGAAGCCCGGAGTGGAGGAGTATTCACCGATCGAGGAAATCACGGTGCCGCATTCCCGGAAGGGCGAGGTGAAGTGGCCGATATGGCCGGAGCACCCGCTGGAAAATCAACTGGATCCCGCGAGCCTGCCTCCGCCGGGCGATCCCGGAATGGAATCGAACTGGAGCAGCCATCGGGTGGAGACGGTAGTGCTGACCGACGCCCTTGCCGCGCCGGAGGGAGCCACGGACACTTTCGACCACGTGATCCTGGCCATCCCGCCGCAAGCTCACCGGCATCTCGCCGGGGGTCTCCTCGAGCATAGCCCGCGCTACGAAAGGATGATTCGCACGGCCGAATCGATCCGCACCATCGCCTGCCAGTTCTGGTTTTCCGGCGGGGGCGAGGGTCAGGACGGCCTGCGCTGGGACGAGAACAACCACTACTGCGAACTGGCCCTCGCCGGTTCCGCGCCCGATCCCTTCAATATCATCATCGAGGCCACGCCGATCCTCCGCACCGAAGCTACCACCGGTGCCCGCCACCTCGTCTATCTCTGCGGCCCGGCGCCCGACGATCCGGACGAACCGCCCCCGGGCACCGACCCGGGCTATCCCGCCCGTGAAAGAGAGCGGGTCAAAAAAATCTGCTTCGATTGGCTGAGGGACAAAGCCTTTCTCTGGCCCGGCATTTGCGGTCCGGACGGATGCACCCTCGACCCGAAATCCCTCTACCATCCCGACCCGGCGGCGACTGACGATGAACGTTTCGAGTGGCAGTATTTCAGGATCAACATCGATCCTTCCGAGCGCTACGTGCTCTCTACCAATACCGGCGCGCCGAACCGCCTGGCCCCTTGGGACACCGGCTTCAATAACCTGTACTTCGCGGGCGATTGGTGCCGGAATGCCGTCGATATCGGCTGTGTCGAATCCGCCGCCACTTCCGCGATGCTGGCCGTCTATGCCATCCCCGGATACATCCCCACCACGCCGATCGAGGGGCAGCAGTACGTCTGAAGTCACCAACCGCGGGGGCCGGGCGGCGCGTCACGCCCTCACCCGCTCCAGCTTGATCGGATACGTCCGCCCCGAATTCCACTGCGCGACGTAGATGCTCTGCTCGTCATCGATCAGCATGCCATGCGGGTAGGTGAAAAGCTTGGTGTCGGCTGCGAGAGGCACCAGCTTCCCATCGGCATAGGCGGGAGCGGGGGCGGCGAGATTGGAAATCACCTTCCGCTCCGGATCGAGGACGCACAGGAACCCGTTCTCAAACTGCCCGTTCTTTCCGAGATTGCCGCGAAGGCAAGGGACGAGCGTGTGATCCCCGAAAGGCACGATGAAATTCGGCTGGCTGCCGGTCAGTTCCAGGATGTCCACCAGCTCGCCATCCAACGTATAGCGCTTGAGCTTCGATTCGCTCCGGGAGGTGATCCACAGCAGATTTTTCGGATCGCGGGTATCGACCCAGGCACCATGAGCGCAGGCAAGATTCGCACCGCCGCCTTCGTTGCCACCGAAGCACTTCACCCACTCCCCCTTGGCGTCGTAGCGGTGGCACCAGCTTTTCCCGTAGCCATCCACCACGAAGAAGCCCCCGTCCGGGGCCAGCGCCACGTGGGTCGGCTTGAACTCGCCGGCGTTCGCATATTTCCCGCTCTTCTCGGGGTAGTCCCAAGTGCGGAGGATCTTTCCGTCGAGGGTGGTCTTGAAAAACTGGTGCCGGTCGTGGTCGGTGATGAAAAAGAACTCCTGCCCGTCCTCTTCCAGCAGCGTGAAGCCGTGGGCCCCGGGAAACTCGGTCCCCCACTTGCCGAGCAGCTTGCCCGCGCGGTCGTAGATGATGACGTTGTTCCGGGTCTCGTTCGTCAGCAGGAAAATCCGCCCGTCCTTCACCTGGATCATGGCGTGGCAGTCCTTCACCGGCGTGGAGGAATCCAGCACCCCCCAGCCGGGGACGACGCGCCACCGGTAATCGCCCTGGCCGACGACCGCGGCACCCGCGGCGGCATCCTGGGATTGGGCGAAGCCGCGCGTTCCCAACGCGAGCATGGCGGAAGAAAGGGAGAGGAGGAAATCGCGTCTATCCAAGTTCATCACTTCAACTCGCGTTTTCGGGGCTGCTTCCGCAAGCAAATTGATAGGGGCCGTAGCGCCGAAAAATGCGACAGGCGGCACCCTTTCACTCCCGGACCGCCGGTCCCGCGCGGATAAACACCCGCGCGTCCGATCCCGGTGGCAGCGAGGACATCGGGATCGTCACGTTGGTGGTCGAGGACGGCCAACCCGCCGCTTTCCAGCTTCCCGCCGTCTCCCATGAGAGAAGGTC